>Ga0170475_119100666_pt1 | contig 12144 bp, 10 predicted proteins | sample Soicark_Litter_5_FD_111474 | JGI IMG/M metagenome (GOLD analysis project Ga0170475, IMG submission 111474) | Avena fatua rhizosphere microbial communities from Hopland, California, USA. Combined Assembly of 48 SPs | reverse complement strand
CCGGACCGAACTCGACGGCAGCATGTACGGGTCGTACCGTTCGTCCATTTACTGGGGCGATCAGAGGAACACGGGGGTCAGCGCCGTTTACCTGACGCCGCTCAGCCCCGAGATCCAATTCCGTTTCGGCGGCACGGCCGTGTACGGGAAGTATGTCCGTCCCGCCAAACTCGGCACGGGATGGTCGGTGAGCACCGCCGTCAAGCAGTCCGGGGACGAGCGTTTGTTCGTCAACGGAACGCAAGTGTTCTCGACCTCGGGTAAGCCGGGGACGATCAGCGGCGTTCCGAGTCTGGGAAATCTCGGCCGAGGGTTCAACGGCGTTGGGTATATCGGTCAAATCGCGGAAGTCCTCGTCTACAATCGGGCGCTCACGGATACGGAGCGGCGCGATCTGGACGCGTATTTGAAGTCGAAGTACGGCCTCTAGGGGCCGATCACGCCAACAGTAGTTCGGGATGGAGGTCCAGGGAGCCGAGCAGCTCCCGGACCTCCTTTTCGTATATCGGGTTCATCAGGATCACGACATCGATGCCGCGGCCTTTCAGGAACGACGGCGGCACGATCTCCTGCCCGGCTCCGGCAACGAAGCGGCCTTGTTTTCGCGGGTTCAGATCGACGACGTAGCGGACGAGGTCGCCGGCGCCCACGGCATTGAGAAATGTAACGCCCTTCGATCCCGCTCCCCACACGACCGCTGTGCGGCCCTGTTCCCGAAGTTCCTGAAGCCTGCGCCGCCATGCGGCCAGCTTACGGCTGTGATTTTCGGCGAACGCCGCAAAGTCGGGCGCGAGAGAATCATTTGCCATGAGCGCTCCTTGCGAGAGTGAGGGCAATCGGGCGTTTGAGATCCTCGACCAGCTTGCGCCGCCACCAACGCGTTCCGAACGAGCGGAAGACCTCGTTATCGAGGGAGATGGTCCGGGCCGGTCCGAGCCCGGCGCGGTGCACGATGTGGAGATACTCCGCCCACACGCGCCAGTGGGGGAAAAGGAAGCGGCCGCGTTTCGTCGGGTCCCACCAGTTCAACAGGGCTGCCGGACGGGAGAACAACTGTCCCGAGGCTTCGGCATGGACGCGTGAGAGGAACAGCGGCTCAGGCACCTGGGCGCAGCGCCCCATCAGGATGAGCTGGCCAAGCAGGAGCCGGTCGGAGTGGCTGTAGGATCGGAGCAGCGTGGTCGCGCTTAAGGCGGAGGAGCGGATTACGCCGAAGATCGCGAAGCATCGATGACGCGTGCAGATCAGCTCACGAAAGCGGGTCCGCACATCCGGAGAGCCGAGGGTCACGGTGGGATCGTAGCCGGCGCCGGCGTCGATCTCGAAGCCGTTCCCATCCACAATGCGGGCCTGGGTGAACGCCAGCACCGCATCGGAATCGGCGTCGAGGGCTTCCACGCATCGCTCGAGGAACGTCGGAGCGCAGACATCGTCGTGGGCGGCCCACTTGAAGTATTCGGTGGTGCAGATCTCGAAGATGCCGTTATAGTTTTTCGCGGCGCCGCAATTGGCGTCGTGGCGGAGATAACGGATTCGGCGGTCGCGCGCCTGATACTCGCGGCAGATGTCGGCAGTGGAGTCCGTCGAGGCGTTGTCGGAGATGATCAGCTCGAAGTCCCCGTAGGTCTGGCCGCAGAGCGAATCGAGCGCTTCCCGGAGATAGTCCGCGCCGTTATAGACTGGCAGTCCGATGGTCAGGCGGGGCATGGCGAGGCCTCGATCCAGAGGAACTGATTGTCATATTCGAGCCCGGTATCGAGCACCCGGAAGCCGGCGCTCCGGAAGAGGGTGGCGAGCGAGGCTTCGGTGAAGTACGAACAATGTTCGTAAATGATGTCCCAAATTCCGAGGTCGTGAAAGGAATAGAGGCCGTTCGGCACTTCAAAGAACACTTTTGTGGCAAGCCGGTTGCCGATTGCGGCCCTTAGAGCAGCAAGGAAGCGCGCGGGCTCGGCGATGTGCTCGAGGACATGGCGGCAGCAGATCAGGTCGGCGGAGTAATGGGCGTATCGCTCACCGTAAAAGTCACGAACAAAGTCGAGATCCGGAAGCGGCTCCGGGTCGAGGCCGGGCTCATAGCTGGGGTCGAAGCCGACGCCGCGATTGCCGCCGAGGCGGCAGAGCAGCTTGAGAAAATCACCTTTGCCGCAGCCAATCTCGATGATGTCCTTGCCGTGCAGATCATGCCGGCGCACCAGCGACTCCGCAAGCGACCCGGCATACGACTGAAATTGCGGCGAGAAGAAGAGCGAGTTCTCGTAGCGCTCGGTGTATTCCATCCGCGCCGGATCGAATGCAGGGTTGAAGACATGGTCACATCCGCGGCATGCGGTCAGGTGGATGTCGCCTTTCTGACATCCGATCGCCGCCTCGCGGGTGTCCCACAGGAGATTGGCGTGAAGGGGCATACTGGCGATCCGGACCATTTCGACCGTCCCGGTGTTGCCGCACACCGGACACGCCGTCCGCGCCATGGCGCTAGCCGAGTGCAGCATGCAGGCGGCCCTCCTGCCGCGACTCGACGCCAAGCAACTCGGCGGAGACTCCCATTTCATTGAGGGAACGGCCGACCTCGTCCCGGTACATGGGATTCATCAGGACGACGACGTCCGGCCGGTACTGTTTCAGGAACTCCGGAGCCACGATCTCCTGGCCGGAACCGGCGAGAAACGTGCCGTGCTTGTGGGGGTTGATGTCGACCGCATAGGGGATCTCTTCACCGATACCGATGGTGGTCAGGAATGCGACCGCCCTCGATCCCCCGCCCCACAGGACAATCCGGCGGGAATCCGTATGCAACTCCGAGATCGTTCGACGCCATGAGGCGATCCGGGCGCGCGATTCGGCGGCGAAGAGATCGACGCGCGCGCGGACCGCTCCGGGATCGGCAGTGAAGGAGGATGCGGTCCCGGGTGGAACGGGGCGCGCCTCGATCATCAGGTATTGATCCCCGTAGTCCACCCACTGATTCACGACCTCGAAGCCGCTGCCGGCAAACAGCGCTCCCAGGGAAGAGGGACTGAAGTACGAGCAGTGCTCGTAGTAGACGTCCCAGAAGGCGAATTCGTCGAGTATGCGGGTAACCTCGGGGACCTGGAACAGGACAACGGTATCGCGGCGATCACCGATGGACTTGCGGACAGAAGCAACGAAGCCGGCCGTGTCCTGGATGTGCTCGAGGGTCATCTTACAGCAGATGAAATCGGCTTTGAACCCGGCATACTTCTCGGAGTAGAAGTCCTGAATGAAGCGGACACTGCCCGCGGAAGGCATGGGCGCACGGCTCTCGATAAAGGAGGGGTCGAAGCCGACTCCGTGATTCGCTCCGCCCTCGCATAACAGCGAAAGGAACTCTCCCTTGCCGCAGCCGATCTCCAGAACGTCTTTCCCATGGAGATCGTACCGCCGGATGAGGTCGGTCGCGAGGCGGCTATGGAAGGCATTGAAGGTGGGAGAGAAGCCCTGGGTCTCCTCGTACTGGGAGGAGTAATGGTTGAGGGCCGGGTCAAAGGAGAGGTTCGAGATGAACCCGCACGAGTTGCAAAAGCCCAGGTCGATTCGTCCGCGCGGGTACGTGAGCGCCTCCTCCCGCGTCCTCATGAGCAGGACACTGTGGGCCGGAACGCGGTCCACGGAGTAGAAGACGCGCGGCTCCCGGGCGCCGCAGTTGAAACAGAAGTCAGTCACGTAAGGGTTCTCCCATCACCTGGTACTCGGGAAGAGGAACGATAAACTTGCCGCCCTGGCGCAGGTATTGCTCCTGCTGGCGAAGGATCTCACGGGCGAAGTTCCAACTGAGCAGAAGGACGTAGTCCGGCCGATCGTCCATGAGGCGGGATGCCGGGACGATCGGAATGTAGCTTCCATCCATGAACCGGCCGTGCTTGAACGGGTTGAGATCGGCGATGTAATCGAGCAGGTCGCAGTCGATGCCGCAATAGCTCAGCAGCGTATTGGCTTTAGCCGCCGCGCCGTACCCGGCCAGGCGGTTGCCGCGGTCCTTGAGTAGCCGGAGGTTCGTCATCAGAACATCTCGCACCTGCTCGACCGCGCGGGAGAACCGGCCGTAGAACGCAAGGGTCCCGGCGCCTTGGGTCTCTTCGTCCGCGAGCGCCTGCCGGACAGAAGGTTGAACGTCCTCCCGCCGTCCGACGAAGAGGCGCAGCGAGCCACCGTGGATCCAGAGTTTTCTGAGGTCGTTGAGAAACAGTCCGTGCCGGCGGAAGAGACGGTCGAGGGCCGTCACGGAGAAATAGCAGAGGTGCTGATGGTAGATGGTGTCGAACTCGCAATGCCGAACGAGGTCGAGCAGATATGGGGCCTCGATTACGGCCACTCCGTCCTCTTTGAGGAGAATGCGAATCCCGTCGACAAATCCGCCGAGGTCCGCGACGTGAGCGAGCACGTTGTTGGCGATGATCACATCCGCGGCGCGTTCGGCGGACAAGTCGAGGGCCAGATCGCGGGAGAAGAAGGCTTGCATCGTGGGAACGCCGGATTTGATCGCGGCCTCAGCGGGGCCGTGGGCCGGGTCGATGCCGAGCACCGGAATTCCCGCGGCGACGAAGTTCCGCAGCATGTATCCGTCATTGCTGGCCAATTCGACAACCAGGCTGTTCGCATTGAGATTGCGTTCGGGATGAGCTCGAGAGCGTTCTGGCGGGAGTGCTCGAGCAAAGCGGGAGAGACGGACGAGAAGTAGGGATACTCGGGGCCGAATAGGATCTCGGGCTCCACTGTGTGGGTGATCTGGACCAGCGCGCAATCCGGACAGAAGGCCAAGTCGAGAGGCGCTACCAGACACGGATCATCGAGGTGGGCGGCGGTGACCAGATGGTCGGCAAGAGGAGTGATGCCGAATGAGACGATCGGCTCGAGGACTGTAGAGCCGCAAGCCCGGCATGCGGTCTCGGGCTTGCCGACCACAAGCATCCGATTGGCTTTAGAAAGCTGCGGCTGCATGCGTCTCCTTTTGCTCCGTGGCACGGAGGGTCTGGTCGACCCGTCCGGTTTGGATCAGCATCTTGAGGTGGTCGATTCGTTTGTAGCGGGGTCCCTCGAAGTCATCGGGCGTGATCTCCGTGTCGCGGTACGCAGCGTAGAGCTCCTCCGCTCCGCGGCGGGCGGTCCAGCGGGGCTGAAATGCGGGCAAGGTGCGGTAGAGGAGGCCGCCGTCGACGCGATAACACCGCTTGTCGGGACCAGCGCCGTCGGCGTAATCGATGCGGCATCCGGGCACAACCTCGCCCACGATCCCGGCCAATTCGCTGATACGAAAGTTCTCGACGGCGACGTTGAAGGCGCGATTATGGACGAGGTCAACCGGGGCGTCGAGCGCGGCGATGAAGGCTCGGGAGATGTCTTCGATGTGTACGATGGGGCGCCACGGCGTGCCATCGCTCTTCAGAAAGATGCGGCCGGTCGAATAGGCCCAGGCCACGAGGTTGTTCAGCACCAAATCGAAGCGGAGGCGGGGCGAGAGTCCGTACGCGGTGGCGTTGCGCAAGAAGACAGGAGTGAAGCTCGAGGAGGCAAGTGCCGAAATTCCCTCTTCGGCCAGGACCTTGGATCGCCCATACGGCGTAACCGGGTTAAACGTCGCGCTCTCGTCAATGAGATCGTCCCCGGCGGCGCCATACGTGCTGCACGAGGAAGAGAAGAGGAACCGGCGGACGCCGGCTTCCCGGGCGAGCTTCGCGAGCCGGACGGATGCGAGATGGTTGACCTCCATTGTCAGATCGGGATTGAGGTCCCCCAGGGGATCGTTGGACAGTCCCGCGAGGTGTATGAGGGCGTCGAAGCCGGCAAGGTCGGCGACCTCTACGTCGCGAATGTCCTTGAGAAGCGTCGGAACGCGGGGCACGCTTCCGTGGAACGTGCAGTTGCCGAAGAGGTCGCTGTCCAGACCCGCTACGTCATAGCCGCGCTCCAGAAGCAGGGGCGTCAGGATACAGCCGATATAACCGAGATTACCGGTGACGAGTACGCGCATGATTTATCTCCACAATTTCCAGGGCGCGGAGCCCTGCTGCCAGTACGATTCGAGAAGCTTCTTATCCCGCAGCGTGTCCATACACTGCCAGAACGATGTGTGTTTGTAGGCGACCAGCTGCCCGTCGCGCGCGAGACCCTCGAGAGGCTCCCGCTCCCATGCCGTGTCGTCACCTTGTATGTAGTCGAAGATGCCGGGCTCGAGGACGAAGAACGCGCCATTGATCCACCCTTCGGCGGTTTGCGGCTTTTCGGAGAACTCGATGACGCGGTCGTGCGAGCCCATGACGAGATGACCAAAGCGGGCCGTCGGGTGGACCGCGGTCAGCGTGGCCAGTTTGCCGTGAGACCGATGGTAGGCGAGCAGGTCCTGCAAATTCACGTCGGAGACGCCGTCGCCCCAGGTCAACATGAAGGTGCTGTTGCCGATGAAGGGCTGAAGCCGTTTGATGCGGCCTCCGGTATTGGTAGTAACGCCGGTGTCGACCAACTCAACGGTCCAATCGGGAGAGTACCCGTTGGCGCGTTTGATCTTTCCTGTTCGCAGGGACACTTTGAGGTCGCTATTGAGCGAACAATAATCGACCATGTACTTCTTGATGACCTCGCCCTTGTAGCCGAGGGCGATCACGAAGTCCTTCAGGCCGAAATGGGCGTAGTGCATCATGATGTGCCAGAGGATGGGCCGGCCGCCGATTTCGACCATGGGCTTGGGAATGATGGCTGTTTCTTCGAGGAGGCGGGTACCAACTCCGCCCGCCAAAATCGCTACCTTCACTAGAACGACCTCCGATGAATTGCTAAACCGCTCCGATCGAGACGCGCTGGGCGTCGATTGAGGCCCGGGCGCGGGAGAATCCTTCTTCCCACATCTGGAAGACCAGCAGCATCCAAACGCGGTGGCGCAGCTGGTACGCGCTGACCGGCTGCCGGAGCGCCTGCGGATCGTCGAGAAAGCGATCTCGAAGGGCAATGACCTGCCCGGGCTCGAAGATACCCTGGCGCCGCAAACGTTCCTCGGACAGCAGATCGATCATCAGGGAGCGCCAGGGGTCCCGTTGGAACCACTCGGCAAAGGGCAGCTCGAAGCCCTGCTTGGGACGGCGCGCGATTGCCGGCGGCAGGACGTCCTGCATGGCCTTCTTCAAAACGATTTTGCGGTTGCGGCCTTTAATCTTGTACTCGGAAGGAATCCTCGCGGTCAGCTCGGCCACGCGGTGATCGAGAAATGGAGAGCGGACCTCCAACGAACAGGCCATCGAGGAACGATCGGTCTTGACGAGACCGTCATCGACCAGGTTCGTCGCCATGTCACGCGCCATAAAGCGTGACAGCGGATCCCCATTGTCGTCCAAATGCCGGAGCTGTTCCCGAAGGCGCTCGCGACTGGAGTATCCGTTCACCTGCGACATCCAGGGGCGGGTGTACAAGCCATCTTTGGTCGCCTCGTCGAGGTACGTGATGAGACTGAGGATTCGGTCGTCTTCGCTCTGCCTGCTCAGGTCGAGCGCCTTCTGTGCCTGCCTCGCGAGCTGAGCCAGCCGGGGACTATGCGAAAGAGATGCCTTCATCACCAGACCGGCCAGGGCGGCCGACCCGCCGCGCACCGTGTCCGGCAGAATCCCCAGCCGCAAGAGCATCTGGAAGTTGTGATAACGGGTGTAGCCGGCAAACAACTCGTCGGCTCCGTCTCCGGACAGTACGACGGTGACGTGCTTCCGGGCGAGGCGACAGAGTTGATAGGTCGGGATCGCCGACGAATCGGCGAACGGCTCGTCGAGACACCATACGAGCTTGCTCAGCTCGTCAGGCGAAAAGGTATTGTAGTCGACGACCTCCGATAGCGAGCTGACGCCGAGATGTGACGCGGCGAGCCCGGCATGGGCTCTCTCGTCGAATCTCCGATCCGCGAACCCTATGGTGAACGTTTGGACGTCCGGCGCGAACTGGCGCATCAATCCGACGACGGCGGTCGAGTCGATTCCGCCGCTGAGGAATGCGCCGAGCGGGACGTCGCTTCGGAGCCGGATCCGGACGGCGTCCTCCAGGAGAGACCGAAGCTCCTCGGCATAGGATTCGAGCGACCTGCCGCGGTCCGGCGCTGGAGTGAACTTCCAGTAACGGCGCAGCGCGATGGTCCCCACGCGCAAGTCGGCAACCAACATATGGGCAGGAGGCACCTTTTTGACGGCCGAGTAAATGCTCGAGGGGGACGGAACGAAGAGGAAGGTCAGGTAATCATGGAGGGCCTCGGCGTCGATCGAACTGTCCAGATGAGGCCAGGACAGAAATGCCTTCAGCTCGGACGCGAACGCGAGATGTCCATTTCGCTCGGAATAGAAAAGGGGCTTCTTGCCGAACCGGTCACGGACGAGAACGACCCGTCCGACATTCCTGTCCCAAAGAGCGATCGCAAACATGCCGAGCAACCGCTCCACGAAGTCGAGGCCCCAGGTCTCATAGGCGTGGACGATCACCTCGGTGTCGCTGTTGGTACGAAACCGGTGTCCCTTCACCTCCAACTCTTCCCGCAGCTCCAGGTAATTGTAGATCTCCCCGTTGAACATCACCCAGACGGTCTCGTCTTCGTTGGGGATAGGCTGGCTGCCGGTCGCAAGGTCGATAATCGAGAGCCGCCGGAATCCGAAGGTGACCGGCCCATCGGCCAGGACGCCCCCCTCATCGGGGCCACGGTGGACCAGGGCAGCGGCCATCCGACGGACCACGGATTCGGCGTCGGGGGTCCACTGCTTTCCCAGTTCAACTGTGCCGGCTATGCCACACATAGAATCTCGCTCCCAGTCACGGCGTACTCAGTGGGTTCCGCCAGCAACGGAATAGACATCCGCGCGATGGTTCGGATTGCGGTACTCCGGCACGAGAGCGTGCAGGTGGCCCTGGACCGCGTCAGTGTCCCACTTGGCGACATGCCCTTTGAGGACGGCCAGCCATTCGAAGATCCGCTCCGACGTCTCGCACGGGCCTTTGAAGATTTTGATCTTCTCGTGGAAGGTCGGCAGCATGTTTTCGCCTTCGATGGAGATCTCCTCGTAGAGCTTCTCGCCCGGACGCAGGCCGGTAAACCGAATCTCGATCTCCTCGTCCGGAATCCGCCCGGCGAGCCGAATCATGTTGCGCGCCAGGTCGAGGATACGGACCTGCTCGCCCATATCGAGCACAAAGATCTCGGACCCTTTCCCCATCGTGGAGGCCTGGAGCACAAGTTGCACGGCCTCGCGAATGGTCATGAAGTAGCGGCGCATTTCCGGGTGGGTCACCGTCAGGGGCCCACCGTTGGCAATCTGTGCCTGGAAGAGCGGAACCACGCTGCCGTTGCTGCCCAGCACGTTGCCAAAGCGGACAGACACGAACCGTGTTCGAGCCGACATGCCATCGCGCGGCATGGAGGACACGATCAGCTCGGCGACGCGCTTGGTTGCGCCCATAATGCTCGAGGGATTCACGGCCTTGTCCGACGAGATCATGAGGAAGTCGTCGACGTAGTGCTCGTACGCGGACTGCACCAGATTCCAGGTCCCCACGATGTTGTTCTGAACGGCCTCAATGATATGGGCCTCCATGAGGGGGACGTGTTTGTAAGCGGCGGCGTGGAAGATGCTATCGACGTGCGTCTTGCCAAGAAGATAATCCAGCCGGGCACGATTCCGGATGTCGGCAATTTCCGGAGTTACGCGGAGGGCCGGAAACTTGTCGGTGAGTTCACGGTCGATGTGGAAGAGCGCGCTCTCGGCCTGGTCCATGGCGATCAGGCGCGACGGCCCATACTCGGCGACCTGGCGGCAAATCTCGGAGCCAATCGACCCGGCCGCGCCCGTGACCAGGACGGTCTTCCCGGCGATATGCGCTCGAATCGTGTCCTCCTCGAGCCGAACGGGCAACCGCCCGAGGAGATCGCCGACGGACGGGTTGCGAATCTGGGTGGTCAACACCTTGCCGGTCAGGAGCTCGCCCATGCCGGGCAGAGTCCTGCACGGGATGTGCGCGGACCGGCAGTTTGCGAGCGCTTCGCGCATCTCGCGGCCGCTGGCGGACGGCATCGCGATGATGATCTCCTCGACGCGCTTTCGCCCGTTGTTCAGCTTCTGCGCAATGACTGGCAGGTCCCGTCCCAGTCCCAGGACCGAAACGCCGAGGAGCGCGCCTCCGAGCTTGTTTTCGTCGTCGTCCACAAATCCGCGTAAGTCGTAGCCGAGAGAAGGATTGCTGCGGATCTCGCGAACGAGCATCAGTCCGGCGCGTCCGGCGCCATAGATCAGCACGCCCTTGTTGCCTTTGCCGACTTCCCGAACCAGCGCTTCGTTGTAGATCCGGACCGCGAACCTTCCGCCGCCGGTGAGGACGAAGCATACGAGGAAATCGATGAAGAAGATGGATCGAGGGAAGGGCCGGCCAACGATGCCGATCATGGCCACCGCGAAGGCCGACGAGGACAGCACGTTCGCGATCAGAACACGCAGCAGATCGGCGACGCCGACATACCGCCACCAGCCGCGCTGCAACCTCGCCATCTGAAAAATCGTCAGTTTGAGAACGCAGGCTGCCGGCAGGGCGAGGTACAGGTGGATCATGTCGCCTTTGGGAATGGCGAAATCGAAGCGCAACAGGAACGCAGCCAGAACCGACGTGACGATCGTGAACAGGTGATAGGCGGAGATCAGAAGGTAACGGTAACCCACCAAATGGTTCTTGCGGTTTGCTCGGGTCATTAGTTGCTCCACCCTCCGGCCGTCATCGCTTTCCGCTGCGCCCCGGCCAGGATTTCTTTGGCGGACTCCGCCACGTAGCGGACCTGTTCCTCCGTCATCGCGGGATACAGCGGGAGCGAGACGAAGCGCTCGTACAGATCGAGCGTCCGAGGGCACTGGTTGTGCGGAAGGTTGGCGTGCTGCTCGAAGAACGGGTGCAGTGGAATCGGAATGAAGTGCACGCTGGCTCCGATGTCCCGCTTCCGCAGCTCCTGCATGAACTCGCTACGAGTAATGCTTAGGGCTTCCAGTTTGAGCCGAACGATGTACAGGTGCCAGGCATGGCGGCAGCCGCGCCGCTCGGAGGGCGGAGGCTCGAGGAACTCGAGACCGGCGAACGCTTCGTCGTAAATGCGGGCGTAATGCTTGCGGGTGGCGACGAACCGGTCGAGCTTGGCAAGCTGGTGAAGTCCGATGGCGGACTGGATGTCGGTCAAGTTGTATTTGAAACCGCACTCGAGCACCTGGTAGAACCAATTGCCGGTTTCGCTATAACGATTCCAGGCGTCCTTGCTGATGCCATGGAGGCACAGACGACGCATCTTCTCGGCCAATCCCTGGTCATGAGTGGTGACCATACCACCCTCGCCCGTCGTGAGGTTCTTGGTGGCATAGAAACTGAACGCCACGGCGTCGCTGCGGCGGCCGTCAGGAGGACACGCGCCGCCAATCGGGGCGCCATGGTAGAAGGCGCCTGCGGCATGAGCGGCGTCCTCGACGACGAAGAGGTCGTGCCGGGCGGCCAGCTTCCAAATGGCGTTCATATCGCACGGAAGACCGGCAAGATGAACCGGCAGAATGGCCCGCGTGCGAGGGGTGATTCTCGATTGAATCGATCGCGGATCGATGTTTCCGTCCGGTCCGACATCGGCGAGGACAGGAGTTGCGCCGGTGTGCAGAATGGTGTTGACGGTCGCACAGAACGTCAGGCCCGTGGTGATCACTTCATCGCCCCGGCCGATGCCGAGCGCCGCCAAGGCGAGGTGCAGCCCCGCGGTGCCGGAATTTACGGCGAGCGCGTGGGGCGCCTGCACATACTCCTGAAAGGCCTTTTCGAATCGATGGGTCACCGGACCGCTGGTGAGCCACCCGGAACGGAGCACTTCGATTACTTCAGCGATTTCTTCTTCGCCGATGCTGGGCTTATGGAACGGGATCATTTCGTGACCTTGGAGAGAATCCTGTGTTGAACATGTCCGGCATCGAAACCGGCGGGATGAAAGGAGTAGCGGACCGTGAGCCAAATCAGAGCCAGATCCGTGCGCCAGGATCGGACCTCGTTGTACTGGAGGTTCAATGCGAGCTTTCGTGGCAAGAGAACCTCGCGGTAATACCGCTCGGCGTCGTCGGCGGCGCGCAGTTCGTCCTCCTCATTGCGGTACACAAT
>Ga0170475_103438522_pt1 | contig 12144 bp, 23 predicted proteins | sample Soicark_Litter_5_FD_111474 | JGI IMG/M metagenome (GOLD analysis project Ga0170475, IMG submission 111474) | Avena fatua rhizosphere microbial communities from Hopland, California, USA. Combined Assembly of 48 SPs | reverse complement strand
GGGAGTGGACGAGACCGCCCCGTTGCGGTCCGCGGTCAGCCTCGTTGCAATCTTGATCACAACGATGCTTGTGTTGAGGAGCGTTGCAGCGAATACGAAGCTAAAAGTCGTCGAGCGGCAACGCGCAAACCTGGCTCGCTTCTTCCCACCTGCAATCGTCGAGCAACTTGTCGGCATCGATACGCCACTCTCAATCGCTCATCGCCACCGCGCGGCCGTTCTGTTCGCGGATATGATTGGCTTTACCGCTTATTCCTCTGGCAAAACTCCTGACGCAGTCATTGGTCTGTTGCGCGAGCTGTTGGGCATATTGAGCGAAGCGGTTTTCTCCCATGATGGGTCCATAGATAAATTCCTGGGTGACGGACTGATGGCGGTTTTCAGGCCCCCCATGGCCGGCCATCACGATGCAACAAATGCGGCCGCGTGCGCACTGGAAATCATCGAGCAGATCGATTGTTGGAATCAGCGGCATGCCCGTTGCACCGAGCCCGTCCAGGTTGCCATCGGCATCCACTACGGCGATGTCGTGCAGGGAGACGTCGGCACCGACAAGCGGCTCGAATTTACCGTGGTCGGCGATACCGTCAACATCGCAAGTCGCGTTGAGGCGTATTACCGACCTCTCAATGCCGCAGTGCTGGTTACAGGTGATCTCGCGCAAGCCCTACTGGTGGAAGGCAGCGCCGATCTCGGAAAGGCGTTCACCGACGTAGGCATGCACGAATTGCGCGGACGCACGGAGCCGATCCGGCTGTTTGGTCTGAAAAGGGAGTCGAAAGCATGTCTCAAACAAACCACCTCATCGAACTTTACGCTTCCGTGAAGCAGAGGGTATCGAAGCCAGATATCGACCTCCTCACCGTAAGAGACATAGTGGAGAACCTGCACCGGGGTACGGTTGAGCCCGAGGGAGTGACCTACGGCGAAACCTCGGCCGGTGGTGTGCTAGGATTGTGGTGCATTCCGGAAGGCTGCGATCGCAGTCGAGTTCTTCTGTACTATCACTCCGGCGGAACCGTAGTGACGTCGATGCACACCGAGCGCAAGGCAGCAGGCCACTTGGCCAAGGCGGCCGGTACCCGCGCGCTCGTTATCGATTACCGGCGCTCACCGCGGGGTCGTCATCCGCAGTAAGATAAAACGCCAAGGTGAGTTCGACATTAAGTTGTATTCGCTAGCTAACTAAGCAGCGTGATCTCATTTCGGTCCATTTCAGGAACAAATTGCGCTTTTCATCATCTCGCCTTTCGCGGGAAGCACCTTTTGGTGGCTATCATGATTTGAGGTACCCTGGGGTGGTACTGATCCTAAGCTATCCGCCGTATGTCGAATGGGAACTCTTCAGCCTTCGGACCTTTAACTTTGAACCTACCACCTGGCCAATGGTAACGAGGTAGATATGAAAAACCGAAGGATTGCCGCTCTGGTCGCCGCAGCGATTTTCGTCTCACCAGTAGCGTCCGCGTTCGCACAGGGTGGAAGTGGTGGCGGCGGCGGCGGTGGTAGCGGCGGAGGAAGCGGCGGCGCGAGTGCAAGCGGAGGCGTGTCAGGTGGCGGGGCTGCTGCAACCGGTGGTGCCAGCGGCGGCGGCACGAATAACGGGATGAACACGCAGCAAACGCAATCGACAAGCCAGACACAAGCCAATCAAGCCGCAAAGAGTGCGGCGACTACTGGAGCCAACACTAATCCCGCATCAGCTGGTGAAGGTGCCGTTAGCGGGCCCGGCGTCGGGGTCGGGACCGCAACCAACGGTAAGCCGATCGGCGCGCCGGGATCCGGCTTAGGCTCGCCTGAGAGCCCCGTCGACGCGCGGAAGCTTAGGTAGCACTGATTTAATCATCGAAGATAATGGCAGACCGCCTCCGGGCGGTCTTTTGTTGTGTACATCGCGTCGACTCAACCGCGGCGGGAGGGGTGGGATGACGCGCTTAGAGGGGGCTATGCCATCTCTCCCTAGAGATCCCGTTTTTGTTGGTCGTGAAGCGACCCAGAGGCGTCAGCAGCTTCCGGCCATCCTGCAAAGCTATCGCAGCGGTGAACCGCTTGATCCACGTCATCAGGGTTGGCGCGCCGGTTCTGGTTGTCGCGGGACGTCGATAGCTCTCGACGGCTCGCCGGCCGGTAGCGGCGGTTCTGGCGCGCGGGCAGGAAGCGAGCGCCGCGAACTCCAGCGCGCGGTTGCGGGTGGGTCATCGTCCATCTGTTGACTCTGGCACGACGGCCTGAAAACTTCGTTGATGGTCGTCGGGCTTTCTACTGAGAACGACGCGGCGCGAGGTCCGGTGTTCTACTGAGAACGCTTCAATCGTGGCGGCCAAGCCATGTGCAGCTTCACTCCAAAGTGGTCCGTCGACCCATCGTCGCGCTCATAGCCGCCGACGATCTTCGCGCTGCATTGACCCGCCGTCTCACCCAATGCCGCGCGATATTCGAATGCCAGTTCACGCGGCAGGTATCCTACTCTCCGGCCGTCGATCTCGACCCGCACCGCGTTGGCGTGTTTGCCAGGCGGCGTTGGATTGAAAAAGCTGGAGAGCAAGTCGAGCAGCCCCATAGTCCCAACGCCCCGGATTATGCGAACAGGTCGTTGCCTGATTGCGTGAACCGGACATAGGTCCCGCTTTCGTGCAGTTCGAGCCAGCCTTGCGCAATCGCATAGTCGAGCCCCGCCTTGTGCTCCGCCGACGTACAGAAACGGGTGGTTGATGACCTCGATGTAAATCCTGCCATCCTGCACCGGCTCGAAGGCGCGGGCGTGCTCCATCAATCGGCGCGCGGCTTTCGCAGGATCGGCATAGGGTCGGTCGGCGGTGAGTTTTATTTAGCGTCAAGTTTGTGGGTTTCAACGAAGCGGCGAGAGTTGTGTCGATCTAGATAAGACGAATTAGGGCGGGTTAGCCGACTTCTCGATCGTACCTTTGTAATCAGCCAAATGATCCCATTGGGCGGCCAAGTTTAGAAGTGTCTCCCGCTCTTGCGGGTCCTGTGTAGTCTCGGCGGCTAAGCGTCGGCAATGCTCGGCGCTTTCCCTATATTCAGTCGACGTCGGCACGTCCCTTACTCCTAAACTTCGTGTGCGGTCCGGATGTGTGCGGCTACGGTTGATGTCGTGATCTCCGCTCCGCAGAAGCAGCGGGCGCAGCCGGTGTTCGATTGCGTCGGCAACGGCAAGCCGTGATCATGCATTCGATATTTCCACACGGTCGCTTCCCGATGATCGCGCCACGCGGCAAAGTCTTCCGGCTTGCGAGAGTGTGCGAACTTCAAACAAGCGATTTTGAACGCAGCGCGGGCTTCATCGAAAGTGCTGGCGGTGCAGCCTTTAATCTCGCCGGGTCCGCTGCCGGGATAAAAACCAGCGGACCACCGCCATTCATTCTTTGCGTTCGGCATGCCGTTGGCCTTCGCGATCGTGCCAGCGTGAACATCGCCGCGATAGATGTGCCAGCAATCATCCCGGTCGGGATCTGCACGGCTCCGCGTCAGCTCATTGAAATCGAGAGGGACCATGATCGGCTTCAATCTTCCGGCTTGAACTCGGCAATCTTGCGAGCTTCGAGCCATAGTTCGACGGCATGACCGTCCACCAATTGACGCGCGAGGCGCTTGGCTTCCTCCTCGGCATCACAAATCACATTGACGCGGTCTTGCACGTGCCCGTCGTTCCCGATGATGTAGGCGTAATAGCCGGGCACGGCATCAAATTGCGGCTGCGGGTTCGGGGAGCGCAACAATTCGCTGATGTGCGCCCCGTCCTCGCAATGTCGGGCCTTGCCCAACAATTCTTCCCTTTGTGGCCCGGGAGCCAGCTTCTCGGCTTGATCCCGCAGGACCTTTGCCTGTTTCGCTAATCGGTCTTCCAAAACGTCAGTCTGCTTAAACCGGCGTCGTGTCTTCATCGGTCGTTCCCTCGCTCTCTCGTGAGCCTTTTCGGTTTAAAGAATTTTGGCAGCTTCATCGAAAAGTCAAGCCCAGCTTATCAATCGATTTGCTGCACCTGCATCCGGGACAACGTCGGCCATGACGCGAGCCAAGGATGCGTTTTCGTAGGACGGTTCCCGGGCTCCACACCGCCCGGGAGGCTCCTACAGGGGTCCGCCGACATGAAGTCTAAGCCTTTGAATGTCGTTTCCCGGATAAACCGCGCCGATTTCCGGCGAAAAGTTTCATGGATTTCCCGCTTTAGAGCCCAGCGTTCGGGTTCATCGGCCACGCCAGCACCGGCGAGGTGATGGCCGCACCTTCGGTACCGGCTCCTGCGCCTCCACCTCGACCGTTTCGGTCGGCCTCGGCCCTCTGTTCTTTTTCGGTTTGAAGCACCGGGGGGCGATCAAAAGCCGCAGTGTAGTCAGAAACATCCGCAACGTTCCCGCGCTATAATTCGACCCAGGTCGGATAGACCCCAATGAGACGCTACTACTTCGACTACAGGGACGCTAAGGGCGTTACCTTAGACGAGGAAGGCTTCGACCTTCCGGATCTCGCGGCGGTGCAGTGGGAGGCCGTGCTCTCTTTGGTCGATAAGAGCCGTAACACCCGCACAGCGTCTTTTGAATTGCTGACTGACCTAGCGATTGAGGTTCGAGACGAAGCCGGTCCGGTGATGCAGGTGACCTTCAAGTTCCAACCTCGGCAGGAGCACTGATACAGGCCGATTGCCTTTTGCTTCTGCGCCGTCACCCATCTCTCAGTGCGGTCAAGAACTGCAACGCGACCAACGTGAGATCACTCCTTAGAGGGATCGTCAGCGACCAGAGACGGCCCGTCTCGCGAAACGGGCACGCCGCCGGGATGAGAGATCCAAGGGGCTTCGAGAAGTTCTTTCACAGAATTGGTTCGTTGCAGGGCTTCCTCAAGCATCTGCTCAAGGGCGTGCTTGTTGCCCTCGTCTCCGTCGATAAGCTGGCGGCACAGCTCCGCACGCTCCTTCATCAGCACCATGACATTGCCCATCGCAGCCTCGATCTTCGCCTGCTGGGCTTGCAGCATCACCGGCCAAACATAGGTGTGACCAATGTGGCATCTGAAAAGGAGAAAGGGCTCTTTCCGTGCAGGGAACATTGCTCCGTTGCATTCAGGACAGGTCAATGTGTACGGCGTGTCTAGCTTAAAGCCTTCGTTTTCCATGCGTTCACCCGCAAGCTCTGGGTCTTGGAACCAAGATGTCTCCAATTAGTGCTCCGATCTCCCTGAGCGGCACCACGAAATCGGGCGTGAATATTTTCAACGCAGACATCGGCATTTCGGATCCTACGGCATCATCCGGATCCTGCACGATGGTAATCCCCCCATGTCGATGAACATCCAACAATCCGCTGGCCCCATCATAGAGCATTCCCGTCATCAGCAGCCCGATCAGGGAAGCGCCATGTGCTTCGGCCGCTGATCGGAACATCGGGTCAATGGCCGGACGACACCAGTTCTCACGAGGGCCCCTGCTAAGGGACACCCGATGTTTGCCGATACACATATGATGATCAGGTGGAGCTATGTAGATCGCTCCGGAACGTATGGCCTCGCCGTGTTCAGCGTGCTTTATTGGCATTTGCGAGCGCTTGCTCAGCACTTCCGGCAAGACGGAATATGACCCTACGTGTAGCGTGATGAAGATGGATGCATGCCAAGCGGGATCAAATTCGGAGACCAGTTCAAGCAATGCCTGAACGCATCCGTGGGAGCATCCTATCACTATGTATCGTCGCTCTAGCACGTAAGTTAATCGTAGACCCCGTCCTCGGTTCCGCTCGACGAGAGCCCCTTTCTGCGATTTTGCATCGCCGTTGCGCTGGGACATTGGTCGAAGTGCATTGGCCAAAATCAGCATCCTCAAAACGCTGATATTCCAATCTCGCAACAGTGAGGTATCGTCAGGCGTCGTAAATACGCCGCTGGTCCCAACGCGCTCGATTGCGTCGAGAATGCTTTCGTTTTTCTGCAATCGCTTCTGGAGCGACGGCGGGCGAGAATAGTTTCCCGCCTGATGCGATCTCGCGCAGCAGCCGCTCAGCCCTCGTCACAAGCCGGTCGCGGACGTTGAACGTCGCGGGGATAACCGCTTCGTGCGCTTGGAGCCTCGCCAATTCCGCCGCCGCCGTATCCAGCGCGGTTTGAGCATGCAGACGGACGGATGATCAGTCGGATATGGCCGGCAAGTTTGCGTCAGGGTCGAGAGCCGCGTTTGCGCATCGCGCATTTCCTGCCGGGCAGGCCATGCCGCTTTCGACCAGCCCCCGCAAGATACTTCGGCCATCGTCACGGTCGCGACGGAGTTGATGCAACTTCTCGGCCGCCTCGGTCGGCAGTAGCAGCACAGCGTCGGCAATATTGGAAAGGTCGAGCATGGGGCGGTCCTGTTCGGATGGCGATGCCCGAACTATCTCCGCTTGCCTGCCACACGAATAGCCAATGTGCTGTTGTCCACTTCCTCAGAAGACAAGGTGTTAACGCCGGGGCGCGGAGATGTCACAATTTAGGGGCTACGTGATCGGTCATGATGGTCACATCGTGAATCGCATCGACCTGGACCAATGCCCAGACGAGAGCGAGGCGAGGAACGTTGCCAAGCTGCTGGTCGATGGCCACGACGTCGAACTGTGGGAATTGGACCGGCGGATTGAACGGTTTCAACATCAAGAATAGCCGTTATCCGCTACTTAGAGCGGTCCTCTAGCCAGGTCTGCTCACCGCACCCGCACTTGAACATTCGGACGGTGCGCCAGTTTGGGAATTCAGCATGGACCTGAGCAGCACCGGCTGCCTACCGCAATAATTGCACGCCTTGATCGGGTTCGGGGCGTAGCTGGAAAAAACTTCGTTCTTGAACTCGTTGCTCACTAGCCGACCTCGCCGTTGAGGGACGAATCAGAAAGTCATAGAGTGAACGTTTGTTCCGCCTTTTCGTTGGCACGGAACCCGACACAAAGCATGGCAAACTAGTTCAGGATTAACAGAGGAAATGTGCGACTTCCCTCGCCCCGCTGGCGGTTATCGAGGCGCAACATGACGGCGGGCTTGCAGTTCCTATGGCACAACCGGCCCGCCTTAGTTCAGCGCCAGCCGATCCTCATTTTCGAAGACTTCCGCCAGCCGGACCCACTCGGAGGCGAGCTCGAGCCAGGAATCTTCTTCCTGCCAGTTGTATGACTTGTCGGCACGCGCGCGGCATCGCTCCGCGCTTTTTCTGCATCTAGCGGCAGGGCGGCCGAGGTTGGGAACTTTAGCGAATGTTTGCCGGTCCATCGTCTAGTCTCTGACGTAATGTCGGATACCCGACACTACCCGGACTGGCGCCGCTTTCATAATTACAAATGGGATATCGAAGTGGAACACGCGAGCGCAGTACGGAGGAGGAACCTACGGATACCCACCGCACCGGCGGAAAAGGTGCACCTCTACGGCCACCTCGTCGACCGCGAACCGCCTCCAAAGAGCTTGGCCATCGCTACCCGTGTCGGCGTTCAATGCGGCAGTCCCGCCTTGAGGGGCAACGCGAGTGACATCCTAAGTGAAGCCCCCCAGCTGCCCCTGCAGGAAACGTCGGCGGCTCTTTCGATAGGCGCGTTTTGCATGTGGCGTGCTATGCTCGCTGTCAGCCGTAGGCATGGTTGCGATCCTTGCTTAGGGTTAGAGCCAGGCAGGTGTTTCCGCACTTGCCTGGCTTGCTATTTGACAATATTGATTATTCGGTCATGTCGATAAATGATATTAGAAAAAAGCGGGGCCGCGGTCGCCCTCGTAAGGATGTAACTCCCGTGCTGGTACGATTGCCGGTCAATCAAATCGACGCGCTTGATCGGTGGATTACCAAGCATCAGGTTGGCGATGTTCTTAGCCGCCCCGAAGCCATCGCCGGCTTCTCGATTTGGGGCTGAAGGCAAAGAAATAGCGAGGTCCCTTGAGCTTAGCGAATTTCAGAGTAGGAGACCGCGTGCGATTGAGTGAGCTAGGCAGGTCACGATCCCCCCGCACCAACCAGCCGCTTGGCGCAACCAGCCTCGCGAGTGCCGCGACATACTCGTCAACCTTGTCGATGCCACGCCCATCGAAGAAAACGTCCTCGACTACAAAATCATAAGGAGCCTCCTTGCTCAACGTGTGCACCAGCTGCCGCACGTCGCCAATCCGGATGTCGAGATGTGGAAGCCGCCCGAGGCCCATGTACTCCCGCGCGACACTGGCCACGACGGGGGTAAGGCGCGAAGGCGTGAACCAGACGACGCGGCCGATAGTAGGTAGGATCTTAGTCACGGGAGCACCTGTTGAAGGTTTTGGATGCTTCGGACGTACAGCGTCGCGGGAAATGATTTGGTCGCAGAGCCCGCTTAAGTACGGTACCCGACGTAGTTCGTAGACCCGCTGTGTTACAGTAGATGATTGCCGGTCACTAACCTGGGCGCTGGCGACTGAGAGTTCTTGCACTCCCGCCTGTTGAAGGGGAGCGCACAGATGTTGCAATCCAACGCTATACTTTCGTCCCTGTCGGAGAGCGATGCAGCCGCGTTGCGGCCCCATCTCAAGGCCACCCATCTGCCGCAAAAGACGGTGCTGTATGATGCGGGCGACACGGTCAAGATAGTTTACTTCCCTACCACCGCGGTCATCTCTCTTGTCATCACGTTTGCGACCGGGGAAATGACCGAGGCCGCAATGGTAGGCCGCGATGGTGCTGTCGGCATCTCTTCCGCATTGGACGGCAAGATTGCGATGAGCCGGGCAATAGTCCAATTGGGGGGCGATGCCATGGTTTGTGATCAGGCCGCATTCAGGGGCGCGGCGTTGCAATCGGAAAGTCTCATCGCAAAGGTGATGCGACATGAGCAGACGCTGTTCGCGCAAGCACAGCAATCGACGGCTTGTATGGCACACCACGAAGTTGAAGCTCGGCTTTGCCGCTGGTTGCTCCGTGCTCGGGATTTGTCGGGAAGCGATACGCTTCCTTTCACGCAAGAGTTTTTGGCCGAAATGCTCGGTGTTCAGCGTACTAGCGTTACAACGGTAGCGCGCACTCTCCAGGAAGCCGGCATGATAAGGTACACCCGCGGCAAAATTGTAATAATCGACGTTGAAGGACTGCGTGAAGGCGTCTGCGAGTGCTACGATACGGTAAAGGAGCAATACCGCCAATTACTTGGCGCGGTCGATAGCTGACGGCCAGCAACATCCAGCGTGCGAATGGCGGGACATCGATCGCACTTGAAGGTGCGGACCTGATTGCCAGTGGTCGAGTCGAGAATGATGTAAAGGAGGCGCAGGCTGCCACCGCAATGGTTACAGCTTGTCGGCAATACTGTCGTCTCCCTCCGGTGGGGACCGTCTTGTTGGGTTAAGTCGATTGCGCTGTAACAGTCCTTATGGACGTCCATAAGTACAGTACTCAGACTGAACGGTTAGGGATTGTCGAGACCGGCCGGCGGCGGCGCTGGTCCAAGGACGAGAAGCTTCGGATCGTGTTGGAGAGCTTGGAGACCGACCCCGAGGAGCGGGACGACCGCGATGGCCATCAAAAGCAGCGGTGCCGGTTCATTGCCAATTTTGTCAGGCGGGTTCTCTGGCGGATATTCGTTCTTCATGATGAAGCTATCTTCCCACCCTGGATAATGGTGAAGGACCGGCGGCGGGCCTGGGCGGGGTCGACCGGCGTGGAAATGTCGATCGCCAGCTGGACGAAGACGGCGGCATGCGCCAGGCAGGCCATCGCGGGCAGTAGCAGCAACACCGGCATGGAGTCTCCTGTTGTCGAAAAGCTAGCGGCCCGAGGACATCCCATCCCCTGGCCTGAACCTGCGCCGGGAACGGCGTACAGCACCACGGGCCACGCGCTCGGCCTGCAAACGTTCCTGCAGAGATCTATGAGGGCCGCGTAATGTTCTCAGTACACCACAGCCGCCGAGGACTTCGCCTGGATCTCAGAAGGGGGTCGCTGCTATATGCAACTGTTCAGTTCAGATGTTCTGCGCGTCGGTGCTACCGAAGAGCCTAGTCCCGATCGCGCCCATCCGCCTGGTCATGTGGTTCCGGCCACCTGCTGTTTGCTCTGTGGGGGGCCGTTCCAGAAGTCCCTCAGCTCTAGGCGATCCAGCCAGCACTGCCTGCACAAGTGCGGCTGTCACGGCTCCTCGAACCAGTCACCCAATCGGGCTGGTGACCAGCCTCGCTGAATGCCTCGTAGGCTCCGGCATAATATGCAGCCGGTCCTAAGACGCCTGCGAACACTAGCGCCACACGCGGCCGCGAAGCATCATTCATGGTCCAATACCGTCACTAATGCAAAGGGTCGCATATCCCTGGTGTCAGGCAGTGTTCGCCGCACCCACGGCGTTCTCGCTTTCGGGCGCTGTCACGCGCACTGCGTGACCTTGGCGCAGGGCTAGGGATGCCGCCGCAACCGCGGCTTCGAACGCCGCCTCCTTGGTGGCGTAGGTGTTTCTGCTGACGCCGTCGTGTTCGACGTGCCAAGCCCCGTCCCGTCCAACGACGTCATAGGCCGCAAGTCCCATGGTGCGATTCCTTTAGCCGTCCGTCGCGCTCACGGCATCCTTGGGCTTTTCGCCGAGTTTGTCCGGTGGGGCCGGCTCGAATTTTTGTGATGTCTCCATTCCGGGGGCGAACGCCCAAACTGACGCCCGATTCCTGAAGGGCAGCGCGAGCCTGATCGTCCCGCGGAACCCCCTGCACCGCCTCGGGCTGGGCGGATATCCAGTCGCTCCTAAGCGCTTGATCCACTCGTTTCGTCATCTGCCAGCGACGCCCGGCCGCTGCCTCCTGACCGCCCAAAATATCTGGATACCGGCGTGGCGATGCAAAGTGCAGAAGCAAACCGGCGCATTTGCGGTCGAAGAGTGTGCGGGCGCGTCCAGTTGCTGCTTTCATCCCCCGACCTTAATGGATGCCGTTAACGGGTCTCAAACCGCAAAGCGACCGATCGCTATTCTCAGTCGGTGCCATTCAAGGCCGCTTGGCAAATTCATGCATGATAGTAGGTATTTCGCCCGGTATTTCCCGTGCCAGAAGACCGAGTGTGCCCAGCCGCGTAGCGAGCCGGTGACCTGCCTCAGCATGCAAAAAGACCGCCCAAGCCGTTGCTAGGAATGGATCGGTGCCTCGCGCGAGCAACCCTACCAAAATGCCGGCTAGCGTGTCCCCCGAACCCGATGTGGCGAGGCCAATGGTTCCGTGTGCGTTATGTAGCGTTTTGGTTGAAGGTGACACGATGTAAGTTTCGGCACCCTTCATCGCGATAACTGCCCTCAGCTTCTTTGCGACTTTCTGAGCCACGCCGAGCGGATCCTCCAGAATACGACGGCGCTCGATGCCTGTAAATTTGGCCATTTCTCCAGCGTGAGGTGTGCAAACAAGCCGCAACTGCTTTTCGGGTGGCAGATCGAGATGGCGCAGAGCCGTAAAAGCGGCGGCGTCCAACAGGAGAGGAGGACCATCCATTTTTTGTAGAAGCTTCTTGCAGATAGATCCGACTTGATCTTCATCGAGCATGCCGGGACCGACGAGTACAGCATCGGCGTCGTCGGCTAAGGATATCAATTGTTCGCTTTGTCCCGCCTCAATTTCCCCAGTATTGCCTTCCGGAAATCCGATCACCATGGCTTCTGGCATGGCTAATGCGAGGTGCGGCGCGTTCGTTCGGCCCGTTGCTATGCGTAGGACCCCTGCCCCCGACCGCAGGGCGCCAAGACCGGCGAGTAGCGCAGCGCCAGGGACGTCGCGATGGCCTGCGATAATGAGAACGCGTCCGCGGCTATGTTTGTCCCCCGATTCATGTTGAGGGAGCGGGTGGCGGCGCAGATATTCTTCATTGAGAGGGAGCACCATTATCGAGCTGCCACATGTGCATCGGGTTCGGTGGTGATCGCCGCCCCCTCTTCTTTAAGTGGTGCTATGAAGTTATACCGAAGCAACTTCAACGAACTAAAGTTCTCATTCTCTTGATCCGCGATATATTCCGTCACTGAGCAATTTGCGACATCGGCCTCAGCGTCAATCGCCAGAATCGATTCTTCGTCGAGATCTTCTATGAGGTATCGGAAACACAGGACGACAACTTGATGGCTGACGATGAGCACGCGCCTGTTCGCATGATGTAAGCTGATTGTATCAAGGAGGCTGCGTAAGCGCAGCATAACG
>Ga0170475_100288875_pt1 | contig 12144 bp, 11 predicted proteins | sample Soicark_Litter_5_FD_111474 | JGI IMG/M metagenome (GOLD analysis project Ga0170475, IMG submission 111474) | Avena fatua rhizosphere microbial communities from Hopland, California, USA. Combined Assembly of 48 SPs | reverse complement strand
GGCGAGAGCGGCACCGGCAAAGAACTCGTGGCGCGCGCGATTCATTCCGCCTCTCCTCGTCGTCATCGCACCTTCGTCAAGGTCAATTGCGCGGCGCTGCCATCGGAGCTCCTCGAATCAGAGCTCTTCGGTTTCGAGCGCGGCGCCTTCACCGGCGCGATCCAGCACAAACCCGGCAAGTTCGAGTTTGCGCACGAGGGCACGATGTTTCTCGACGAAATCAGCGAGATGCATCCACCGCTTCAATCAAAGTTGCTCCAGGTGTTGCAGGACGGCGAGTTCGCGCGGCTTGGCGGCCGCCAGGACGTACACGTCGACGTGCGCATTCTTGCCGCGACCAATCGCGACCTCGAGCTCGCCGTTGCCGAAGGACAGTTCCGCGAGGATCTCTTCTTCCGGCTCAATGTGGTGTGCATCACGCTGCCGCCGCTGCGGCAACGCCGTGACGAGATCCCGGTGCTGACCGATAGGTTCCTGGCGCAGTACGCGGAACACTACAACAAGCCGCGGATCTCGCTCTCGAACGACACGCTGCGGTTGTTTGCCGAGTACGAATGGCCGGGCAACGTGCGCGAGCTCGAGAACCTGATCAAGCGCGCGGTGATTCTCGGCTCCGACGAGTCGATCCGTCGCGATCTTGCAGAGGCGATTGCCGGGCGCCGTCAGATCGCCAGTCCGATCCCAGCGCTCCAGCCCCGTACGACCGGGGCACCCGTCGCGGCGGCGCAGGTCGCTGCGGCGCCGGTCGCGGCCCAGGTCGTCGAGACGGCGCCGCTGTTCCCGCCTGCCGCGATCGGTTCGTTGAAGGACATCGCCCGCAACGCCGCGCGCGAAGCGGAACGTGAACTGATCTACCGGACGCTTCAGCAGACTCGGTGGAACCGGCGGGAAGCGGCTGAAATTCTTGGCGTCAGCTACAAGGCGCTTCTCTACAAGATCAAGGAATCCGAACTCGACAAAGCGTCGTGATGACGGCCGATCCATTCCTCGATGAGGACTATCGAGTGTTGACTTCCGAAGCTTTCGACTTCGTGCTCAACAACGAGCTCAAACGCGCCGTGCGTTCGCAGAATTTTCTGACGCTCGTTCACGTTGAACCGATGATCCGCGGCGCCGCCGCCGGCGGCAATGGCGAGCGGGACAATGCCGTCCGCGAGATCGCGCGACTGGTGAGCCGCGACGTTCGCGAAACGGATCTGCTCGCCGAGACGCGCACGGGCCGGCTCTCGATCGTGCTACTCGACGCCGATTTGCAGAATTCGATGGGCGTCATCGAACGGTTGATGGCGCGGCTCGAACACTATTCATTTCCGCGGCCGCTGGAAATCGAGGTCGGCGCGGCCTGTTGCCCGACGCACGGCGCCGACGTCGATTCGCTCCGGCGTGCCGCCGAATCACAGCCTGTTCATCCCCGCCGCGACGATCGCGGCAACAAGTCGAACGCTCATTAAAGGTGCTGCGATGAAGATTTCCATCACGACCTCGTTTCCTATCCTCTTTTTGCTGAGCACGGGCGCCGCGCTGGCGCAAGCGCCCTCAGCCGCGTCGCGACCCAACGAGAGCGCTCCAAGGACGACCGCGTATCCGGCCGCTCCGACGTCCGATCGCGCAGCACAACCGTCTGGCAGTCCGACGGCGCCCGCGCCGCGGCCTGCCGCCGCGGCGACCGCCGATTACCGGATCGTCCCCGGCGACAAGCTCAATATCCAGGTCTACAAGGATACGCAGCTGTCGCAGGCGCTGCAGGTGAGGCCCGACGGCAAGATCACGCTGCCGCTGGTCGGCGACGTCCGTGCCGAAGGCCGCACCGCGACCGAACTGCGCGACTCGCTCGTCGAGTCGCTGAAGGAATACAACAACAACCCGGTCGTCACGGTGATCGTCACCGAGACGGTTCCACCCGTGTTCTACGTCATGGGCGAAGTCAACGCGCCGGGCACGCTGCCGCTGAAGGGACAGATCTCAGTGGTCCAGGCGCTCGCGATGGCCGGAGGGTTCAAGGACTTCGCAAAGAAGAAGGACATCATGATTCAGCGCAAGGGCGCGACCGGCGCGACCACGCTGAAGTTCAACTACAACGATGCGATCAAAGGCAGCGGTCAGGTGGTCTACGTCCAGCCGGGCGACACCATCATCGTCCCGTAACCGGACGAAGGAAAGAAGGCACGAGATGAAGAGCCACCTGCGCCAGTCTCTGCTCGGAGCATTGACCGTGATCCTCGCGGCCGGTGCCCCGGTCGGAGCGCAGGATCCCGGATCCGAATTGCAGTCCTGGAGGACTCCGGGATGGAGTTTCACGCCCGGGATCACCGTCGGCAGCGTGTACGACTCCAACATCGCGCTGGCCTCCGCGCCGGCGTCGACGCAGACCACGCAAGGCGATCAACTGTTGGAAGTCGAGCCATCTGGCCAGCTTGAATATTTCTCGCCGCGGACCGAGTTCTCGAGTGGGTATCGGGGCTATTTGCGGCACTACCAGGATTTCGACCAGCTGAATGGATTCGATCAGCAGATCAACGCGTCGGTCCGCCGGCTGGTCACCCGACGGCTGACGTTTTTTTCTCACGATAACTATGCGGACGTCCCGACGACCGACGACCTCCAGCTGAATGGTGTGCCGTTCAGGCGGATCGGTTCGAAGATGAATTCCGCGACCGCCGGCATCGACGCGCGGCTGTCCAAGTACACCGACCTTTCGGTCCAGTACGAGAACACGTGGATCCGCTTCGATCGGCCCGAGCTGTTCCTGACCGATGGATGGGTCAATGGCGTGCGCGGCGAGCTCACGCGGCGGCTCAACGACCGGCTATCCGTGGGCGGCGAGTATGGGATGCGGTTTGCGAACCTCAACGAGGGGACGCATCAGGTGCTGTTCCAGGATACCGGCGGCATCTTGCACTATCGCGCCGCCCGCGGCACCACGTTGTCGCTGGCCAGCGGCGTCTCGCATCTCAACGACCGACTCGTGCTCGTCACCCGCACGGGACCCTATATTCGCGCAAACCTCACGCAGGACGTCGTGCGGGCGACCGTCGGCGCGAGCTTCGAGCGGATGTACGTGCCGTCGTTCAGCTTCGGCGGCTCGACACAGAGCCAGGAGCTTCGCGGCTTCGTCCGGATGCCGCTCGACAAGAATCGTCTCTACGTTCAGGGCTCTGCGGCGTGGCGCCGCAGCGATCCCTTTATTGCCAACGAACTGCAGCTCGACACGATCTGGGTCCGGTCAACGCTGGGCTATTCAGCCACTCGGTGGCTGCGAGTCGAAGGATTTCATGCCTTCACCCGCCAGGACTCCATCGTGACCGGCGGTGAAATCAATCGTCAGCGCATCGGCGCGCAAGTAATCGTGTCTCAACCGGTGAGGATCCAGTAATGGAAGAACGTGCGTTTCATCCACTCGACTATCTGTCGGTGCTTCGGCGGCGCAAGTGGTGGTTCGTAGTACCCGTTGCCGTCAGCATCGTCATTGGAACACTGCTGGCGGCGCTGTGGCCGCGTGAATACATCTCGCTCGCGCAGATCGGTGTCACGGCACCGACGTTGTCGCCGGAGCTGCTTCGAGGTGTCAGCTCATGGACAAAGAGGAGCGGCAGCGCGCGGTCTCGCAGCAGTTGCTGAGTCCGCAAGTGCTCGAGCGTGTCGTCCGCGACGAGAAGATTTCGCCCGAGAAGCCGGTCGAGGACGTCGCGGGCTGGCTTCGCACCAAGGTGGAAAAGAACATCTCGGTGCCGAACCCGATTGGGAAGAATGCCGATCCGACGCATGGGATCGACAGCTTCATCATGGGCTACACGGACGCCAACCCCGATCGCGCTCAACGAATCACCAACCGCCTGGCCTATGTGTTCGTCGAGGAAAACTCCAAGGCCCAGACAGCCAAGGCGGAGAACACCTCCGAAGCGCTCGGTCAGCAGCTGCAGGCCTCACAAGAACGCCTGACGCAGCTCGAAGGGCAGTTGCGCGCCAAGAAGGAAGCAAACATGGGCCGGCTGCCGAATCAAACCAGCGCGAATGTCGCGACCGTCACCGGCCTTCGGCAGCAGTCCGAATCACTGGCGATTCAGATTCGCAGCGAGCAGGACCGCCTCTCGATCATCGAGCAACAGCTCGATGCGATGAGGCAAGGCATCGGCGGCACGGCCATGACGTCGACCGGTGCCGCGGCGATCAACAGTGCGCAGGCGCGCATTGCGCAGTTGCAACAGGCGCTCACCATGGAACGGGCACTCGGGAAAACTGACAAGCATCCCGACGTCATCGCCCTTCAGGAGGAGATTGCCAACGCACGCGCGGAGCTGAACGGCGCCAAGCAGACGGGGTCCGGCGGCAGCCGCGACGATCTGCTGATGGCTGATTCGATGTACCGCCAGCGCGTCCAGGACCGGGACATCTCGAAAGCACGAATTCGTTCGTTGCAGGCGGCAGAAGCCGCCGCCCGCAGTCAGATTGCGCAGTATCAGAGCCGCGTCGACGCCGCACCGATGGTCGAGCAGGATCTCGGACCCGTGGGACGCGATACCGAACTCGAGCGCGAGCACTACAAGGACTTGAAGACGCGCTACGAGAACGCGCGTTCGTCGGAGGACGTCACCCGTAAACAGGGAGGCGAACGCTTCAGCGTCCTGTATCCCGCTTCCCCCGGGCAGCCGGCCAATCCGTGGATGCAGGCCAAGCTGTTCCTGATGAGCGTAGCGATGGGCTTCATGCTCGGCTCGGCGCTGGTCGTCGGCCGCGAGTTCATGGATCGCTCGGTCCACGACGCGCGTGCGCTCCAGAACGAATTCGAGGTTCCGGTAATCGGAGAGATTCCCCGGATTCACGGCGCCGCGTAGACAGTATCAAGACGAGAGGATCGAACGATGAGCCGCATTCAAGACATTCTGAGCAAAGCCGAGCGCGATGGGACCGCGCGGCGGACACGCGCGCTGGTGGACGACTCGGCGCCACCGCCGCCCGCGATTCCGATCCCCGGCCGGCACACGGCGGCAAGTGCCCCCGCTTCTGCATTTGAGTCCACGCATCAGGCGCCAGCGTGGACGTCTGCCGCCACCGCCGAAGCGGTTGAACCAGAGCCGGCGCGCATTCCGACAGGAACGCTTGATATGCATCTCGCCGCAGCGCTCGCTCCCCAATCGCTGGCCGCCGAACAGTATCGTTCGCTGCGGACGCGAATCAAGCGCGCCGAGAACGGCCGCACCGTGCGCACCATCGTCGTCACGAGCCCGAACAAAGGAGACGGCAAGAGCCTCACCGCCGCCAACCTCGCCGTGACGATGGCGCAGGAATTCCAGCAGCGCGTGTTGCTCGTCGATGCCGATCTGCGCCGGCCATCTATTCACAAGCTTTTCGGATTTCACGAAGCACAGGGTCTTTCCGATGTGCTGATGGGCGCCGCGGAACTCAATCAGGTGCTCATTGAGGTGCCCGATTACCACCTCACGCTATTGCCCGCGGGAGCGCTCCCCAGCCACCCGGCGGAACTTCTCGGGTCGGCGGCGAAGCGGCGCGTGCTGGACACGCTCCGGACCCGCTTCGATCGCGTGCTCATCGACATGCCTCCCGTCGCGCCGCTCGCCGATCTTCACATCGTCGCGCCAATGGCGGATGGCTTGCTGATGATCGTCCGCGCCGGCGTCACGCCGAAGCCGGCGATCGAACGAGCGCTCGCGGGGCTCGACATGTCCAAGGTTCTCGGACTCGTGCTGAACGACTCGGGTGGACCCGGACAGGACTCGCTGGCGTACGAAGGTTACGGATACATCGCAGGATAAGGATGGGCGGCCGACGCTCGGGATCTGATACGCATGCAGTTGTTCAACCGTTACGTTTCGACGCGGAGCCTCACCGTGTTTGCCGGCGAGATGCTGCTGATCTTCGGATCGGTAGCCCTCGCCGCCAGCCTGCAGGACACGCCGGATCTCACCGGTAATCTCTGGAAAATCGGTCTCGTCACCGTCGTCTGCCAGCTCTGTCTCTACTACAACGACTTCTACGATCTGACGCTCATGCAGTCCACCCGCGAGCTGGTCGTCCGGCTGCTCCAGGCGGTCGGCGCCGCCTCGATCGTCCTCGCGGCACTCTATTTCACGATGCCGGACCTGATGATCGGCGACGGAATTTTCGTCTCGGCGCTGTTCGTTTTCGTCGTCGGCATTCTCGGCTGGCGGCTGCTGTTCAATCAACTCACCGGGTCGCTCAAGCTCCAGGAACGGATCCTCGTGGTCGGCACCGGCGAGACAGCCCGCAAGGTCGTGCGGCAGATTCTCGATCAGCGCGAATTTGCGTATCGAGTGGTCGGATTCATCGACGACGACGCGTCGCGGATCGGTGAGCGGATCGTCAACCCGGGCATCATCGGCACACCCGCTGATATGACGGCGCTGATCGAACGACATCAAATCGACCGGATCGTTGTCGGCCTGTCCGATCGACGTGGAAAGCTGCCGGTGGAAGAGTTGCTGCGCGCCAAAATGGCCGGCATCCGGGTCGAGGATGCCACCACGACCTACGAGCGAGTAACCGGCAAGATACTGATCGACGATCTGCGACCGAGCTGGCTGATCTTCTCCGATGGGTTCCGCGTATCGCGGATGACGAGATGGATCAAGCGCGCGATCGATCTCACGCTCGCGCTGGCCTTCGGGATCCTCTCGCTGCCTCTGATGCTGCTGACGGCGATGGCGATTGCGATCGAGTCCGGGCGGCCCATCCTGTACTGCCAGGAGCGGGTCGGCGAGAACGGAAAAGCGTTCACGCTGTGCAAGTTTCGATCGATGCGGACGGATGCGGAACAGGGCACGCCGATCTGGGCCCGTGATCGCGACGAACGGGTGACGCGCGTCGGCCGATTCATTCGTCTGGCGCGGCTCGACGAACTTCCGCAGTTCTGGAACGTTCTGCGGGGAGACATGAGTTTCGTCGGACCCCGGCCTGAGCGTCCGTTTTTCGTCGCCGAGCTCGCCAAGGCCATCCCGTTCTATCAGCAGCGGCATGCGGTCAAGCCGGGGCTGACCGGATGGGCGCAGGTGAAATACCGTTACGGCTCTTCGCTCGAAGACGCGATGGAGAAGCTGCGGTACGACCTGTATTACATCAAACACCTATCGGTGTTCTTCGATCTCACGATCGTGTTCGACACGGTCAAAGTCGTGCTGTTCGGCAAGGGGGCCGCGTGAACGTCGAGGCTGAGCGAAGCTGGGCCCCCGGCAGAGAACGACAGATTGTCACGGTCGCCCGGAACGTTTCGACGCGCTATCTCGCGATCGTCGCCGAGACGGTTGCCGGGATGGTGATGTTGCCGTTCAACCTTCAACATCTCGGCGTGGCGGCGTACGGCCTCTGGATTCTGCTCGGCTCGATCACCATCCACTTTTCTGTTCTGGATCTCGGCTACGGCGGCGCGCTGGTCAAGTTCATGGCCCAATATCGTGCGCACCGTAATGCGCGCGCGTTGAACGAAATCGCCAGCACGCTGTTCTTTGTTTTCGCGGGTGTTGGGCTCGTCGCGTACGGCGTGGCGGCGATCGTCGCATTCAATCTGGAGCACCTGTTCCGTATCACTCCAGACCAGGCGGAGATCGGCAAATGGATCCTGCTGATCATCGCGATTCACATCTGCCTGAACTTTCCGTTCAGTGTGTACGGCGGTGTGATCTCCGGTTTCCAGCGTTACGATCAGAACAACATGGTCGCGATCGTCAGCACGACGGCGGTAGCCCTCGTGAATTTCGTCGTCCTCAAGGCGGGCTTCTGACTGATCGCGCTGGTCGCCGCGACGACCTGCGTCCGCATCATCGCGTATTTCGTGTATCGCAGGAACGCGTACCGGATTTTCCCCGAGCTGTCGATCTCTCCCAAGCTGTTCTGCCGCCATCGGCTGAGGGAGGTCACCGGCTTCAGCGTCTACGCGTCGCTCATCGACTGGGCGAACAAACTGAATTACCAGCTCGACACGGTGGTGATCGGCGCCTTCATCGGAAGCGGCGCGGTGGCCGTCTGGGCGCCCGCCGAACGGATCATTTCCGGCACACAGCGGCTCACCAATCAGTTGAATGGCGTCCTCTTCCCCACCATCGTCGACAGTGACGTGACGAAACAGCAGGACCGGCTCCAGCAGATTCTGTTACAGGGCACGCGGTTGTCGCTGGTGATGGTCGTTCCGCTGACGGCTGCTCTCATTTTGCTCGCCGATCCGCTGGTGCATGCCTGGCTGCGCGACAAGGCGGCCAGCGTCGCCGGGACCATTCCGATTATTCAGATTCTCTCGATCTCCGTCGCCATTCGCGTCGGGAACGCGACCGGTACGACCATCTTGAAAGGGGCCGGACAGCATCGGATGCTCGCGTTCGTCAACCTGGGTACGGGACTCGCGAACCTCGCGATGAGCATCGCGCTCATCAAACCGTTCGGCCTCCCCGGGGTGGCATACGGCACGCTGATTCCGATCGCGCTGTCGGCAATCTTCATCCTGTATCCGGCGGCATGCCGCCGCGTTGGGCTTCCCGTCGGCGAAGCGGTGAGGCATTCGGTTCTTCCGGCCCTCTGGCCGGCCCTCATTGTTGGGTTGGTTCTCGCGGTGACCCGTCACATCTCATCGGGCACGCTTCTGGCTGTAGTGCTTCAGGCAAGCGGAGGCGGCCTGCTCTATCTGGCGCTGTTCTTCGCCATTGCGATTGGACGACGAGATCGCGCGCTCTACACCGCGAAGTTCGTCGAGCTTGTTGGTCGCCGGCCGCTCGCGGCCGCGTGAAAATCGAGGGACCTGAGTGATGCGTGGAATCATTCTCGCGGCGGGCAAGGGCTCGCGGTTGAACGGGACGGCAAAAGAGTCGCCGAAGTGTCTGGTTGAGCTAGGCGGCGTGACGCTAGTTGAGCGCCAGATTCGACTGCTGCGCCAGGCCGGCATTTACGACATCACAGTCGTCGCCGGCTGCCAGGCCGACCGGGTCCGTCGCGCGTGTGGGCACGGTATTACCTATGTTGAGAACGCCCGCTACGCACAAACGAACAGCATGTATTCGCTCTGGATGGCACGACCTCTGCTTTATGAGGGATTCGTGGTCCTAAATTGTGACGTGGTTTTCCACCCGACGCTGCTGAACGATCTTCTGTCCGCTCGTCACGACAATGCGCTGCTCCTCGCGTATCGCGAGGCCAACCAGCCACCGTTTGGCGACGAGGAGATGAAGGTGAAGGTTCGATGCGGTCGAGTGGTGGACATGTCCAAGACTATGGACCCGGCGGAGGCGGACGGCGAAAACCTGGGGATCGTGAAATTTGGTCCTGCAGGCGCCGCCGCCCTCGTCGACATTCTTGACCGGCTGATTGACGCGGGAGGGCTGCGCGACTGGGCGCCACGCGCGTTCGCGGAATTCGCCAAAGCCCATCCGCTTCACGCTGTCGGCACCCGTGGGCTCCCATGGATTGAAATCGACTTTCCCGAGGACTATCACCGAGCGGCCGCTGAAGTGCTGCCGCGCATTGAACGCGAATCACGCATGCATGCGTCGTCCGCTCCGGTGTGGGATGGACAAGTCGAACGGCGTGGGGCTCGCGCCGACCGCCGACGGCTCGCCCTGGCGCGGCGTCCCGACGCGGCCCTGCTTGCTGACGCTTCCTGATGGGCAACATGATGCCGGCTCGATCGCTTGGCGATACGCCGCGCCCGTTGGGCGTTCAGGCCGACCGGCTTCCTCGCGTCGTCGCGATCGGCGGCGGCACAGGACTGCCCAACGTGCTGCGGGGTCTGCGTCCGATTCTCTACGGCACCGGCGATCGGCTTCGCGACGTCGTGCCCCGCGATCGCCTGGTCGCGATCGTCGCGACCTCTGACGATGGCGGGAGCTCGGGAAAACTGCGCGCGGAATTCAACATGATTCCGCCGGGCGACATCCGCAACTGCCTCGCGGCTCTCTCGGATAATCACGCGCTGATCGCTGATCTGTTTCAATACCGCTTCGGCGCCGGCGACGGTCTCAACGGCCACGCCCTCGGCAATCTCGTGCTTGCCGCGCTGGCCGACGTGATGAACGACTTCCCCCGGGCTGTCGAGATCGCCGCCCTGGTGGTGGGCGCGCGCGGTACCGTCCTGCCGGCAACGAGCGAGGTCGTCACGCTGGTCGGTGAATTCGAGGACGGACGAGTACTGAGCGGAGAAACCGCGATTTCGAAAGCGGGTGGACGCATCAGACGCGTCTCGCTGATTCCCGAACGACCGCGCTTTCTCCCGGAAAGCTGTGATGCGATTCGCCGCGCAGACGTCGTGGTCGCCGGGCCAGGGAGCCTCTATACGAGCATCCTGCCGCCGCTGCTGGTTCCAGATGTCTCGGAGGCAATCCGCCGATCGTCTGCGACACGGGTTCTGGTAGCCAACCTGATGACCGAACCGGGCGAGACCGACGACTACAGCGTGCTCGAGCACGTGCTCACACTCGAGCGGCACCTCGGTGTCCAGTTGTTCGATTACGTCATCTACAACACTGCGGCGATTCCTGGCCATCTCGCCTCAGCGTATGGCGAAGGCGGTAGTTTGCCGATCGTGACCGGCACGTTCGAGCGCAGCGCGCTCGAGAAGCTCAATATTCAACCGATCGGTGTCCCTCTTGTTTCGGAGCACCCTGCAGGAAAAATCCGGCACCATCCGGAACGGCTGGCTTCGGCGATCACCGCGCTTGGCCAGGGCAAGCTCGGCGCCTGGCGCGGCCGCACGGAGTCCGGAGGCCTCTGAAATGTACGAACGCTTTTATGAGTTGCGCGAGCGCCCGTTCGCGCTCAGTCCCGATCCCGACTATCTCTATCCAAGCCGGGTGCATCGCGAAGCGCTGGACTATCTGCGCTACGGGCTCGAGAGTCACGCGGGCTTTATCGTCATCACGGGTGAGATAGGGTCGGGAAAAACGACGCTGCTCCAGACGCTGCTGCGGGGCATCGATACGCAGACGACCGTCGGGCGGATCGTCAACACCCTGCTCGAACCGCGCGAGCTGCTCGAGACGATCATGATCGATTTCGGCCTCGACCCCGGAGGCCGAAGCAAGCCCCTGCTCCTGCGCGACCTGGCCCAATACCTCGTCGATCAGCGGCTCGCGGGACGTCTCGTCCTGCTGGTCATCGACGAAGCGCAGAACTTGACCCCCGCCGCGCTCGAAGAGCTGCGGATGTTGTCGAACCTCGAGACCGAGAAGTCAAAGCTTCTGCAGATCGCATTGGTAGGGCAACCGAATCTGCGCGACAAACTCGCATCGCCGGAGCTCCAACAGCTCCGCCAGCGAATTACGGTGAGTTACCACTTGTCGCCCCTCGATCAAGACGAAACGGCGAACTACATCAATCATCGCCTGCGGCGGGCCGCGGTCGGGACGCCGATGGAGTTTCCGCGAGACGTCACCGGCCTGATTCACGGCCGTAGCCGGGGTGTGCCGCGTATCATTAACGTGATCTGTGACGCGGCGCTCGTCTTCGGCTACGCTGAAGAGCGGCGGCAGATTGATTTGCCGTTGATGCACGAGGTGATGATCGAACTGGAAGCAACGGGTGTGCTTCCGGCCGCCGGATCTGTTTCTGCGGCAGAACCAGCACCGGCGGCATCGAGCCAGATCGGTGCGAATTCGCCCGCCGCGTCGGTTGCGACGAACGAGACGGTTTTTCCGCGAGCTCAGAATCCCCAGATTGCCGCGTTCGGAAGCGGGGCAGCCCGGTCGAAGACAGCCGAACCCGCGGCGATGACCCCGGCGGCGACCGAAGTCCTCGGTGCGAGAGGCGTCGCTGACGCACCGGCGGCGGCGCGTGAACCTGCCGGCAGCGTCGGGCCGGGGCTCGCCGCTCCCACGCATCCGCTGGCGCCGGTCGCGGCGCTCGCAAAGTCTGAAAAGTCCGCGGCGGCGACCACTCCGCTGACGCCGCCCGCGACGGCCAACGCGCCGGCCCCGACGGTCAACGCCGCGGGACCGGCGCCGGTCGCGCAAAAAGAGCGAAAAAAAGAGTGGTAGAGAAAGTAGGAAATAAACAAATAAGTAAATAATTTAAGTGTAATAAAAAAAAATTAGACATGAGTAAGTCAAAAAAATAGTGAGAGAGTATAAAAAAAAGTAGAAAAAAAATATCAGAAAAAAACGAGTACAGATTGAAGGTGATAAAAGAAGATAG
>Ga0170475_113863032_pt1 | contig 12147 bp, 6 predicted proteins | sample Soicark_Litter_5_FD_111474 | JGI IMG/M metagenome (GOLD analysis project Ga0170475, IMG submission 111474) | Avena fatua rhizosphere microbial communities from Hopland, California, USA. Combined Assembly of 48 SPs | reverse complement strand
GTGTCCGGCGGCAGGGGATCGCCGCGGCGTCTATATTCTTCCGCTCCCGCAGCATATTCCTTCCGGTTTAGATGGATGAACGGCGCTGTCGGCGCGAGCTTCGCCCAGACTTTCCAGGCGGCATTGACGACTTCCGGGCCGATGCCGTCTTCAGGGAAAACGGCGATCTTCAATGGGCGCATATGCAGCGGGACAGCATGGGTAAGATATATCACCCATGCTCCCGGCTGTCGACGAATGTCAGACGGCGGTCTCGGTGAGGAGAGCGGCAGGCACAGCGGACTCTTCCGCGTCGATGGAGATTACATGCGGCACGCGTTCGTGGAGTAGAAGTTCTGTCGCCTGCACGTAAGGTTCGGCGTGGAAGTACTTCTGCATCGCATCCTGGAAAAGCAGATTGCAGACCGCGAGCAGGCTCATTCCTTCGTGGTGCGCCATCCATGAGCGGATGATCTCGGGCTGCTTGGAACGGTAGTCCACCGCTTCGTAGAAGCCGTACTTGCCGATCCACCCGAGCTTCGCCATTGTTCGCAGGTTCTTCACTGCAGAACGAGGATGGACAACGAGGGCCAGAAACGTCGAGTATGGCGAGATGACACTCGAGTTGCCGTCCGGCGTCTTCATGGCAAGTTCCGGCACACCAAAAGCGTGATACCCATAATCGCCGCCCGAATCGGCACTGCACGCCGACTCCGAGACGCCCCACGGAATCCCTTTGCGGCGCGCGAATTTCTGTTGGATACGGATGACCGCTTGCATGCTGTCATGCATGATCGTGTTCCGATAATGGGTCATCCACAGAGTGGGCATCAGATACTCGAACATCGTACCCGTCCACGATACGAGGATCTTTTGTCCCGATACCAAAGTGTGTCGGCGGCCGAGGTGGAACCATGCGTCTTGAGGCACATCGCCTTTGGCCACGGCAACGAAACTCGCAATGCGCGATTCAGACGCGAGCAGGTCATAACTGGACTGCTCCAGCCGCTGCGTATCGACGTCGTACCCGACGGACATGACTTTCTTGCGCCGATGGAAGAGGAAGCCGAACTCCATATCATTGACGAGGGTGTCGCAATTGTCCGCTATAGTGCGAAGCTTCGTCTTGAGATCGGCGTCTAAGCCGGTCGTCTGCCAGGCGCTCATTTGCTTAATTCGCTGCAGCAGTTCGCGGCTCCAGAATGTGTCCTGGCCGGAGGTTTTGTCGCACAATCCGTTTGCAACGTCCTCGAGCGCAGACAGGTCCGTCTGCGGGACATGCAAATCCAATTCAGGCGACGCCTCACGGGCGACATCCTGGATGCCCGCCCATAAGACTGCATCCGGAAGTTTCTTTTCCGCGAACGCCAGGGCGGCCTGCTTCAGGGTCCATAAAGACGCGGCGAGATTTCCGCTGTCTACGGTGGAGACAAACTTCGGGTCCAGAGGACGAAGGCTCGTATTGGAGTACCAGTTCAGAACGTGACCGTGTTCCTTGGGCAGCTTGCTTACACTCTCCAGCGTTTTAAGGGTGTCGTCGGCGAACTCGCGGACCGTGAGATAGCCGAAGTGGACGGCTGCGATGCGCGCGTTCAGGAGAAAGCCGAGATTCGTCGGCGATAAGGTTTGAACGGCCTTGCCGTTCTCTCGGACATTGTCAGGAATCAGCCAGTTCGATTCGGCTGACGACCATTCTCTGAAATACCGCCACGTCCGGGTTGCCGCGGCCCGCAGGAATTGCGTGTCCGCCTGTTTCAACCGGAGGTGTCCCGTTCGAGGAGCGCGATTGAGCCAGGCCGAGAGGAATCTCGCAATGAACCACAGAAAGAGTATGGGTGGTGCAACCCATATAGCGGATGGATTCCGGTACCATACGACGGCTGTCACGCACGCGGCCAATAACGGTGACCACGCCAGGTATTTGTCAACGGTTGCTCTTCGGCGCTGCGCGTTCTCGGCTTCCGCGGCTGTCTCCCACTCCAGGAGCCGTTTCTTTGTGATAAACACGCGAAGGACGGAACGTGCGATTGCATCTATGGAGAGCATCGCCTGGTGTAACAGGAAGATGATCTGCAGGAGTGCGACAATGTGGCCCTTTACGAAGGCGGACAAGGTATCGCGCGCCCATGGCTTCAGTTCCGCAAAATGAGGCGGCACACGTAATAACGAGAACAAGAGACTCGACCATACGGGAGTCAGCAGCATTGTGATGCTTGCGAAGGTCCAGAAAACGGGGCCGCCTGGCAAGAACAGCCAGCCGGCAACGAGGAGGGCGAGTGTCGCGGGTTCCAATAAACTGCGTCGAAGGTTGTCCAGAATTTTCCAACGCGAAATCAGGCTGATCGGATTCGGGATGACCTTGCCTTCGAAATTGGGAACCCGCGGGAGAAGCCACCTCATGATCTGCCAGTCGCCGCGGACCCATCGATGCTTTCGGCGGCTGTAAGCGCTGAAGTGCGACGGGTAATCATCAATAAGTTCGATGTCGGAGACAAGACCCACGCGCCCATACGCGCCTTCAATCAAATCGTGGCTGAGCAGTGCGTTCTCAGGAAAGCGATGGTCCAGCGCGGCGCGGAGCGCGTCGATATCGTAGATGCCTTTGCCTGTGAAGATGGCTTCGCCGAACAGGTCCTGATAAACATCGGAAATGGCCCGCGTGTAGATATCGAACCCTGTCTGTCCGGAGTAGATACTCGCCAGGTGGCTACTGGACGCCGACTGAATACTGATGCCGATGCGAGGCTGAAGAATCCCATACCCCGCTACAACCATGTTCGTTTCGGGATCGATGACGGCGCGATGAAGCGGATGCGCGATTGCTCCCACGAGCTTGTGCGCCGCGTCGCGGGGAAGTTGCGTATCCGAATCCAGAGTGATGACATACCGAATCTTCGGCAGCACTTTCAGGTCGCCGATTTTCACGGGGAAGGCGTCAAAGCCGCCGCGGTGAGCTGGTTCAAATCCAGAAGTTTGCCGCGCTTGCGCTCCCAACCCATCCACCGCCCCTCGGAAGCGTTATATGTACGCTCCCGGTGCAACATGTAGAACGGTGAATGGGTTGCACTTCCATAGCGATCATTCAGATCCTCGACCAGTTCACGGCACACGTCGACGAGAGCATCGCGCTCGTCGTGGGGTTTGTCCGAATCGGGTGAATCCGTCAGGAGCGCGAAGTAGAGGTTCGGGTCGCGGTTGGCGAGGAAGCGAATCTCCAGATCCATCACCAACTGACGGACCTGCCGTTCATTCAACAACAGCGTCGGTACAGCTACCATCGTTGCGCAATCGGCCGGAATCCCTTCCGAGAAATCGAGCTTGGGTAGCGCCCGCGGCGGCGCGAGGTAGCTCACCAGGTTGTTCATGAAATCGACTGCCGCCTGGCTGGCCGGCAGGATCACCAGAAATACGGACGCAAGCGACGGGATGAACAAATCGGGCCATTCCAGGAGTTCCCACAGCGCAATCAGTGTCAGCACCTCGATGCCGATCATGTAGAAAGATTGCGGCCACTGCAGAGCCAGATCGAGGAGTTTGCGGCGAAACGGCGCCCGGTAATTGATGCGGGACCGCAGAGTGCCGACGCCGGCGTTGATGAGCCAATAACCGACGTGCCTTGTGCGCTCGAGTCCTGTTGCGGCAGCAGCTAGCTCTACGGCCGCCTCGGCTACCTGATGCTCCGAAGCATCGGAATTCCGCGCCAGTTCCGAGATGACCGTCCTATAACCCTCGCGACTGTCGTAATCCATGCGCGCGTACGCTCCGGCCGGGTCGCGGGCCAACGTGGTGTGAACGATGCTTACGGACTCGAACAATTCCTTCCACTGGCACTCACCAGCGGTTCGAAGACTATCCAGAATCACAGGCAGCGACGTTCCGGGTTCGGCCGCATTAGCGACGACGCGCTCCAATAAGACAAGCTGAAGAGAAGGCTTCAAAGCCCACAACTCCGCCATCGCGAGTTCGTGGATTTCCTGGAAGCCATTCAAGAAACCGGTCAGCCCCTCTTCCGTGAAGAAATCGAACGAGGCGCTTAGATACGACTTTGCGACAACGTACGGCAAAGGCAGTAGCCCTGCCCCTTGGTCACTCACAGTCCGATAGTTGCGGAAAGAAGTTGCGAGCCGGTGTGTTTCCTTTTGCGCCGTGCGGATAAGCCGATAGTTTTCGATGAGCCAACGGCCGTTCACGTCGTTTATCGAAGCGGCCTTCACCACATCGTGAAGCGTTTGCTCTTCGACTCGATAATGCTTCCGCATGGAGGACGAAGCGGTTCTTGACGCCGGCGCAATCGTGAGGCTCTTGGCGATCTGCCTCCCCGCTTTACTCAGGCGCATCAGATCGACATCCTGCGGCGCGGGCGGGTTAAAGATTCCGGTGTTCTCGTGTTTAATCATCAGCGGTAGCTTGCGGCTTGTAATTCAAACATTTCTGCATAACGGGCGCCCAACGCCATGAGTTGCGCGTGGTTGCCCTGCTCTACGATTCGTCCATCTTCAAGTACGACGATTCGATCAGCCATACGCACAGTGGAAAAACGGTGAGAAATCAACAGCGCCATCTTGCCTTCGGTCAATTCGGCGAAGCGCTGAAAAACCTCGTACTCGGACCGGGCGTCCAGAGCGGCGGTCGGCTCATCCAGGATTAGCAACTGCGCATCTCGCAAATAAGCTCGAGCGAGGGCGATTTTCTGCCACTCGCCGCCCGAGAGATCCAGCCCGCCTTCAAAGCGGCGGCCGAGCAATTGGTCGTAGCCCTTGGGAAGCCGGCGAATGACAGCATCCGCGAGACTCTTTCGGGCAGCGAGTTCTATGTGGTCCCGAGCCGTATCCTCGATCCGGCCGACACTAATGTTTCGCAGCGCTGTCAACTCGTACCGCATGAAATCCTGGAAAATGACGCCGATTTCCCGATTCAGATCTTCGATGCTGTACTCGCGGAGATCGATACCGTCAAGGAGAATTCGGCCTTCAGTCGGATCATACAGGCGTGTGATGAGCTTGACGATGGTAGTCTTTCCCTGGCCGTTCTCGCCAATGAGGGCGATTCGCTCGCCTGGACGAATTTGCAAATTGAGATGGTCAAGGATTCGCCGGGGACTTCCCGGATAGGAAAACGATACGTTTTCGAAGGTAAATCCCTGTCGAATCGGCCGTGGTGCAGGAATGGCGTTCTGCTTGGAACGCACCGTGGGCTGCACTTTGAAGAACTCGACCAGATCGGTCAGGAACAGGGATTGGTCGGCGATGCTCGAGAAGGTCGCGAAGATCGTTTGGATGTTGCTGCTGGCGCCACTGATGGCGCCCGCCAGGAACTGAAGAGTTCCCCAACTCAGTTCGCCGCTGACGGTACGGTAAACAACGTATGCGAACGCGCCATAGTATCCAGCCGTGCTCAGGACGGACAATATAGTTCCAGCGAAGAAACGTCGCTTCGCCAACGCTACGTTCTGGTCGTACAGCTCATTGGATAATCCTGCATACTCGCCGGTGATGAAATCGCTGAGGCCGAACAACTTGAGTTCTTTGGCCGACTCTTTGCTGGCGCCGAGTACGCGTAAATAGTCAAGCTGGCGCCGGGTGGGCGTCTGGCGAATGTTAAGCGAATACCCAAGGAAAGCGAAATGGCTTTCACCCAGGAACGCAGGAACTACGGCGACGATCAAAAGCAGCAGGAGCCATGGCGAGAACCAAAAGATGCTCGCGGAAAGGCTGACTGCGGTAATAAATTGTTGAAGCAGCGCGCCGATAGCCTGAATCATTGCGATCCGGTCGGTCGCCTGGACGCGCGCGCGCTCCAGCTTGTCATAGAAAACCGGATCCTCGTAAGAGGCAAGATCTAACCGTGAGGCGTGCTCAATCACTCGGACACTCACGTGCCGCGTGTACCGGTCGGCCAAAAGGGCATCGAAGAACCCGGCGGCTCGGCCTAAAATCGCTCCAATCGCGGCCAGGAAAAATTCAGCCGCGACGAGCCACCAGAAATGTTCCGGAAGGGGTTTTCCGCTGAACTTGGCTTGGACCGAATCAAGGATCTGCTTTGAAACCCACAACATAGCTATGGGCACAAGCGCGCCGAGGACTCGACACACTAATCCGCCGGAGACGACGGACGGACCAGATCGCCACACAATTAGGAGGAGCGGAGGAACGTTGCGCAGCGCCCGCATTCGTTCCCGCCAACCACCCCAAAATGAACCCGGACTTGTGCTCATTAGAGGACTAGTTTTCCGGCGCTACATGGCCGAAGATAGAACTACTTTGGCGTTTTGTGGACGTCACACGGTAATAAGGTGTTTCACTCGACCTTAGTACCGTATTGTATCTTACTATAATTCTATGGGGCTCACCCATCGCCAGTTAGAAACAATGACTCGGCGGCAAGCTTTGTTGGGCTTGGCGGGAGCGGCAATTGCGCCCCCGACTCGGGCGGCCGAGAAGAGCCGTGAGACCTTTTTGGAAGAAGTCGAAAAGCGAGCTTGCCTTTACTTCTACGAGCAAGCTCATCCCGTGACCGGGCTGGTACTGGATCGTGTGCGCATCGACGGCGTCGATGACCGGCGCATTGCAAGTCTGGCCGCCACAGGATACGGCTTGAGCGCCCTCTGCATTGCCCACCAGCGCGGCTATTTAAAGAAGGAAGACGCAGAGAACCGGGTGGAGCGGACCCTGGATTTCTTCGCCCGGCGCGCCTTCCGGCAGCGCGGATTCTATTTCCATTTTCTCGACTGCGTCTCGGGGCAACGAGCGTTCAACTGTGAATTGTCGTCAGTGGATACGGCGTGGCTGCTCTGTGGAGTGCTTCACGCCCGCGAGCACTTTGACAAAGGACGCATCCGGAGGCTCGCGACTGAAATCATTGAGCGCGTCGACTGGCAATGGATGAGAGCGGAGGGTGACACGCTGTGTCACGGATGGACGCCGGAAAACGGATTTCTCCCGTACCGCTGGGATGAATACTCGGAGTTGCTCGCGATGTACCTCCTCGCTATCGGTTCGAATACGCATCCCATCCCAGTCTCGAGTTGGGATGCATGGACGCGGCCGAATCGGATTGCCGAGACAGGAGACATGTTCGTCGAATCGCGCGCCCCTCTTTTCGTGCACCAATACTCCCACGCATGGTTGGATTTCAGGAACAAGCAGGACGGATGGGCCAATTATTTTGACAATTCACGCGTGGCCACGATGAGGCATCGCGAGTTCTGCATTCACTTGAAAAACAGGTTTCCCTGGTTTGGTGAGAACATGTGGGGCATCTCGGCCTCCGATTCGAGATATGGCTACATAGACTGGGGTGGTCCCAAAACGGCGGCGAATTCGAAGATCGACGGTACCCTCGTCCCGTGCGCTTCCGGGGGGTCGATCGTGTTCCTGCCGGACGAATGTGGAGCCGTACTTGAAACGATGCTCGACCGATATGGGAAGCGCGTTTGGACGCGCTACGGGTTTATCGATGCATTTCATCCAGAAGCCGATTGGTGGGGACCCGACGTGCTCGGAATCGACCTCGGAATCATGCTGCTGATGACGGAGAATCTTCGCACGGAATCGGTGTGGAAGGCCGTCATGTCCACGCCGGAAGCCATGCGCGGCTTCAAAACCGCGGGGTTCTACAATCCGGCGACATTATAGCCGGCAGGCTTTAACGCCAGTCGTCCACGGCTGGCAAGTACTTCCCGAGTTTCGGGATAATCACCTCCTGCGTGAACTTGTCGTGCTCACGAAGCGCCTGCATCGCTTCGGACAGCCGCATTTTGCGCACAATCTCCTTAATCTGACCCTGGCCCTCCTTGCCCCACGCTTCACGATCAGCCACGCTGGCGGGGAGTTCCGTCGCCCCACCACCATGCGCCATCACATCGGGAATCCATGAGCCGAGCGTCAAGCTCCCGGAAAATCCGAGCTTTCCTAGCGCCGCGAGGCCCTTGTTCTCGGGTACCGGGCCGAGCGCTCTCGATTCGGCAGCGCCGTAGTCGCTCTTTAACGGCAGATCCTCGAGCCGGCCTGCGATCTGATGGGCGCCGTACAACACGCGGCTTCTCGCAGCGGGATCCAGTTTCAGCTTCGGGAGATACAGGTCCATGTCGATGTACAGGATGGGTACATGCTTCTCGTCGAAGAACTCGCGGACAAGCGTTCCGACCGTTAACGGCGCCGGCCCCTGTCCGGAGGAAATCCACACTTGCCGCCGGAAGCCTTGCCGCAGCAGCGATTTCGCGAGAATCTTCAGGTGCGAAGCTCCCTCCGCGATAGGCATTTGAATCGTAGACGGAGCGACAACGGTGGTACCCGGATATGACCACGGGAGTCCGGGCATGTACAACGCATCCACCTCTTCCGCCATCGCCATCGCGTATCCTAAGGCAAAGATATAATCGCGGTCGCTGGGCATGATGCCGTTCGATTCGACGGCCCCGACAGGGATGAAGATCACATCGCTGCGCTTCAGGTATTCGGCAACTTGAACCTGGCTGAGCCGGGTCATGTCGCGCGTGTGCAACTTGCGCACCTGCGCCGGAGACGAGACCGAGAACAAGAGAACAGCGGCAAAGGCGAGTACTGGCGTTTTCACGCTAATACTCATATCACCGCGTTCCGCTGCGTACAACCTAAGTGAGAATTTCGTTGACCACTCGAGCCTCGTTCACGCCCACCAGCGTCTCGTCGCGACCTTCGTAGGAGAACGTATTCTTCTTGAAGTCGAGTCCGAAGAGGTGCTGGATCGTAGCATGGACGTCGCTGTGGCCGAGCCGGTATTCTTTCAACGCTGCGTAGCCCAGTTCGTCGGTATCGCCGTAGTCGACACCTGGTTTAACGCCGCCGCCGGCCATCCACATGCTGAACCCGTAGGGGTTGTGATCGCGTCCGGGGTGAACGTTCTTCGCCTCTATGGTCGGCAGCCTCCCAAATTCACCGGACCAAACCACCAGCGTGTCATCGAGCATGCCCCGTGATTTGAGGTCTGTGAGCAGTCCATAAATTCCGCGGTCGATGCTTTGACATAATCCCGGCAGCGAACCCTGGATGTTGTTGTGGCAATCCCAACCGGCTCCTCCGCCGGTCCCACTGATGACGGTAACGAATCGAACGCCGCTTTCAACGAGACGTCGCGCAAGCAGGCAATTGCGCGAGAAGGGACCCGAAATCTTATCGTCGATCCCGTACAGAGCTTTTGTCGCATCGCTTTCCTTCGATAGATCTGCAACGCGAGTGGCCTCCAACTGCATGCGCGCTGCAAGCTCATAATTGGCGATGCGTGACTCAAGGTCCTGGTCGAGCGGGAACGCTTTCTTTTGCGTTCGGTTTAATCCCGAGATTATCTCCAACAACTCCGACTGCTGCTCCGCCGACATGTCCTTCGGACGGTTGATGTCGAACATCGGCGCTTCCGCGTTCGCATCCATGCGAGTGCCGCAGTAGATTGGAGGCAGCCACGCCGACGAGTACGCACGGGTTTGGATGGTGGCGGCTCCGGTTTCGAGGGCAACAAACGCCGGCAGATTCTGGTTCTCTGTCCCCAAGCCGTACGCGATCCATGACCCGAGGCTCGGGAATCCGGTAATGCCACGACCAGTTGCAAACGTGAACTGCGCGGTGGAGTGATCGATTCTGTCCGTTGTCATCGACCGGAGAAAAGACACATCGTCGACGACTCTGGCGAAGTTAGGGAGCAACTCGGATACTGCCCGGCCGCTCTGTCCGTACCTCTGGAAGGACCACGGGCTCGCCATGATCTGCTGCGATCCATTCAAAGCACGGCCTTTGATTTCGAATGGCGCCGATTTACCGTCATACTTAGCGAGCCCTGGCTTCGGATCGAACATGTCGATGGTGCTGGGGCCGCCGCTGATGTAGATGAAGATGGCGCGTTTCGCCTTGGCGGGGAAGTGCGGCTGCTTCGGTAACAGAGTGTATAGCTTCGGTTTGGCCGGCTCAGTCGACGCGGCGAATGCGCCCTGCTGCTGCAGCATCCAACTGAGCGCAACGGCGCCGTATCCGCCGGCGGCCTCGCGGATCATGTCTCGTCGCGAATACAACTTCTTCATCCCATACCTCCGTGCCGTGCTGCGCGATCCTCAGAAGCTATACAGAAAATCGTTCGCGCCCATGATGCCCTGCAGGAACAGCCGCAAGCCTTCCTTCGGGTCGGTTGATTTTGAAATGACCCGTCGAGCGATTTCCAACTCTTCGGGATACGGTTTGCGGGAATATGCGACCCCAAACGCCAGCTGCAACGCCTGCTCCGCGTTGCCCTTCGCTTGTTCAAGAACCTGCTGAGCGAAAGCCTGCGACGTTCGACGGATTAGCGAATTGTTCAACAGTGCAAGCGCCTGGCTGGGTAGCGCCGACCGGAACCGTTGCGACTGCGAATCGGACGTCATATCGGGACAGTCGAAGGTGCGCAGGAAACTCTCCGGTCTCGTTCGCCCGTACGACAGATAGATCGTCCGGCGATTCGGATTCCCCTTCTTGTCATCTTCAAGCCACTGGCCATCATCGCCGCGCTTCAACGGCTGCTGCGGGCCGAACATCTCACGATCCAGCAGGCCGCTTACTTGCAGCATGGAATCGCGGATCGCCTCAGCTTCGAGCCGCAGCGGAGCTTTCCGCCAGAGGAGCTTATTGCTTGGATCGGCCGCCATCTTGTCTTCATCCTCGCCGGATGATTGACGGTAGACAGACGACATCATGATCTGCTTAGTTAGCCACTTGATATCCCAGCCATGGTCGACGAAGCTCGTCGCGAGATAGTCGAGCAGTTCCGGATGAGTTGGAAGAGAGCCCTGACTTCCGAAGTCGTCGACGCTGCGTACGATGCCTTCGCCGAAATGGAACTGCCAGACGCGATTCACGAAGACTCGCGCGGTGAGTGGATTGTCCGGCTGGGTCAGCCACTTCGCGAGAGTTAGGCGGCGCCCTGTGTGATTCCAATTCGCTGCGTCTTTCTCATCCGGGAAACGGAAGGGATGCTGGGGATCGTCCAGAACGGCGGGAATACCTGGTTGAACGGGAGCCCCGGGAGAGAGATAATTCCCCCGCATCAGAATGTATGTTGGCGACGGCGCCTTCGAAACATCCCATGTCGCCATGACGAAGTTGGGTTTGTTCTTCGTATTGCGACCCTTGCGAAGCTCGGCGGCTTCCTTCTTCATCTGAAGCAGTTCCGGAAAGCGCGTCTCCAGATCGGTGTCGGTGATGCCATATGTGGGCGCCTTCGGATCGACGTCGAGATCCGGGTCGGCCGCGATCTCTTTGCGGATAACATCGCGATCCGAGTCGGAAAGCGGCTTCCCTGCTTTGATTTCCTTGCGGTAGCGATCGTAGACTGCGGCTATGACGAGTTGCTGCCGTCGGTAAACCTTTGCGCCGTTGCTGGTTACTTCCTTGATCCACTCCTCACTCTTCTCGGGCTCCATATCGAGCACCATGCGGGTCGGCCATTCGCCGAAACGGATATTGGACGCGAGCCAGTTCTCCGGATCCCAGACAGCCTGAAAGACGGAAGTGAGTTTGTAATAGTCCTTCTGGAGAATCGGATCGAACTTGTGGTCGTGGCAGCGGGCGCATTGGAAGGTCATGCCCATCACCGCCTTCAGACTGGTCTCGGTGGCTTTTTCCAACGCATCGAAGTACTTGTCGACCTGGTAAATCGTCTGATTGTCGGTTATATCCGCCGTCATCCGGAGAAAGCCTGTCGCGATGAGTGGTTCCAGTTCCTCGGGCTTCGGCCGGCTACCAGGTTTGTAATTGATCAGCTGATCGCCGGCAAGCTGCTCCGTAAGAAACCGATCGTACGGCTTGTTCTTGTTGAACGCATTGATCACGTAATCGCGATATTTCCACGCCACTTCGCGTTCACTGTCCGCGGCATCGCCGACCGAATCGGAATAGCCGGCTACATCGAGCCAGTGGCGTCCCCAATGTTCGCCGTAGTGCGGTGACGCGAGCAGCCGGTCCAGCAGCTTTTCATACGCATTCGGGGATTCGTCCGAAAGAAATGCTTTGACTTCGGCAGGCGTCGGCGGCAGGCCCGTCAGGCCGAGAGTCGCGCGTCGGATCAACGTCGTTTTGTCGGTGTCGCTTTGTAGCTTCCAGCCTTTTTCTTCGAGCTTCGCAAGTACAAACGTGTCAATCGGAGTCCGTACCTGACGTTGATTTTTAACCG
>Ga0170475_131133394_pt1 | contig 12148 bp, 7 predicted proteins | sample Soicark_Litter_5_FD_111474 | JGI IMG/M metagenome (GOLD analysis project Ga0170475, IMG submission 111474) | Avena fatua rhizosphere microbial communities from Hopland, California, USA. Combined Assembly of 48 SPs | reverse complement strand
TGGAGACGATCGCGACGGCGATCACCTGCGCCGAGACGGGACACCTCGTGCTGGCGACATTGCACACCAATAATGCCTCGCAGACGGTGGACCGCATGGTCGATGTCTTCCCTCCGGGACAGCAGGAGCAAATCCGCTTCCAATTGTCGAACAATCTGGAAGCGGTGCTCTGCCAGCAATTGCTGCCGCGCGCGGGATCTCCCGGACGCGTGTGCGCGATGGAAGTGATGCTTGCCAGCCCCGCGGTGCGCAACCTCGTCCGCGAAGCCAAGGCGCACCAGATCACGTCGATGATCCAGACGAGCGCGAACATCGGGATGCAGACGATGGACCAGGCGCTGCGCGATCTGTATCAGCGCGGCCTGATTACCTACGACGAGGCGATGACGCGCGCGATGAGCCCGGATGAGCTGAAGAAGATGGTCAGCGCGCACGTGCCGGTGCCGGGACGGCCAGTTTAGGGTGTAGGAGGAGTCTCACATGCCGAGTTTTGCCTATACCGTGAGGGATGCGGCCGGGACAGTCCACAAGGGCGTCTCGGAGGCGGAGACGGACTCGATCCTGGCCCGGCGGCTCAAGGAGCAGGGGCTGGAGGTCCAGTCCATCAAGAAGACGAAGGTGGTCGTGAAGACGGGCCAGAAGCGCGTCTGGGGCCGCGTCAAGCTGCACGAGCTTTCCATTTTTTGCCGCCAGTTCTCGACGATGATCGACGCGGGCGTCTCGCTCGTGCGGTGCCTGAGCGTCCTCCAGGAGCAGTCGGTGAGTCCCAAGCTGAAGTCGATTCTGGTCGATATCCAGAACGAGGTGGAAGCGGGGCAGACGCTCTCGAGGGCCATGGGGCGCCATCCCGGGACGTTCAAGCCGCTTTTCATCGGGTTGATCCGCGCCGGGGAGGTGGGCGGCGTGCTGGAGGAGAGCCTCCAGCGCCTCTCGCAGTTCCTGGAGAAGGACGTCGAGCTGCGCCGCAAGGTGAAGTCGGCGATGACCTATCCGACGATCGTCGTCGTCGTGGCGCTGATGATCGTCATCGGGTTGGTGACCTTCATCCTGCCGAAGTTCATCTCGCTCTTCAAGGAGCTGGGCGTCAAGGACTTCCCGGCGATGACGCTCATGCTGATGAACTTCAGCAACTTCCTGACGACCTACTGGTATATCGCGATCGGGATTAGCGTCATATTGATCGTCGCCTTCAAGATGTTCACCCGGACGAAGTTCGGGAAGCGCGTCTATGACCGGTTCAAGCTGAAGATGCCGGTCTTCGGGAGCCTGAACCACAAGATCGCGCTGGCGCGCTTCTCGCGGACGCTGGGCACGCTGCTGGTGAGCGGCGTTCCGATCCTGCAGGCGCTGGAGACGGTGGCGGGGACGGTGGATAACGACATCATCTCCGACGCGGTGCTGGACGCGCGCGCCCGCATTCGCGAAGGAGACCGCATCGGCGATCCGCTGCAGAAGAGCAAGATGTTCCCGCCGATGGTCGTGCAGATGATCAGTATCGGCGAGGAATCGGGCGCGCTCGATCAGATGCTGCAGAAGATCGCGGATTTCTACGAGCAGGAGGTGGACTCGGCGCTGCAAAGTCTCACGGCCGCGATCGAGCCGGTGATGATCGTCTTCCTGGGCGGGGCTGTCGGCTTCATCGTCATCGCGATGTTCCTGCCGCTGGTGGCGCTGATCCAGGGCCTCTCGGGCGGCTCGGGCGACGACGGTTAGGCGTCCGTTCGCCGTAGCTTATCCTATGCCGGATTGGTTCTGGGCCGCGGTGGTGTTCGTTTACGGGGCAGTCGTCGGCAGCTTTCTCAATGTCTGCATCTGGCGGCTGCCCCGTGACGAGTCGGTCTCCCATCCTCCCTCGCATTGCCCGCACTGCGCCAAGGCGCTGGCGCCGGCGGACCTCGTGCCGCTGGCGAGCCAGGTGCTGCTGGGGGCGCGCTGCCGCTACTGTGGGATCGGGATCTCCTGGCGCTACTTCGGCGTGGAGCTGCTCACGGGGCTGTGCTTCGTGGCGCTCTTCTACCGCTTCGGGCTCTCGTTCGAGATGATCGCGAACGCGCTCTTCGTGGCCTCGCTGATTGTGGTCTTCTTCGTGGACCTGGACCACTACGTGATCCCGGACATCACGGTCTACATCGGCGTGGCGCTGGGCGTGATCAAGGACATCGCGTTGATCGTGCAGGGCCAGCGCTCGCTCTGGCGACCGATCCTCGGCACGAGCACCTGGGTGCCGGTGCCGCTGTCGGTGGTGGGGATCGTGCTGGGGGCCGGGGCGCTCTGGCTGATCGCCCGGCTGGCCTCCGCCGCCTTCCGGCGCGAGGCGATGGGGATGGGGGATGTCTTTCTGCTGGCCGCCATGGGCGCCAACCTCACGCCGGGCCAATTGGCCGTGGCTTTTTTTGTGGCTGTGGCGGTTGGTAGTGTAGTCGGCGTGGCCCTCATGCTTATGAAGCTGCGCGGCCGCCGGGACGAGGTACCGTTTGGACCGATGCTCGTCGCGGGCACATTTATCGCGCTGCTCTTCGGAGACGCCATCATCCAGCGCTATCTGCAAGCGTTTGCGCTCGCCAGGGCTTCGTGATGGAGCAAGGGAGGTTGAGATGCGGGTGAGAGGTTTACGCGGTGGATTTACGATGATCGAATTATTGACGGTGATTGCGATCATCGCCATTTTGGCCGCGGTGGTTTTCCCGGTTTTCGGGACCTTGCGAAAGAATACAGCGAAGACTTCCTGTCTCACCAACCTGCATAGTATCGCACAAGCGATCAAAATGTATAAGGATGACTATCGCGTCTACCCCGAGGCGCTCTACGGCTACGTGGATCGGACGGTCGATCCTCCCGTGCAGCATACCTTCCTGTATCCGCAGTATATCTCGGACCGCGCGGGGTTCCGGTGCCCGCTAAATCCGGAGCGCAACGCGGACGCGATCGCGTCCCGGCTCATCGTGGGCTTGAACGGGGTGACACAGACGGGCATGGGGTCGTCGGACCTCAATTACTCGTGGCTCTACTATGCGTGGGATTCCTATGACGGTACGCGGGTGCCGCACAACCAGCCAACGGCACGCTACCTGGTGCATTACCTGCGGCGCTGGGATACGCATCTGCTGGACGTGGGCGACACGAACGACCCCGCCAGCACGCGCCAGCTGATTTTCCGCTACCCGCCGGACACGACGGTGATCACGTGGTGCACTTACCATCGGACCTACCTGCCGGACGGCTCCATCGAGCCCGGCTCGGTCGACATGGCGCTTTTCCTGGATGGCCGGGCGAAGGCGGTCCCCGCGAACTTGATGGTGGCCGATTCACAGGCGCATCTGGTGACGCCGGGAATTTAACGATTTGGAACGGAACATTTGCCGAGAGCAGGGCGTCATATCCCCCTGAGCCTTTTGCGGCTCAGGGGAAGCGATGGTGGTGAGGCAACAAATGGTCAACAAACGCCGATGCGGGCACCCGGGCACGTCAATCGTAGAGGTTCTCGTCGCGATGGTGGTCCTGGTGATCGGGATCTTCGGGATCATCCGCGTTTTTCCGACCGGGTTCAGCGTCATCCAATATGGCGAGCATGTCTCCGCGGCGTCGAAGCTGCTGAATGCCGCGCTGGAGCAGGCGCGCTCGAATTCGCAGAACCTGCCGGACGCCATGGTGCCGATCGTCTATGATCCCAAAACCGGCATCGGCACTCCGGACATCAACTTCACGCCGGCCGCCGAGGCGCACGACCTGAATCTTCCCGTCACGGCACTGGCGGCGGATCCGAACCTGGCGCGTTTTACCGGGTTCAATCGCACCCGGCGCGTGATCGGCGAGACGACCAAGATTCCCGCGCCGTCCACGGATGTGCCGTATATGCCGATCGATCCGGAGGCTCCGCAGGGCAGCAGCCGGCGCCAGCTCGTCTCGCTCTATACGCTGCAATATGGCCCGATGGACACGCAGTATTTCCAGCCCGTCGTCTACAGTGGCCAGCCGCTCGAGCGGACGCCTGTGGACCACGACCTCACGCAGGAGGAGGCGACGGACCTGGGCATCTTCCGCTATGGCGTCGCCTACCAGCGCGACCGCATCGTGATCTACCTGGCACCGGCCACCTACGACCGTCTCTTCAAAATTCAGTTTTCGTATACCATCAACGATGCCACGGGCCCGTTCCGCGCCCAGTCGATGCCGGATGCCGTGGTGCTCGTGAAGGCCGGGGACATCCGCACCGAGGCCGCGATGCCCGGCAATGCGACGCCGGAGCAGGGGGAAGAGATCCTGGCGCAGGCGTTCATGCAGATCCCGGTCAACGAGCCGTTCAGCGAGCGCGATCCGTTCCAGTATAAGCTGCTCAACAACTTCGCGGGGATCATCGGCTTCAATCCGCTGGCGTCGCTGGTGCGGCAGGGGGATACGAACCGCCCGCTCACGGCAAAGGTGGATTACGACGTCGTGGACTGGCACGTGGTCAGCGAGGACGTGACGGTGCCGCAGGAGGCGCCGTTCCGCGTGAAGCTGACGCTGAACTTCTTGAAGCATGCGGGTGACGTCCAGGATAACCAGGAGACCTACGCCGGACTGCTGCCGACGCCGGGGCTGAACGGGGTGGATCTGGTGGTACTCGACCTGGACCGCGGTGTGACGATTGACAACCGGACACTGGTCGGGGAAGTGGCGAATGACAACGGCTCGATCGACTATCGCAGTGGGACGATCACGTTTAGTCCCCGCGTGATGTGGAGTCTCTCCACATCCCAACAGCCGGAGTCGATCGCCGGTCAGCACCTGCGCGTCTACTACCGCACCGAGGACGAGTTCGCGCTGCAGGTGCAGAAGGCGTTCACCAACTACCTGCGCTCCGCAAACCCGTATACGGTGACGGCCGGGCAGTATGGCCAGGAGCGGTTCGGCTACCTGCTCTTCCCCGCCTCGGACAGCAACCAGTCCGTGCTGGTGGATTACTCGTTCACCGAAGTGATGCCGGACGGCACTGAGTTCCGCCGCCGCGTGGCGGGTGAGATGCAGTCGGTGCGCGATCCCACCCCCGGCGTCTATCTGGATGCGCCGCAGGGCGCGATCCCCTCGGTGCCGACGAATTTGTGGTTTGTGCGCCTGAACAACGCCCCCGCCTTCGGCGCGATGGACTCCACCGGCCGCGCCAACATCGTGCCGGGTTCGATCGTCGTCCACGCCGTGCGCGGCGTGTCGATGCGCAGCCGCGCGGTCTGGCGCGAGGGCAGCCGGTGGCGCCGCCTGGAGACAACCACCTACCTGTCGCGGCCGGGAGCCTGACCGCCCCGGGGGTGGTAGGGTGTTAAGGTATCAAGGTGTTAAGGTCTTGAGGTGTTGACGTCCTGAGGAAGCTGGGGAGAGCGCGATGACTAGAGCAAGAAACCACGGAATCCGGGGGCCTTTGTCCATCCCTAACGCCTCAATACCTCAACACCCCCACACCTTCCGCCGCCGGTACCGTCCGGGCTTCAGCCTCACCGAGCTGCTCGTGGTGATCGCCATCACAATCATCCTGATGGGGCTGCTGCTGGGACCGCTGGCGCAGACGTTCAACATGACGTCGCGCGGGCGCACGATGATTGCGGGCCAGGATAACGCGCGGACGGCGCTCCAGCAGATCTCGCGGGACCTGCAAGATGCGATGGTGGTCTACGAGGACCTGCCGCTCAACCTCTGGCACTACAGCGCCTACGATTTCGATCCGAACGACAACCCGGTCCGGCCCTGGCCGGCCGCCACCGCGATCCCCGTGGCGCAGCCGGTGACCGGCGCGATGGTGGACATGGTGCTGCCGAAGATGCGCTACTTCTGCACCGCCTACAACCACTATCTGAACGCGGTGGAGATCGGCCGTGACGGCAGCCGGTTCGATACCCAGCGCGTCGCCATCGATACCTGCCCGCGGGCGGGGCACGAGTCGTCGCCGGTGGAGCTGCGGCCGACGGATCCGCTACAGCCAGAAGACGTGCGCGTGCGCTATTTCATCGGCCTGAACCAGCCCTCGGTCGATCAATCGGACAACTCCGCGCTTCCGGGCTCCCGAACGACCGCAGCAACCCGCACTACGACAACGGCTTCCTCTTCAAGAATTCCGTCTCGGCCGGGGACAACCTCTACGTCCTGTACCGGGTGGAGTTCAACCCGGTCCAGAATTCCTCCGCTGGTGGGCCGGCGCGGAACTGGAATCTAGACCGCGACGTCACCTACGGAGGATATACCTTCCGCGCCGGGACGCCGAACCCCAACTTTTTCTACGATCCGGCCTTTACCTCCGCGTGGAAGTCGCGCGCCGTGGCGATCGTGACGGCGCAGGACACGGACCTCGTGCGGCTCATCCGCTCGGCGCAGAACAATTGGATCCCCGAGCCGGCGGTACGGTTCCTCCCGTCTGCGGTTCCGAACGAGACGCTGACGCCGAACCTGCCGGCGGGCACGTTCGAGGCGCGAGGGATCGCGGGAGCGCCGCGGCCTCCGACGCAATACGCGGCGGATTTTGGGAACTGGAGCGGTCCCCTGAACGACATGTCCGAGCCGCTGACGGAGAGCGTCGTGATGGGACCGCAGCGGCCTGACGATCCGGCGCTCGCCGCGCAGTATGTGCCCGGACCTCGCATTCAGATCTTCGAGCAGTCGCCGGGAGCCGGTGAGAACGGCGACCGCCTGGCGAAGGTCTTTGACAGCGCCGTGGGGGCCGCCCGGGAGCCGCGCGAGCGATTGTTCAGTTGGGACTCGCGGCGGGGAGTCGTCAATTTTGCACTGCGGCGCATCCAGTCCCCATCCCCCACGGGCGTGGATGAGGACACCTTCGCGGCCAGCGTGGCTCCCAACTATACCGTCGATCTGAAGCAGGACATGGCCACGGCGCAGCGGGTATCCCCGTTTACCGGGCTCGCCGAGACTGTGCCGTCGGGATTCGGGTCGCTGATGGCCAGCCCGCTCTTTGGCCCCCGGACGGGCGGCTACTGGAAGGGCGATCCCCGCGTGCACATCGTGCCGGGCTCGGAGACGATCACGCGCGTTCTGGACCGGACGCTGAACCCCAGCCCTTCCGTCCTGATGGAGCGGGTGGGCTACTCGGGTCTGGGGATCGCCGGCGGCGACCAGTTCGTGGCGCAGGCGGATCTGCAGGCGAACCAGTATACCATCGACTACAGCACGGGCGTGATCACGTTTTCGGACAAGGATCCGGGGCTGCTGCAGGCCAGGCCGGGCGGCGCGCAGGACTTGTTGGTCCGCTACCAGTTCCAGACGAACCGCTCCACCGATGTCGTGCGCGCCACCTATTCCACGCGCGAGCTGATGACGGTGCAGCTCGGCCTGCAGCAGTTTGAGCCGAACAGCGGCGATGCCCAGGCGGTCCAGTTGACGAACCGCGTGCGGGTGCGCAATGTGCGCTAGGTCGACGACCGACGACCGACCACGGACGACCGAAAAACAGCTAATCAATGGTGAGGCGATAGGACATGGATAAGAACAAGACAACCGTTGGATTGTCCTTGATCGGAGAACATGACGGGGTTGTCCCAACCCGCCGCACGTCGCGGTCCCGCCGCCGCCTGACACGGTGGTCGGTGGTCGGTGGTCGGTGGTCGGTCGTCGGCCATCGCCGCGGCGTCCACCCTGGCCAATCCGTCGTTCTCGCCCTGGCCGTGATGTTCCTGATGATCTTTATGGGGGCGCTGTTCGTGACGATGATCGCGCGCAACCTGACGCGCACGGATCGGGCGACAGACACGTCCCAAGCGCAGCAGCTCGCGGAGGCCGGGCTGCGGTATGCGGATCAGCAGTTGACGTTCTCGGACGAGGGCGCGGACTGGCGGCCGCAGTTGGACCGGGCGATGAACCTCCGGCCGGGCGCCGATCCCCGGGATCCCGATTATACCTGGCTCACCGACAACGGCTCATTCCGCAACCCGTTCGTGCGTTTTGCGAGCGGCGACGGCCGCTTCTTGCTGCGCGTCACTTACGAGCCCACCTATCGCTCGTCGGCGCCGAACCTGACGGTGCCGGATGAATTCGACTCGCTCTCCGGCTTTATCCGCATCGAGGTGATCGGGCGGCCGGGGCAGTTCCGCAACAATGACCCCACCCAGCTCATCAACACTGCCAACAATCCGAACTGGGAGCCGGGGCAGATCCTGGGCGTCTCCCGCAAGATCGAGGCGTGGAAGCCGATCGGGCTGATGGACCAGCTCTGGTGGGTCACGAACCTGAAGAAGAGCCGCGGGCCGGCGCAGTTCGGCGTGGCGCGCTACGAGGATGGCAACGGCAAGTCGGTGCAGTTCGTGAGCAACTACCGGGGCTCCGTGCGCAGCAACGTGGACCTGACCTACGTCGGCGACACGCAGTTCCAGATCCGGCCTGGGTTCGGCGAGGGCGTCTACGTGGCAGGCGAGACGCGCTTCGCGAAAGCGGGAAACAACGTCCCGCGCGTGAACGTCCAATTGCTGGACAACACGGGCGCCGTGACGCAGACGGTGCCCGAGGGCGAGACCGGCTCGCCGGCGTTCAACCCGATCATCAACGCGAACACGCGCCGCGGCCATTATCTCGATGCGATGGCGCTCTCGGACCCCAGTGTGGCCGAGTCGGTGCGGAGTATCCGCACGCTGGAGGCGCCGCGGCTGGACGCGGAGGATCCCTTCGGGGGCGTGCAGCGCTACCGCCGGCTCACCCGGGACAGCGGCGACATGCGGCAGTTGAAGAACCCGCAGTCCGGTGAGGAGCTGAACGCGAATCTGGGGCTCTACGGCTACGGCGAGGGGCTCTACGTCGACAACTTCGACGATATCCAGTATCCCAATGACCGGGACGCGGTGGTGAACGAGTGGCTGCAGCGCGGTGTCGGCGACGTGGCGCTGACCGGCTGGGTGGGGGCCTCCTACACGCCGAGCGTGCGGCAGCAGGGTGGGGCGCGGCCGATCCTGGAGATGGTCTTCACCGAGAACGAGGCAGGTATCCCGACGATCCGGCTGACGCGCACCGACCGCGATAAGGAGAACCGCAACTTCGGCACCAACAAGGGCGGCACGCGGATCTTCTACAACTACGACCCGAAGAACCCGGGCGTCCTCAACGACGCCGGCACGACGGCGGAATTCCTCTATCCCAACAATGGGATCGTCTACACCGAGGGCAGCGTCCGCGTGCGGGGCCGGGTGGGCACGACCAATAACGGCAAGACGCTGACGGTCGTGTCGGGCGGGACGATCTATATCGAGGGGAACCTGCTCAAGGGCGATCCCACGTCGCGGCTGGCGCTGCTGGCGCGGGATTACATCACGATGAACCCGACCAAGCTGACGGCGATCATCCCGGGTGACGACGTGCAGGTGGAAGGCGATCAGACGGGAACCGACGTCCGCAGCTTCCACTATTCGATCCCGCAGAACAGCTACGTCGATTTGCAGATGGCGAATTCGGCGGCCCTGCCAGCGAACGGCGGTCTGCTGCTGAGCCTGCAGCATTCCGGGGGCTTCGAGGACAGCAATTCCCGCACGGATCTGGCGCTCTACATCAACGGGCTGAAGCAGGAGGATCGCTACGATTTCGCGGGCTTCCAGCCCCCGTATCCGCCGACCGCGAGCAGCAGCCAGAACGCGACACCCTACCAGTTCTTCTTCTTCCCGCCGAGCGTTCAGGCCCCCTGGAACCAGTCCAACGCCCAGTCGATCCAGGCGTCCTCGGTGAATTACGAGCGGAAGTCGTTCTTCATCCCCTCGTCCCGATTGAGGACGGATGCCAACGAGGTCAACACCTTCCGGATCCACGTCCAGCCGACGCCGGGGGGGCAGCCCTACTGGCTGTCGCGGGTGATCGCGGTGCCCCACCAGCAGCCGCTGGAGTCGCGCATCGAGGCGGTGATGTATGCGCAGAACGGCTCCTGGTTCGTGATCCCGGGGCCGTGGTTCAATGAGGACGCGCGGGATTCTCGGGACCTGTTCGTGAATGGCGACAGCGTCTCGGGACGGGTGGCGGGAGAACGCGGTCCGAACACCTTCCCGAGGGACTCGGAGGACTTCCCGTTCTACCACGAGCCGCCGAACGTGAAGATCCTGGTGCGCGGCTCGATCTCGGAGAACATGCCGGCCGCGGCCACGGAGCGTGTGCAGTGGGTCAAGAAGCTCTTCGTGGATCGCACCGCCAATAATATCTCCACGAATTGGTATGAGCCGAGCATCAGCTACGAATATGACGACGACTTCCGGAAGTGGGTGCGCTACCGGAACGTGGTCACGGGCCAGGAGGGCATTGCCTACATGGCGCCCGATTCGCCCTTCGGCGTGACGAACGCCAACCGCCTGTCGGTGATCCAGCAGGCGGCGCTGCAGGCCGGTCAGAACATTTTGACCTTGCCGCTCTTCCCCCGGCTGCCGACCGGAGGATTGATCTATCACGGAACGCCGGGATAATCGGTGACGGAACCCTCGGCTTCGCGGGCGTCCAGGTGTTCGGCCTCCGGGAGGGATCCCGGGAGCCGGACACTTCGCCGCCTCAGAGGCCTTTCTGACGCTGGATGATTGCCATGAAACGTCTCCTGACGTTATTACTATTGATAGGTTCCGGGGCGGGGCTGCTGGCCTCGAGTGCGCGGGCGGCGAAGTATCTCCACGGGCAGCCGCGGCAGATCAAGTGTGCGATGCTGCTCATCGAGTCTTCCGCGCCCGGGCCGGGGCGGATGGTGGCTGCGCCGCCGGTGCCGTTCAACCGCTACGCCCCCCTGGGCCAGAACCTGAACCCCTACGTGTTTTACATCGCCGATGAGCGCCGCGATCTGAAGCCCACGAACTGGGAGTTCGTGAATCCGCTCGCTCCGGCCACGGTGACGGACCAGATGGCGGACCGCTGGCTGCGCATCCAGAACGGGCAGGCGCCATGGGACCGGCGCCCCTTCGAGGCGGGGGCGCCGCTGACGAAAGACATGGCGCCCTATTGGGAAGCGGTGCTCGCACCGGAGAACCTGAGCCGGCTCAAGGAGCTGGATATCGCCTACATCGCGGCGGGGACGGCCGTGTCGTTCACGCTCCAGGACCGGGAGTTGCTGCGACGCATGGCGGATGCCGGCGTATGCCTGTGGTTCGACAACCCGGGCGGCTTCCGTGTCGGCGGCACGCCGGAGGATGTCAATAGGCTGTTCCTGCCCCTCGATTTTCCGCTGGGCGGTGGCGTATCGGATGCGAAGAACACGGGCCACCCGCTGCTCAACGCCTATTACCGCCTGACGGATGCGGAAATCGCGCGCCTGGGCGACGGGACGAGTTTCGGCAGCCGCTCGGTGAACATCCTTCCGACCGATGCGACGGGCGTGGATCCCATTCTGCAGCCGGTTCTCAATGGACCGCTCACGTCGCCGTATCTGGCGGCGGCGCGCTACGGCTCCGGCTACGTCGTGGCGACGGCCGGCAACATCGGCGGCGCGATCAGCAGCGGGGGGAGATCCGGCATCGTGGGGCCGCCCCTGCCGGGATTGCTGCCCAACACCGGGGTGGTGAGCGGCCTGACGCTGCTCAATGCGGATGCGGAAGACCTCAAGTTTCTCTACAACCTGGTCGCCTGGACCGGCGAGCAGGACCAGTTCCAGAAAGGGCCGCGCCGCGGGGGGGCGAGCAACGAGCAGCTCACCGGCTTCGTGGAGCGCTGGAGCCTCCGGGCGGACGTGACGGGGCCGAACTGGATCGCGCCGATCATTGCCAACGGGATGGTGTTCGGGGCCACCCGCTCGGCGGCCGGCTACGTCTTCCACGCCCTGGAGGGCAACCCGCTCGACGATTTCGATCTCCAGAATGAGATGGACAAGCGCCTGCCGCTCAACACGGATGACGGCAACATCCAGGACCTGAGCCTGGGAGCGCCCTTCGACCAGATCGGCCGGCTGCCGGCGCCGGGGGATCTGGCGTGGGTGTCCGGCATGGTGCTGGGTGAGAAGGTCATCGGCGGCATCCCGCGACCGGTCCTGTTTGTGACGGGAGGCCATGGCGAGGGCCTGTTTAGCGGCGATCCGACCAAGGCCCTGGCGACGGCGCTGGCGTATGCGGTGCCGCGGCCGGGAGATCCGACGTTCACGCAGATCGCGCGCTGGGACGCGCCGCCCGCGCCGGAGCAAGGCGCGGGCACGGGCCGCAACATCTATGCGCCGCCGACGCTCTTCGAAGGG
>Ga0170475_112738509_pt1 | contig 12148 bp, 13 predicted proteins | sample Soicark_Litter_5_FD_111474 | JGI IMG/M metagenome (GOLD analysis project Ga0170475, IMG submission 111474) | Avena fatua rhizosphere microbial communities from Hopland, California, USA. Combined Assembly of 48 SPs | reverse complement strand
ATCGAAGTCGGCTGGTCACAGCGGCGTCCTCGGCAAGAGTTCATGGCCCTGACCGATCGCATCATCGCGGCCGGTGCAATGCCACGCCTCAGCGGCTCCGGCGCTCTCGGCCTCGCCGATGTTGCCGCCGGTCGTGTCGATGCCTACGTCGAACTGCACATCAACCTCTGGGACGTGGCCGCCGCTTTGACGGTCCTTGCAGAGGCCGGCGCCACAGTCAGCGATTTCCTTGGGGAGGACGGCGCCGTTGCCGGTCGAGCGATACTCGCAACGGCGCCCGGAATCGCTGGCCCGGTATCCGCCGTCACGGTGATCCAGCTTTGACACCCATGCATCACGGCGCTTTCCTCCGCACTCAGCAACCGGAGACCAGAAGATCGTGCTACCCCTGGAAGGCATCCGCGTAGTTGCACTTGAGCATGCGGTCGCGGCCCCGATCTGCACGCGCCACAAGGCGGACCTCGGCGCTGATGTCATCAAAGTGGAGCGGCCGGGCGAGGGAGACTTCGCTCGACACTACGACAACTTTGTGCACGGCCAGTCGAGCTTCTTCATCTGGCTCAATCGCGGCAAGCGCAGCATCACGCTGGACATGAAGCACGCGGAGGCAGCGAAGATACTGAATCGCCTGGTTGAGAGCGCCGACGTGCTGGTGCAGAACCTGGCACCCGGTGCTGCGGCGCGGCTCGGTCTCAGCCACACCGATCTCGCGCCACGTCACCCCAGACTGATCGTCTGTGACATTTCAGGCTACGGCGAGAGCGGGCCCTTCGCCGATAAGAAGGCGTATGACCTGCTGATCCAGGCCGAGGCGGGGCTGATCAGCGTCACCGGCACAGAGGAAACCCCATCGCGCGTCGGTATCTCGGCGGCCGATATCGCGACCGGCATGTACGCGCTGTCTGGCACTCTCGCCGCTCTGGTCCGTCGTGGCACGACCGGCAAGGGCGGCAATGTCAAGATCGCCATGCTCGATGCGGTGGCGGAGTGGATGACCTACCCGCTCTACCGGAAGGCCTACGGCGGATCCACGACCCCGCGGCTGCCCACGAGCCATCCGGCATTGACCCCTTATGGCGCGCACCGGACCAAGGACGGCCTGGTGATCTTCGGAGTACAGAATGAAAGAGAATGGGTGACCTTCTGTGCAAAGGTAATGGAGAGGCCCCAGCTCGCGACCGATCCTCGTTTCCATAACAACAATGCGCGCCGTGAAAATCGCGTCGAGCTGACTGCGCTGATCGAAGACTATCTCGCCGACAAGACGGCACTCGACGTGGTGAAGAAGTTGGATGCCGCCGGCATCGCCAATGGTCGTCTCAACCAACCCGCCGACGTGTGGGATCACGTGCAATTCGCAGCACGCGATCGTTGGCGCGAAGTCAAGACGCCAAACGGACCCGTGCGCGCTTTGCTGCCGCCATTCAGCTTCACTGATGCAGAGGCTGCGATGGGACCGGTCCCGGCGCTTGGTGAGCATACGGATGCGATCCTGGCGGATCTCGGTTTCAGCTCGAACGAAATCAGCGCGCTGCACTCGGCCGGAGCGCTATGAGTGAATTCGATCCACAGTTGCATCGCATGATCCCCGAGCAGCGCTGGTTCGAAGACTTTCGCCTTGGCGAGCGGTTCGTGTTGCCCAGCCGAACGATGACCGAAGCGTTGTTCCTGGCGTTTCAGGCCGCCAGTGGCGACAATCACCCGATCCACTACAATATCGAGTACTGCCGCGCGCATGGGCTTCCGGGCATGCTGGCACATGGATTCCAAACGTTGATCCAGACGGCGCCGGGTGCAGGTCTGTTTCCATTCGTGACCGAGGATTCGCTGGTCGGCTTTCTCGAGCAATCCAGCCGCTTCCTCAAACCGGTGTTCGCCGGCGACACGCTTTATCCGACATTGGAGGTCGATGAGCTGTCGTCCAATCGAACCACTGGCGTGGTCAGCCTGCGCAGCACGGTGCACAACCAGCGGCGGGAACTGGTGCTGGAGGGACGCCAGCGCTTCCTGTTGCGCAAGAAGCCTCAGGACGTGCGGTCAACGGTGACGGTGTGATCGATGCCGATCCACTTGTCGCTCACCATGTTCTTCCACGTGAACGTCAACACATGCCCGGGCACCACGCCATCCGTCGGCATGTCCGCAGTATGAATGCCGAGACCGGTGTCACATGTCAGCATGTCATGGCGGGTTTCCCAGCCGTCCGAACTCCAATGGACCAATGCGGGTTCCGGGAGGTCAAGGCGTAGCACTCTTCCGGCGGGGACCGAGGGCGTGCGCCAATCCGGTCGCCACGGTCGGCAACGCGGGACGTGCTTCTCACGCAAATAGCGTCTCGCGGTCTGCGGCGGCCGGTCGAACACTGCGCCATCAGCGAGGGATCGAAGCAGCTTGATGTGTTCGGCGTGTGCCCAGACGAGCGGCATCGCCGAGCCACTCGGTTTTCCTGGGAACAACTCTCGTTCCGGAATTGCTCGTCCATCCCACACCTGTTCCGGCAGCAATCGTCCCGGGCTCGACCCTGCTTCCATCATCTCCAGAAGTTTCACCGCCTCGGTGCGACGGCCCGCCGCCAGCTCATAATGCGCCCTCTCGCCGGCGAGCAGTGGCCACGGGCGGCCAATTCCCGTGCCGTCATAGGGACTTCCATCGTCGTATTCGCCGTAACCATCGCCATTGTACCGCCGCCAACCGGATCCGTAAGGCAGATCCACGCGCAGCACGTGATCGATGACCTTCACCGTATCGACAATGCGAGGATCGTTCGCCGCACGCAGTCCAAACCGCACCAGCGCCAGCGCATCAGTGCTGATCAGTTCATCCGCGGCCACATGGCACGCTTCGCCAAAGCGGTTACGGACCTCAACGATCCCGCGCAACTCGGCCCGTGCTTCACCTGGTACGTCCGGTGCGATGCGCACATAGTAGCCGGCAACACCGACCTCCCGAGCAAGCCGGGTGTCCGTGACGTAGACCCAGTCCTCGATCTGCTCGTTCCAGGCATCCGCCGTGTCGCGCAGATACGTGGCGACATCGTCGCTGTCGCAGGTATCCGCCAGCTCTGCCGCGGCAAGCAAGGCAGCAATCTGAACGGCCAAGGTGAACGGCGTGTATCCCGCATTTTCTTCCCAGCGGTCCTGCCCGGTGCGCGGCCCGTGGCTGACGACGAAGCCTGCGGCGCGTGACACCATTGGCCAATAGGCCGGCAGCACCGGCCTTTGGATCGCACCCTCACGCCAGCCCATATCCAGCAGCAGCATCGGAAACGCGCATTCGTCGAGTTGCACCCCATGCCAGTACGGCGTGCCGTCCAACCAGCAATTCTGCGGCCAACTCCCATCGTCCTCCTGAACGGCGCGCAGGTAGCGCATGACCCGCAACACCTCATCGAAGGCACCGCAGGCGAGAAAAGCGCCCGCCGTCTGAGCAAGATCCCGCGGCCAGACCAAATGATATCCGCCCAGATCGTCATCGCCTTTGCTGCTGCCCCAAGGAATGGAGAGGCTGGCAATCAGGCCGCCGGGGAAGGTCGGGCTCTCATGACAGCGCAACACTGCCGTGCTGACGCGATAGACGTTATGTCCACCTACCTTGCGGTCGAGCGAGCGAAGCTGCGCCTGCCAGGCGCGCCAACCAGTCGCATACTCCTCCATCTGTCGGTCCAGTGGCGTCTGCAGGCTCGCACGGACGCGAAACGCGGCCTCCGGAGCACTGCGACCAAAGCCTACGGCGAGGCGGAATTCGCTCTCGGGCGCTGCTATTTCCGCCGTGAGCGCGACGTTGCCGTCCGCCGCCCGATCGAACTCTTCGGTCAGATGCCCGTTACGGTGCAGTACCTGCCAGCCGTCAGATGCGCCGACAAACCCCACGGAGCGGGCGACGAACGCGCGGGAGCAACCCAGGGCAAGCCTTGTCCCACCGCCTTCGGCGAACAGCAGTCGGTGCCCCTTGAAGTCTCCGGTCCAGGCCGTGTTATGCGCGCCGCCATTGACAAGATGCGGTGCAAGTAGCGCAAACAGCCTGAGCGGCGGCCCATCCAGCACCTCAAGGTGCACGCGTTGGATGACCACGTCAGCGCGTTGATCGGACAAGATATCCTTGTGGATGCGGAAGCGTCCCCCGACATGCGTGTTAACCAGCCGGAACGCAGGCACCCCATCCTCGAGTCCGAAGATCTCGAACGTGCAGTCGCGTTTCTCCTCGGCAAAAAAGCCTTGGCCGTCGGTGACGATAAACCCGAAGTCACGCGTGCATGCCTGATCGACACGAGGATAATAGATTTCATCGAGGATCCCGTGGCTGAGCGTGAACCACACGCGACTGACCGGGGACAGCGCCGTTCCGACACCACTCTTGGCGCTCGAAGTCCAGCGTGGCGGTATGCCTGGCCAGCCCGGTGCGTCAGTCAACTCTCGCCTCCTCGTTCAGTCACAGTGTAGGCTGTGCGTCAGGATAATCATCTCTTTCACATACTAGTGAGCAATGGCTGGACACTCTCAGTTCAAGAATATCATGCACCGGAAGGGCGCCCAGGATGCCCGTCGTGGCCGGCAGTTTGCCAAACTGATCCGCGAGATCACCGTCGCCGCCCGCCAGGGCTTACCCGATCCGGCTTCCAACCCTCGACTGCGTGCAGCCATGGTCGCCGCCCGACAGGCGAACATGCCGAAGGATACCGTCGATCGCGCCGTCAAGAAGGCGACGGGCGGCAGCGGCGGTGAGGATTATGCCGAGGTGCGTTACGAAGGGTATGGTCCGGCCGGCGTTGCCATCATCGTTGAGGCGCTGACGGACAATCGCAATCGCACCGCGTCGGATGTCCGGTCCGCTTTCGCCAAGCACGGTGGGGCGCTGGGAGAAACCAATTCGGTGAGTTTTCTGTTCAGCCGCGTTGGCGCCATTCGGTATCCGGCGTCAGCTGGAACCGCCGACGACATGCTGGAGGCGGCGATCGAGGCAGGCGCCGACAATGTTGAGAGCAATGCCGACGGCCACGAGATAACCACCGCAGCCGAGGATTTCTTTGCCGCACGCGACGCGCTGGAGACTCGCTTTGGTGCGCCCGAAACCGCCAGGCTGGACTGGCGTGCTGGCACCACGGTAACGCTCGACGAGGAACGCGCGGCGTCGGTGCTGAAACTGCTCGATGTGCTGGACGACAGCGACGACGTACAGAATGTCTATGCCAATTTCGACATTCCGGACGCCGTCATGCAGAAGCTGTCAGCCTGATTCAGGCCTGCTCTTTTGGCATCAGAGCGTCATCGATTTCCTTGGCGCGTACGGCCGCCGGACGAGAGCTTAGCAGACTGACGTAGCTTACGAACGCCGGTCGCTTGTCTATCATGCCGAACTGGAGTCCGAATGCCAGATTGGCGCCGATATAGAGATCAGCGGCGGTAAAGCTCTCGCCAACCAGGTACGGGCCGCGCGCCAGGGCACCTTCCAGCGCATTCAGCACGGTGGTGAAATTCCCGTACCCCGCCATTCTTTCGCGATCTGGCGGGACGACAAAGCCCAGCGCCTGATTCGTCCACGCCGCCTCGATGGGCCCCGCGCCAAAGAACAACCATCGGTAATAGGGACCGCGCAGTCGATCCGCTGAGGGTGGCGCCAGCCCGGCCGTAGGAAATGCATCTGCGAGATAGGCACAGATTGCCGCTGTCTCCGTGACCACTGTGTCGCCGTTACGAAGCGCCGGCACCTTCCCCATCGGATTGATCGCCAGATATTCGGGCGCCCTCATCGACGTGCCGTAGTCCAGCACCTCGGTGCGATATGGCTGTCCGACCTCCTCCAGCATCCACCGGACGACGCGGCCGCGTGACATCGGATTCGTATAGAAAACCAGCTCATCGCTCATCGGCCCACTCCCTTTGCCGCTGGCCTGTCGTATACCAGCACAGGCCATGAACAGGATGCGATTCGCGCATGGTACGACTGCTCGGCATCGATCCCGGCCTGCGCTTCACAGGCTGGGGTATAATCGAGGCTGACGGGAACAGGTTGCGTCACTTCGCGGACGGAGTGATCAGTACGGACAGCGCGATGACGGTGCCGGAACGGTTGAAGGCGCTCCACGACGCGCTGGCGTTGATCCTGGCGCGACATCGGCCCCACGAGGCGGCCGTTGAGGAAACGTATGTTAATCGCAATGGCGCCGCGACGTTGAAGCTGGGCTACGCGCGGGGCGTAGCGCTGCTCGCCCCCGCGCTGTCCGGCGTACCCGTGACCGAGTATGCGGCCAAGTCGGTGAAGATGGCGGTGGTCGGTACGGGTGGCGCCGACAAGGCGCAGGTGCAGATGATGGTGGCACGTCTGCTGCCGGGTGCGGCCATTCGTCGCGCCGACGCAGCCGATGCCCTCGCGGTTGCCATCTGTCACGCTCATCACCGCGCCAGCAACGCGGCGTGGCTTCTCTCCACGAGAAGCGCGTGATCGCCCAGCTGACCGGTCGCGTCGACGCGCTCGAGGACGGCCGCTGCATCATCGATGTCAACGGTGTTGGCTATCTGGTGCACGCCTCGACGCGCACTTTGTCGGCGCTGCCCGCCTCGCCCGAGATTGCGAATTCTGGTGGAGACGCAGGTGCGCGATGACGCCATCCTGCTGTATGGCTTCATCGATTCGGCTGAACGGGACTGGTTTCGGCTGTTGACCACAGTGCAGGGTGTCGGCGGACGAGTTGCACTCGCTGTGTTGTCGGTCCTGTCGCCGCGCGATCTGACGGCGGCGATCGCCGCTGGCGACCGCGCCAGTCTGACCCGTGTTTCGGGCGTCGGTACGCGCCTCGCGCTCAGGCTGCTCACCGAACTGCGTGACAAGGTGGGTGCAATGCCGACCCCGCCTGCATTCGCCATAACGACGGCCCCGTCGTCTCAAATGGCTGAGGACACCATCTCGGCCTTGCTCAATCTCGGCTATCGCCGGCAAGAGGTGCAATCGGTCGTTGGCCGGGTTGTCGATCGAGCCGGCGATGCCGCGACGCTGGATGGTGTGCTGCGCGACAGTCTCAAGGAATTGGCGCAGAGGACAACCGGATGAGCGGACGCACCCGTAGCCGCACAGCCTCCGCTGCCAGATCGCCGGTACCAGAGCCTCCTGGCCAGGACGACAGCCGAACGATCTCACCGGTCCGCAAGGAGGAGGATGCAGCAGAGGCCAGTCTTCGTCCGCAAACGCTCGATGACTTTGTTGGCCAGCAGGCGACCCGCGAAAACCTGGCCATATTCATCCAGGCGGCTCGCGGGCGAGGCGAGGCATTGGACCACGTGCTGCTGCATGGGCCGCCCGGCCTGGGCAAGACCACGCTCGCGCAGATCGTCTCCCGGGAACTTGGCGTCGGGTTTCGCGCGACCTCCGGTCCGGTGATCCAACGCGCGGGCGACCTCGCCGCAATCCTGACAAACCTGCAACCCAAGGACGTGCTGTTCATCGATGAAATCCATCGATTGCAACCTGCAATCGAGGAAGTGCTGTACCCCGCCATGGAGGATTTTCAGCTCGACCTGATAATTGGGGAAGGGCCAGCAGCACGATCGGTCCGCATTGATCTGCCGCCTTTCACCCTGATCGGTGCTACGACGCGGGCAGGCTTGCTCGCCACCCCGCTGCGCGATCGGTTCGGTATCCCCTTGCGTCTGGTGTTCTACACGCCGGCCGAACTGGAACTGATCGTGCGGCGCGGCTCCGGCAAATTAGGAGTACCGCTGACCGTGGACGGCGCAGGAGAGATTGCCCGTCGCTCGCGAGGCACACCGCGCATTGCCGGACGCTTGTTGCGCAGGGTGCGCGACTTCGCCTCGGTGGCGGGTGCATTACAGATCGACCGCGACCTCGCCGACGTCGCGTTGCACCGGCTAGAGGTTGACGCACTCGGCCTCGACGCCATGGACCGTCGCTATCTGCGCAGGATTGCCGAGCATCACGCAGGCGGGCCGGTTGGGATCGACACGTTGGCGGCAGCGCTGGCAGAAGCCCGTGACACGCTTGAGGACGTCATCGAGCCGTTCCTGATTCAGGAGGGGCTCGTGCTCCGGACCAGCCGAGGCCGGATGCTGGGGGAGCCTGGCTGGCGACATTTGCAACTTCCAGCCCCCCCGCGACAACCCGACCAACTGGACCTGCTTCGTGAATGAATGGACATCCGCCCTCCACATCACGGGATGGCGGGCACCGCTATGCCGTGCGCGTTTATTACGAGGACACGGACGCCGGTGGCGTCGTCTATCATGCGACCTACCTGCGCTTCGCCGAACGGGCCCGCACCGAGGCGCTGCGCGAGGCGGGCATCCCGCACAGCGAACTGCTCAATCGGTTCGCTCTGATGTTCGTGGTGCGCCACATCGAAGTGGATTATGTCCGTCCTGCCCGTCTCGACGATTCGCTGGTTGTGGTGACCGAGCCGCTCGTGGTTGGCGGCGCAACTGTGACGCTGCGGCAGGACGTGCGAGGACCGGAAGGATCGTGCGCGGCTTTGACTGTACGTCTTGCTTGCGTCAGGCCCGGAAATGGAAAACCAGGTCGTCTGCCGCCGCCATGGCGGCTAGTTCTGAGCGATATGTGCGCCGCGGCGCAGGATAGGGGGTAATAGGTGGATCGAGCTGTCGATGCGGCGAATCTGGCGACGCCAGGCGTTGACCTGTCGCTTTGGGGTCTCTTCACGGAGGCCGACATTGTCGTGAAAATCGTCATGATCGGTTTGCTCGCAGCCAGCGTGTGGGTATGGGCCGTCGTGTTCGAAAAATGGGCGAGCCTGCGCAAGGTCAATCGCGAGGCGGATGGTTTCGAGGACCGCTTCTGGTCCGGCGGCAGCCTCGAGGATCTGTTCGAACAAGAGGCGGCAACCCCGGCGCATCCGATGGCGGCGGTGTTTGGCGCCGCGATGGGTGAGTGGCGCCGATCAGTCCGCGTGGCGGGTGCCGACATCAGCCGCACCTCGGTCCGCGAGCGGATCGATCGCGCCATCACGGTGACGGTGCAACGTGAAATGGACCGGCTGGAACGGTGGATGATCTTTCTCGCTTCCGTCGGCGCGACGGCGCCGTTTATCGGTCTGTTCGGAACCGTCTGGGGCATCATGCATTCGTTCTCCGCGATCGCGGCCATGCACAACACCAATCTGGCGGTTGTTGCTCCAGGCATCGCCGAAGCCTTGTTTGCCACCGCGATCGGTCTGGTTGCCGCGATACCGGCGGTGCTCGCGTATAACAAGATCAGCAATGACCTTGCTCGCTTCGCGTCGCGCCTGGAGGGCTTCGGAGCGGAGTTCAGCGCAATCCTGTCGCGTCAGAGCGAGGAGCGCGCCTAGTCATGGCCATCGGAACGAATGGCAGGAGCAGCAGACGTGGCCGCTATCGGCCGTTATCCGAAATCAACGTCACACCGCTGGTCGACGTCATGCTGGTGCTGCTCATCATCTTCATGGTTACCGCGCCGCTGATGACCTCAGGCGTTTCGGTCGATCTGCCCAAGACAGATGCGAAGCCGCTGAACACTGACAGCCAACCGCTGACGGTCAGCATCGATGCCGCAGGCAAAATCTTCCTGCAGGATCAGGAGGTCCAACTGCCGGAGCTGGTTTCGAAGCTACAGGCGATCGCACAGAACAATCAGGATCGGCGGATCTTCGTGCGCGGTGACAAAGACCTGGCATACGGCCGCATCATGGAGGTGATGGGCACCATCACTCAGGGCGGCTTCACCAAGGTTGCCTTGCTGGCCGAGCAGCCGACACTACCGGCCAAGCCAGCGCCCGCGAGCCAGAAAGCCGGGTGAGGCGAAGCGCGTGCTGCAGCGCGTTCTCCACGCTCCAACTACCCGAGTGAGCCGTTTCGGCGGCGCCAACCCTGCGCTGCGTCGTGGTGCCATTCTTTCTATGACCGCGCATCTTGCCGTGCTGCTCTTGCTGCTCGTCGGATTGCAGATGCGCGAACTCCCGCCGGACGAGCAGCAGGAAGTAGGCGTCGCTATGGTGTTCGACGGAACCGCCGAGCAGTCCGTTCATGCGCCCGCGCCTGGATCCGTGCCAGCGCCGGCGAATGTTCCAGATGTTACGGCAGCCCCAGCGGCACAGCAGCCGCCCAAGCCTCAGCAGGTAGAGGAAGCGCCTCCTCCGCCGCCACCTCCACCACCACCGCCAGCCCCGTCGCAGTCGACCGCCCTGGCGCTGCCGACGCCACCCATGCCCGTACCCCCGCCAACTCCGTCACCAGCGCCCTCGATACCCCCGCCCGCGGCCCAGCCTACTCCGCCCCAGGCGCAACAGCCGTTGCCGACGCCGCCCCTTCCGGTGCCCCCGCCGCCAGTACCAACACCGAGCCCACAGAGCACGACGTCGCAGCCAAACCCGACCAAGAACCCGGCTCCGGAAAGCACGGCTCTGGACAACACACTGGAGAAACTGCGCACGCTGCAGCGCCAGTCCCAGCCGCCGAAGGCACGGTCCAATCCGCAGACTGGTGGGGCGCCCAATGGCGGAGGCAACCCGAGCAGTGACGATACCTCCGGATTGACGGCAGCGCAGCGCGGCGCGATCGGCAATTTCGTCCGGCGCTGCTGGTCCACCGATCCAGGAATGCTCGACCTCGACAAGATGGAGGTGCTGCTGACGGTAACGACCGACGGGAGCGGCGTTGTTCGCCGCGCGGTCGTAGCACCGGAGGACGCCGGTCGTGTCGGCAGCAACATGCGATTGCGCGTGTTCTCCGAGCGGGCCGTGCGAGCCGTCATGGACCCGAGTTGTGCCAACCTGCCGCTACCGGCCGCCATGCTGGGTCAGGTTCGCACATTCACGTTCCGATTCCGACCATAAGGGGATTTGCTTGAGGGAAGGATCCAGATGAACCAATCGTCCATCGTGCCGCTCAGCCGACGCTCGCTGATGGCGGGGGCTGCGGGATCCGCTGCCCTTATCGCGGGCACTCGCATCGGCATGGCGCAGACAAACAGTTCAGGCCGCACTGCTGTCATCGACGTCAATCGCGCGCGTGCCGACCCTATCCCGATCGCTATCCCGGGCTTCACCGGCAGCGACGGTTCATCCGCACAGCTCGGCCAGGACATCGCGAATGTGGTCACCAACGACCTCGCGCATTCCGGTCTGTTCCGACCGATTGCGCAACAGGCATACATCCAGGCCTCCGGCGGCCAGGGCGATACACCGACCTTCCAGAACTGGAAGGCTATCGGCGCACAGGCGCTTGTGACAGGGCGGGCAGAGGCGCAAGGCGGCGGCCAGGTAAGGCTCGAATTTCGGCTATGGGACGTGCTGCCTCAGTCGCAGCTACAGGGGACTGCCTATACGACGACCCAGGCGAACTGGCGCCGCATCGCCCACATCATAGCCGACGTCATCTATGAACGTCTGCTGGGTGAAAAGGGCTATTTCGACACGCGAATCGTTTACATCGCGGCGACCGGACCGCGCGGCCGTCAGACGAAACGCCTGGCGATCATGGATCAGGATAGCGAGAACAACCGCTACCTCACTGACGGCTCTTGGATGGTGCTGACACCGCGCTTCCATCCGCGGCGGGATGAAATCGCGTTCATGAGCTATGCGAACAATCGGCCGCGAGTCTACCTGTTCAATCTCGGCTCCGGGCAGCAGCGGTTGCTGGGGGACTTTCCCGGCATGACCTTCGCCCCGCGGTTCGCCCCTGACGGCAACAGCGTGGTCATGGCTGTTTCCACCAACAATGGCTCCGACATCGTCAGCGTCGATCTTGGCAGTCATGCATCCCGTCGGCTTACCGACTCGGGTTCGATCGACGTCAGCCCCTGCTACAGCCCCGACGGAAGCCAGGTCGTCTTCAACTCCGACCGCGGAGGGGATCAACAACTTTACGTGATGGGTGCCGGTGGCGGCGGGGCCAGGCGCATCAGCTTCGGCTCCGGTCGCTATGCCACGCCAGTCTGGTCCCCGCGCGGCGATCTGATCGCGTTCACTCGCTTCGGGGGCGAATCGGGGAACTTCTCGATCGGTGTCATGCATCCTGATGGCTCGGGAGAGCGTCTCTTGTCGGAAGGTTTCTCGGTTGAGGGCCCGACATTCGCACCCAACGGTCGCGTGCTGATGTTCTGGCGACAATCGGCCGCACGCGACAACCGCGGGACCGGCTTCTCGTCCCGGCTGGTCTCGGTGGAT
>Ga0170475_115751092_pt1 | contig 12152 bp, 4 predicted proteins | sample Soicark_Litter_5_FD_111474 | JGI IMG/M metagenome (GOLD analysis project Ga0170475, IMG submission 111474) | Avena fatua rhizosphere microbial communities from Hopland, California, USA. Combined Assembly of 48 SPs | reverse complement strand
CCCGCTGGCGGGGCGCCAGCCTGCTGTCGGGAGTTTGGGCGATGAACGAGCAACCGTCTGGCGGCCTCCTCAAGGACCTGAACTATGTGATCGTCAGCCACGAATGCAATTTCTGGGGCATGGCCTCCTCAGCAGCCTTGCTCGAGTCCCTGGACGCCGCCGGGATGACCACGACGGTCTACATAGTCCACAACGGGAAGAAGACGGCCCAGATCGACTATTTCAAGCATTACTTTCAAGACGTCGAGAGCTTGTCAGAGGTGGTCCAAGTCTTGGCCTATGAAGGGGTGTTCCTTCAGGTCGAAAACTGCTTTGACTTCACTCACGGGTTGAGCCAAGCATTTCTGGCGTCGCACCCCATGATCCTCAACTGGCTGATCAAGTATAAGCTGCCGGAAGGGCGATACCTGTTCATCGACCACGATTGCATCGTCCACCGGGACTTCGTACGCAATCTCAGCCGGGTTTCAAAGGAGATGAACGATCGTTGGTTCGTTTTCCCCGACCATGAAGGACCTTACAGCTCCTTGACGGCGCCGATGTTTTATTGCGACACGTCTGTTCGAGGGTATCTAGCCGATCTTTGCGACACGGGGTGGGTCTGCAACGTCGTTTACGATGACCGGGACAAGCTCGTGTGCAGCGGGCGGGCGCTTTACACCAGCAGCGAATTCGAGAGGAGGATCGCCAAACCGAATTTCGACGACACCCTCTACAACGTCGCCCGGTATTTACTGTCGCGCTGGCCCGAGCTGGTGAACAAGTTCGGGCTAGTGCTCTGGCAAGACCTCGACCACGTCGGGCAAGGGGCCACAAGAAAGCTCGACCGACGGCAAGTGACCTTGCTCCGGCAGTTATTGGCGGGGCCTCTCAAGCCTGCCTATTTCGTGGCCGATAAAGGGTCCGCCACGTTCGCCAAATTGCTTGATCGGCTCATGGAAAGCGGTCTGTTCCATGAGTTAGCCAGGGCCTGACGGAGGGGCCTCACATGAAGAGCTGCCGATACCACCGGCAACACGCCGGAACCTTTCTCCTGGCCGGTGACAGCCTCGGCTCTCTATGCTTCGCTTATTGCCCCAGGTCATGTGCTTGCTGAGGGTCCCTGCCCTCCTGCTCGGAGTTTGGACGATGAACACGCGAAGTTCGAGCTTGCGTCCGGCCAGCGCATCGCTCTGGGTGATTGCTGGCCTGCTGCTAGCGGTGACCCCCGTCGGCGCAGCGGACAGCAAGCACCGGCAGTGCAATCGCACTGTCATCGCGGAAGTTGTCGCGTTGGATCAACCGTACTTCTGGAACCGGCTCGGCGCCTCGGCGCCCAACGGCATGGTCTTCGCGCTGAAGAGCGATGTCGTAAATCGGGATGATCCGAACAATTCGGACTTGAAGCCAGGCGCGGTGGTCCTCCGGCCCGGAAAGAGGCCGCGGCCCCTGGTCCTGCGCGTCAACGTCGGCGATTGCCTCGAGATCAGATTCACCAACCTACTTGCGAAGACCCCTGTCCACGGTTCCGTGCCGACCCGCTACACCGGTGTCCGGATCACCGGGATGGCGTTGGTACCCCCGGGCAAGGACGTGCCGGGGATCAAGAGCGATGCCTCGTGGGTCGGCAAGAACCGGAACAGCCTTGCCGCGCCGGGCGAGACGAAGACCTACAAGTACTTCGCCCAGGATGAGGGGACGTTCCTGATTTCCGGTGCCGGTGACAACAACGACGATCAGGACTTCATTCAAACTATCATGGGCCTCTTCGGCGCCGTCAACGTCCAGCCCGAGTGGGCGGAGTATTACCGCAGCCAGGTCACGCGCGACGACCTCATCGAGGCGACGCTCCACGCCCCGAAGACCGGAAAGGGCGAGGAGCGGAGGCTGGTCACGCCGAGGGCGAAAACCATCCGGCCCAAGATGGCGCGGTCGAAGCAACTGACAATCACCGACGGCAAGCAGGAGCACAACCTCTTCACCATGCGGACCCGGATTCCCGACAAGCACATCACGCAGGAAGACGACGTGGTGTTGATCGAGGACCGCGTCCACACCCCGCTGCTGCAGCCCGTCATCAACTACCAGGCCGTCTACAAGGACAAGACGGGGCGCCGGAAAGGACTGCCCGTGCTGAAGATGCTCAAGGCGGTTGAGGGGGAGCATCACTTCGACATTGACATCACCAAGGAGGGGGACCCCCGGGAGCTCCTCGACAGGGCCAACCGGTCGATCCCGCAGCGGTTCCGAGACTACGTCAGCGACCCGGCTCGGGGAGACAAGGTCATCAACCTGTCCCTGCGAGCTGGCGTTACATCCGAAGGCGACGATTCCTGGCTGATCACCGACCCCGGACGCGGCATGTTTCTGGTGCGGGAGGTCCGGGAGAAAGCCGCCACGAAACTGCGAGTGTCGAAGGCCAGTCTGCACCTGGTGCATTCCGACCTGACGGCTATGATCACCGGCCCCAACGCGGACCGCTTCACGACCGATGTGGAAAGCCCCTCGTTCTTCAGCAACCCGGTGCTCCCCGACCGGCGACAGCCCTTCCGCGAGTTCACGATCATTTACCATCAAGTGGGGGGCCTGGCCTCGGCCTTTCCCGAGACACTGCTCAGGCCGTACCAAGATGGGCGGGAGGGGTTCGCCATTAACTATGGCTCGGCTGCGATCGCCACGGAGGTCCTGGCCAACCGCCTGGGAGTCGGCCCCATGGGCAACGCCGATGCGGTCGATTTGAAGTTCGAGGAGTTCTTCCTCAGTTCCTGGGCGGTCGGCGACCCGGCGATGGTTGTGGACGTCCCTGCCAACGCCCAGAACCAGGCGACCACCAGCACGCCGGAGGGCCTCAAGACCACGCAGCAATTTCGATTCCGCCTCGATGACAGTTCAAACGAACTCTCCAAGAGTCTGGAGAAGGGGGAAGTCTCAGACGGATTGCGCAAGGCTTTTGCGGACAACAAAATGACCCTCACCAAGCCCTCTGTATTGCCAGTCGTGCGTGACCGCGGCAAAGACACGCAATGGGTCATCCTCGACCCGGACGACCCGAAACAGCCGGCCGGCAAGGACCGCAAACGCTACCCTATCGTCAAAGAGTTCAATCCCACTGGCAAAGTGACGACCTCCCTGGCCGTCTACTCGGGTTTTCCCGCCGATCCGAACGCCGTCTCCACGGTCCGTCTGTTCAACGACCTTGCCCGCGTCAAGGCGACCCAAGCATTCTTCGCCGACGATCCGTCCAACGTCTATCACAGCAACATCCGCGACCACGTCAAGTTCCGCATCCTGCACGCCGGCAACGGTCCGCCCCACGTTCACCACCTGCACGCCCACCAGTGGCTGCACTCGCCGCGGAGCCCGGACAGCCAGTACCTCGACAGTCAGCTTCTGGCCTCCGGCTCAGCCTACACGCTGGACATTGTTCACCACGGCAGTGGCAACCGCAACCTGACCGTGGGTGACTCCATCTTCCACTGCCACTTCTACCCGCACTTTGCCCAGGGGATGTGGGCCCTTTGGAGGACCCACGACGTGTTTGAACTGGGGACCTGGCTCGACCGCTCCTGCCGTCCCGTCCAGTACGCCACCAGGCGGGATGGCCGCGAGCGCGCCGTCATCCAGCGGGTGAAGGACGGGAAGGACCATTTCTTCCTCGACGAAGGGGACGGCACCACGCCGGTGCCGGCGAGCAAGGTCTACCGCGTGGAACCGGGCGCTGCCCGACGGCGAAATCGAGGCGGGAACGCCTATCCCCGCCCTCGTCCCCCTGCCGAGCCTGGCAATGCCGCTGCTGCCCGCCCGCGTCCGCCTGACCGACCTCGCGCCCATCCTCGAGGAGGGGAACAAGGGGCAGGGCCGTCGCGTCGAGGTCGAGGCGAAGCGCCCCGGAAGCAAGGACCGCCCCCCCGAGTACGACAACCCCGGCTACCCGTTCTTCATCCCGGGGATCGCCGGCCACCGGCCGCCACACCCGCCGCTGGATTTTGCCTGGCGGGAGGACCCGGTGACGAATGAGAAAATCCCCCTTGACGGGGGGCTGCCCCGGCACGTGGTTCTGGGTGGCGAGATCGCCCGCGAGTACCACACGAAGTGGGACTTCACCCGGGATTTCATCGGCTACGACAAGGACAAGAAGCCGACCGCCGGCCACCTCGTCGCACTCGGCCTGCCCGAGGAGGGCACGCCCGTCGAGAAGGCCGCCATGCGACACCACTCGACGCGCACCCACCTGTCGTACCTGCCCAACGGCAAGCAGGGGAACATTACGCGCAACGGGCTCAAAGCGATGCCGGGCGCTCCCTACTCTCCGCCTGAGGTGAACGAGGCCGGCAGTGCCGAGTTCAACGTCCGCCGCTACAAGGCCGCGGCGATCCAGACCGACGTGGTGCTGAACCGGCAGGGGTGGCACTACCCACAGCAAAGGATGTTGACCCTCTGGGGGGACGTCGCCGACACGCTGGCCGGTCGGCGCGCCCCGCAGCCGCTCTTTTTCCGTGCCAACACCAATGACACCATCGAGTTCTGGCACACCAACCTGATCCCGGCATACTACGAGCTCGACGACTTCCAGGTGCGCACACCGACGGACGTCATCGGTCAACACATCCACAACGTGAAATTCGACGTCACCTCCTCCGACGGGTCGGCCAACGGCTTCAATTACGAGGACGGCACGTTGAGCCCCGACGAAGTGCGCGACCGGATCAACGCCATCAACCGGCTCGGGAGGCGCCCCAAGGACAAGGCCCAGCCCGGTCTGCTCCGGTTCGATGAGCGCACCGGGTTCGTTGATCTGAAGGCGGAGCCAAAGAAGCTGGAGATCGTCCCGGTCCACGTTGCTTACCCCAAGCAAGAGGGGAAAGGCGACGACAAACACGGCTTGTTCGGCAAGCCGCCCGAGGAGGGGATGTGGGACGGCGCCCAGACGACGATCAACCGCTGGGGCGCCGACCCGTTGCTGGATACGTTCGGGGAGGAGCGTACCCTTCGCACGATCTTCACGCACGACCACCTGGGGCCCTCGACGCACCAGCAGGTGGGGCTGTATGCCGGCCTGGTGGTCGAGCCGGAACGCTCGCAGTGGTACCAAGCGGACGGCGTGGCGATGAACACCCGGTTCGACGGAGGGCCGACGAGCTGGGAGGGTATCGTCCGCACGGCCAACCCGCAGCAGAGCTACCGGGAGTTCCTGATTGAGTTCCAGGACACCCAGCTTGCCTACCAGAACACCAGTCGTCCTGTCCGGAGTAACGCGCGGTTCGACCCTGACCGAGCCGGGGACAAGGCATTCGCCGCGTTCGACGTGGCCAACTCCCCCGGCATCACGCAAGCCGACGTTGGTGCCTTCGTTACTGAACTGGATAAGAAACTAGTCCCAGAGGCATTCAGAAAGGTGATCTTCCCAGCCAACGGAATCCCTTTGACGGACAAAGCTACCGTGACTGTTGTTGACCCTGGCAAGGCATGGACGATTCAGGAGCCCAAGGACAGTCCACTCAATGGTGGGGAGCCCTATCCCCTGCGGTTCAACAAGGGCATGCCCAGGGATACCTTGCTCGTCTACACGCCCGGGATCAGCCCGGGCTGGTCGGATCCTGCAAACGCTTTGGCTTCCCCGAGCGGTAGCGCCGGTCCGACCCCCCAACTCATCAGCGCCGGCGCGTCGCGCGGGACCTACTCGATGAACTACCGCAACGAGCCCATGCAATCACGGTTGAGCCCACCTCCAACAGGCGAGAAGGAGAAGGAAGGGGCGACAGACCTCGACTTTGTGTTCAAGTCGATCCCCCGGAACCTCCCAGCATTCAACACTCAGCCGGCGCCAGGCAAGGCGATCAACTCCACCGCGAAGAAGGTCCAATTCGATGGCGTGATCCTCAACAAGCAGCCGACCTGGGTGGCCAAGGTCAACGACCTCGCCGATGAAAGTGCCGTCAAGCCGGGCGACACGGTCGTCTGGACAGCGGCCTCCGGGAAACACGGCGTCGTCTTCAACACCGAGGCAGAGGCGAGGGCCGTCCTCGATTTCCAGACCGGCGACAAACTCCCGCCGCTCGGCGAGCAGGTCGTCAATGGGAAAAAAGTCTGGGGGACTGCAGCACTGCCCGCCAACGGTGGAACGGTCCTGGCGCGGGCGACGGTCAAACCCGGCCTGGCCCCCGGCACCAAGCTGGGCTTCTTCTGCACCCAGCACGGCCGGTCCATGAGCGGCACGCTCACCGCCGCCTTCTTCCGCTTCCCGGCCAACCTCGTCGAGCCGAGCGGCGCAAAGGAACAGGGCGGGGTGGAGCCCACCGACCCGTACACGCCCCTGCTGCGGGCGTATGCGAACGACGATGTGCAGGTGCGGGTCCTGGTCGGGGCACACATGCAAGCCCACTCGTTCCAGATTCAAGGCGTCCGCTGGAGTTACGAGCCGAACTACCCCAACTCCGGGTACAAAAACGCCCAGGCGATGGGGATCTCGGAGCACTTCGAGATGCTGTTCAAGCTCCCCCCCGACGGCGTCATCCGCAAGGACCAGCCCCTGCTGTCGTTCGCGGACTATCTCATCGCGCCCAGCTCGAGTGTCGAGGGGCTGTCCAACGGCACCTGGGGGATCCTCCGAGCCTTCAACCAAGAGGTCGGTAAGGCAGGCAACAAGCGGTTGAGGACGTACCTAGAGCCGCTCCCCGAGAACCTGCCCGCCGAGTTGGGGTCCAAACATAAGGCCGTGGAGGAACTCCTGTGCAAGGTCCAGGGAACGTTCAAGAAGCCCAAGGACGCGAGGCCCCCGAACTATCGCTCGTTCAAGGTAACGGCCACCACGGCCCACCGGGTCCTGCCCGAGGGGGCGCTGAGCTTCAACCCTCGTGCTGGTGGCAAGAGCTTTAACAGGTCGGATGCGGTTCTGTTCGTCCTCGACGATGACCTCGTGGGCGGTAAGTTGAAGGCTGATGCCCCGCGCGAGCCGCTGATCCTCCGGGTTGCAGCCGGGGACTGGGTCGAGATCCAGCTCACCAACGACCTCATCGACGACGGCAACGACGACGCCTTCAAACTTAAAGTTGACCTCGGGACGGGCTCCCCATCGCAGTTGCCGTTGGTGCTCTCAAAGCAGGCCGGACTGCACCCGGCCCTTGTCGGGTTCGACGTCACGAAAGCCAACGGGATCAATGTCGGATTCAACCCGGATTCGACGGTCCCGCCGCCTGCCAAGGGCGCCCGCAGCACGAGGTCGTTCTACTGGTATGCGGGCAACCTGTCGGTAGTTCCGGAACGCGACAAGCAAGGCAAGCCAGCGGGATACCGGATTGCGGAGACGCCCATCGAATATGGCGCCACCAACCTGGTGCCGTCCGACATGATGCTCAAGCCTCAGTTCGGCATGGTTGGCGCCCTGATCGTCGAGCCGAAGGGCTCCCGTTGGGTGGAGGACAATGGGACCCGTGCATCGGCCACGGTCACCACGGCCGACCGCACCTCCTTCCGCGAATTCGTCGTGGTCACGCAGAACGTAGTCTTCCCCAGTCTTCCTGGGAAAGCGAAGGGGGAGTTCGGGGCCATCAACTACAGGACCGAACCCTTTGCCACCGCCCGAGGGCTCGTCAATCCCAACGCCGCTCCCTCGCAGGCGACGGCCCTGGCTGTGCTTCAGTTTGAGTCAGGTGCCCCGCTTCCCGACCTTGGCGCGCAGCGGGTCAACGACGAAGTAGTCTGGGGCACAGGCGTGCTCGACGCCCCTGCCATCCTGGCGCGGGCCACCGTCAGGCCCGATGTGCGCCCGGGCACTGTGCTGGGCTTCTTCTCCCGCCAGCACGGCCGGATGATGAGCGGCTCTCTGGTCGTCCAGGGCGCCAGGGATAAGCCAACGAAGGTCACGATCGAGGGCACGGTCCTGGGCGGTAAGCTGACCTGGGTTGTCGATGGCAAGCCGGCCGACAAGGTTGCCGTCAGCCCGGGCGACATAGTGCTCTGGACATCAGCCATGGGCAAGCACGGCGTCGTCTTCGACCCGAGCCCGGACAAACAGGGCCTCGGATTCGCGATGGCGTTCTCCAACGATCAGCTCGTCCCCAGCCAGGACCCGCAGACTCCCGTTTTCCGGGCCGCCGCCGGCACCCCGGTTCGCTTCCGCGTCGTCATGCCCAGCACTTCGACCAGCAACGCGCAGGTCCCGCCCGTCACCTTCGCCATCCACGGCCATGGCTGGCTCGAGGAGCCATACACCGACAAGGGGACGAAGATCGGCAGAAACGTCCGCTCCATGTTCCTCGGCGCCCAGCAAATGGCTCCCTACGAGGCATTCAACCTGCTGATCAATCGCGCGGGAGGGCCGTTTGCCGTCTCGGGGGACTACCTGTACGAGTGCTTCCAGATGGCCAGGGTACAAGGCCTGTGGGGCCTCTTCCGGGTCGAGGAAGACCTCGTTGTCATTCAGGAGGCAACCCTGCGTGGCGGCCGGCTCATCCTGAAGGGGATTCTAATGCCGTCCGTGACGAACAGAGGGAAGGAGTACACGATCACCGTTTCTTCCTCGACGGGGCTCAAGGAACCTGCCACGGTCAAGGGCCGGAACTGGGCCCTTGAAACCGACCTGAAGACGGACGCGGGCAAGTCCGTGGACGTCACCGTCACTTCCTCGCTGGGGGGGAAGGTTACAGCGCGCGTGTTGGCGGGGGCGGATAAATGACCCGAACACGCTTGCTCATGCGCTTGGCTTTGTTCTTCCTGCTCGCCGTCTCTTGCGGAGTCTGGGTGTGGCGGGCCCGACAAACGCCGGCCCCGCAACCCGCGCCCGTCGGGTCCGATGGGCCGGAGCAGGCCAAGTCCGCCCAAACTCTCGCCCTGGGAAGGGTCGTCCGCGATGGGATTCAGGTGGAATGCCGAATCACCTCGCTGGCGGGCTCAGCCGGGCAGCGGGAACTGCTCATGCAGGGGGAGGACGCTCACTTTGAATTCACCATCACGGACACTACAGGGAGGACGCCGCTCCGCAACGTCTACCCCGCGGCCTGGGTCGTCTCCCACCACGAAAACGCCCCTCCCCTCTCCCCCAGGGAAACCGTCCGCCGCGCCGAGACCCTGCTCAACGGCAGCCTGTTCAGCCCCCCGGAACTGGACCTGAACTTCTTCTACGTCCTGGTCCTCAACGGCAACGCCACCCTCTCGGTCGTGGACCCTCGTTTCGGCTTCGGCGGCGCCCGTTTGCGGGCGCTCGTCCCCCTGGCCGCTCGCGGCGACGACTGGGCACTCGGCCCCGGCGGCCGGCAGGTCTTCGTGGCCATGCCCGAGACCAACCAAGTCGCCGTCGTCGACACCCTGACGTGGCAGGTCACCGCCAACGTGCCCGCCGGCATCCGTCCGCGCCGGCTCGCCCTCCAGCGCGACGGCCGCTACCTGTGGGTGGCCGGTGGCGCCGAAGGCGACTCCGGCGTGACCGTCCTCGACACCAGCGACGCCAAGGTCGTGGCCCGTCTCTGCACTGGCCGGGGCGAGCACGAGATCGCGCTGAGTGACGACAGCCATCACGCCTTCGTCACCGACACGATCGATGGTTCTGTGTCGATCATCGACGTCGGCCAACTTCGTGTCGTCGCGACGGTCAAAGCCGGCAGCCCCACCTCGATCGCCTACTCCTCACGCGCCCGCCTGGCGTACGTGACCGATGCCGGCGGGGCCATCCTTGGCATAGACGCGACAAGGCAGGTCGTCAACCGCATCAAAGCCCCCGCGGGGCTGGGGCCGATCCGCTTCAGCCCTTCCGGCGAGGCTGGGTTCGTCGTGAGTCTCCGGGAGAACCGGCTTTACGTGCTCGACCCAAAGAGCAACCGCATCGTGCAGCAGACCCAGACGGAGGACGGCCCCGATCAGATCACTTTTTCGACCGATTTTGCCTATATCCGCCACCGGCGGAGCGCCAACGTCCTGCTGGTTTCGCTGAAGACCACGGGCAAGGAAGGGGCGCCGCTGTCGGTGGCGCGCTTCCCCGCCGGCGACAGCGCTCCCGGGACGATGGACCACCCCACGCCGGCCGATTCCATCGTCCCGGCGCCGGGCGCCAGCGCCACGCTCGTGGCCAACCCCAAAGGCGGGTCTGTCCATTACTACCGCGAAGGACTGTCCGCCCCGATGGGGACGTTCAGCAACTATCACCGAGAGCCGAGGGCCGTCCTGGCTCTCGACAGGGGCCTGCGCGAGCGGGTGCATCCAGGCGTCTACCAAACCGTGGCCCGGCTCGAGCGCGCCGGCAAGTTCGACCTGGTCTTCTTCCTCGACCAGCCCCGGATCGTTCATGCGTTCTTGTTCGAGGTGCGCCCCAACCCTGCCCGGGAGGCCGCCCGCAACCGTGGGAAGATCGACATCGAGTCGCTCGTCCTGCCCCGTGTTGAGGCCGGCAAGCGATTCCGCCCTCTCTTCCAGTTGACCGACCACGTCACGAAGGCCTTGAAAACCGGCCTGACCAACGTCGAACTGCTCATGTTTCGAGCCGACACCAGCTGGCATGAGTGGCGGATCGCCCAGGAGGTCGCCCCGGGCGTCTACGGGGCCGATTTCGTGCCTCCGCAGGCCGGCGTCTACGAAGTGTTTGTCTCTTGCGAATCGACCAGCGGCCCGCGGGCAGAGCCCCAGAGGGGCCTCATCCTGCACGTGGTCGATGCCACTCCGACCGTTGGAGGCCGCGCCCGATGATCCCGTCTACTCTGGCCAAACGCCTTGCTCTGACGGCGGCGCTCGCCGCGCTCGGCGGAGCCACATACTTCTACGCCCGCCCCAGCCATCGGCTCGCGGAGAGCACTCCCGCCTGCTGCGCCGGGGAGGACGAAGACCCCGACACCTCGGCGCCGACCGGCGAGGTCACGGACCTTTCCCGTCCGCTGACCATCCCCGACACGGAGCTGATCGATCAGTCCGGGCGCAAGGTCCGGTTCTACAGCGACCTCGTCCGGGGCCGGGTCGTCGCCATCAACTTCATCTTCACGACCTGCAAAGGTGTCTGTCCTCCGATGGGTGCGATGTTCGGCAAGCTCGGGCAGGAACTCCAGGGGACGCAGTTCATCTCGGTGAGCGTCGATCCCGTCAACGACACCCCGGCGCGGCTTGCCGAGTGGGCCCGGGCCGTCGGGGCAGCGCCCGGGTGGTCGCTGCTCACCGGGACCAAGCAAGACGTCGATGGCCTGCTCAAGGCGCTGGGGGTCTTCAGCGCCGAGAAGGCGAACCATTCTCCCTTCATCCTGCTCGGCAACGACCGGACCGGGGTCTGGCGGCGCGTTCACGGCCTGTCGTCCATCGAGACGATTCGGTCGGCACTCGCTTCCGTCCGCGAGGAGAAACGCGGCGGGGCAAAGCAGGTCCCTGACTCGCCGGCCCACCGCTATTTCACCGACGTCGCCCTGGTCAACCAGGACGGCGAATCGATGCGGCTCTACAGCGATCTGATCCATGGCAAGGTGGTCCTCATCCACGTCTTCTTCGCCTCGTGCAAGGACACCTGCCCCCAGATGCTGGCCACGTGCCAGAGACTGCAGGAGCACCTGGGCGACCGACTCGGGCACGACGTCCATCTCCTCTCCATCACCGTCGATCCGGACAACGACACCAGGCAGGCGCTGAAAGACCTGGCCCAGAAACTCAGCGCCCGGCGCGGCTGGCACCTGTTGACCGGGCCGAAGCAGGACGTCGAGTTCGCCCTCCGCAAGCTCGGCCTCGCGGCGGCGCAAAGAGAGGCCCATTCAAACCTCTTCATCCTCGGCAATGATTCGACCCACCTCTGGAAGAAAGTGCGCGGGCTGTCCCCCGCGGCACAGATCTCCGAGATCCTCGACGGCGTGATCGCCGACAAGGGCGCGACCACGCCGCACTCCGGGGATGCCCGCCGAGGCGGCCGATTGACCCTCGGCCGACGTGGCCAGAGGAGGAGCCATGCCAATCGTAAGCCAGCCGCACCGTTCGACGGGATCAACGAGGCGCCCAGCCTGGAGGCCATCCCTCCTTGCCGGCGTTGCCCTGCTCGCGCTGTCGGTCTGCCCGTCCGGGCGGCCTGTCCTCCCCCTGACCTCGGAGGCCGGGACGCAAGGTGCGGCGCCGACCGAACCGTCCTCTGCGGGCTCCTTGACAGACCAGCAGCGCCGCGGCAAGCAGCTTTATGTCCTCGGGACGAGCTCCTCGGGACGTCCCGCCGGCGCCGTCTT
>Ga0170475_112910699_pt1 | contig 12155 bp, 2 predicted proteins | sample Soicark_Litter_5_FD_111474 | JGI IMG/M metagenome (GOLD analysis project Ga0170475, IMG submission 111474) | Avena fatua rhizosphere microbial communities from Hopland, California, USA. Combined Assembly of 48 SPs | reverse complement strand
TACAGAGCAGCAGATACCAAGACCTATCGATAAGAGAAGACGCAAGGTGTACTATTCAGGTAAGAAGAAAAGACATACAATAAATACTCAGCTTGTGGTTAACAATCGTGGTTATATCATTCACAAAGCAGATCATAAGAATGGATATAGACATGACTATAGCATCTATAAAAAGAATCATGCTTTCATTCCCAAAGATGTTCTAAATGTGTATGATCTGGGATACCTTGGAGTAGAAAAGGACTTTCTTGAACAAAGATCATGTCTACCCATAAAAGAAAAGAAACAGCGAGTTATCTGCAGAAGAAAAAGGTATCAGATATAGTTGCAGGACTGGTAAACTATAGAATAATGAATCAGTATTGATACAGATGGATATAAAATCCGTAATGGATAGTCTAGATTGTTTCTAATTGTGCAAGAGATCTATTTAATTAGAGCGAATATTCAGAGAAAATCATGACAACCGAAGTTTACCTATTTTTGCCTCCCCCGAACGCGTCTGGGGTATATCGTGAGGCTTACTCGTTCGGGCCCGATGGCGCCGACTTCCACACCGACCTGGGCATCGAGATCGATCCCGCTTTCCAGGCCAACAGCCCTGCGCTAGCCGTGGTCCCTGGCTTTCTCTACCTCATACCGAACCCTAGCTTGCCGCTTACTGCTTCGCTGTTTTTGATCCCCCACTTCACAGCCATTGTGGACCTAGGGTTCGTAGTTGGCAAAAGCGTGGTGATCTTCGTCTATCGCAATCTTGACTTGGCAAGCATCCGCGCGAGAATCACCCCGAAGGTCGAGAAGACCGTCCAGGACCACCCAGAGTTGTTCACCCAGAGCAAGCCGCTGGAAGAGCGAGTCGATGAGTTCATGAGCGGGGGATTTGGCGTCTGGATCGACGGCGGAGTTGATATCGGACAGGCCAGCACGATTGGCGGCAACGGGGGTTTTGCCAGGATCGGTTTCGAGATCGCCTACGTGGGGCAGGCCCTCACCGGTGCCACCGGCTACCGGCGAACGCTCCAGTTGATCAATCCGAACAACGTTGGAACCCGGCGGGTCGACCCGATGAGTTTTTACGACGGAGTCGTGGCAGGCGCGCCGGGAATCGGCCTTTCGCCTCAGCATGCCGGCCATCCTCTGTTGACTGAGCCCACTCGGCGCACGCTGCTCTCGTTGCGGGACGAATACGATCAGCCCTTCATCGGCACCGTCGCCATTGGGGACAGCAGCACGGGGACAACTATGCCTTACGACTTCACGGCGGCCAATCAGGGCACAGTCGAGCTGGCGGTCACTCCTCAAGGTGGATCGCCCCCAACCTCCACCTACAATCTGGATCTCCCAAACATAATCTTTAGCGGCCTCCCAACAAGCTCGACCTTCGATAAGAACCCGAGCTTGACGCTTACGGCGCCCTCTCACACGTCTCTCAGCACCATCTTCATGGAAGACGTGGACGACTCGGCCAACTGGTTCGTCGCCAATACCGCGCCGCTCCCACGGTTTACGTCAGACAACAAGATCACGCCTCTCATCGACGGCTTTCCGGGATTTCAGCTAAATCGCATGTCCGCCTTTTCTGAGATGGTGGCTGCCTCGAACACGGTCATCGGATCGGACCACTATTGGCTGTTGCTCGGCTGGAGTATAATTAATGACTTCCAACTGGTCCAAGGGGATCCCAATACCACAGTGATCGAGCTAACTACCACCATGGCAAAGGCTGGCGGACAAGTCCGCGCCATGCTGTGGGATAAACTCACAGGAAGTAATGCTGACAACAGACCTACCGTGTCACACATCAACGGGCTCCCCGGAGGCCGTGGTATGGCCATTCTGGATCGCAACGTGCCGATCGTCGGCTCTCATCACCAGAAGCTGCTGGTCGTCAACGGCAGCAATGGCGCCGTCGCCTTCTGCGGCGGGATGGACATCAACAAGGATCGCCGCGACGACCCCCGCCACTGCGCCAAGAAACCGTATCATGACATCCATGCCAAGATCGAGGGTCCCGCGGTCGCTGACCTGTACACAACGTTCGTGCAGCGTTGGAACAACCACCCGTCCCGTCCCCAGACGCTGCCGACGTCACCCCCGCCCTTCTCGGCTAGCCCAGGTACTCACTTTGTGCAGGTCTCGCGCACCTACGCGCCTTCCCATCTAGGGTATCCCTTCGCTCTGTCCGGAGATCTCGGCACGCTCAACGCGACGCGGCAGGCAATTCGGCGCGCGCGGCGATTCATCTACATTGAAGACCAATATTTAACGCCCTATTCCGGCGACTATCCATACAACGCCAGCCAGGACACGGTAGAAATCCTGAAAGACCTGCTGATCGCGCTGAGCCAGCCATCGTTCGAGTACTTGATCATAGTCATAACCAATGAGAGTGGCGTGCCGCAGAGTCGGTATCGGCGCCATAATTTCATCCGCCCATTGCGGGATGCTTTCCCGGACAAGGTCCACACCTTCTACCTGGAGCGACGACAGGCTTGCTCGTCTATGGCGACGACTCTCACCGATGCGGATGAGCCGGAAGTAGATGCTGAAGACGACCTCGTGTACGCATCGAGTGGAGCAGATAACATCAAGGGCTCGTCGGGCGGATCAAGCCGTCCAAAGGATATCTACGTGCATACCAAGTCTTGGATCATCGACGACGTCTACGTGAAGATCGGATCCTGCAACTGTAATCTCCGTAGTTACACTCACGACACCGAGGCCGACATTCACGTCATCGACGGCAGTACCCTGAATGGAGCCCGGGCCTTTGCCAGGAACTATCGTATGGACCTCTGGGCCGAGCACCTGGACATGTATGGAGTGAACCGCCTCCTCCTGGATGACCCGACCTACGCCCTGCAGTTCTGGTTGCACCCCAAACCCGGAGCTCATATCACGCCTTACGACGAGTCTGTGAACAGCCTACCTACAGGTGCTGTTAAGGTTCAATTGGATGCGGAATGGCAAACATTCATCGATCCCGATGGACGGTGAAGCCAAGAGGTGAATAACGGCATGATAAGCTTTGCCACGCCAATTCGGAAACTGATCAGCGAGGCAGACATACCGCTCGATTTCCTAGGCTCGCCTGACGGAGCACTGGCACCCGTTCTGGATAAGCTCTTTTTCACTAGCTATGCGCCCATTCAGAGCCCAGATGGGTTCGGTGTGGCCCTTGAGCTGGTGGTAGCCGGCGAAGCAGCGTTGAGTCTCCCCGGGCTCGACGGGTTCGCCTTCGTCATCGGCAGTGATGGTGACGGCGTCACGTTGATCGACACCACCATCTTTGTCACCTCCGAGGGATTTAGTGCGCGTCTGGATAATGTCACTGTCGCACTCCGCTTTCCACCCACAATCTTGAAGCCGGTGCCGGAGACACCTGGCGCCACACCGCCACCCTACGCCCAGATCGAGGTGCACGGTTCGGTCATCTTCGAAAACGGCGACCTTTCATTCCAGGGGTTCGATGCTCTGTCCCTAAAACCGGTCATGATCGGCGACAGCGGTGTCATCATTTCTGCCGAGGATGTCAAGTTGGACTTCTCGCGTACTGATACGCTGCCGGAGATAGCCGCCGCGGGTTTCGACGAGAGCTTCATGGGCATCTTCATCGGCGAAGCCAAGGTCAAGCTTCCGGAGGGGCTGCCCGATGCGGCACCGGAAGACCTGGTGCTCCGTAACTGCACCATTGGTACCGGTGGCGTTAGTGGCCGCTTGGAATTCCACTACACCCCAGCCTACCACCAGGACACCAAGACGTTCTCTGGCCGTGGCTCGGGCGCGCTCTTCGACATCCCCTTCGCCCTAGCCGACGTCGTCCTCGATATTCACCAGAACGCCTTCCGGGAATCCATGATTACCGGCAGCCTAGTGCTTCCCTATTTTAAAGAAAAGGTCGACGTCGAGTTGGGTTTCACCTTGAGCGGAGGCTTCACCGCCAAACTTACGGCCGCCAATGGTCTGTTGACCCTTTCGAAGCCAGGAATCCTTGACCTGATGGTGGATAGTCTAGGCCTGCAGTTCGATTCCGGCACCTTCACGGTGATGCTTGGCGGCAAAGTGCGACCAGATTTCGGTAAACTGGACTGGCCCACCTTGACCATCAAAGATATTGCGATCGACTCCCATGGTAACGTGCGCCTGGAAGGCGGCTGGCTCAACCTGCCAGAACAGTATGGTTTCGATTTTTATGGCTTTCAACTCCAGATCGCCAAGCTCGGCTTCGGAAAGAGCGAAGATGGCGGCAAATGGATCGGGTTCTCAGGAGACCTGCGCTTGGTCGATGGCTTCTCCGCGGGTGCCTCTGTCCAGGGTCTGAAGGTCACCTGGTACGAGGACGGGTCGCACGATCCAAAGATTTCATTCGAAGGTGTTGGCGTCGAGATGGAAATCCCCAAGACGTTGTCGTTCAAGGGACAAGTTTCCTATCGTGAATTGGTCGACCCTCAAGGCAACAAGGTCCACCAGTTCGATGGCGACATCAAGCTGAAGCTTCTCGCGTTGGACCTCGAGGTCGACGGCGTCCTGGTCATTGGGTCTGCCCTGACGGCCGACAGCCACAGGGATATCTTCTTCGCGATTTACCTTTCCGTGGAGCTGCCTGCCGGCATCCCGCTTTGGAGCACCGGACTTGCGCTCTATGGTTTGGCTGGCCTCTTTGCAATCCAAATGGAGCCCGACAAGCATCCGGATGAGGAATGGTATGGTGTGGGAGCAAACGATGGTTGGTACAAGCGGCCGCAGATTGGTGTTACTGATCTAGCGAAGAAGTGGCGCAATCAGAAAGGCAGCCTTGCGCTGGGCGGTGGACTGACAATCGGTACCGTGGCCGACAATGGTTTTACATTCGCCGGCCGCATGGTCCTTGTGCTCGTTTTTCCAGGGCCGATCCTCATGATCGAGGGTAAGGCCAACATGCTCAAGGAGCGCTCGAAGCTCAGTGATGAGCCCTTCTTCCGCGCTCTGGCGGTGCTGGATGAACGAGCCGGAACCTTGCTATTTGGGCTGGATGCTCAGTACAAAGAAGGTTCCAATGCGGAACTGATCGACATTCGCGGTAGTGTGGATGCATTCTTCGACTTTCACGACCTCGACCGGTGGCATCTCTATCTTGGTCTCAAGGATCCGAGGGAGAAACGCATCCGTGCGCAGATCTTCAAGCTGTTCGAATCGAATGCGTATTTCATGGTCGATGCACATAGTCTGCAGACAGGCTCGTGGGTCGGCTACAACAAGAACTGGCGCTATGGTCCGGTCAAGATCACGCTCGAGGCGTGGCTGGAAACCAATGTAGCGATCAACTGGAAGCCGATCCATTTCCACGGTGACCTTTGGTCACATGGAAAGATAAACATGCGCGTGTTCGGCTTTGGATTCGGGATGTCGCTCGACGCAAAACTTGCGGGCGATGTTTTCAAGCCATTCCACATTCTCGCGAAGCTGTCGGTGGAACTGGATCTGCCCTGGCCGCTGCCCAATGTGGACGTGGACTTTCCTCTCGAATGGGGACCCGAACCGACGCCTCCACTCATCCCCCTAGTCTTGAAGGAGTTGGCCATCGAGCACTTCAAGGTCACAACTAGCTGGCCTCTCCCAAGAGCAACCCTGCTGCTTCCAAACTACGGCCAGGATGGATTCATCGGACCGCCCGTCGGTCCCACGATCCCCGCAGATCTGAACACGGTACCAGTCGTTCCGCTCGATTGTCGCCCACACGTCACGTTTGGTCGTCCCGTTCACGATGCAGCGCTGATTGGCAATAATCCTCAACCGCCAAATCCGCCTGAAGAGCGCATCGGTGATCCGGTTACGAACGAGGGTCCCGCTCGCGTCAAGTACATCCTGCGAGCTGTGACCTTAGAAAAGTTCGCGGGTGGCATATGGACGGCCGTAGCGCGCAAGGCAGACACGCCGAATCCACCCGGGTTGCCTGAGCTCTTTGGCTCCTGGGCACCTATGCCTGCAGCGTTCGGTGGAAGCGATACCCAGTCGGTCGGACAGGTAAAGTTATGGATCTGGAGTAAGAACCCGTTCGACTACACGCGCGGGACAAGTGGGTCTTGGAATGAGTGGTTCACCGGGCAATTTACAACTTATCCGTGCATTCCCGAGGCTCCCGACAAGCACATTTGCTGCGATTTCACGAGATATCAAATTGGATCAACCGTCGACCTACCGCACTCTTGCGATCCGGAGATGCTGCTGTTGTGTTTCCCCCCCAGCCGCGTGCAGGTGGAGCGCTTACGCCCACCGATCAAAGGAATTGATTGCGCTGCTTGCTTCCCAATCGAATCATTCTTACAAGTTCGCTTCATCCGGCCCGCGCACCACATCGATATTTTGTTGCAGAGTACCACCACCGATTCCCAGGTGCAAGCGATTGCAACGTTGAGTGATGGTTCGCAACTCTCCGCCGGCATGGCCCAAGAAGGCCATATCGTTATCGAACATAAGGGCCTGATGGTAGTAACCGTGAGGGGGAAATTTGAGTTCTGCGTGGTCAGTGTTTGCGCCGACCTCGGTCCTGATCCAAATGATGTGCTTGAACGCCAGGAGATGGAACAACACCTCCAGGGTGCCACCACGCTATGGAGCCAGACAGGTACGGTCCTCGAGGCCAATAGTATCTACCGCCTGAAAGTCTTGACCCGAGCGGAAGCGACCGGCGAAGGTGAGCTTGCGGGTTGGACCAACACGCTTGAACAGGAAGAGATGGGATTCTTCCGAACAGAAGGTCCCCCAGGCCTTACCGATCTTACGGTGCCGGTCAATAGCCAGACCCTGGGCACATTCGATAGCGGCTTGAACGATCTTGTGCGCTACGTAGAAAAGACAGTTCCTCCGACGGTCCCCCCGCCGGGCCAAAAACCACTCCTTCCAAAGCCTGTCTACCGGGCATACGACGTTGGTGTCGCGTTCAACGAAGATTACGTAGACTTGATGTACCGAATCTCAGGCCGGGATCTGGGGCTTTATCTGTTCGACAATGACAACCTTCCGGTGCGCAATGCCGCGGGAGGCCTGATCGTCAGGCCTAACGCCTGGGGCCATGTAGAGACCTTAACGGTCGACGCTTCAGATGAGCGCTGGATACAAGTGGTCAACGGCAGCACGTGTGCGGTAATCAATTCGACAACCATCCCACATGATGTGAAGCTGACGGCGGGCTCCGCTGAACAGGTGCTTGAACCGGACTCGGTGCATGAAGCACGTTTGATGCCGCTGCTCCTCCATGAAACCTTCGCCAAGTTCGATGTGGGTGATACCGCCAGCGGACCGGTTGGAGCCTTGGGACGATGGCAGGTGGTGGACCAAGGCCCTTCGCAGGGTCCATCGCAGTGGCAAATTGCCGAAACGTCTACGCCGGTTACCCGTTACATTATCCAAACTACTAATATTTGGGGAGGAAGCACCGACGGTACGGATCCCGTGAAACCGGGTTCGATGCTGATCCTGGGAGCCGATCCCGACCTTCCTGCCACGGATCCGGATCAACCCAATCTTTGGACCGATTATCGCCTGACAGCATTTCTGCGTAATGAAGACAACGACGCTATCGGCTTAGTCTTCAGATACTCCGATGCGAACAACTATTACCGCTTTTCGATGGATGCGAAACGCAAGTATAGACGCTTGGTTCGCGTCGTCAACAGCATCCATACAATCCTTTCAGAGGATGACCGTCTCTATCAATCTAACGTCGACTATGGCGTGACAGTGGAAGCTATTGGCCCCATGCTCAAGGTGTACATCGACGGTGATCTCATCCTGAATGCGACGGATGCCTCACACGTTTCGGGCTCCATCGGACTTTACTGCTGGGCTAGCCAAAACGCTCGGTTCCTTGACATCACGGTTGACGATTTCCGCCCAACCGATCCAATCTCAAAGCAACCTTCGCCCGTCTACAGATTCCAGTTCACGACATCGAATTTCGCCCATTTCACCCACCATGTTCATAGCTTCGATGACAAAACGTACTTAGGCACGCTTGATACCGCAGCAACCGCTTCTGCGTGGGTGGCATCAACGAGCCTGCCAAACGTCCCGATTACCGACGACGAGTCACGCGCATATGATGCTCTGGCGCATGCTGTACTTGGAGCCGCCGCGGATAGCTTTCCAAAGAGCTTGGAGGTCACACGGGTAGAACAAAACAATAATACCGTTGGATTCCTGTTCCAAACCAGCGAACCATTCGACTGGACCAGGCTTGATTTGCAGATATCTTCCGCCACTACCGGACCAACTATGCCGACAGTTGCGCCTGACACCCTTAAGATGGTATCGGTGTCGTTCGCAACTAACCTTCCCGCAGAGGAATCCATCACCCTTGTGACTAGGGACAGCCTCGATCTTCGCGGCCACGCCATCGAGGCCTTCTCTGTTCCCGGACCGATCAAGGCGTCGGGCTTCACAGACTATCTGTCCGAAGATTTCGATCAAGACGGTCTGGGATTAGTGTTCGAGGAGACGTTCGGCCCAAACGCTCTTGATCGGTACATGATCGTGGACCAGGGTGCGATGTTTGCGCCTTCGGCATGGTCTGTCAGAGGCAGCGCAATCCATCAGAACTCGAACATTTCAGGCGGCGCTCTTGACGCAGCGGACATATCAAAGCCCGGCACCATGGCGATCACCGGCAATCCCGCGTGGGGCAACGTGCGTATCCAGGCTCGCCTACTCTCGACTCATACGAATGGCCTGGGGATCGTATTCCGGTATAAGGATGCAAAAAACTACTACCGCTTCTCGACTGACAATCACCGTAACTTCCGACGTTTGGTTAAATGTGTTGATGGCCTCTTCAAACTGCTATGGCAGGATACCGCGGCCTCCTATTCACCGAACGTCGCCTTCGACTTGCAGGTAGACACCTTTGGAAACCGTCTGATCGGTCTCATGGACAACATGGTGCTGTTCGACGTGATAGATGACTCCTTGACGATGGGTCAGGCCGGACTGTACTCCTGGCTAAACGCCGGAAGCGTATTTCAATCCCTGCGCGTACAATCTCTGGACACAACTCCCGTCCTGTTGAAACCTGATCTTGGCGGGCTCTATGGTTGGCAGGCGCTCGATCCCGACAATGCAATCGATGGCCCGTCGACTTGGTCCGCGGGAGCCTCGGGAATCGAACAAGCCTCGCGGATTCGTGTTCTAGGCGCCGAGAAGTTTGGCGCTCACCTGGTGACGGGCACGCAATGGGATGATGTACAACTCTCAGTCGATCTACAGTCGAGCGAGGAAGGAGCCCTGGGTGTGCTCGTTCGATACCAAGATGAGCAAAACTACTACCGATTCTCGATGGACCGGGCGGAAGGATATCGTCGCCTCGACAAGTGTGTCGGTGGAGTGATGACCACGCTCTGGCAGACGGCCACGGGTTTTGAGCTGAACCAAACCTATCGTCTGAGCTTACAAACAAAGGGAAACGCGATCCAGGCGTTTCTGGACGGGCAGCAGATCTTCTCGATCGTTGATATCGATCTTCCAGCCGGCAGCATCGGCCTGTACACCTGGGATAACGGCGGGGCGTCATTTGATCGTCTATGGGTGCTCAGCCTTGCCCGTTATGTCGGATCTTTTCGGATCTTCGACGGACTCAGCTTGACCGGAGAGTCGTCGTGGAGAACTCGCTTTGGTGAATTGCAGCAGCGGTCACTCATTGGTGAGGCAGCGGCCCCCAATGCTGGAACGCACGCCATAGCGCCTTTTGATGTATCCTCGGTTATGCGTCTCCTTGTAGAGGGGCGATCCGACTCAGACACGCCGATTGGGGTCTTGTTCCGTTGGCAAGATGAGCGCAACTTCTATCGATTTTCGGCCAGCACGGTCGATCACAGGCGCCAACTCATGAAGGTGGTGGACGGTGTTGCAACCGTCCTCTGGCAGGTCGCTGGAGACTATTCTCCCGGAACCATACACCGGTTTACGGTCGATACTTTTGGCGGACGCCTCGCGGGATACTTCGACGGCGAGAAGTTGTTTGATGTTCAGGACTCTTCGCTGCAGACAGGGAGAGTTGGTCTATATACGTCTCGAAACGACTCGGCGGCTTTTACTAGCGTGAGGGTGACGACGCCGCCAATTGAGGCAAACACCTTGTTCGCGGACAATTTCTGGCAAGACAACGTCGCCGACTGGACGTTCGTCTCGGAAGCTACGATCGGAGGCCCGGCCCACTGGGCTGCAACAGCCGGCGTTCTAGTGCAGACTAGTGCGGCCTTCAGGCCCCCCATCCACCCACAAGACATCACTAAACACGGTCTGTTTGCGATCACGGGAGATGTCGCTTGGGGTGATGTTGTTTTTCGCGCGCGGCTCCAGTCCAACGACAATAACGCTATCGGAGTGATGTTCCGTTACCAGGATCAGAACCACTACTACCGGTTCTCGATGGACCGCGGTCAAAAGTATCGTCGCTTGGTTAAGAATGTCGCCGGCGCGTTCAATCTTCTCTGGCATGACAATTTTGCTTTTGAAATAGGCCACGCCTATGAAATCGTGATTGTCGCGAGTGGCAACCAGATTTGGGGTTATTTCGACAATGTTCCGATGTTCGCAGTCGAAGACTCTGACCTATCGCAAGGCAAGGTGGGATTGTACTGTTGGCGAAACGCCGGCGCTAAGTTCTCATGTGTGGCCGCCCTGCCAATCGATGCGGCCTTTGCCGACTGGGCGTTCAAGGATAGCTTCCCAGACCTAGTGGTCAATCGATGGGCTTTTGTAGACGTCGGGACGGTGGCTGCTCCATCTCAGTGGAATGTGGCGGGTGGCCGTTTGCTGCAGAAAAGCCCGATTTCCGGAGCCACCACGCGAGAGGGCACCTATGCCGTTTCCAACAAGGGGTCGCGCGACTGGCCTGATTACCGATTCACCGCGAGCCTAGCATCATCTACTGAAGGCGTGATCGGAATCGCGGCCCGCTATCAGGATCCGGAAAATCATTACCGCTTCGAAATAGGTCTCGGCACGGACGGCCGCCGATTAGTCAAGGTCGTCTCGGGTAGTGAAATGAAACTATGGAGTGACACGAAAGGCTACACTAAAGACGAGCCTATCTTGGCCAGCCTGGAATGCATTGGACGCCGAATCACGTGCTACGTGAACGGAGTGAAAGTGTCCGAGGTGGTCGATGACGCCCTATCAAAGGGGCGCATTGCGCTTTTCACTTTCAAGAATCCCGGCGCGGCGTTTGACAATGTTCGCGTGCAGGAAGCAGCCTGGCAGAGTTATTATCGCTTTGGCAAGGCGCCAACCTATCCAGCCGGCCATCGGATCAGAGTGCTGTCTTGCGCAGAATCTGAGGCTCCGCCGGCCTTGCCAAACGTTCATGACGACTTTGTCGCGGGCCCCGGCGAGCATGGTAACGTGCATTTCTTTGGAGACATCTGCGATCTGCAGATCGTCGACCCACATCGGAAGGTTCAGCACACTCGCACGTTCCTTCGACAAAGCCTCTATGCTCCAATCACCGGCTTCAAAGTCTTACGGCGGCAGGACGGTTGCGGCTTCTTCGTAGCATTACCAGCTGCGGTGCCAGAGGGTTCGCGGTTCCCGAAGGCGGAATACCGAATGCAGCTAACCTATAGGCTGGACAATACGGTGATCGACCCGAGCAGCCAGATTCAGCGGGAAGCGGGCTCCTCAGATCCTGAATTCACCCAAATCGACGTCCCATGGTAAAGGTGCCATATGTTTTCTAATTAAATATTGGTTAACTGGCCAGAGATGTATGTAACTAATTTGTTTCCTAACACCGTCTCTGTGATTGCTACACTAGTTCCTCCTTCAGATACCACTATCACCTCTACTGTAGATGGCTATGGTAATACTGTACAAAACCGTATCTTCACCCTCTCTACATCTATAACCTTTACAGTACAAGCAACTGCAGGTACCTATCCATTAGCAGGAATAAGTGCACTTGTTGGTCTAATGACAGACGAAATCATGCAGAAACTAAAACAAGTTTTCAATTCTATTTTTGGAACTAAAAATGAAGCCCTGTAATCTAATAGTGCACCATCAGATAATGATAAGCCTAGTCTCTATCTAATTTCCAGCTTCAACGCCTATTTTTCTGCTCCCAAAGCATGAATAAAATCAATATTTCCTCTTTAATAGATCTTTTTTTCTTCAGTAGAAAT
>Ga0170475_108513145_pt1 | contig 12156 bp, 11 predicted proteins | sample Soicark_Litter_5_FD_111474 | JGI IMG/M metagenome (GOLD analysis project Ga0170475, IMG submission 111474) | Avena fatua rhizosphere microbial communities from Hopland, California, USA. Combined Assembly of 48 SPs | reverse complement strand
GTCGGTTTTGTCGCGGGTACGGGCACGTATCTCGCCGTACACGCGGCGGCGCAAGCGACTGGTGTGATGCAAGCCGCCAAGGACAAGCTCGCCGGTGCATTTATCGGCGCAGAGCAGCCATTGGGTCGCGCGCTCGACAGCGTGGGACGCGGGCTCGATGCAGCAGGCGATGCGGCCAGCAAGGCCTGGAATGCAGTGAAGTTCTGGTAGCGTTGCCGAACCATCATCCATAAACAAGGCGCAGCCATGGGGTTGGGCCTTGTTCTTTTTGTGTCAACTCATGTCCTACCTGGATCTCAAAAAACTTCCGCGAAAGTTGCAAGCCACACTGGACAAGCACTTTGATAACGATGAGTCAAAACGCAGGGCTGCGCTGGCGCCGTGGTGTGCGGCCGTTTGCTCCTCCGTCTGGCCCCGAGGAACCTGGCCCTGGTCGCTGTCTGCCTATTGGTGGCGCCCAAGAGTAGCTCGTCTGATCAGGGAACAAACCGAGACCTTCTTCACCATGCACGTCGGTGACCTTTCCAATCTGCCCTCCCTATTCGACCCCCACCTACCCTTCTTCCCCACCCCTCTGACCAACGTGACCAAGCCGATGGTCAGTCCGTGGCCCGACGTGCTTAGCGACGCCGAATATTGGGCCTTCGTGATGCAGTTGCATGACGGGGACGAGGCTTGGGCGCGCAATCGTCTGGGCGGATGGATACCGCAAATGCGCGAGGCGGTGCATCCGCACGGAACGAAACGCCTGTTCTTTTGGCGCTCCAAGTCTGCCATCTTGAGCGACCTGAATTGGCGCATGTCAGCACAGAACGTCGGCGACTACACCTGACGATGAGGGCCCGTTGGGGAACAAGTTGTGCATTTGACCGCCGCCAGCTGCGGGATCCGATGGAAGACGCGCCAAGGTCGTCGCAAGACTCGTCTGGCCGGCAGACCCGCAACAAAGGCCGCCGATGGTTGATTCCCACCGCCTGACTGAACAACCCAGCGGAAGAGCGCGAAGGCAGACCCAGCAGATACCCATTGCCGATGAAGTCACTACGGTCAGAATAGCCATGGACTTCTCCTCCAAAGTTGATGAAGATTCCCATATCGGTTGGAACGTAGCAACGAACCATTGGCCACATCAATGTCTACCGCACACCATCATGCAGCACCTGTGTCGCTTCCTCCGGAGTCGGCGATTGCCAAGGCTTACGCATCGATGAACCTCGCAGATGCTTACTCGATCGAGCTTCCCACCGGAGCGTCGACCAATCCCGAATTGTTGGCGAGGTTCATCTTCGCTCACCAAGCGCCCTGGATCAGCAGACTCATGACGCTGCGAGACGCGCTCGTTGCCGGTTTCGGCCTCAAGACAGCGAGGCATCTCTCATCACTGAATTCGCAGATCGGAGAGGGCCGACTCGGCATCTTTAAGATCTACAGCACAAGTCCAACTGAAGTTGTTCTTGGAGAAGACGACAAGCACCTGGACTTCAGGCTCTCTGTTCTGTGTTCCGGTCAGTCGTCGCCGGGAACGAAACGTCACTTGACTATGTCGACCGTTGTCCATTGCCACAATCGATTAGGTCGTCTCTATATATTTTTCATTGCCCCGATTCACCGCTTAGTCGTTCAGTCCAGTCTTCGTAGTGCGGCACGGATCGGGTGGCCGCCGGGGACACAGGCGCGGGGGACACCCGCATGAATTCCGAGAGCGCGGGCAACCGGTTCGGCAGTGGCCGCAACGTCAGGCGCATCGAAGATCGCCCACTGCTGATCGGGCAAGGCAGCTTCACCGACGACGTGTCGGTCGCAGGTCAGGCGCGCATGGCCTTCTTGCGCTCGCCGCATGCGCATGCCCGCATCGTCTCGATCGACACGGCAGCAGCACTCGCGATTCCCGGAGTGATCGCCGCATACACCGGTGCGGACCTCGTGAAGGCAGGCGTCAAGCCGGCCATCACAACAGGCCTTCAACGCCCTGACGGCACGCCCATGGCAGCGCCGCCGCGGTATCCGCTCGCACACGACATGGTCCGCTTCGTCGGCGAGCCGGTCGTCGCCGTGGTGGCCGAGTCGCGCGAGACCGCTTTGGCCGCAATCGATGCAGTCTGGGTGACGTATGACGAACTCCCATCCGTCACCGACGCGGCGGCCGCGATGAGCTGCGGTGCACCGGTGCTGTATGCGCAAGCGCCCGACAACGTGTGCGCCCAATCGCACCACGGCGACACGGCCACGGCGAATCTTGCGTTTGCGAAGGCTGCACACATCGTGTCGCTCGACCTCGTGAATCAGCGGCTGGCTCCCAGCCCGATGGAGCCTCGCAGCGTGCTCGCGGAACTCGATGCCTCCAGTGGCAGGCTCATCATTCGGATATCCAGCCAAATGCCGACCGCCGTGCGCGAGGGCCTTTGCGCGATGCTGCCCGATCTTCAAAGCAGCCAGGTCCGAGTCATCGTCGGCGATGTCGGCGGCGGCTTCGGCATGAAAAGCGGCGTCTACCCGGAAGACGTCGTTGTCGTTCACGCGACGCGTAAGCTTGGGCGCCCTGTGCGCTGGCAGGCCGAACGCATGGAGGATTTCCTGTCCGCCTATCACGGGCGCGACGTGAGCAGCCATGCCGAACTGGCGCTCGACGCGAAGGGGCGTGTGCTGGCATTGCGCGTGCGCTCAATTGCCAACGTCGGCGCGTACTGCACGGTCGCGGGTGCACTGATCCAGCTTCTGGTCGGGCCTTGGGTATCGACCAGCATCTACGACATCCAATGCGTCGACCTCACGTTCACCGCCGTGCTCACCAACTGCGCACCGACTGGCCCTTATCGAGGCGCCGGTCGACCGGAAGCGATCTACATCATCGAGCGACTGATAGACGCCGCCGCGCGCAGGCTGAACATGGACCCGGTGGAACTGCGCCGCCGCAACATGATCGGCCCGCAGCAGATGCCCTACCGCAATCCGCTCGCCCAGACCTACGACAGCGGGCACTTCGAGAAGATCCTCGACCAGGCCTTGCATCTGGCAGACTGGCAGGGTTTTGAAACACGCCATGCGGCATCGCTTGCCAACGGCAAGCTACGAGGCCGAAGCGTCACGACCTTTCTTGAATGGACGAGCGGCATGGCGTTCGACGAGACGGTTCGTGTGGACGTGACAGCCGACGGTTTCATCGAAATCACATCGGCCACGCAGGCCATGGGTCAGGGCATCCAGACCAGTTATGCGCAACTGGCGATCGATGTGTTCGGTGTGTCCATCGACCGCATCCGCGTTCTGCAAGGCGACACCGACCGCGCCAACGGATTCGGCAGTGCCGGGTCGCGCTCGCTCTTCGTCGGAGGGTCTGCCGTTCAGGCGGCGTCGACGAAGACGGTCGACCACGCACGCGAGTTGGCGGCAGACGTTCTCGAAGCGGCTGCTGCGGACATCGAATACGTTGAAGGCCGCCTGAGCGTCGTGGGCACCGACCTGGGCATTGACCTCTTCGATCTCGCTGGGCGTCAACCCACATCTCGCATCACTGTCGATGCGCAACACAGCGTGGGCGGACCAAGTTGGCCCAACGGCTGCCATGTGTGCGAGGTGGAGATCGACCCGGACACCGGGCACGTCGACATCGTGGGCTACGCATCGGTCAACGACATCGGCCGCGTCGTCAGCCCGACCATCGTGGTCGGGCAGATAGAAGGTGGCGCGATGCAGGGCATCGGGCAGGCTCTGTGCGAGCAGATGGTGTATGACCGCGACAGCGCGCAGTTGCTGACTGCGAGCTTTCTGGACTACGCCATGCCTCGGGCAGATATGTTCCACGCTTTCAAGACGACCTTCGACACGTCGATTCCTTGTCAGACGAATCCGCTGGGGGCAAAGGGGGTGGGAGAGCTGGGCACCATCGGCGCGACGCCTGCGGTGGTCAACGCGGTTGCGGATGCGTTGGCACGTGCTGGGTTGGGGCGGGAGGCGGATCGGATTCAGATGCCGCTGACGTCGGAGCGGGTGTGGCGGGCGCTTCAGGGTGGGGGCGATATTGATTGACGCGAGAGCCAGTGGTTCAAGTTAAGACAAAGTCCCCGCGCCGCGATCGCGTCGTTGAATGCCACAAATTTCGTGCGCCTAGCTCGGCATCCAAACAATCGAGACATCCGACGTAAAGTTCAAACTGCCGAAAAATGCTGAGCCACTCCCTGAAGTTGAAGTGAACTGGGTGTACGTGCGGAGGCTTGGTATCCTCGCTCGTGGCACACCGCCCGATCAGCACATGGCGCTTGCCACTGCGGGGCAATGCACTTCAGGATAAAGGCTAGATAGGGAATGGTGAAAAGGACGCAACCTCACAGTCAATCTGCATCGCAAAGCGAGGCGCCTGCGGTACAGGAGGTCGAACTTGACGAGGCTGACATCCTTGCGGACCGGATGCGCGGCCTAGGCGCTCAGGAAGATATCCGTGAGCAGCTCGTTGTTGATAACCGCGTTTTCGCCCGCATCACCGACGGCATCTACCGCCGCCCCTCGTCCGCGCTACGCGAGCTGATTTTCAACGCGTACGACGCAGATGCGACCGAGGTGATCATCAACACGGATGCCCCGCGCTTCACACGTATGGAAGTTGTGGACAATGGCAATGGCATGAATGAGCGTTCGCTATCGAACCTGCTGAAACATATCGGCGGCAGCTCGAAACGAACCAACCGTGGCAGAGAGATCGGCACTGCTTCCGGCGACGATGCGGACTTGAGTCCTGGGCGGCGGCGACTGATCGGCAAGATAGGTATCGGCCTATTCGCGGTTGCGCACTTGACGACCCACTTTCAGATCATCACAAAAGCCCGCGGCGAGAAGGACTGGCTCGTCGCGGATATCTGGCTCAAGACGTTTACCGAAGATCTTCTGCGAGAAGCGCCGACTGACGGTTCCAAGCCCAAATTCATTACAGGCGACGTTGTTCTGTCGCGCGAGACCGCAAACTCTCAAGAAGACCACGGCACGACCGTGACGCTGTTTGAAATTCGTTCGGCAACACGGGATGTTCTTCGACGGCGAGAGCTGTGGGAATCAATCCTCGATCGCCAAGCGATTGACGAAGACACGTCAGAAAAAAAACGCCAGGCTCCAGACGTGCATATCGGATTCACAGATAACGACGGGGTTATCTATCGCGTGATGCCGAACTTGCCTTGGGCGTCGGAAGATTCTCCTGAGACCCGTTTTCGTAGGTTCTATGCGAGCGTCGCGACAGGCAGCAAGGCGAATACTAAGAATCCCGACATCGACGAATTTCTCGACGAGTACTTTGCGATGATTTGGCGCCTTAGCCTAGCAGCGCCACTGCCATACCTCGACCGACATCCGTTGAAGACACCGCTCAATGGCGGCATCGAGGTCTACGAGATCGAGAACAAGTCCAAGGGGCGCGCAACGCCACTCGAGGGATCTACAGACACGACCGCAGCAGACAAGGTCGGCCTGTCCTTGGAAGAGGACCCGGCTGGCGGGTTCGGTGTGCTCATCGACGGAGTAAAGCTCTTCCGCCCTGTGGAGTTGCCGCAAGAGATCGCAAAGAGCCAGCGCCCCTCGCGGCAGTCGGCACCACTGCTCTTTGTAGGGAAAGTCGAGTCTTCTCTCGGGAGGTACGACGCCAGCCGCAGTGGTGGCCCGCTCGAATTCGAGGCGTACTTCTACTGGAATACGGTGATCGTCCCGAAGCAGAACCGTGGGGTGCTCATTCGAATCAACAATGCAAGCGGCGTGCTATACGACGACAGGTTCCTCGACTATCAGGTGTCAGAACTCAACCGGCTCAACCAGATCACGGCTGAGATCTTCGTCAAGGCAGGAATGGATGCGGCGCTGAATATCGATCGCGAGTCATTCAATGTCAGCCATCCGCACTATCAGTACCTGAGTAATTGGGTGCACAGCAGCCTGCGGCAGATCACAAACCTGCTGAAGGAAGCCAGCAAGAAGGGACGAAGTGAGGCGAAGACAAGCCGACTGACGAGCACAATTTCCGCCATAGACGAAGGTCTGGACTCGATCTGGGCCAAGCGGGCAGACCCGCTCGAAGAGCGGCCCGAAATCGTCGTCGGAGAGAAGTCGGCGGCGCAGCCGGCAAAGCAACTTCGGTTGGAAGGCGCCGTCGCCTATGACGTAAGCCCGGCCGTTCTAAAGTCCGTCAATGCCGCGAAGTCCGCAGGAATCAGCATCGCGGAACTTGGCCCGCTGGAAATCGCGAAGGCCGTATTCGGCGTAATGGCCGCGTATGGCGTTCTGGACAAGATGGACTACTCCGACCAGGAATCCATGTTCGAGGACATTCTGAAAATTCTCATGGTCGAGACGAAGCAATGAGCGGCGGAATCCCGAACGCGGCCGTACCCTATGATGATTTTGCAGATGGTGTTGTCCCACCCGAAATGGAAGACACCGGCAAAATCGTGCGCAAGCTTGAGGCTTGGCACAAGCCGCGCAAGCAGCTTGTTCGCCGCGGATGGCGTGACAACGTGCGCCGACTAATGGGGGAGCTCAAGCTCCCCGTAGGAGCCGAGCGCGTATTCCGGTATTTCACGCTTCCTGCGCCTGAAATGTTAGACGTCCGGACGCTTGAGCAAGCGGCGCGCGAGAAAGAGTTCAAGGTGCAGTTCGTCGGCTTTACGAACGCGAGAAGCGGTTCGGACGACGATCGCCAACTGCAGCTCGGCCAGACGATGCTTCGCGCGCAGGCCGACTGGGTGCACAGTGCGTCCTCTATCCTGCACTACAGGCTAGAAGAGCTTGTCGAAGGCGATAGGCCGGTAGCTCGGACGAGGCTGAAGGACTATGGACCATTCCATGTCATCAATCTGGACCTCTGCGACTATCTACTTGCTCCTGGGCCACACGCGAAGCTGTTAGATGCTCTCAGCCGCATCCTTGAGATGCAGACGACGCGCCATAGCGACGACTGGCTCCTATTCATTGCCACCCGCTTTGACGCCGACAGCACCTGCCCTGAGAAGTTTGAGCGGATACGAGAGGCCATTACATCAAACTGCGCGGTCAGCAATGAGTTCAAGACCGGCCTCGAGGCGCTTCTCAAGATCGGCGTCGGCACGCACGACGAAATACTGTCCAACCCCGCGCAGCTCAGCCAGGATCACTTGCGCGACACGATCAGCGTTGGTCTGACAAAATGGCTTGCGTCCCTATTACTCAAGGCAAATCCGCCCTTTGAGCTGGAGATGATGCGCACGTACGTCTATGCAGTCGATGGTTCGAAGCACGACATGCTGTCGCTCGTCTACCGGTGCAGGTACAAGGGTACCCCAGCCCCAGCAGCCACGTCGGCTGAAGAAGCTGCCACTGCGGAGGCAACGAGGGAAGTACTGCTAGGCCTGCGGGCGCTTGATAAGATCCGCAAAATGGTTGACCTTGATGCCGAGCTTCGCGGCGATGACGCTATCCGGCAAGAACTGGCTGATGAGACAAAAGCGCTCCTGAAGCAGGCCAACTATAGCGACGACGTTCTCGGCGACTACGAAGCCTGGGCCGAAATTGAGGCAGTGAAAGCAGAGGGAGGTGGCTAGACGCCGCGCATCAAGAAATCGCGGCGAGCCCGGATTTTTGCTTTCCAGCGCGTAGCAGTGCTGCATTCTGCTTTCTCTTGGGCGCTTCGGAAGTGACGATCTCGTTCAAGCTCGCTGCGACGGCTCTCGCCATCGGAGGAGGGACTGCTTCGCTCACCTGAGTGATCTGCGAAGAAAGCGATCCCTTCAGCTCGTATGTATCAGGAAAGCCTTGCAGCCGCATTGCCTCAAACACGCTTAGCCGACGCTGGCAATTCGGATGGATGTGCACCTCGCGGTTTCCGTATGCAACTGTCACGCTCGGCTTGTCCCAGGAAAGCGTCTTGAAACTTCGGCTGCCCCGCTGTCCTTCAACGAGGGCTCCTGGTGTCGAAAACTTCTTCGACTTCGGCGCCATGCACCAGTGATTCGGATGGAATGCGATGTCGTCTGCACACATGTAACGCCGGAAGTGCGCAGGCTCCGGCAGGTCCTTGAACGCATGGCGCACCGTCAAATGCTCGCCCGGAAAATCGATCTTGGGCGGCACCGCCCATTCAACCTTAGGATACAACTTTGAATTCAATCCGACGAGGATAAGCCGCTCGCGCTTCTGAGGAACCCCATAGTTCCGCGCGTCTAGAACTGACTCGAATACGTTAAAACCGAATTTTGCTAGCGTTTTTTTCAGCAGCTCAAAATGGTCGGAATGCGGCTCCTGCCTCAGCGCCACAACATTTTCAAGCACAAAGAAATGCAGCGGCTTACGTTTATTCAGCCTATTGATCAGCTTTGCGTAGACAAACGGCAGCTCGTGTCGCGGGTCATTGTCGATGGGAGACCTATTGGCCCGGCTGAAACTCTGGCACGGAGGTCCGCCAATCACTCCGAACGGCTCAAACGTATCGCCCGTCAGTTTGTCGAGCACTTTTAGCGTCAGATCCCGAACGTCTTGGCAGTGGCCTGCCGCAGGCTTCCCGGTGCGATTCGAGTTGTAAGACATGATCGCATCGGGTCTGATGTCGAAGGCAAGGTCGACCCCGAAGCCCGCGTCTTCGAAGCCGAGGTCGAGGCCACCAGCACCGCAAAACACGCTTAGCAGGCCTCTTTTCTGATTTTTATCCATCTTCTCGACTATGCGTCTGCGTAGCACAATCATTCAGTGTAGCTGCGCCCGATCCGGCATGGCTGATCAAATTTTGTTCAATCGACGCATTGCATCGCGCGCTTCAACCGCTAGTGCGGATGCACTTTGCTCCGAAAGAAATGCAGCGAGCACTTCTTGAAGTCCTATCGAGCGCCGTATATCGCACTCCCACAGAACCAAAACGGACCAGCCCAGATCCCTTAACCTGAGGAGGTTGCGCTCATCGCGCGCACGATTGACCGTTATCTTCGCCCCCCAGTATTCTTGGTTGGACTTTGGTTTCGATCCGAGGGGGCATTCATGGCCATGCCAGAAGCATCCGTGAACCAGAATCGCCTTGCGATGACGCGGGAGCACAATGTCCGGGCGGCCAGGAAGATCCTTGCGATGGAGACGAAAGCGGTAGCCCATGCGATGAAGCAGCGAACGCACAGCAATTTCTGGCTGGGTATCCTTGCTTCGGATCCTGCTCATGAGAGCGGACCGTCGGTCCGGGTCGATCGTGTCCAAAGTGCTTTGACCGTGTATGGCGCCGTGCGCGTCCCTTTCTAAATTTTCCTCCATGACAGCCCCGGTTCCGGCTCCCTCGATCAGCGGGGAGCAGTCATCACGCTTGACTGGCTTACCACAGCATTCTCAGACTTCGCCGCGTGAATCTCTTGCGACTTCGACAACACCGGACCCGATGGTCCAGAACTACCGCCGCACCCCGACTGGTAGACCGGGGTACAGCGCTTTGAGTGGGCATCATCGATGTGCAGCATGTGGCGAAGTTCGGCGGCGGAAGTACCCGGCCGAATTCACCGAAGAATCGAGGGGTAGCCCTAGAGCACGACCCGCGCACCGCCTCTTCGAACATAAGAGATTTTCGCGCGCGTCAACCTCGTGTACATGCCCGCCTTTGCCGACCCATGGCCCGATACGGTAATCGTCCAACAGCCTGTTGGACAACTGCCATGGACCCACAACCCTATATTGCGAACCAGGATGAAAAATTCGCGCCTGAAGCCAGGGCTCAGGCTCAATTGAAAGAAACGGATCGGACCAACATGATCACATTACCCACCTACGACGACGTGCTCGCTGCCGCCAAGCGGATCGAGGGTCAGGCGCACCGAACACCCGTGATGCAGTCGCGCACGGCAAACGAGTTGTTGAAGGCGCAATGCTTCTTCAAGTGCGAGAACCTGCAGCGCGTCGGTGCATTCAAGTTTCGAGGGGCGTTCAACGCGCTGTCGCGTTTTGGCGTAGCACAACGCCGTGCTGGTGTGGTCGCCTTCTCTTCAGGCAATCATGCTCAGGCAATAGCGCTTTCTGCAAAGCTGCTGAACATCCCTGCCACGATCGTGATGCCGCATGACGCTCCGCGGGCCAAGGTGGCCGCGACCCGAGGCTATGGTGCCGAGATCATTGCGTACGACCGCTTCACGGAGGATCGAGAAGCCATCGGCACCCGCCTTTCGCAAGAGCGTGGAATGACCTTGATTCCACCCTATGACCACCCGGATGTCATCGCGGGGCAAGGCACCGCAACGAAGGAGTTGCTCGAAGAGGTGGGGCCGCTCGACTATTTGTTCGTCTGCATGGGCGGCGGCGGTCTTCTCAGCGGCGCAGCGCTCGCCGTGCGAGCGCTCTCGCCAGACTGCAAGCTCTACGGCGTCGAACCGGAGGCCGGTGATGATGGGCGGCAGTCGCTTCGGGCAGGCAAGATCGTCCACATCGATACGCCGCACACCATTGCAGACGGCGCGCAGACTCAGCATCTCGGTCAATTGACCTTCGAGATCATTCGCCGCGATGTCGACGACATCGTCACCGCAAGCGACGGGCAACTTGTGGAAGCCATGGCCTTCTTCGCCGAGCGGATGAAGCTGGTTGTCGAACCGACGGGTTGCCTGGGACTTGCCGGCGCTCGCCATGGGGGCTTGCCTATCGATGGCAAACGGGTGGGCGTGTTGATCAGCGGCGGCAACATCGATCTACAGCGCTACTGTGAGTTGCTTGGTTCCCGTGTGTGAGCAGCGGGCCATTCCGTCGAACGGCGAGATCAGGCACAGGTCTTCGGGCCGTGGAGAAGACTCTTTGCGCCTGCGCAATTTCACTTCGCGTCCCAATCGCTCGCCAGGGCACGCACCCCAGGCCATTACACGCCTATCGATAGAACGCTTCCACCTTCCCCGTCAACTTGACCATCATTGGTTTTCCCTTTCGGTCCAGCGTGCGAGCGGCAGGCACTTTCACCCAGCCTTCGCTGATGCAGTATTCCTCGACGTCGAAGCGCTCCTTGTCGTTGAGGCGGATGCCGATGTCACGTTCGAACACGGCTGCAATGTGATGCGGGCTGGTCGGGTCAACCGACAGGCGGTCGGGCAAAGGGGGAGCGGCTTTGGCTTCAGTCATGGATGACCTCTGGTTTGGATGGATGCAAAAGCCCCCATTCTCGATGACGCGGTCAGTTCGCAATGCGTGCGCCCGGGTTGCGGCCTGGTCACGGCTTTTGCGGCGCCCCCTTCGACATGACGACGTGCATCGCGTGTGGCGTGCCAACATGCTCCGTCACTTGGAAGCCTGACAGGTCGATACCCGTGAAGAGGTGTTCTCCGGCCCCGAGCACGGTCGCCCCAATCGCGAGGTGCATCTCGTCGATCAGGCCGGCGCGCAGGTATTGCTGAATGGTCGCGACACCGCCGCCGACGCGCACGTCTTTGCCTTGGGCCGCCTCCCTGGCGCGTTCGAGCGCGGCGTGGATGCCGTCGGTAACGAAGTGAAAGGTCGTGCCACCTTTCATGGTGATCGATTCGCGGGGGTGGTGGGTCAGCACGAACACGGGCACATGGTAGGGCGGGGTGTCGCCCCACCAGCCCTTCCAGTTGTCGTCGGGCCATGGTCCACGGATGGGGCCGAACATATTGCGGCCGAGAATCCATGCGCCGACGTTGGCGAAGCTGCGGATGGCGAAATCGTCATCGACACCGGTGGCACCGCCTTCGTTGCCGAACATCTTCTGAAAGGTGCGGGTGGAGAAGGCCCATTCGTGCAGCGCCATGCCGCCGACGCCGAGGGGATTTTCAAGGCTCTGGTTGGGGCCTGCGCCGTACCCGTCGATGGATACGCTGAAGGCACAGACTCTTAACTTGGACATGTCGAGGTTCTCCGATGAGGGTGGTGAGACCTTGCGGCGGCCCGAAGTCGGGGTCGGTCGGATGATCGAATATCCGTCGCTTTGCAAATACGACGAATAGTGGGGGATTAAACGACGGCTGGGTAAGGAAAAGTTCCTTCACCGATCTGCGGCGACACACGCCAAAGGGCATTGATCCTTTTGGCTGAATTTTTCCACCATCCTGCCGCGGTCAATCAGCCGCTGCAGGCACCGGCAACCAGCGAAGCGATACTGAACGCGATCAACGCGGTGCAAGCCGCTGCATGCAGGTGAATTGATGGACCGCGACACCCTCCTCACGGCAACACAATGGC
>Ga0170475_108593222_pt1 | contig 12162 bp, 11 predicted proteins | sample Soicark_Litter_5_FD_111474 | JGI IMG/M metagenome (GOLD analysis project Ga0170475, IMG submission 111474) | Avena fatua rhizosphere microbial communities from Hopland, California, USA. Combined Assembly of 48 SPs | reverse complement strand
GGGCGGTTTGACGCGCGCGCCGCCGGGCATAGGGCACAGCATGAGCCAGATAGAGAGCCGGCCCGCCGAGAACCACTGGTGGCGTCGTCTTGAAAGATCGGCGGGTATAAGCCGTCGGCACAGGTAGGGAGGTCCCGATGGCCCATATGCCGATCAACCATCCGCTGCGTCCGCTCTATCGGATCGTGTCCGCGGTCTGCGGCGTCGCGATGCTCGTGGGCGGCGTGTTCGCGTTCGGACAGGACGGCGTGCTCGGAATCCGGCTCAATGGCGCCGGCACCGTGGTCGCGCTGACGCTGGGCGCGGCCAGTATCGCCGGCGCGGTTCTGGGAGGCAACGCTGGCCGCTGGATCCACCTTGTCGCCGGGATCGGTCTCCTCGTTCTGGGTATGGCCTCGCTTGCCCTGCTGCGCAGTGACGCCAACCTGCTCGGCTTCTCGATGACGACATGCATCGTGTCGTTCCTGCTCGGGCTGGCGCTGTTGACCTGCGGGCTGTACGAACAGGTCGGCCCGGCGGAGAGGCAGGAGGTCGAGGAGCAGTTCCGCCACGGCCAGGTAGCGGACCCGGACGCTCACCCGCTGGGCGCTGACACTGTGCCGAAAGCCAAGGTCTGACCATCCGGGTTCACCGCAGGCCGCCTCCGCGCTTGAGCTTGCGGTCGTCCCGCAGCTCGAGATACGGCTCCTCGTCGGCTGCGTGTCCGGCCGCGATGGCCCGGCTGCGCTCCAGTTCAGCGTCGACCTCCGCGCCCAGCAGGATCGCGATGTTGGTCAGCCACAACCACACGAGGAAGATGACCGCGCCGGCCAGGGCGCCATAGGTCTTGTTGTACGACGCGAAGTTGCTCACATAGAACGCGAAACCACCCGACACGATCAGCCACAGGACCACGGCCACCACCCCGCCCGGCGATACCCAGCGGAAGCCACCGTGCCTCGCGTTCGGCGAGGCCCAGTACAGGATCGCGAACATCAGACTCACCAGCATGACCAGCACGGGCCATTTCACGATGCTCCACACCGTCACGGCCGTACCGCCAACGCCGATCAGACGGCCGAGGCTTTCCGCGAGGTCGCCCGTGAACACCACGATGAGGGCGCTGGCGATCAGCATGAGCCCGATGACGACGGTCATCCCGAGCCGGATCGGAAGGGTCTTCCAGACCGGTCGACCCTCCGGCACGTCGTAGATGGCGTTCGACGCGCGCATGAACGCCGCGATGTAGCCCGACGCGGACCACAGCGCCACCAGGACGCCGACGATGGCGACGACACTCGCCGCGCCGGTGTTGGCCTGCGCCTGGTCGATGGCATTGTCCAGGATCTCGCCGGCCTGACCCGGCGCCACCGAGGTGATCGTGTCCTGCACCTTGTCGGCGGTGCTCTGGCCCAGCAGTCCCAGCGTTGACACCAGCACCAGCAGGCCCGGAAAGATCGACAGTACTCCGTAGTACGTGAGGGCAGCCGCCCAGTCGGGCAGCGCGTCTTCGCTGAATTCCCTCACGGCCCGCCGCAGGGTTTGCCACCAGGTCGGCGGAGTCAACTCCGTCGGACTGTCTGGGCCCTCATCGGGACCGACGGGTGTGCTGTCCGGCTTCGACGTAGACATTTCGTCACCTCCGGCGGTTTGTTTGCGTGCGGCCCTGGACCGCGAAGTACCCCGCTGGACCAATCCCCCACCTGACGCGCGATAAACCGTCGCCGGTTGTCGTGCGCTGGTGTGTCGTGGTTCTGGTAAAACGTGGAGCTGATGCCTACCAGGCCGCGTGAGTGCGTCGGATCCGGATCCAGCGGTAGCCGTAGCCTTCGATGTCGAGCAGGCCGAGGTCGGGATCCGGATACTCGTGGTCGCTGAAGATGTCGACGGCCTGCCCGTCGGGCGGCGGGTCGCAGGGCACGGCCACGGTCACGGGATCGGCCGCGAGGTTGTGTACGAAGATCACCGAGCCGCTCGGCGCGTCGGCCCGGTGGGCCAGCACGTGGTCGGAATCAACATTCAGGACGGTGTGGTCGCCGATGCCGATCTCCTCGCACTCGCGCAGCGTGTGGAGCATCCGTTCGAACCAGGTCAGCAGGGAATCGGGATCGCGACGCTGAGTGGTCACGTTGACCTCGTGATACGAGAACGGTCCATCGTGGACCGGCACGCGGACGAGGTTGTCCTCCGCAGCGGTGGAGAAGCCGGCATGCTCGGTATCCGACCACTGCATCGGCGTACGGATGGCGTCGCGCTCGGGCAGACGCAGGTCCTCGCCCATCCCGATCTCATCGCCGTACCGGAGCACGGGCGTTCCGGGCATGGTGAACTGCAGGCTGTACGCGACCCGCAGCCGCCGCTGATTCCCGTCGACCATGGGCGCGAGCCGCCGGCGGATGCCCCGCCCGTACAGTTGCTGGCGGCGGTCGGCGCCGAACGCGTCGAACACATCCTGGCGCTCGTCCTCCGCCAGACCAGACAGATCGACCTCATCATGATTGCGCAGGAACGTAGCCCACTGCCCGTGGCGCGGCAACGCCGGAAGGGTCGCGAGCGCTTTGGCGATGGGTTCGGCCCGTTCCCGGGCCAACGCGAGCATGAGGGCCTCGTTCAGCTGGAACGCGAACAGCATTTGTAACCGGTTGGCGGCGCCGTCCGCGTCGCCGAAGTAGCGGAACACGTCGGTGGCCGGCACGTTCGCCTCGGCCAGGAACACGGCGTCGCCGCGCTGCCACGCGGTGCGTTCGCGCAGCTCGGTCAGGAAGTCGAAGTCGAAGCACTCGCCAGCATCGCGAGCCGACCGCTGCGCGGTCGTTCGTTCGATCACAAACGGGGCGGCGTCCACCCGGAAGCCGCTGACGCCCAGACGTCCCCAGAACGAGACGATCTTCGCCAACTCGGCGCGCACCTCCGGATTGTCGATGTTGAGATCGGGTTGGAAATCATAGAAGCGGTGGTGATACCACGCGCCGGCCTGATCGCTGTACGTCCATGTCTCCTGCTGCACGCCGGGGAACACCATGCCCTCACTGCGGTCGCCTGGCTCGTCCTCCGACCAGACGTACCAGTCGCGGAAGGGTGATCGAGGATCCGAGATCGCCGACCGGAACCACGGGTGCTCGTCACTTGTATGATTGAGCACCAGATCCAGCATCACCCGCAGACCGCGCTCATCGGCAACGTTCATGAGTTCGGCGAAGTCGCCCAGACTACCGAGCACGGGATCGACGTTGTAGTGATCAGTAACGTCGTAGCCACCGTCGCGCCAGGGGCTCGGGTGAATCGGACCGAGCCACAGGGTGGTCACACCCAACCGGCTCAGATAGTCGATCCGGCTCACCAGACCAGGTAGGTCTCCGCACCCATCACCATTCGAGTCCTGAAACGTCCGGACGTCCAGACTGTAAATAACCGCGTTGCGGTACCACCGACCACCCACCGGTCACTCCCGACGACGACAACCTCCTGTACCTCGATGCGCATACCCCTCGCGGCCGGGCGGCAATCAGGCGATGTGGCGGAAGTCGATTAGTCCTCTATGGACGGCTTGACCAGATGGTCAAAGAGATTGGTAAGCTGCAGAATCCGGGTCACGCCTGGCCTCGGCGCCGAGAGCCGAAAGGCGATGCCGCGGCTCTCAGCTACCCTCTTGGCACCGACCAATAGTCCGAGGGCAGAAGAGTCCACAAACGACACGTCGCTCATGTCGACAACGATCTGGCGTACGCCATCTCGGTCAGCCGCGTCGTTGAGCCCCTTCCGGAGAATCTCCGTGCCGGTGTAGTCGATCTCACCGACAGGTCGGACGGTAGCGATACCATCGTGAACGTCGACCGACCAGTCAAGGGCCATCACAGCCTCCTGAGTGGGCAGACCGGACGGCGTCTGGTCGGCCCCTCGGTACGCAGAGCGGACATGCGGCCCCTGTACCCGCCGCCGAGGGAATTAACCGGCCGACCCGGGGCTATGTAGCGACGGACGTCCGCTGAACCTTCAGCAGCCCGATGAGCAGGGCGTTTTGCTGGGAAGAAGGCCGGGTAGATGGGAAGGATGGACACGATCGAGGACGCCGAGTGGTACGCGGTCCTGGTTGAGGTCCTGGGACGCGTGAAGCGGGCCCAGTCGGACGAACTCGCGTCGCTGGTCGACGCGGCGACCCGCCAGGTCGGGTTGGAGGTCATCATCTACCTGGCGGACCACGAGCAGCGGCGACTCCGGCCGATTCCCGTCGACGGGACACCCACGCCCGAGCCGCTGTCCATCAGCGGCACCATGGCCGGCCGGGCGTACCAGACGGTGCGTACACAGACCGTGACGTCAGACGGCGCCACGCGGCTGTGGGTGCCGATGATTGACGGATCCGAGCGCTTGGGCGTGGTGCTGCTTGCCGGGGCCACGCCCGCCGATCCGGAAGAATTCCAGCGACAGTGCGAGACTCTGGTGGGGCTCGTGGGACACCTCGTCACGGTCAAGATGCCCTACGGCGACGGTCTGCACCGTGTGCGCCGGACCCGGCCCATGTCACCTGCCAGCGAACTGCTTCTCGGGATGTTGCCGCCGCTGACCTTCAGCTGTCGACGCATGGTCGTCAGCGCCGTGCTGGAACCCTGCTACGACGTTGGTGGCGACGCCTTCGACTACGCGATCGACGGTCCGCAGGCGCGCGTCATGGTCCTCGACGCGATGGGCCGGGGCATGCGGGCCGGAATCACCTGCGTCGCCGCGCTCGCCGCGCTGCGAGCATCCCGGCGGGAGGGCAAGGATGCCCCAGAGATGGCCTCGGCCGCGGACGGCATTCTCAACGAACAGTTTCCCGACGTCCGCTTCGTTACGGGCGTGCTGGCCGATCTGAATCTGGACACCGGTCAACTGCGGTACGTCAACGCGGGGCATCCGCCACCGTTGATATTCAGGCGGGGACACGCTGTGCGCCAGCTGTCAGGGGGTCGCCGGATGCCGCTCGGCATTCCGGATACCGTCGCCGAGATCGGCCTCGAGTCGCTGGAGCCCGGCGACTGGCTCCTTCTCTACACCGACGGAGTGGTCGACGCGCACCAGCCCGGAGGAGAGATCTTCGGAGTCGAACGGCTGGTCGACCTGGCCGAGCAGTGCGCCGCGGACCGCCTACCCGCCCCCGAGACCCTCCGGCGACTTTCGCATGCGGTCGCCAACCATCAGGCCGGCGCCGCCACGGATGACGCCACCCTCCTCGTCATCGAGTGGTCCCCCGATGCCGCCGCCCGCGCCGTCGTCTGACGCCCGGGCGACCGACCGAGGCCGGTGAGGGACGCGGGCTCTGCGTCCCTGATCGCGTTTGGCACGTGACCGCTGCGGGGTACCGTCGGAGGAGTGGCGCTCAAGACGCGGGTGCCGGGTTCGTGTAGGTGCTTTCGCTCGGCTGGTACACCACCAGCATCTTCGGATCGCTGGTCTGTCGTTGCCCCGGGCGAGCTGCCGCGGGAGCGGTTCTCATGTCAGCAAACACTCCCGGGACTCTGTGTTCCGGTGTCCTCAGGCCGGATCTGTCCATGCCGTCCGCGCTCACCAATGACCCGCTGGATCTGGCCGACCACGCCCTGTCCCAATTGGCCCGCATCGACACCGGCGCCCCACCAGCGCGACGGCTGCGGGAACAGGTGATCTGCCAATGCCTACCGGTTGCACGGCGGGAGGCCGTGCGGTACCGACGTAGCGGCGAACCTCTCGACGACCTGATTCAGGTGGCCACCATCGGCCTGATCCGCGCGATCGACCGATTCGACCCGGACCGGGGAATACCGTTTCGTCACTTCGCCCTGCCGACCATCAAAGGCGAACTCAAACGCCACTTCCGCGACAAGGGTTGGATGGTGCGGGTCAGCCGACCCATGCAGGAACTCCACCACAACCTCGTCCGTCTCGAACCCGAACTCACCCAACGACTCGGCCGCACCCCCACGACACACGACCTCGCCCGGCACCTCGATGTCACCGTCGAGGATATCGAACCGGCCCGGATCGCCGGGACCGCCTACACCGCCCGCTCCCTCAACGTCGCCGTCCACACCGACGACACCCAATCGGTCGAGTTCGGTGAGCTGCTCGGCGGCTGCGACCACGACCTCGAACTCATCCCCGACCGCCACGCCCTCACACTCGCCCTGCCCACACTGCCCGAACGGCTCCGCCTGGTCCTCACCCTGCGCTACGTGGAGGACCTGACTCAGACCCAGATCGCCGAAAAACTGGGCGTCTCCCAGATGCAGATCTCCCGCCTACTCAATCGCGCCCTCGGCCAACTGCGGCGACACATGCTCGCCGAACGACCCACCCGCCCACTGCCAGCGCAGACGGGGTGAATGGCGGTCGGCTCCTCCCGGCGAGTCTGGTCGTTTGGTGAGGATGAGTGGGGGTACGCGGACCCTGAGGGAGCGCTGCCTTCGGCGGGGAGGGCGGTCCCTTCTCAGCGCAGATCCGGCCATGGGCAACGGAGGAATCATGACGACAGCGCAGGAAGACATCGTCGATACCCTGCTGGCTCATCATCAACAGATCAAGCTGCTGTTCGCGCAGGTGGAGTCTACGAACGGAGAGCACAAGCGACGACTGTTCCAGGAGCTCGTTGCGCTTCTGGCGTTACACGAGAGCGTCGAGGAGAGCCTTGTGCATCCCTTGGCCGAGAGGAAGCTCCCCGACGGCAAGTCCGTGGTGCCCGCGCGGTTGGCCGAGGAGCAGGACGCCAAGGAGGCCCTCTCCCGGCTGTATGAGCTTGGCGTCGAGGATCCGGGCTTCAACACCGGACTACTCACGCTCCGGGACGCAGTCGCCGCCCACGCGCTGGCGGAGGAGACATTGGAGTTTGCGGAACTCCGCGCGGTCGTGGACCCGGAGAACCTCCTGCGGATGCGGTCGGCGATGACCGTAGTCGCGGCCCTCGCCCCGCCCCGACCCCATCCGGAGATACCGTCAAACGCCGCCGCCACCCTCCTGCTGGGTCCACCTATGGCGATCTTCGACCGCGCCCGGGACGCCGTCCGGGACGCGCTGCGCAAGGCCGAGGAGACCACGTCATGACCGCGAAGGCACGCAAGGCCGCTCCGGCCAAGAAGACCGCTGCGGCCAGGAAGTCCGCTCCGGCCAAGACGGGCAAGAGGACCAGCGCGGCCACGGTGCCGCCCGCACCAGGCTGGACCACGTCGGCCGTCACGATCGCGGAGCCCGATGGCAAGCAACTCCAACTGGCCGGGCACGAGATGAACAAGACGGACGCGCTGTTGACCACCGACCAGGGCATCCCGGTCGACGACACGGACAACACGCTGCGGGCCGGGCCGCGCGGGCCGAGCCTGTTGGAGGACTTCCACCTTCGCGAGAAGATCACCCGGTTCGACCACGAGCGGATCCCGGAACGGGTCGTGCACGCGCGGGGGTCCGGTGCTCACGGCTTCTTCGAGCCGTACGGCGACGCGCTCGCTCCGTATACGATGGCCCGGTTCCTCGGCGACCCGACCGTGCGGACTCCGGTGTTCGTGCGCTTCTCGACCGTACAAGGGTCGCGTGGGTCTACCGACACTCCCCGCGACGTGCGCGGTTTTGCCGTGAAGTTCTACACCGAGCAGGGCAACGTCGACCTGGTCGGCAACAACATGCCGGTGTTCTTCATCCAGGACGGCATCAAGTTTCCAGACATCATCCACGCGGTGAAGCCGGAGCCGCACCACGAGATGCCCCAGGCGGCCTCCGCCCACGACACGTTCTGGGACTTCGTGTCCCTGCAGCCGGAGACCATGCACCACGTCATCTGGCTGATGTCGGACCGGGCCTTGCCACGCAGTTACCGCACGATGCAGGGCTTCGGTGTGCACACGTTCCGGTTGGTGAACGCCGAAGGCCGCTGCACATTCGTGAAGTTCCACTGGACCCCGGTGGCGGGCGTCCATTCGCTGGTCTGGGACGAGGCGCAGAAAATCTCCGGCAAGGATCCCGACTTCAACCGGCGGGACCTGTGGGAATCCATCGAGGCCGGGAACTTCCCCGAGTACGAACTGGGCGTGCAGTTGATTGACGAGTCGGACGAGTTCGCGTTCGACGACCTTGACCTCCTGGACGCCACCAAGCTGATCCCGGAGGAGGTCGCGCCGGTGGTGCCGGTGGGGCGCCTGGTGCTGAACCGTAACCCGACCAACTTCTTCGCCGAGACGGAGCAGGTCGCCTTCTGCGTCAGCAACGTCGTGCCGGGCATCGACTTCACCGACGACCCGCTCCTCCAGGCGCGACTGTTCTCCTATCTGGACACTCAGCTGACCCGGTTGGGCGGGCCCAACTTCGCCCAGATCCCGATCAACCAGCCGCTGGCCCCAGTTCGCAATCACCAGCAGGACGGCTTCCACCAGCACGCCATCCCAGCCGGGCAGGCGAACTACCACCCGAACTCGCTGGGCGGCGGCTGCCCCGTCGTGGCCGGCGACACTCAGGGCTTCGTGCACTATCCCGAGCACGTCGACGGGCTGAAGGCCCGCAAGCGCGCGGAGACCTTCGCCGATCACTACAGCCAGGCGACGTTGTTCTGGAACAGCATGAGTTCCTGGGAGAAGGAGCACATCGTCGCCGCGTACCGGTTCGAGCTCGGCAAGGTGACCGCCCGGCACATTCGCGAGCTGATGGTGGAGCACCTCAACCACATCGACCACACCCTGGCCCTGGCGGTCGCGGCGGGGATCGGCGTTGAGGCGCCGGAGGAGTCCTTCGCCAACCACGGCCGGTTGTCCCCGGCGTTGAGCCAGGAGAGCATGCCGGGCGAGGTGGGCATCGTCGGCCGCAAGGTCGCCGTGCTGGTCGCGGACGGAGTCGAGGCCGACAGCCTGGAGACGGTACGGGAGGCGTTGGCTGAGGCGGGCGCGGCGGTCGAACTGCTCGCCTCCGTGGACGGCACGGTGCTCACCGCCACCAAGGATGCCCTGCGGGTGTCGCGGGCACTGAACACGGTCGCGTCGGTGCTGTACGACGCGGTCGTGGTGGCCAACGGCTCCGAGGCTCTCGTCAACGACGGCTACGCCGTGCATTTCATTGCTGAGGCGTACAAGCACGCGAAGACGGTCGGGATCCTCGGCTCCGGAGATCAGTTGGTCGAGGCGGCCCGGTTGCCGGTGTTCGAGCCGTCGGACCGCATCGGTGCGCCCGCCACCAAGCCCATGAGCGGCGCGCTCGACGGCGTCGTCATCGCGGAGGCGGAGGAGGATCCCGCCCTGTTCGTCGAACAACTCATCGCCGCGATCACGAACCACCGCCACTACGAACGCCCGGTCGACGGGATCGCCGCCTGACGCCTCTCACACTCGGCGATTGCCGCGTGTGGAATGGGCCGGCCGGGGAACTAGACATGGTATGGACCTTCCTGGTCGGCCCGAGTCGTACTGGATGGACTCGACCGCACAAACGCGCTATCCGCCCCTGACCGCGGACATCCAGGCCGACATCGCGGTTGTGGGTGGTGGCATCGCCGGCCTGTCCGCCGCCTGGGAACTGGTACGGACGGGCCTGCGGGTAGCGGTACTGGAGGCAGACCAGATCGCGGCGGGCGTCACCGGCTACACCACGGCGAAACTCACCTCCCTGCATACCCTGATCTACTCGGAGCTGGTGAAGGTCCACGGTCTCGAGGCGGCCACCTTGTATGCGCAGTCGCAGCAGGACGCGATCGAGCACGTGGTACGCACCAGTGCCGAGTTGGACATCGACTGCGATCTGGAGCGCCGCCCGGCCTACACCTATACCGAATCGGCGAGCACGGTCCAGCGGATCGAGGCAGAGGCCAACGCGGCCGCCCAGGCCGGACTTTCCGCCTCGTTCACCACCGACACCGGACTGCCGTTCCCGGTCGCCGGCGCGGTGAAGGTGGATGATCAGGTCCAGTTCCATCCGCGTCGGTATCTGCTCGCTCTCGCCGATGCCATCATCCGTCGAGGCGGCGTCATCTACGAACACAGCCGCGTCACGAACCTGAAGGAGGGCGACCCCGGTCAGGTGACGACGGCCGACGGCCCGACGGTCACGGCGTCCGAAGTCGTCGTCGCCACGCATTATCCGGTCTTCGACCGGGCGTTGCTGTTCACCCGACTGGTGCCCCATCGCGAACTGGTGCTGGCCGCTCCTATAGCAGCCAGCCAGGACCCGGCAGGCATGTACATCACGCCGGACGGCAACACCCGCTCCGTGCGTACGGCCCCCGGCCTGAACGGCGGCCGGCTTCTGATCATCACTGGCGAGTGGTTCACGCCCGGTGAAGGCGACGTCATCGGCCGCTACGAGCGCCTCGCGCAATGGGCCCGCCAACGCTTCGGCGTAGAGACGTTCAGCCATCGCTGGGCCGCCCAGGACAATGCGAGCTCGGACAAGCTTCCTCACGTCGGGCCGTTGCATGTCGGCGCGCGGCACGCGTGGGTGAGCACAGGCTTCGGCGGATGGGGGATGAGCAACGGCGTCATGTCGGGCAAGCTCCTCGCCGCCAGCATCACCGGCACCCCGCTGCCGTGGACCTCCTTGTACGATCCCCGCCGCCACGACATCGTGCACGAGGTCGGACCGGTGCTTCGGGCGCAGGCCCACGTCGCTCAGCACTTCGTCGGCGATCGCCTGCGTCATGGGCCCGTCGACACCCCGGAGGAACTGGGACCCGGGCAGGCGGCCATCCTACGCATCGACGGCGAACGGTGCGCGGTGTACCGGGATCCGGCCGGCGAGGTCCATGCCGTCTCCGCCACCTGCACCCACCTCGGCTGCATCGTCGCCTTCAACGACGCCGAGACGACCTGGGAGTGCCCATGCCACGGCTCTCGGTTCGGCGTCGACGGCAGTGTCCAGCAGGGCCCGGCCAACCGGCCGCTCAAACCAATGAACGCCTCCGCCGGTCGCCCAGCCGGCCGTTGAGCCGGATCGGCGAGCCCCGTTCCCGGTTTCTGGGCGCCCGACCGGGGTATGGGTGTGCTTTGTCAACGCCTACTCGTGACCAGTGAGAGGAATGAGCACGATGTCGAACAACGGTAACCGAGTGGCCTTCCTCGTCGCCAAGGAGGGCATCGAGCAGGCCGAGCTCACTGAGCCGTGGGCTGCCGTCGACAAGGCCGGTGGCACGCCCCGGCTCGTGTCACTCGAGCCGGGTACGGTCCAGGCCTATCGGCACCTCGACCGGGCCGACACCTTCCCCGTTGACGAGACGGCGGCCGACGCCGACGCCGCTTCGTTCGCCGCCTTGGTGCTGCCCGGCGGCGTGGCCAACGGGGACCTGCTGCGCTGGCAGGAGCCGGCCCGGAACTTCGTCCGAAGCTTTGCCGCCACGGGCGGCCCGCTAGCAGTCATCTGTCACGGTGGTTGGGTTCTCATCGACACCGATCTCGTGCGCGGTCGACAATTGACCTCGTGGCCCAGTCTGGCCACTGACTATCGCAATGCCGGCGCCGATTGGACCGATCAGGAACTGGTCGTCTGTACCAATGGAGGGTTCCCGCTCATCAGTAGCCGCAAGCCTGACGACCTGCCCGCGTTCTGCCGCGAACTGATCACGCAGCTCGACCACCTCAGCGAAACCTGATCCCGATGACCGACGCCACGGAACTGGAGCACAAGTTCGAGGTGGGCAGCGACTTTCGGCTGCCCGACCTGTGCCAGGTCGACGGCATCGACCGCGTCGGCGAGCCCACGACCACCGACCTGGACGCCGTCTACTTCGACACCCTGGATGGGCGACTGCAGCAGCACCACATTCTGCTCCGGCGCCGCAGTGGCGGGACGGACGAAGGTTGGCACCTCAAGGTCGGCGGTCTGGCCGAACCTCGGACCGAGCGTCGCTACCCGCTCGATGACTCCGCTGAGCCTCCGGCCGACCTGCTCCAAGCTATCCCCATTGTCACGGACCCAGAGCAACTACAGCCAGTCGCGCGCATCCGCACCCGCCGAACCGAACGCCCTGGATACGACCGGCACGGTCGAACCCTGGTCTCGGTGGCCGAGGACGACGTCACGGCTGAACGCCAGATGGACGGGACCCGCTCGCATTGGCACGAGATCGAGGCCGAACTGGTCGACGGAGACGAACGGCTGCTCGGCGATATCGACACCGTCCTGCTGGATCGCAGAGCCCGCCGCGGTTGCGTACCGAAGCTCGTTCGCGCGCTACGGGCCCGCTGACGGATCAGATGGACCGCCAGG
>Ga0170475_118616858_pt1 | contig 12163 bp, 8 predicted proteins | sample Soicark_Litter_5_FD_111474 | JGI IMG/M metagenome (GOLD analysis project Ga0170475, IMG submission 111474) | Avena fatua rhizosphere microbial communities from Hopland, California, USA. Combined Assembly of 48 SPs | reverse complement strand
GGGAATTTCACAAATGCTTAGGCTTGGGATCTACTACTTCGCTGCCGAGGTGATATGGCACAAGACTTACACGAGCGCAAGAGGCAGAGGCCCTTCCAGAGGCCAATGCGGGTATCGGTACAACTCGCTAGCATGACCATCTCGTGATTCCTCTCCGCCGGAGAGCTTAGCACGAGGATCAGCCGGCTCTCGGAGCCGGTTTGAGTGATCTCCAAAAACTTCAACAAAGCTTGCTCAGGAGTAGTGTCTCCTGATGACAAACTGTTTCCTGTCCTACAGAAGGAGCAATACCCAAGTGAAGAAGATTTATAAAGGCTCGATCGAACGCGAAGGGGCAACCCGGAGTAGCCGGGAGTCAGAGTGGAGGAGGCTCCGCAATCACCGCGGGCTGCCTCTGGCACTCTTAATTGCCTTAGGGCTGAGTGGAGCCGCAGCAATAAAGGGACAGGTTCCCCAAGTCGGACAAATGGTCACCAATCGCTTGACGGTGCCATATGGCGGCGCCTGGATTCCAGGAAACCTAGGTGGACACTGGTGGCAGTCCGACAACGCATTAGGCGTCTGCCGTATTGATCCTGCGCCAGCGGGAGTCAATCCACCGTTCCAGACCAGCACCGTTGCGAATGCATGTAGTACGGTCGCGAAGGCGGGTGGGCAGATAATTGTAACCAACCCGGCGCCCGGATTTCCCGGTCTTCCGGCAGGAGCGAAATTCATGTTCGTTCCGGATGCATCGAGCAAGAGCAACGCGGTCGTACGGTTCGTCATCGACCCGGCAACAGAAACAATCAAGAGCAGTACTACCTTCACCGTAACGCCCCCGAGCAATGTAGGAGGTGGGTCAAACGGTGCGCGTGCGGTCGCTCTGGCGCTCGCACCGAACGGACTTGATCTCTATGTGGGCTATATCAAGTCTGGTGACATCATGAAAATCACGAACGCCACGGTGAACGGAAATCCGACCTTCGCAAAAGTCGGGTCGACAAGTGATGGCAAGGGCGTGAATTCCATGGTGATGTTCAACAACGACCTCTATCTCGCCGAGCTCGGGGGCACCAATCCGTTGTCAACTATTCCGGATCCGAGCGGGCTTAACCGCCCGGCGTGCGCGTCGGCGGCGCCGTGCAACGCGGTTGCTCCACCAGCGCCTAAAAATCCCAGTGTACCTATACCCGGTAACATTGCGGGGCTGGCGACTGATGGCACGAGTATCTATATCGGCGACTCGCCCCTCACAGGAGGCCAGGGATCCGGTATCGTTCAGTGGAATGTCGCGGCCGGAACGACGTCCATTTACTCCAGCGAGATCAATCCTGCGTACGACGCATTTGATGGCGTCAACACACTCAAGGGCAACACCGCATATTTGAATCCAACCGGCCTGGGCTTCGACGCGAATGGCAATCTGTACGTTGCCGATGATCCTTCGTTCCGCTGCGCCGCGCCTGCTTGTCCTGCCGCACCAACGACGCAAGGACATCTGTGGAAGGTGGCGGCCGCCCCAGCCGCCCCGACCGTAACCAGCATCAGCCCCACAACAGGGGTTCCAGAAGGCGGAACTCTGGTCACGATCAATGGCACGGGTTTCAATCCCACGTCTGGTGCGACGAAGGTGTTCTTTGGCGGCGTGGCGGCTACAGGCGTAACCTGCTCCTCGACCAAGCTCTGCACGGCGGTCAGTCCTGCCGGAACTGCTACGCAGGATGTCTCGGTGTCCGTGGGAACTCTGACGAGTCCGCTTACGGCCGCTGACAAGTTCGCCTATCAGGGAATTACGATCACCGGCATTTCGCCGAACTCGGGGCCAACCGCCGGAGGCACGATCGTGACGATAACGGGCACAGGCTTTGGCACCGATGTGAGTCTGGTGACTGTCAATTTCGGCGCCGCCCCGGTGCAGCCAACAACCTGCAGTTCAACGGCGTGTACAGTGACCAGCCCCCCAGGCACTGGTGGTCCTGTAACAATCACCGTGACCGTTAAAACCGCTGCTGGGACCAGCGACACCAGCAATAGCAGCACTTTCGGCTACGTCGCAAATACCGCGCCTTTCGTAACGAGTCTTTGCGTGGTCACAGATGCGACAAACCCGACCGGCCCTTGTGCTGGAACCACCGGGATTGCTGGTGGCGGCACGATGGTGAGATTGACTGGCGGGAACCTATCTACAATCACCGGTTTTGTCAACTTTGGAGCCAACCCGGGTACCGTAGTGAGCTGCACAGCGGGTACGACTTGCACTGTAGTATCGCCTCCGAGCCCCGTCGGCGCCGGAACTGTCGGTGTCACCTTCACAGTCGGCTCACAGACCAGCGTCCCGGTCAGCTTTACGTATGCCAACCCGAGCGCGACCGTCTGGGCCTTCGGCATCACCGCCCCGAAGGGTGGCATGCTCTGGGTGCCCAAAGATAGTGGTGGCGGACACTGGTGGTCCTCCGATCATACCAATGGTTTCTGCCGCCAGGATCCTATGAGTGGTGGAGCGCCGTTCGCCATGAACTATGGAGTGTGCGATGACGGGAGTATCGGGTCTCCCGGTCAGGCGGTCTACGACGCAAGCGTTGCACCATGTCAGGCCGGCGCAGCGGGCCCTTGCCACTACATCTACGTTCCCGACAACGCTGTGAAGAGTACCGCGGTATGGCGGCTTACTTTCGACTCGGCCACGGAAACCATAGTGGGCCCACCAGAGGGAATGCTCCCCCTTGCCGACGTTCGTACACTCAAGCCGAACGGTATGGCATTGGGGCCTAATCCCAGCGACCCAACCAAGAAGAGCCTTTACGTTACGGATCTGACGGAAGCCAACATCCGGCGCCTCGATGGGCCGGCCGGCGACCCACGATTGCAAACACTGACGATCATCGGCACCACGGGTGACGGACGCGGAGCGAACGGCACCATCGGCTTCCTCGGCAATAAGCTGTACGTTTCGGAGAATCGCGCCGCTTCCTGGCTCGACATCACCAAATGTACAGACAACTCGGCCACGCCATGTTCCACGGCTACGACCAGCACCAGCACTGGTGCCGGGATCACCGGTACAGTCCCTCTTCCGACCGGAGTCTTTGTCGCCGGTGTCGCAACGGATCCCGTCCATAACCTCGTGTACGCGACCGACTCCCCCGGCGGCGCTGCTGGAACCATTTACCGGTATAACGCGGCCACAAACTCGGCAGCATCGGTCACTTATATTCAAAACGGAACCGCGCCCAGCCCTGGTCCCAGCTTCAACTGCGCCCAGACCTGTACCCGGCCCACGGACAGCTTCGCTACATCGACCAACTTCTCGTTTGTCTTCGGCATCGTCGTCGATCCGAACAACGGCAACCTCATGATCACCGAGGACGCCACCGCCGGCAACCGCTCCGGTCGGGGACGCGCTTGGCTGTCACCGTTCATACCTTGATCTGAAATACCGAGTGGCCGGATTCCGGTCCGGCCACTCACTTCACCAAACCTGAGTTCTTTTTTTGTGTAGCTGCTCGCGCCGTCGTCAACGGACGCTCTCTCGCGAAGCGGCACACGTGAAGTGTATTTGTTTGGGCTGGAATGCAGCAGACCCGGCGCGAACTATTGGGCAACAAATTTCAAACCAGTAAAGCAGGAGAACTTCGAAACAAAATGTCTAATTTTTTCCTTCCTCGGAATGCGTCGAAAGCGAAGTTAGGAGACGCAGAGAGCGCTCGCAAGAACCGCATGGAGATCGTGAAGGCGCTATCACACGGCCAGGTCTCACGGCGCGAGTTGGTCAAGTGGGGCTTGGTCACGGCGGGCGGCATCATCGCTCCGATTGGAGGCCTGAGCCCATTCGTGAGGAGCGCTCGGGCGGATGGTGGCACGAGCGGCGGCGGCACAAGCGGCATTCCGACAGGCGCGCCGCCGAGTCCGTTGTTCGGCACGCAAGCATTCAGTCAGCCGATGCTGCGGCTCGAGGTTCTGCAGTCGGCGAAGGCTAATTGCGTTGAAGACCCGGCCAATCCCGACAACATGGTTGTGGCCTGCAACACCAGAAATTCAGCTTCAAACCTGCTGGGCTCCGACGGCGAACGGTTAGCGTGTCAGGATCCGTATCAGATCGATCCCGCCATAGTCGGGGGCAGGTCGGGCTTAACGGGCCCGTGCGAAGGACGCCCGCCCGGGGATAATTGGGCGCACCAGTACTGGGATCTGTTTGAGCCCAAGGTGACCTATGACATCACGCAGAGGGGCGCTCGAAAGAACCCGCGAGGCAACATCGACTTCAAGTTTCACCCGAACCTGCCAATCCAGGACGAGAACTCGATGTGGACCTTTGACGGAACCATACCGCCCAAACTGGTGCTGGGTCGCTATGGGGAAGCCATCCTGTTCCGTCATCATAACGGCTTACCAGCCGACGTGACGAAGAATAACGGCTTCGGGCGGCATACGATCAGCACTCATGAGCACAATGGCCACCACGGAGCTGAGAATGACGGCTTCACGGGAGCCTTTTTCCACCCGGGACAATACTATGACTATCACTGGCCGATTAAGCTAGCTGGCTTCGGAACCATCAACTCGGATGCTAGCGACGCGCGCGCCGGCTCACCTGCCGATAACGGCGGGATCGATAAGGTTGCGGGTGACTGGCACGAAACCATGAGCACGCATTGGTTCCACGATCACATGTTCAGCTTCACGGCGCAGAACGTGTACAAGGGCAATGCGGCGATGTTCAACATCTACAGTTCTCTCGATCGCGGCGCCGAGGACATCAGCGACGGCGTGAATTTCCGTTTGCCCAGCGGCCAGGCCAAGGTCACCGGGAAAACCTGGGGCAACCTGGACTATGACGTAAATCTCATGCTTGCGGACAAAGCGTGGGACGCGAACGGCCAGCTGTACTTCGACATTTTCAATCTGGACGGCTTCCTGGGCGATGCCATGACGGTAAACGCCTGCTACAAACCGTACTTCGAAGTCGAGGCACGGCAGTACCGCTTCCGCATCCTGAATGCGAGCGTGTCGCGCTTCTTTAAGATCGCACTAAGTGACGGATCCGACATCATGCAGATTGGCAACGACGGCAATCTGCTGCCAAATGTCGTGAAGTTGCAGCAGCTGGACGAGCAAGGCATCGCCGAGCGCTACGACATCGTCATTGACTTCTCGCGTTATAAACCGGGCCAAAAGGTTTGGATGGTGAACCTTTGCGAACATAGGGACGGCACGAAACCGAACGCGGACCTAAACTTGTCCGACGCTCTCTCCGGCAAATCGAACGACCCATGCGTTGGCCGGTTTCTGGAATTCCGTATCGTGCCGGTGAAGGGTACGGACATGAGCACCAAGATCGTGGATAAGATGCCACTTATCCCGAACCCGGATCTCTCTCAAATTCCGATCGCCCGCACTCGCACCTTTGAGTTCGGCCGCAGTGGCAGTGATAGCGCTCCATGGACCATCAAGACCGACGGCGGCCAGGGCTTGGCGGCTGATTTTGGCCGGCTCTCTGCTATGCCGAAGCCGGGCACGCGTGAGATATGGACGCTGCAGAACGGCGGCGGCGGCTGGGATCACCCCATTCATATTCACTTTGAAGAAGGGCAAATCCTGGCGCGCAACGGCAGCCTGAGCAACGTACGCTCGCGGAAAGAGGCCGGAAGGATGTATACCGGCTGCACCCCGCCGGGAGCGTGACGCTCACCATGCAATTCCGGGAGTTCACCGGTATGTACATGGAGCACTGCCACAACACTCAACACGAAGACAACGCCATGCTCTTGCGTTGGGAGCCAGGCACCGGACTCGTGCCGATGCCCACGCCAAACCCAACTCCGCAGGGCGTAACGTTCATTCCGACGACCGAACTACCGAACGCATAACCCAAACGCGGCATGTGGAAGGCCAGCTCCGTACGCTGGCTTTCCCTCCTGTCCATCGACGAAAGGGAAACCATGGAGAAGCAGTTTCTGAGAGCGAAGGCCGTCGTGTGCGCGTTGGCATGGGCCGCATCTTATATATGTATCCGGCCGGCCTCGGCCGCTACCTGGGGAGCAAACTATTTCCCCAACGTGCCGCTGGTTACACAAGACGGGAAAACAGTACGTTTCTACGATGACCTTCTGAAAGGGAAGCGGGTCATCATCAACCTCATGTACACGGAGTGCGGTGATTCCTGCCCACTGGAGACTGCTCGCCTCTCGCAAGTAACAAGAATCCTGGGCGACCATCTCGGCCGCGACATCTTCTTGTACTCGCTCAGTATCGATCCGAAGCGTGATACACCCGCTCAGCTCAAAACATACGCGGAGAAATATCACGCCCGGCCCGGTTGGCTGTTTCTCACGGGCGAGAAGGCAGACGTTGAACTCATTCGCAGGAAACTCGGTTTGCAGGCGCGAACGGATGAAAACGAACTGACGGCCCATAGCACGAGCATCATGATCGGGAATGAGCCGACCGGCGAGTGGATCAAAGACAGCTCGATGGACAATCCGCAGTACATCGCGACCATCGTCCGCGACTGGCTTTCTCACGATGCTGCTGGAAAACCCGTCCCCAGCTACGCGCAAGCTCCTGCTCTACCAAGCTACGTTTCTGATAAAGGGGGTTACCTGTTCCACAATCGATGCGCCGCCTGCCACACGCTCGGAGAAGGTGGCAGCATAGGTCCGGACCTGCGAGGAGTGACTCAGCGGCGCGACCGTAGTTGGCTGGCGCGGTTCATCGCGGCTCCGAATGAACTGATTGCGCAGAAGGACCCAACTGCGCTCGCGCTTTATAAGAGCTACCATGAAATAAAGATGCCGAACCTGCGCCTGAGCGAGGTCGACATCAACGCGCTCCTCGGCTATCTGGAAGCGTCTGATAGGACCGCTTCAGCGGCGCCGGCCAAGAGATATACCCTCCATGGCCGAGTCTTGGCACTAAACATTCAAGACCACACCGCGAGTATTGCGGGTGAGCCAATTCCGGGTTGGATGGGAGCGATGACGATGAAATATCCCGTCCCGCACGAAAGGGATTGGAAAGCTCTCCGCGTGCAACAGATAGTGTCGGGGACCGTCGAAGTCCGCGGGGACGGCGGTTACAGCCTCTCTGAATTGAAGTAGGACAGCTCCGCCTATACAAACGGCGAGTTGCAGCGACGAAATGGGTATTAATCATGCTCTACATGCAAGGGACTTTTCGTCTTGACAGGCCTACTGTCGCCATCGACCGCAACGGCCCGGAGACTTCCTGCTTCCAGGTGCCCCAGGGAGCGCTGGTAGTAATCGATGGGTTCCATCGGGAAGGAAACCTGGTTGAGGTGTTTTATGCAGGCCGGCGACTTCTGATGTTTGAGAACGACATTAGAGAGCGCGCTCAACCGGTTCACCGCGCAGCAACTGGGTAGGCCCGCCTACAGGGACCCAGCGAGGCGGACGGACATCTAATGTGGTGAAACCGTCACGAGATCGGACGCAGCGCGCTTCAACTGCCCGCAGGCCGCATAGATGTCGAGCCCTCGCGGCTTACGAATGAAGCACGGAATCGATCTCCTGACGATGTTCTGGAAGCCTTCGACCCGTTCAGGAAGCGGCGTCTCGAACCGGATGCCGGGTCCCGGGTTCAACGCAATCAGATTCACCTTGCAATTCAGATTTGCGAGCAAGCGAACCACGCGTTTCGCATCGGCATCGGAGTCGTTGACGTCGCGCAGCAACACATATTCAAAGGTCAGCCTTTCCCAAGGCCGGAGAGGATACGAGCGGCACGCCTCCATCAAATCGCGAAGATGGTACTTGCGGGTGATGGGCATTATGGCCTGGCGCTGTTCTTCGGTGGAGGCATTCAGAGAAATAGCTAATTTCGGCCGTACATCAGCGTTGCCGAGTTCGTAAATCCTAGGAACGATTCCGGAAGTAGAGACGGTGATCCGCTTGGGCGACATGCCCACGCCGCGCTCATCCGTAAGGAGCCGGGTGGCCTTCAGTATGTTGTCCAAATTGAGAAGCGGCTCGCCCATTCCCATCATCACGATGTTCAGGCGCGAGTCGTTCGGCGAGAGCCCGTTTTCGCGAGCCACATACAGGACTTGGCCGACGATTTCCCCCGCGGTCAGGTTCCGTTCCAGGCCCATCAGGGCAGTCAGGCAGAACTTGCAGTCTACCGGGCAACCGACCTGGCTCGAGATACACACCGTACTTCTACCTGACTCGGGCATCAGAACCGCCTCTACCGTTCGGTTATCATTTAAACGAAGCAGGTAGCGGCGCGTACCGTCAATCGAGTCGAAACGCTGTTCCAATGCCGGCAAGCCGATAGGATTTGTCGAGAACAATTCTCTCCGGAGCGCGTGCGGCAAATTGGAACATTCCGACAAATTAGCCACTTGTTTCCGGTACAGCGCGTCATATAGCTGTTTCGCTCTGAATGCTGGCTGCTGGGGGCCCAGTAATTTTTCTAGTTCGGCAAGTTCCATTCCGACCAGCGGCTGGTCTCTAAGTACTTGCGGCATTTGAGTTTAGTGTAGCGTTTCTACACTTTGAAAGGTTGTCAGTCATGGTTGTAGCACTCCCCAAGGTCCGCCAAATCGAGCGAGCGGTGTTGCCAAACGGCTTTCGGATCGTCACCGAATCCATGCCGTATGTCCGGTCTGTATCGCTCGGTGTTTGGATTGGTAGCGGATCCAGGGTGGAACGAGTGCCCGAGAACGGGCTTTCGCACTTCATCGAGCACATGGTCTTTAAAGGGACGCAAAACCGCTCGGCTGAAGATATCGCTAAGTCGGTAGATTCAGTGGGCGGCGGATTGGATGCATTCACCAGCAAGGAACTCGTCAGCTTTAATACAAAAGTACTAGACGAACATCTCCCGTTCGCCTTCGACGTGTTATCGGATCTGGTGCTGAATCCGCTGTTCCGGGAAGAGGACATCGAAAAGGAAAAGGGTGTCATCCTCGAGGAAATCAAAATGGAAGCCGACCAGCCGGAGTTTGTGCTTCACGAGGCTTTCATTGGGAACTTCTGGAAGGGACACGGCCTGGGCAGACCGATTCTCGGGACCAAGGAAACGGTCAAGAAGTTTACTCGGGAGATGCTGCTCGATTACTACGATCGTGCGTACACTTCCGACAACATCACGATCACGGCGGCGGGAAATCTGGAGCACGACGAGATCGTAAAGCTGGTAGAGTCGCGATTCGCAGGGCTTCGGCGACGAGATGAAATTGAGCTCGGAACCGTGCCTAAAACTCACGCTCCGATTATCCTGAAGAAGAAAGACTCGCTCGAGCAGGTTCACATTGCGATTGGCGTACCGTCTTATCCGCTGGCACATGCGCGCCGCTTTCCGCTTTACATTCTGAACACGGTTCTTGGCGGCGGCATGAGTTCGCGGCTGTTTCAGGACATACGCGAGAAACAAGGCCTGGCGTACGCGGTGTACTCAGAGTTGAACCTGTTCAGCGATACCGGCTGCTTTACGGTCTATGCCGGTACGGCGGCCGAAACGGCGAAAAAAGTGATTGACTCCGTGGTGGGCGAGTTTCGGCGATTGAAAGACGAATTCATCAGCACCGATGAGTTGCGCCGGGCGAAGGATCACTTGAAGGGCTCTCTGATGTTGAGCCTTGAATCCACATCGAGCCGCATGTCGAATCTCGCTCGCCAGGAGCTGTACTTTGACCGTTTTTTGAGCATGGATGAGATGCTGGAAAATATCGAAGCAGTCGAACGGGAGGAAGTGCAGCAGGTTGCTCAGGAGTTTTTCCGCTCTGAGGATATTGCCGTCGCCACCCTGGGCCGCTTGGGTGATTTGAGCATCACGCGGGACGATTTAATCTGCTAGTTTTTCACGTTTCATGTCGCAGTTGCTCTACAACACGCCCGCCGGTATAAGTGTCACCCGAACCAGCTCGAAGGCTCCGTATCGGCGGGGACTCGGGAAGCTGCTGAAACGGCTTGATACCGAACGCGGCGCGTATCTCTCTTCCGGCTATGAATATCCGGAGCGCTATTCGCGCTGGGATGTTGCTACTGTCACTCCGCCGATTCAAATCGTGGGGCGCAATCGAACGATCACGTTCGAGGCGTTGAACGAGCGGGGCGTACAGCTGGTTAAGATTCTTTCCGCGCTTCTCGGTGGTCACCCGCATGTGAAGAGCAGGTCTCAGACGCATAACTCCGTTGCGCTTGAACTGCATCCGCTAGCGGATAAATTCCCTGAGGAGGAACGGAGCAAACAACCGTCGTACTTCTCTCTTCTGCGGGCGATGGTTCACGAGTTCGATACGCCTCAGGATTCGAAGCTGGTCCTGATCGGCGCGTTCGGGTATGACCTGTTACTGGAGTTTGATCCCATACGGCTCCGACTTCCCCGGGACAACTCCAAAGATCTTCATCTCTTCCTTTGCGACGACATCTACTTCATGGATCGCAAAAAGGAGGTCATTGAACATTTTCAATATGATTTTGCATTCGGTGAACTGAATACGGCAGGTCTCGAGCGCATATCTCCTCAGATCGAGGCGAGCGGTGCCGTGGAAGGGACGCCGGAGATCGTATCCGATCATTCGCCAGAAGAGTATATGGCGAAAGTCGAAACTGTCCGCGAAGGCATGCGCCAGGGGAACTACTATGAGGTGGTACTACGCCAAACCTTCAGCGCCCCTTTTGCGCAAAGCCCTTCCGAACTGTTCCAACGCATCCAGAAAACCAGCCCCAGTCCATACGAATTCATTTTGCAAATGGGCGATGAGCAGTTGATCGGCGCGTCCCCGGAGATGTTCGTGCGAGTGGAAGGCGATCGCGTCGAAACTTGTCCGATTGCGGGAACGGCGCGGCGATCGGGTGATCCTCTGCGCGATGCCGAAAGCATCCGCGAACTACTAAATTCGACCAAGGAAGAATCGGAGCTGACCATGTGCAGCGACGTGGACCGGAACGACAAATCTCGCGTCTGCATCCCTGGTTCGGTTCGAGTCATCGGGCGGCGCTTAATCGAATCATACGCAGGGCTGTTTCATACGGTCGACCATGTCAAGGGCACACTGCAGGAAGGCTTTGATTCGCTCGATGCGTTTCTCACCCACATGTGGGCAGTCACCATCATCGGAGCGCCCAAAAAAGCGGCTGCTCAGGCCATTGAGGATCTGGAGAAAGACGCCCGCGCTTGGTACGGCGGGGCAGTAGGAATGTTGAGCCTCAACGGAGACATCAACACTGGCATCACGATTCGTACGGTTCACCTGAAGAACGGTATCGCGCGGTATAGCGCAGGAGCGACACTGCTCTATGACTCCGAACCTGCAGCGGAAGATGAAGAGTGTCGGTTGAAGGCAACGAATTTCTTCCGTGCACTGTATCCGTCTGTCGCTTCAGGGCCGCCGGCTTACGCAACGCGCCGCGTGGGCGAGGGAGTGCACCTGCTCCTGGTCGATAACGACGATTGCTTCATTCATACCTTGGCAAACTACGCCCGGCAAACTGGCGCACGCGTCTCTACCTATCGCTCGAATGTCGCGCTGGAGATGATCGACAGCGTAAAACCCGATATCGTTCTTATCTCGCCGGGGCCCGCGCGTCCGGCCGATTTCGGCGTTCCGGATCTTGTGGGAGAGCTTGCCAAACGCGAGATCCCAACCTTCGGTGTATGCCTGGGCTTACAAGGAATTGTTGAAGCATTCGGAGGGAAATTAGACGTTTTGGCGTATCCCATGCACGGCAAGGGTTCTTCTGTGGATCACGTCAACGCCGGTGTTTTTCGCGGTATTCCGAATCCATTTCGAGTCGGTCGGTACCATTCGCTTTACGCCAATCGCGAAACCTTTCCCAAAACCCTCGAGATCACTGCAGAATCGGACGACGGCATCATCATGGGTATCCGGCATCGCACGCTTCCGATCGAAGCGGTCCAATTCCATCCCGAGTCGATTCTTTCGCTTGAAGGGGACTGCGGATTGCGCTTGATCGAAAATATGATCGAAGCTTACACACGGACCGCTGTAGAGCGGCATTAGCGATTGTCTTCTCCCTCACCACGTGTCGCCATCATCGGTGGAGGACTTGCCGGGCTCGCCTCTGCCGTCGCACTCGGCTCAGCCGACTACAACGTATCGCTTTACGAAGCGCGACCTTTCTTAGGCGGGCGGGCGACTTCCTACCCGCTCAACAACGCAGACGAGGGCGCATCGACTACTATTGACAATTGCCAG
>Ga0170475_107639761_pt1 | contig 12163 bp, 13 predicted proteins | sample Soicark_Litter_5_FD_111474 | JGI IMG/M metagenome (GOLD analysis project Ga0170475, IMG submission 111474) | Avena fatua rhizosphere microbial communities from Hopland, California, USA. Combined Assembly of 48 SPs | reverse complement strand
GGCGCATCGGCGCCGGCGCCTGCATCCAACAACAAATTAAGGAGATCAGATGTTCAAGCTATGTGGATTCGCTCTCAGCAATTACTACAACAAGGTCAAGCTCGCGCTGCTGGAGAAAGGCGTCGAGTTCGAGGAGGAGCTGGTATGGGCAGACCGTTCCGCCGCGCTCCTGGAGAAGTCGCCGTTGGGCAAGATCCCTTATTGCGAAACGGAGCATGGCCCGTTGTTCGAGTCGCAGGTGATCATGGAATATATCGAGGATGCCTATCCGCAAAACCCCTTGCTGCCGGCAGACCCTTACCAGCGGGGCCTGCAACGCGAATTGATCACCTTCATGGAGCTGCACCTCGAGCTGGTGGCGCGCGAGCTGTACGGGCATGCCTTCTTCGGCGCCGCCATTTCCGACGAGACCAGGGAGCGCGTGGGCAAGCTGCTCACGCGCAATGCCAAGGCCTTCGGCCAGGTGGCGAAATTTGGCCCCTACATTGCCGGCGACCATTTCACGATGGCCGACTGCGCCGCGCTGGTACACCTGCCGCTGGTCAGCATGGCCAGCAAGATCGTCTATGGCGAAGATGTGCTGGCGGCTTACCCGGTGCGTGACTACACGAAGATGCTGGCGGAGCGGCCGACGGTGCAAAAGGTGAATGCCGATCGCAAGGCCAACGAGGCGATGCGCAAGGCAATGCAATAAGGCGGAGAGCGCGAAGGCAATGGCGCGATCCTCATTGCCTTCGCCTTCGCCTTGTGCTTACAGTGTTGCCAGCCGCTGCAGTGCCAGGTTCAGGGTCGCATCCTGCTTGGCGAAGCAGAAGCGCACGATGCCCGATTCCCTGGGCTGGTGGTAAAACGCCGATACAGGTATCGCCGCCACGCCCATCTCCGTCGTCAGCCATTTCGCGAAGTCGGCTTCCGGCAGGTCCGACACCGCGCGGTAGTCCACGCACTGGAAATAGGTGCCGTCGGATGGCAGCAGCTTGAACCGGGTCTGCGCCAGGCCGTCGCGAAACAGGTCGCGCTTCCTCTGGTAGAAGGCTGGCAGCTCGAGATAGGGCGCCGGGTCTTTCATGAAGGCGGCCAGGCCATGCTGCACCGGCGTGTTGACGGTGAAGACGTTGAACTGGTGGACCTTGCGGAATTCGTGCATCAGCGCCGCCGGCGCGGCGACATAGCCGATCTTCCAGCCGGTGACGTGGTAGGTCTTGCCAAAGCTGGAAACGACGAAGGAGCGGGCGGCCAGTTCGGGGTGTCGGCATACCGATTCATGACGGTGGCCGTCATACACCATGTGCTCGTAGACCTCGTCGGACAGCACCAGGATGTCGGTGCCGCGCACGATATCGGTCAGTGCCGCGATGTCGGCGCCGCGCAGCACCGAGCCGGTCGGATTGTGCGGCGAATTCACCATGATCAGCCGGGTGCGCGGCGTGACCGCCGCGGCCACGCTGGCCCACGGCACCGCATAGCCGGCATCGGTCACTTCCATCTGCACGAAGACCGGAATGCCGCCCGCCAGCTGGATCGCCGGCACATAGCTGTCGTAGGCCGGCTCGATCACGATGACCTCGTCGCCCGGATGCACGCAGCACAGCACCGACGTCAGGATGCCCTGGGTGGCGCCGGCCGTGACCGTGATCTCGGTGGCCGGGTCATAGCGATGGCCATAGATGGCTTCCACCTTGTCGGCGATGACGTCGCGCAGCTGCGCAATGCCGGTCATGGGCGGGTACTGGTTCAGGCCGCTGCGCATGGCATCGGCCACCGCATCGACCAGCGCCGGATCGCAGTGGAAATCGGGGAAGCCCTGGCCGAGGTTGACCGCGCCTTTTTCAGTGGCCAGCGCGGACATCACGGTGAAGATCGTGGTGCCAACGTCGGGAAGGCGCGAGGTGATGCGGGAAAAATCCATGCTGTGAGCTGCGGTGTCAGTTGCCATGTTCATGCGCGTAGTGAGATATGGAATGGGTTGTCGGGCGATTCTGTGTGGCCGCTCATTCTAACGGCATGGCAGCCGGGTTTGCAGTCTCTTGCGCTGCATCGTGCGCGCGCAACCAGGCTTCCGGCGTCAGGATGCGGAACATGCCCGCCTTGGCCGTGCGCCGCGCCAGCTTCAGCAGCGCCTTGTCCTTGGTCACCAGCATGGACGCCTGTGCATCGGCGCCAGTTCGAGAAACTTCTGGTCGTCGCGGTCGCTGCAGATCGGCAAGGGCGCGCTGCCGGCCGGCGCCGTCACCATGGTGATCAGTGCATCGAACTGCGCCTGCGCCGACTGCCGGGTTTCCTCGCTCAAGGGCAGATGCGGATAGCGCAGCACATGGCGCCATTCATCGCGGCAATCGGCGCGCGTGACGGCCTTCGCCTCGCCGTGTTGCAGGGCCAGCAGCAGTGCTGTCCAGCGCGGATCGTGGAAAACAAAGAGGTCGAGCAGGACGTTGGTATCGAGAACGAGGCAATTCGGTATCATTGCGGAAAATTTTTTCGTGGAAAGTGCATGCTGATTGTTTTATCCCCCGCCAAGAGCCTGGACTATGAATCGCCGGTCGACGCGCCAGAACATACCCTCCCGGAATTCATCGATCACTCCGCCGAGTTGATCAGCGGCCTGCGGCAACTGTCGCCTTCCGATATCGCCAGCCTGATGAAGATCTCGGACCCGCTGGCGGCCTCGAACGCCGGACGCTATGCATCGTGGACGCCGCAGTTTAACAGCGACAATGCCCGCGCGGCGGTGCTGGCTTTCAATGGCGATGTGTATGCCGGCCTGGAAGCGGCCACGCTGCCGGCAGCGGCGATGGCGCACCTGCAGTCGCATGTGCGCATCCTGTCAGGCCTGTATGGCGTGTTGCGCCCGCTGGACCTGATGCAGCCATACCGCCTGGAAATGGGCACCCGCCTGAAGACATCCCGCGGCGCCAGCCTTTATGCCTTCTGGGGAGACCTGGTGAGCAGGGCGCTCGACCGTGAACTGCGGGACAGGCAGTCCGCCGCCATGATCAATCTAGCGTCGGAAGAGTATTTCAAGGTGGTGCAGCCGGCGCTGCTCAGCGCGCCCGTGATCACGCCGGTGTTCCAGGAATGGAAGGACGGCCGCTACAAGATCATCTCGTTTTATGCGAAGAAGGCGCGTGGCCTGATGGCGCGCTATGCCGCCATCAATGCCGTGACCGACCCCGAGCAGATGAAGGACTTCGATCTCGACGGTTACGCCTACGATGCAGCCGCTTCCGGCCGCTCGGCGTGGTACTTCAGAAGAGGGTGAGGATGCGCCGCGCCGGCATGGCGGGCCGGCTGCCAGTTACCAGAGTTGCCACCAGGGCGCTTTCTTTTCCTTGCGCTTGCCGCCGCTTGCCACCAGTTCGCTGTTGGGGAAGTTGTGCTTGAACACCCGGGCGGTGTCGTCGCGCAGTTCCGGCATGCCCAGCGCGTCATAGGAACGCATCATGATGTAGAGCGCGTCCTCGACGGCGGGCGCGTCCTTGAACTCGCGCACCACCTGCTGCGCCCGGTTGGCCGCGGCCAGATAGGCGCCGCGACGGAAATAGTAGTTGGCCACATGCACGTCGTAGCGGGCCATCGCATCGACCAGGTAAGCCAGGCGGTCGCGCGCATCCTGGGCATAGATGCTGTTGGGGAAGCGCTCGGTGAGCAGCTTGAAGGAATCAAAGGCCTCGCGTACCGCCTTCGGGTCGCGTTCGGTCAGGTCCTGGCGGGCGACGAAGTCGAACACGCTCACCTTGTCGTTGAAGTTGATCAGGCCGCGCAGGTAGTACATGTAGTCGACGTTCGGATGATTTGGATGCAGCTTGATGAAGCGCTCGACCGCGGCCAGCGCCTGCGCCTGGTCGTCCGACCGATAGTAGGCATAGGCGATGTCCATCTGCGCCTGCTGCGCATAGGTGCCGAACGGATAGCGCGACTCCAGCTTCTCGAAATACTTGATCGACTTCTCGTAGCCGCCTGCATTCAGCTCGTCGCGCGCCTCGGCGTAAAGCTTTTGCGCCGACCAGTTCCTGGTTTCGTCGATGGGGTCGATTTGCAGTAAACTGCACGCCGAAAGCGACAACATGAATGCGATCAAAAGAATTTTGAGGGATTTTTTTTGCATGGGAGTTTCGCGTGAAAACGACTGAACAATAGATGATTATAGCCGATGGGATTTGCCGTGCCGCCAATTGAAGACCCGAACCAGCCCGCCTTTCCGGCCGACCAGGACGATGACTTTGGCGACGACGCCGAAGCCGGCGCCGACGGCGGCGCGCCAATGACGCTTGCCCTGTCGGAAGCCGACTGCGGGATGCGCCTCGACAAGGTATTGACCAGCCGGCTGCCGCAATACTCGCGCAGCCGCATCCAGCAATGGATAGAAGACGGCCATGTCACGGTCGACGGCCAGGCGGCTCGCGCCAAGACCACCATGTTCGGCGATGAAACCGTACTGGTCCAGCCGCAGGCCGCGGCCGATGCGCACGCCTATGAACCGGAGGCAATGCCGCTGGATATCGTGCATGAGGACAACGCGATCATCGTGATCAACAAGCCGGCTGGCCTGGTGGTGCATCCTGGCGCGGGCAACTGGTCCGGCACGCTGCAGAACGGCCTGCTGCATTATTACAAGCAGATTGCCGATGTGCCGCGCGCCGGCATCGTCCATCGCCTGGACAAGGACACCAGCGGCCTGATGGTGGTGGCCAAGACCATGCAGGCGCAGACCGACCTGGTGCGCCAGTTGCAGGCGCGCACCGTGCACAGGGTTTATCTGGCGCTGGTATGGGGAACGCCGCAGGTGGGCGGCAAGGTGGATGCCGCCATCGGACGCCATCCGCGCGAGCGCATCCGCATGTCGGTGCAGAACAATCTGAGCGCCAAGCCGGCGGTCACGCGTTTCCAGCGCCTTGCTACCGGCATGCTGGATGGCAAGCCGGTCAGCCTGGTGCAGTGCGAACTGGAAACCGGGCGCACCCATCAGATCCGGGTGCATATGCAGCACCTGGGTTTCGCGCTGGTGGGCGATGCGCTGTACGGCAAGCCGCACCTGGCAGCGGCGTTCCACCGCCAGGCGCTGCATGCCTGCCGGCTGGGCCTCATTCATCCCGAAAGCCGGGCAGAGTGCGAATGGACGGCGCCGCTGCCGGAGGACTTCGCCGGCTTGCTGGAAAAGGCCGGCATTGCCAGCGCGCAGCCCGACGCATGAGCAATCTGATCGTTCCCGCATGGAATATCGATCCCGGGCCGGCGCGTGCCCTGTGCACCACCCGTCGCGGCGGCACCAGCCATGCCCCGTATGACGACGGCACAGGCGGGCCGGGCCTGAACCTGGGGCAGCATGTCGGCGACGATCCGGCGCGCGTCAGCGCAAACCGTGCCTGGCTCCGGACCTTGCTGCCATCCGACCCGGTCTGGCTGAACCAGGTGCATGGCGCCAACGTGGTCGATGCCGGCGCGGTTGTCGGCGTACCGGATGCGGACGCCAGCTTTGCTACGGATCCGGGCGTGGTATGCGCGGTGCTGACGGCGGACTGCCTGCCGGTCCTGTTCTGCGACCAGGCGGCCCAGGTGGTGGCCGCCGCCCATGCCGGCTGGCGCGGGCTGGCGGCGGGCGTGCTCAGGAACACCGTAGCGCGCATGCGCGAGGCTGGCGCAGACCAGATACAGGCCTGGCTGGGGCCGGCGATCGGTCCGCGGCGTTTTGAAGTCGGCGCCGATGTGCTGCAGGCCTTTGCCGGCCTTGATCCGGCAGGGCGGCATTTTGCGCTGCAGGCAAATGGAAAATACCTTGCCGACATCTATGCGCTGGCGCGCCTGGAGCTTCATGCCTGCGGCGTGGACCAACTCGGTGGCGGCGGTTTCTGTACTGTCGAGGATGCGCCGCGCTTCTATTCCTACCGCCGTGATGGCGTCACGGGGCGCATGGCGTCGCTGATCTGGATCGACGCCTTTTAATCTATTCGCCCTGGCTCCTGCCTAGGGGGCTCCTTGTCCAACGATTGCTCATCATTCGCCGCCGCGCGGGCAATGGCGGCCTCGGCTTGCCGCCGCTGCTCGGCGTTGCGGCGGCGCTTGCGCTTGCCTCCGCCGCTGATGTATAAGAGTATGGCCACTGGCAACAGGCCATAGAGAAGGAACGTCATGACGCCGGCGACCGCAGTTTCTTCCGCGATCGACATCATGAGCACGACATACATCCAGCCAATGGCGACGATGAACATGAGGAATACCGCTGGTAATGAAGAGTTAAAACCCCAACAATACGCGAAACCTGGAAGACAAGCATGAAGACGCTCACTCCGCAGGATGCAGCAGCATGGATGGCACAGCTATCCGACCCGAATGCATGGCAAAGCTGGCTCAAGCAGCCACAGATGGGACAACTGAATGGAAGCGGCATGTTGCCCGGTCCCTTGTCCTCCGACCTGGCAGTGCTGATCGAGCCGGAGGCGCTGACCCGCCTGCAAAGCGACTATGTCAAGGAATTCTCGGCGCTCTGGCAAAGCCTTGCCACCTCAGCCGCCTCGGAAATCAAGGACAAGCGCTTTTCCGGTGAAGCGTGGAAATCCAACGCGCTGTACGCGTTCAATGCCGCAGCCTATCTGCTCAACTCCCGCTTCATGATGGCCATGGCCGACGCGGTCAAGGCCTCGCCCAAGGTCAAGCAGAAGATCCGGTTTGCGATTCAGCAGACGATCGATGCGATGTCGCCGTCCAACTTCCTCGTTACGAATCCCGAAGCGCAGAGGAAGCTGGTCGAGACCAAGGGCGAGAGCCTCGCCAAGGGCATCGCGCTGATGCTGGCCGACATGCAGAAGGGCCGCATTTCCCAGACCGATGAAAGCGCGTTCAAGGTCGGCGAGAATGTCGCCACCACGGAAGGCGCCGTGGTTTTCGAGAACGCGCTTTTCCAGCTTATCCAGTACAAGCCGCTGACCAAGACCGTGTTCGAGCGCCCGCTGCTGCTGGTTCCGCCGTGCATCAACAAGTTCTACATCATGGACCTGCAGCCTTCGAACTCGCTGGTCCGTTATGCGGTGGCCCAGGGCCATACCGTGTTCCTGGTGTCGTGGATCAATCCGGACGCCTCGCTCAAGCAGGCGAGCTGGGATGACTACATCGAGACCGGCGCGATCAAGGCCATCGAGGTGGTGCGCGAAATCACCGGCCAGGACCAGATCAACACGCTTGGCTTCTGCGTCGGCGGCACCATCGTCGCCACGGCGCTGTCGGTGATGCTGGCGCGCGGCGACAAGGCGGCATCGAGCCTGACGCTGCTGACCACCCTGCTCGACTTCTCGGACACCGGCGTGCTGGAAGTCTTTATCGACGAAGCGCAGGTCGCGCGCCGCGAAGCCGAGATCGGCGGCGGCGGCATGATGCCTGGACGCGACTTCACCGCCGCCTTCTCCAGCCTGCGTCCCAACGACCTCGTCTGGAATTACGTCGAGCAGAGCTACCTGAAAGGCGTGGAGCCACCGGCGTTTGACTTGCTGTACTGGAATGCGGACGCGACCAATCTCCCGGGCCCGATGTTCTGCTATTACCTGCGCAACATGTATCTGGAAAACAATCTGCGCGAGCCCGGCAAGCTGCAGGTGGCGGGGCAGAGCGTCGACCTCGGCCGACTCGACCTGCCGGCCTTTGTCTACGGGTCCAAGGAAGACCATATCGTCCCGTGGCAGGCGGCCTACGAGTCGCTGAACCTGATCAATACCGGGAAACGCGCAAAAAGCCGCTTCGTGCTTGGCGCTTCCGGCCACATTGCCGGCGTGATCAATCCGGCCGAGAAGAACAAGCGCAGCCACTGGGTCAACAAGGCAACGCCGGCCAGCGCGGCGGAATGGTTCGAGACGGCGACCGAGAAGCCCGGAAGCTGGTGGACGGAATGGGCGGCTTTCCTGGCTGAGCAGGGCGGCAAGGAAGTCAGCGCCCCGAAAGGCTACGGCAACGCGACATACAAGCCGATCGAAGCGGCGCCGGGCCGCTATGTGAAGCAGAAGGCGGTTTCCTGATCAGCGGGCAGCGCCGCGGAATGCGGCGTCAAACAAATATAAGCTCCTGATTTTTAGAACTATAATTCGGAGGGCGCCGCTGTGCGCCCATCCATTCCAGGTCCCATCTACAGCGCAGCGAGAGAACCCATTAAAGTGAATTTTCCAATGAACAGTGCCAAGAAGGCGTCCGAGCGCTTGATCAAGAAATACCCGAACCGCCGTCTGTACGACACGCAGACAAGCTCCTACATCACGCTGACCGACGTCAAGCAGCTGGTGCTCGGAAACGAGGAGTTCACCGTTGTCGACGCAAAGACCGACGAAGACCTGACCCGCAGCATCCTGCTTCAGATCATCCTGGAGGAAGAGTCCAACGGTTCGCCGATGTTCTCAAGCGGCGCGCTGGCCCAGATCATTCGCTACTACGGACACGCGATGCAGGGCATGATGGGCTCCTACCTGGAGAAGAACATCCAGGCCTTCATCGACATCCAGAACAAGCTGACCGAGAACTCCAAGGGCCTGTACGAAGGCAAGCCATTCAGCCCCGAGATGTGGACCCAGTTCATGAGCGTGCAGGGGCCGATCATGCAGGGCATGATGACCAACTACATCGAGCAGAGCAAGACCCTGTTCATCCAGATGCAGGAACAGATGCAGAACCAGACCAAGAGCATGTTCGGCAGCTTCCCGTTCGTGCCGCCCACACCGTCTGGCGACGAAAAGAAGGACAAGTAGGTCCGGCCGGAACGCCAGCCTCGATGCGAGTACAATAGCGGATTCGTTTTTTCCGCTATTTCCCACCTCATGTCTAACCTCACTTCGCCGACGCCCAAGGTCGGCTTTGTTTCTCTTGGCTGCCCGAAAGCGCTGGTCGACTCCGAACAGATCCTGACGCAACTGCGCGCCGAGGGCTACGATACCGCCAAATCCTACGACGGGGCCGACCTGGTCATCGTCAACACCTGCGGCTTCATCGACGCCGCCGTGCAGGAATCGCTGGACGCGATCGGCGAAGCACTGAATGAAAATGGCAAGGTCATCGTGACCGGTTGCCTTGGCGCCAAGAAGGACGGCGCCGGCGACGACATCATCCAGAAGGTGCATCCAAAGGTGCTGGCCGTGACCGGACCGCACGCGCTGGGCGAAGTAATGGACGCGGTCCATCTCCACCTGCCCAAGCCGCACGAGCCTTTCATCGATCTGGTGCCGGCGCAGGGCGTCAAGCTGACGCCGCGTCACTATGCCTATCTGAAGATTTCCGAAGGCTGCAACCACCGCTGCAGCTTCTGCATCATTCCCTCGATGCGCGGCGACCTGGTGTCGCGGCCGATTGCCGACGTGATGCTAGAAGCGGAGAACCTGTTCAAGGCCGGCGTCAAGGAGTTGCTGGTCATTTCGCAGGACACCAGCGCCTATGGCGTCGACGTGAAATTCCGCACCGGCTTCTGGAACGGCGCGCCGCTCAAGACCCACATGACCCAGCTGGTGGGCGCGCTGGGAGAACTGGCAAAGCAGTACGGCGCCTGGGTGCGCCTGCATTACGTCTATCCCTATCCGCACGTCGACCAGATCATACCGATGATGAATGGTGGCCACGTCGTGCCCTACCTCGACGTGCCCCTGCAGCATGCGCATCCGGACGTGCTGAAGCGCATGAAGCGTCCGGCCAATGGCGAAAAGAATATCGAGCGCATCCGCGGCTGGCGCGAGCTGTGCCCGGACATCACGATCCGCTCCACCTTCATCGCCGGCTTTCCCGGTGAAACCGAAGAGGAATTCCAGTACCTGCTCGACTTCCTGGAGGAAGCGCAGATCGATCGCCTCGGCTGCTTTGCCTACTCGCCGGTGGAAGGCGCCACCGCCAATGAACTGGCCAACCAGTTGCCCGAGGAAGTGCGCGAGGAGCGCCGTGGTCGCGTGATGCGGCTGCAGGAGCGCATCTCGGCCGAGCGCCTGCAGCGCAAGGTTGGCAAGACGCTGCGGGTGCTGATCGACGCAGTGGACCGCACCGGCGGCGCCACCGGCCGCTCCGCCGCCGACGCGCCTGAAATCGATGGCGTGGTGCATATCAAGGCGCCGTATGAGCCGCATCTGAAGCTCAAGGTCGGCGAGTTCCATGATGTCATCGTGACCGCTGCGGACGCCCACGACCTGTGGGCCAAGGCATGACCAGCCGCCTGCTGCGCGCCGGGCTGCTGTGCCTGGGGCTGCTAGCGGGCAGCACGCAGGCCCAGGAGGCCGCCGGCGGGCTGTTCTCGCGGCCGGTGGTCCTGCGCGGGACGCTCGGCGACGCTGCCATCCAGATGCAGGTGCGTCCCAAGGCCGACCCGAGCGAAGGCATTGAAGGCAGCTACATCGTCTTCGGCCGCAGCGGCCAGATCCTGCTGGCGGGCGAGACCGAGGGCGACAGCCTGCTGATGGAGGAGTCCGAAAACGGCACCGATGTATCGGGCCAATGGGAAGGCCGCCAGCAGGGCGGCGAAGTGCGCGGTACCTGGCAGTCGGCCGACGGCGCCGTCTCCAGGCAGTTCGTGCTCAAGGCGCTCGACGCCGGCAGCGCCGACGCTTCGGCCAGGCCGGGGCGGCGTTGAAGGCATTGCATCAGGAGGATTGGTGAGCGACGAAAAATCACTGCAGACCCGGTTGATCCACCATGACTACCGGGCCCCGGACGGCTTTGCCGCATTTCCGACGGCGATCCATCATGCTTCCACCGTGCTGTTCAAGGACGTGGCGGCGCTGCGCTCGCGCAACTGGCAGGACAAGACCGGCTACACCTACGGCCTGCACGGCACGCCGACCACCTTTACGCTGGAAGCGCGGCTTGCCGCCATCGAAGACGGCAGCCATTGCGTGCTGGCGCCCAGCGGGCTGGCCGCGATCGCCATGGTCGATCTGGCGCTGCTCAGGGCCGGCGACGACGTGCTGCTGCCCGATAACGTCTACAACCCCAGCCGCGAGCTCGGCAATTGGTTAAGCAAGGACTTCGGCATCAGCGCCCGCTATTACGATCCCATGGTTGGCGCCGGCATTGCCGAGCTGATCCAGCCCAATACGAGGCTGGTCTGGACCGAAGCGCCAGGTTCTGTATCGATGGAAGTGCCGGATATTCCCGCTATCTGCCAGGCTGCCCACGCGGCCGGCGCGCTGGTGGCGATCGACAATACCTGGTCGGCCGGCATTGCCTTCGCTGCCTTTGACCATGGCGTCGACATCGTGATGCAGGCATTGACCAAATACCAGTCGGGCGGCTCGGATGTGCTGATGGGGGCCGTGATTTGCCGCGACAAGGCGCTGCATCAGCGGCTGGAGACAGCGCACATGCGTCTCGGCTATGGCGTGGGCGCCGACGATGCCTACCTCGTCTTGCGTGGCCTGGCAACGATGAAGCTGCGCTTCGATGCGCATGATCGGGGCGCCCGACAGGTGGCGGCCTGGCTCAAGGCCCGGCCTGAGGTCAGCCGGGTGCTGCATCCGGCATTACCCGACTGCCCGGGCCATGAGCACTGGAAGCGCGATTTCACCGGCGCCGGCGGCCTGTTTTCGGTGATCTTCGACGAGCGCTACAGCGAAGCCCAGACCGACCGCTTCATCGACAGCCTGCGCCTGTTCAAGATCGGCTACAGCTGGGGCGGCGCCAGCAGCCTGTGCGTGCCGTACCGCATGCAGGGGATGCGCCGCGGGTGGGACGCAAAGGGGCAACTGCTGCGTTTCAATATTGGCCTGGAAGAGCCGGCTGATCTGATCGCCGACATCGAACAGGCCCTGAACGGCCTTCCACAGCCGTTTCAGGGCGCCTGACAAGATGTCTCCGGCGTCCTTGCGCCGGCGAGAGCGCTTTTGGTCCGACCAGCTTGTCGATGCCGGGCAGATTGATCCCGGCACTGCGTTGCTACTCTTTGCCGCATCCCGCCACGACGCATAGCCGCCCTTGCATACCGGTTTGCCTCGGCCTCACCTTAAGTCGTTAAGGCCGAAAGCGCGCTCGCCGTACTACTCAGCCTGTCTGCGCCATCGTCATGCAAGGCAGACGACGGCGCATGCGTGACATGCAGGCCTAGGCAGGCACCGGCTTGTTGTCATTCAGCGCGAAAAATCCGCGCAGCAGGCGATAGGCTTTCCACACCCAGGCCAGGAAGAACACCACCATCGCCAGCGGAATGCCGATGATGGTCAGC
>Ga0170475_110222604_pt1 | contig 12166 bp, 10 predicted proteins | sample Soicark_Litter_5_FD_111474 | JGI IMG/M metagenome (GOLD analysis project Ga0170475, IMG submission 111474) | Avena fatua rhizosphere microbial communities from Hopland, California, USA. Combined Assembly of 48 SPs | reverse complement strand
CGGGGGGCGCATTCTGGCGGTTATCGGCGAAGCGCCGGTGATGAGCGCTGAAATCATTACCCGCGTCTCGGATGTGGCTTACAACACGGCCAAGCTGTTCGAAACCAGCGTCAAACCCTTGCGTAATGCATTGACGCCATCCCATTTCAAATTCTGAGGATTTGCATGCAACATATCACCGCCCCGGCCCTGTCCGACTGGATCGCCGACACATCGCGTGCCAAGCCAGTATTGCTTGACGTGCGCGAGCCGTGGGAATACCAGACCTGCCATATCGAAGGCGCCACGCTGATGCCGATGAATACGATCCCCGGCCGGGTCGCCGAACTCGATGCCGATGCACCGATCGTCTGCATCTGTCATCACGGTGCGCGCAGCGCGCAAGTCGGGGCGTTTTTGGAACGCAACGGCTTTACCCAGATTACCAATCTGACTGGCGGCGTCCATGCCTGGGCGCTGCAAGTCGACAGCGCGATGCCGACTTATTGAGCGCTTTTTTTAACCAATTTATTAACTGACCTTACGCATTGCCCAGCAAAGGCACTGTCCACGAAAGGCACGAAAAACACGAAAAAGAAGCATAGGGAGAGAGAATAGTGTGGCGCATACCTTTCGTGTTTTTCGTACCTTTCGTGGACTGAGTTTTTTCATAATGGCGTGCGCAACGTCAGTTATTAACCAATTTATTAACCGATTCATTTACCCGACTTTACCGGAGAAGCCAATGCGCCCTTCCCTTATTGCTGTGCTCATTGCCAGCGCCTTTGTGTCGCTGAATGTGCAAGCGATCGACTTGCTGCAAGTGTACAAGGAAGCACTCGCCAATGATGCGCAGTATGCCAGTGCGCGCGCGACCTTGACGGCAGGACAGGAAAAAGTGACGCAAGGCCGCTCCGGACTGCTGCCTACCCTTGCCGTGTCCGGCAGCTACAACCACACCAGTGCGAATTCGACGCAATCAGGAGGCGCGGAGGTTGATACAAGCGGCTATAGCCGCAGCTACACGGTATCGTTGTCGCAACCCTTGCTGCGCTGGGCCAACTGGGAACAGTATCAACAAGGCAAACTTTCAGTCGCGGCCAGCGAAGCGCAATTTGCGCAAGCGCAGCAAGACTTGATCGTGCGTGCGTCGCAAGCGTATTTCGATGTGCTGACGGCGCAGGATGCACTCGCTTCGGTGCAGGCGCAAAAAGTCGCGATTACCGAACAGCTTGCCTCGGCTAAACGGAGCTTTGAAGTGGGTACCACGACGATCACCGACACCCACGAAGCGCAGGCGCGTTACGACCTTGCGGTAGCCCAGGAGTTCGCCGCACAAAGCGATCTGGACATCAGGCGCACGGCCTTGCAGCAGATCATCGGCAAACCGCCGGCTGAACTGGCACCCTTGCGCTCAGGCGTAAAACTGAATGCACCGGAACCGACACAAATCGACAAGTGGGTAAATAGCGCCGAGACGCAAAACTACGGCGTGGTCGGCCAACAGTTCACCCTGGAAATCGCGCAGCGCGAGATCAGTAGAAATCGCGCCGGCCATTTACCGACGGTAGATCTGGTCGCGAGCCGCAGCCATACCAACCAGAGCCGCATCTCTCTCGTGTCGCCAGTCAACGTGTCCGATACAAGTACCGTTGGCGTACAGTGGGCGATCCCGATTTTTTCCGGTTTCTCAATCACCAGCAGGGTGCGCGAAGCGATTGCGCTTGAAGATAAAGCGCGCGCCGATCTGGAGAACATCCGCCGCACCGCCGCCCAGAACGCGCGGCAATCCTTTTTCGGGGTGAACAGCGGCTTGGCGCAAGTCAAGGCACTGGAAGCGGCGGAAGTATCCAGCCAGTCCGCGCTGGAATCGAACCGCCTCGGCTATCAAGTCGGCGTGCGCATCAACATCGATGTGCTCAATGCGCAGCAACAACTGTATTCCACACGCAGGATCTGTCGAAAGCGCGTTACGACACCTTGATGAATAGCCTGCGCCTCAAGTCGGCCGCAGGATCGTTGAAGGAAGAGGATCTGATGCAGATTAACGCACTGCTAAAGCACTGATCCGTCAGTGGTGCTGCAAAGCGGTGGAATCGGTCTGCTTTTGATGAGCAAGATTTTGCAGCTTGCTCAATGGTATTCAAGTGCTGCGGCAACAGCACTAAGCAGGTAGACAAAAGTCTTTTGACAACATCTGGCAAGACCTTGAATGCTCCTTCCCCTTGAAAGGGAGGGAACCTCAAGGTCTTGCCGACTATTGTCAAAAAAATTTTGTCCACTTGCTTAGAGCGGATTGCACTCCGATATAAATAGGGTGCGCCCCGCGCACCGGTGCTCTTGCGACGGTATCGGTGCGCGGGGCGCCCTTGCAGGGCGCGTAGTGGCTTGCAAGCCACTACCGTTACGCAGGCGGATCGCAGGCGATCCGAATTCCCTGCTACACCCCTACAGTAATTTGCAATACGCCATTCCCGTAATACTTGATAACGCGTTATTTCGTTTGCATGCCAAAACCGTTCTGCCGAGCGGCGGATTCAATCCAATTTTGTATGAGATATTTATGAGACCAATTCGACTTTCCACGCGCATCGGCGCAGCTGCGCTGATGCTATCCACAGTTGCCGGGTGCGGCGAAAAAACGGCGAACGCGCAGGCGCCGGGCGGCATGCCGGCGCCAGAAGTCAGCATCGTCACGATCGCACCGGAACGCGTTGCGATCACGTCGGAATTGCCGGGCCGGCTGGAAGCGTCCCGAACCGCGCAAGTGCGCGCCCGCGTGTCTGGCATCGTGCAGAAACGCGTGTTCCGCGAAGGCAGCGACATCAAGGCCGGCGACGTGTTGTTCCGCATCGATGCCGCGCCATTCGAAGCGGCCTACAACAATGCGCAAGCCGTGCTGGCGAAAGCCGAAGCGAACTTGGCGCAAGCGAACCTCAAAGCGCAGCGCTACAAGCCGCTGGTGGAGACCAACGCCATCAGCAAGCAAGAATACGATGATGCGTTGAGCATGCAGAAACAAGCCGCCGCCGATGTCGCGGCAGCCAAGGCCGCCAGGGAAACGGCGCGCCTCAATCTCGGCTACGCCACGGTCACCGCGCCGATTTCCGGCCGCATTGGCCGCGCGCAAGTCACCGAAGGGGCACTGGTCGGCCAAGATGAATCGACCCTGTTGGCGACCATTCAGCAACTCGACCCGATCTACGTGAACCTGACGCAATCCAGTGCCGATTTGCTGCGCTTGCAGCACGCAATGGCAAGCGGTCAACTCAAAAGCGCGGACAAGGGCAGCGCCAAGGTAACGCTGATCACTGAAGACGGCCGCCCCTATCCGCTGGCCGGGAAATTGCTGTTCTCCGACCTGAGCGTCGATGAAAGCACCGGCGCCATTGCGATGCGCGCCGAAATCCCCAACCCCAATCGTCTCCTGCTGCCCGGTATGTATGCACGGGCGCGGCTGGAACAAGCGGTGGATGAACAGGCGATTACCGTGCCGCAGCAAGCCGTTCAGCGTACGCCCGATGGTGCATCGGTACTGGTGGTCGGCGCCGACGGCAAGGTCGCCGCACAATCCATCAAGACCGGCGCGGCGCAAGGCAACAAATGGATCGTCAACCAAGGATTGAAAGCGGGCGACCGCGTGATCGTCGAAGGTTTGCAAAAAGCAAAACCGGGCGCGACCGTGAAACCGGTGCCTTGGAAAGGCGCGGCGCAGAATACCCCGAATCAACTGCCAGTCGCTGCGCAATCCGCGCGAAAATCATAAGACTATCTAAAACGCCAAGGGAGCCGCTACATGGCCAAGTTTTTTATCGACCGTCCGGTGTTTGCCTGGGTGATCGCACTATTCATCCTGCTGGCTGGCGCGCTGTCCATTACCCAGTTGCCGATTGCCCAGTATCCGACCATTGCACCACCGTCAGTCGTGGTGACCGCCAATTATCCGGGCGCATCGGCCCAGACGCTGGATGATAGTGTGACCAGCCTGATCGAGCAGGAAATAAACGGCGCCGATGGCTTGCAATACATGGAGTCGCAAAGCGAGGCAAGCGGCCAGACCCAGATCACCGTCACATTCCGACCCGGCACCGATGCCGATCTGGCGGCGGTCGACGTGCAAAACCGCCTGAAGCGGGTCGAGGCGCGCCTGCCGCAAGCAGTCACGCAACAAGGCGTACAAGTCACCAAGGCGCGCAGCAATTTTCTGCTGTTCACCACCTTGTCGTCCACCGATGGCAGGCTCGACCCGGTTGCATTGGGCGACTATTTATCGCGCAACGTATTGAATGAAATCAAGCGCGTGCCCGGCGTCGGTCAGGCGCAATTGTTCGGCACCGAGCGCGCGATGCGCATCTGGGTCGACCCGGCAAAACTGGTCGGCCTCAAGCTGACGCCAGCCGATATCGCCACCGCGATTCGCGCGCAGAACGCGCAGGTCGCCTCCGGTACGCTGGGCGATCTGCCGAGCCCCTCTTCGCAGCAGATTGCCGCGCCCGTAGTCGTCACCGGCCAATTATCGACACCGGAAGCATTCGGCAACATTGTGTTGCGCGCCAACCCCGACGGTTCGACCGTGCGCCTGCGCGATGTCGCGCGCATCGAGATTGGCGGCCAGAATTACAGCACCTCGGCACGCTTGAATGGCCATCCGACCTCGGCAATCGGCGTGCTGCTGTCGCCAACCGCCAATGCGCTCGCCACCGCCAATGCGGTGCGCGCGAAAATGGAAGAACTGGCGCACTACTTTCCGGCCGGCGTCAAATACGACATCCCTTACGACACCTCGCCGTTCGTGAAAATTTCCATTGAGGAAGTCGTCAAAACACTGCTTGAAGCCGTGCTGCTGGTGTTCCTGGTGATGTACCTGTTCCTGCAAAATATCCGCTACACGCTGATCCCGACCATCGTGGTGCCGGTGGCGCTGATGGGCACCTTCGGCATGATGGCGGCATTCGGTTTCTCGATCAACGTGCTGACCATGTTCGGCATGGTGCTGGCAATCGGCATCCTGGTGGACGATGCGATTGTGGTGGTGGAAAACGTCGAGCGCATCATGCGCGAAGAAGGCCTGTCGCCGCGCGACGCGACGCGCAAGGCAATGCGCCAGATCACTGGCGCCATCATCGGCATCACGCTGGTGCTGGTCGCGGTATTCATCCCGATGGCATTCTTCGGCGGTGCGGTCGGCGCGATCTATCGCCAGTTCTCGCTGTCGATGGTGTCATCGATGATGTTCTCCGCATTGATGGCACTGACCCTGACACCGGCGCTGTGCGCGACGCTGCTCAAACCGGTCGAAGTGAACCATCATCATGAAAAGAATGGCTTCTTCGGCTGGTTCAACCGGGGCTTTCAGCGGACCTCGAACCGCTACCAAAACGTGGTCGCCAACATGCTCGGCAAGACCGGACGCTACATGCTTATCTATGGCGTGATCATTGCGTGCGTCGTCTTGCTGTATGCGCGCCTGCCATCGTCGTTCCTGCCAAGCGAGGACCAAGGCTACCTGGTTACCAACGTGCAATTGCCTCCAGGCGCCAGCGCGAACCGGACGCTGGAGGTGATCCAGCAAATCGAGCAGTACTACCTGAAGCAGCCTGGCGTCGAGCGCACGGTCGCGGTACGCGGCTTCAGCTTCTCCGGCAGCGGACAAAACGCCGGCCTGGTATTCACCCCGCTCAAGGACTGGAGCGAGCGTGGCAAGGATCAATCCGCCACGGCGATCGCAGGCCGCGCATTCGGGGCGCTGTCGCAAATCCACGATGCGATTATCTTCCCGGTCAACCCACCGCCGATCCGCGAACTGGGCAATGCCACAGGATTTACATTCCGTTTGCAGGATCGCGGCGGACTCGGCCACGACGCGCTACTGGCGGCGCGCAATCAATTGCTCGGCATGGCATCAAAAAGCAAGGTGCTCCAAGGCGTACGTCCGGAAGGCATGGAAGACACACCGCAATTGCAATTCGATATCGACCGCGACAAGGCCAATGCATTGGGCGTGTCGTTCGCCGATATCAATAGCACTCTATCCAATGCATTGGGTTCGGCCTATCTCAACGACTTCCCGAACATGGGACGGCAGCAGCGCGTCATCCTGCAAGCCGATGCGCCGCAGCGCTTGCAGCCGGAAGATTTGTTCAAGCTTAACGTGCGCAATGTCCAGGGAGCGATGGTGCCGCTGTCGGCATTTTCAACCTCGCACTGGATCACCGGGCCGGTGCAACTGGTGCGTTACAACGGCTACCCGGCAATGAAAATCTCCGGCGATGCCGCACCGGGCCGCAGCACCGGCGAAGCGATGGCAGAGATGGAAAAACTGGCGGCACAACTGCCGGCAGGCCTCGGCTTTGAATGGACCGCCGGCTCGCTCGAAGAAAAAACGTCGGGAGCGCAAGCGCCGGCATTGTTTGCGCTCTCGCTGATCGCGGTATTCCTCGTGCTGGCGGCATTGTATGAAAGCACGTCGATCCCATTATCGGTATTACTGGTGGTGCCGCTCGGCATCTTAGGCGCACTGCTCGGCGCCACGTTGCGCGGCATGCCGAACGACGTGTATTTCAAAGTCGGGCTGATTGCGATCATCGGCCTGTCGGCCAAGAACGCGATCCTGATCATCGAGTTTGCGAAGGATTTGCAAGCCCAGGGCAAGAGCGTGATCGAAGCGACACTGGAGGCGGTGCAGCTGCGCTTCCGGCCGATCCTGATGACGTCGTTCGCCTTCATTCTGGGCGTATTGCCGCTCGTGATCGCAAGCGGCGCAGGCTCGGCCAGCCAGCGCGCAATCGGCACCGGAGTGATGGGCGGCATGATTACCGCGACACTCTTGGCAGTGTTCCTGGTACCGGTATTTTTCGTGGTGGTACGTAAATTCTTCAAAGGGAGTGAACGGCAGCGACGCATGCATGCCGCAAACCTGAAACAAGACGAGGAAGAACAAGCATGATCAAGCAACTCACATCGGCCCTGTTGATTGCCGGCATGCTAACCGGCTGCTCATTGGCGCCGCACTATGTGCGCCCGGATGCGCCGGTGGCAGCAACGTACCCGGAAACCAGCGACGCGACCACCACTGCGCGCAACGCAGGCGACATCGGCTGGCGCGAGTTTTTCCCGGACCCGCGCCTGCAAACATTGATCGTCACCGCGCTCGACAACAACCGCGACTTGCGTACCGCCGCATTGCGCATCGAAGAAGCGCGAGCGCAATACGATATCCAATCGGCCGACCGGCTGCCGAATCTGAATGGCACGGTTACCGGTATTCGCGCACGCACGCCGGGCAGCCTGTCACGCAGCGGCGACGCCACCGTCACCGGCATCTACCAGGTCGGCCTCAGCCTCGCCTCGTTCGAACTGGATTTTTTCGGCCGTGTGCGCAGCCTGAATGACGCGGCACTGGCGCAATACCTGGAGACCGAACAGGCACGTCAAGCAGCGCAAATCAGCCTGGTGGCCGAAGTCGCGAAAGCCTATCTGGCGGAACGTGCGTTCGCCGAGCAGTACGACCTGACGCAAAAGACGCTGGAAGGACGGCAGACCGCTTACACGCTGGCGCAGCAACGCTTCGACGTCGGTGCGTCGTCGGCGCTCGATCTGCGCCTGAGCGAGACGCTGGTATTGTCGGCGCGCGTGTCCTTATCGACGCTGGCGCGGCAACGCGCGCAAGCGATGAATGCGCTGACGCTCCTGGCCGGCAAACCGCTGACCGATTTACCGGCCGCGCAAGCACTCTCGACACAAAATATCGTGACCGACATCCCGGCCGGACTCCCGTCCGACCTGCTGGCGAACCGGCCCGATATCCGCGCCGCCGAACAGCGGCTGAAAGCAGCCAACGCCAATATCGGCGCCGCGCGCGCCGCGTTTTTCCCGCGCATTTCATTGACCGCCAGTACCGGCACCGCCAGCGATGCGTTGTCCGGATTATTCAAAGCCGGTTCGGACCAGTGGACATTTTCACCGCAACTGGTGCTGCCGATTTTCGATGCGGGACGCAATAGCGCAAACCTGAGTCTGGCGGAAGTGCGCGACGACCTCGCGGTTACCGACTATGAAAGGACAATTCAGGTAGCGTTTCGTGAAGTCAGCGACGCGCTGGTTGCGCGCAGTACGCTGGAGGAGCAGGTGAACGCCCAGCGCGCGACGCAGGAAGCACAAGCGGATCGGCTGCGGTTGGTGGATTTACGCTTTCGGAACGGCGTCGCGAGTTCGCTTGAGGTGTTGGATGCGCAGCGTGAATTGTTCACTGCGGAACAGTCGCTGGTGCAGACGCGCTTGCTGCGATTGACCAATGCGATTGATTTGTATCGGGCGCTGGGTGGGGGGGTGAAGGATGGTGTGGTGGCGGCCAAACCGTAGTGAGGAAAAGCGCGGTGCATTCCGCCCTGCCGAGCTGCATTGGCGGCTTAGGGATGACTGGCGGGAACTCCTCTGGTATCTTGTGTGCGGGGGTTTTGCGGGTGCTGTTATACCTGCGTAAAAACACAGTACAGGTGCCGCAGATTAAGCAGGCAAGCCATTTATAGGGAATTCGCATGACCGATGTATACCGCAGTCGCCATTTTATCATGCAGGTTTTGCGGTATGCATTACGTTAGGCTTATATGCGCATCGCTAATTCCATCCCATTTGCTCAATGGAGCAAGCTAGCCCGCATGCTTCCACCAGGAGCCCCGAGTGGAGAGTACTTCACACATGACTTCCCAGCGAACATTCAGGCTGGCAGCCACTTCACCGTCACGCTTGGTGACGTTAAAAAGCAATTGCACAATATTGATGGCCTTCGCATAGAACCCACACCGAGGCCGAAGAATCAAACACGAGTTCCGCGCTCCACGCAGGTCCAGTTTGAATACTCAACGAAGGTCAAACCGATTCGACTTTTCGTCAAGATGGACGCGAGCCTAGTGTTTATCTACGGCATGATTGACTCGCCGATCGTCCTAGAGCCTTCTATTCTCGTGCCAAAGCGTTCAACACTAATCACTTTTTACTCAAAAAAGACCAAGATCAAGGACAAAGTTCTGCATGCCTACTATCAAGGTGCGGGACACCCCGTCCTTGACATTCATCTCGCCCTGGAAAATTATTCGCAATTCTTCACCATTGACACGAACTGCCGGGATGTTCATGGGCTAGGCAAGGTAGCAGCAACAACGGCAATTCAATCCAGTGCGAAACAAGTCTCCGGCAACGCATCCTACATCTCCTCTGACTCTTGGTACCGAGACATTACCATCAACCCAGATGGCAACCCTGAACTCCAAGCAATTCACTCTTTCCTTCAAGAGTTGAAACGCAAGCTTCCATCATGGCCGCCGCAAGGCAAGATTGCATTGGTCACGGACACTGAGTACTCACTGTTGAAGGCTATCAATGAGCGGACAGCACCTTTGTTCAAGGACGAACTATTGCCTGAATCCTTCGATCTTCTCTATGCGACAGCAGACGCAGGAACGGACGAATGGATGGCGAATCGACTAATTGGGCAATGCGACAAGCTGAGCAACGCTCAGCTACGAGAATTCCTTCTGCGAAACGGCAAAGAACGCGAATGAAACGCGGTAAGGTACACTCGGTAGCCAAGGTTGGGCTAACGCTTCACCAGCCAAGTAGAAGGGTGGGCAGGATTTTTTTCCCACGCTGTATCTGCCCGCGTGGGCAAAAAATCCTGCCCACCCGACTTTCAGCAAGAGACTCTTTAGCGGATAAGAACCTGATTAGCATTGATAATCAATTACACTCCTTCGTAAAAATTACAAAATCAGGCAGAGATTTTCTTCAAAAATTAAAATCAACAAATAGCAACTTATCAAATGAAAAATCGCCCTAATCCTACAGTCAAGCGGACCGCCCAAAGCTGCGCTTTGGGTTCCCTCCGCGCTCCGGCGTCCGCCTACTTCCACGTTGGGCATTTCAGGACTGAGCAATGATTGCATCTATAAATTCGGTTTTTGTGTTCAAGGTCGCACTCAAATATCAGAAGCGAATCTGGCGAAAAATTGCTATTCGCGGAGACCAGAGCTTGGCAACTCTACACGACGCAATCTTTGTCGCGTTTGATCGAGATGATGACCATCTCTATTCGTTTTACTTCTCCAGTAAGCCTACATCCACCAGTCGGAATCGCTTAGACGGGGCACTTCGTTACGGTTGTCCGTATTCGGAAACCGACGACAGGGCCGACACCACACGCATTGACAGCTTGCCTCTGAAGCCGAAGGGGCAATTTGAATATTTGTTTGATTATGGCGACGAGTGGTGGCATGAAATCACACTGGAAGAAATCCAACCGCCACAGAACGAGATAAAGTATCCACTTATCATCGAGTCTCGTGGCGATTCGCCAACACAATATCCCGACGACGAAGATGCCTAAACACGGTAAGCCGCACTCGGTAGCGTGCTTGGTAGGGCGTCAATAGCGAAGCGTATTGCGCCGCATGCTGGTCAAGTCCGACATTAGGTTTGCTAATCACCCCTGGGAGATGCTCGTTGGAAGATTCAAAAGAAGCACAAAATGCACGCGACATGGCAATCGCGGGACTCGTTGTCGCCGCCAGTAAAGTCAATGAATCTCTTGGGGCGTTTTCAGGGTGGTTGATTGCTGGTGTCGGTGTGGCCTTCTCCCTTCTGTTGGCTAACTTCGAAGCTGTTAGTCGTTTCGTATGCGTTTCGCATGTTCGGACAGCACTCTTGTTACTTGTTTTTGGTCTGGTCGTGTCTATACTGGCACGACTGCTTTCGGCAATGGTATCTTCCGCACTTGGCAGTCACGACGCAAGCACCGCGTTTGTCAAGAAGCTACTAGATACCGGCGAAAAATTCGACCTAGACATTTTTATTACAGAGTTTGAGCGTGGACTTTTTCCCTATCAACGCTGGGTCGCTCGGTTTACTATGGCAAAGGCTCGCGCAGGTGATGTAGTCGCAAGCGCACGTTTAATTGCGAAGCTATCGCAAGTACAAGCCCTGCTTGTTCTCGGTGAAGCCGCATTCTCAATTGCTGCAGCGGCAACGCTTGTGGCGGGTCTAAAGGCGCTTTAACGTGAAACACTCTGCCTTCGCGTGCCCACTCTACCCAACTGTGAGCAATTTCGCATATGAAAAAAGTCATCGTATCTATCTTATGGACAGTACTACTAAATAGCGCATTTTCTGGTTTGTATGTTGCTTTTACTGTGAACTTTAATCCGACTATTAGTCACGGTGAGGTTTACGAATTCGGGCAAACCTACGGCGCGTATTTTTTCGTACTTTCTGTGGCGCTGATTGTGTATCTTGCTGCCACTAACAGGCTTCCGGGCGCCAGGCTACGTGCTGCATTGGCGGCTTAGGGATGACTGACGGGAACGCCTCTGATATCTTGAACGCGGTAAGGCGCACCCAACGCGGTAAGATGCACCAAGTAGGGCGCATCGCGATGCTCCAGATGGTTACCGCCCCCCCCTGCGCCAAGCCATCAACCTTACCGTACCGGCCAACACGCAATTTGTAGGGGGCGGTTACGCATACCTCGCCGAGTGCATCTAAACATCCGGCGCATCGCGATGCGCCCTACCAAGCTATTGACGCCCTACCAGGTACGTCGTACGGTCTTGATGACACAATACCGGGAGAAACAAAATGCACAATCTCAAGTGGTCTGAATCCGAGAAGAAAATTGCGCGCCGTGTTTTCGAGGCGGCTCTTCATCAAGAGCTCGGCGAGATCATGGCCGAATTCAAAGAAATGGCGGTGCGCGCAAAAGAGCCCGATGACATGTGGGCCGTCCAAAACTGGCTATCTCGGCAACGCCACGACATCAACACCAAATACGACTTCCATTATTCACAGATCATCATTGTCTTCGGGAAGCTGCTGCGCGAAAGTCGAATCAATGAAGCGCAGCTTGCGGGCCTTGGAGAAGACAAGCTGTCCCTCATTGAACGTATCGCCACACTGTGAATACGATCACCCGTGATCACCCGCATGCGGCAACACGGTAAGGCGCACTCGGTAGCGTGCTTGGGGTCTCCCTCGGTGCGAAAATCCTGCCCACCCGACTGACATGTATACCTCAGTCGCCGTTTTATTACGCATGCTTTGCGGAATACATTACATTAGGCGCCATATGCCGATGTGGAGAGAAACATGAAGAGTGACGAAGAACAAATCCGAGAGTTGGTAGACAAGTGGATGGCGG
>Ga0170475_109803121_pt1 | contig 12166 bp, 6 predicted proteins | sample Soicark_Litter_5_FD_111474 | JGI IMG/M metagenome (GOLD analysis project Ga0170475, IMG submission 111474) | Avena fatua rhizosphere microbial communities from Hopland, California, USA. Combined Assembly of 48 SPs | reverse complement strand
TCAAGCAGCAACTACACGGCGTATGACTATGTGTCATGGGGCGCTGCGGGCGATATTCCGATGCCAGGCGATTACGATGGCGATGGTAAGACGGACGTGACCGTGTATCGCCCCGCGAGCGCCACATGGCTCGTCTTGCGATCGACGTCGAACAACACAACGTGGTCTACCTATCAGTGGGGGTTGCCCACCGACGTGCCTGTCCTCGGCGATTATGACGGCGACGGTCGGATGGACGTGGCGACCTTCCGCCCATCGAACGGAACTTTTTACATTCTCAAATCGAGCACGAACTATACCGCGTGGGACGTCCGTCAGTGGGGAAGTGCGGGGGATGTCCCCGTTCCGGGTGACTACGACGGCGACGGCAAGACGGATGTCGCAGTATTCCGTCCGTCGACTGGCACGTGGTACGTCCTGAGATCAAGCACGAATTTCACCGATTCACTGGTATCGGTATGGGGCGCCAGCATTGATGTTCCGGTGCCCGGAGATTACGACGGAGACGGCAAAACCGACGTCGCCGTTTTCCGACCGTCCGACGGCACCTGGTATGTCTTGTTTTCCTCGACGAAGAGTACTGCCGGTATCGCGTGGGGCGCCTCCGGCGACGTCCCAATCCTTCGCTGAAGGTCCCTGCCTCACTCGGAGGGCGGGCCGTGACCGACGACGTCGCGCGTTGTCGCACGGCTTCGCCCTCCAATTCGGCAATTCACCCCGTGGTCGCTCCGCTCGTTCGTGAGCTGTTCCCGCTTCCGAAGCGCGGTCACTCCGCTATCATTCTGATAGGGGCACTTTCATAGTAGCAACCGTGGCCCGAGGCGGCCACTCGGATAGAAAGTTTGTGCTTGCCGCTTGGGAGTGCGTCCGAAGGAATCTCCGCTACGAATCCACTATAGCGATAGGACGGGTGCTTGAAATAGTTGGCGACGTCGGGCCGATCCCAACCGTACAGGCTCGTAAACGAGACCTCGTCCACCATGACGTCGACACCCGCTGCCGGCGCCTCATGTGCCTGATCGACGGTCCATCCCCTGACCCGCAGGGCACGACCAGTCTTGATGCGAATGCCGCCTGGGCCGACGACGGCTCTGTTGGAGCCGATCTGATCGATCGCCATCAACGGCTTGGCTCCGCAACTAGGCATGCTGGCAGTGGCGAGCACGGGCCCGACCGGCAGCCGCGCCGCGCCGGCGTCCATAGTGCCGGCGAGCGCTCGAATATCAAATGCGATGTAGCGATCGGTCTCCGCGATGACATCGGCGGCGGACACCGTGCCGCGGATGTCGGCCGCTATAGCCGCGCCGTTGTCTTCGTAACCATTGCGGTCAATCACAATCGCGGAAAACCCATCATGCGCAACTTGAGCGGGAAGTTGCTTTGGAGCGAGCGCCGCGGCGGCGAGCTGCCATCGGAGCTGCTGGTTGGAAAACGCGGGATAGCTCCATCGAAGCTTCTTCCCCGAAACCAGGTACAACTTGAAATGCTCATAGGGGAGCATTCGCGGCGTGTCCCACTCGTCCATGTACAGTCTGAACGGCAACTGCAGAACCATGGCACCGTCAGGCAGGCGGTTTTCCAGCGTGCGCACAAACGGCGTGAGCGTCGAGAGTTCTGTGGCGCTCTTCGGGTACTCCCAGTTCATCTGCTCGGCGGCGCCCCGCTGGTCAGCCAAGCCTACCGCTAGGACGACCGTCAACACAGCCAGCCTTGTCGTGCGAGTTCGACAAGCCGAATCAATCGCGATCGCGATTGCGACGAGCGCAAAGAATTCAAGGAAGGGGCAAATTCGACTGTACGCTCTGATATCGGAGCTGATGAGCAGGCTCAATAGGCTGCCAAATCCACCGACGGTTGCTAGCAACACTCCGGTAATCGTCAGTTGGCTTGCGCCCACGAGCGTCGCTCGGGACGCGAGCCCGCCGGCGGCGGCGGGAACTAGCAATAAACCAAGCAGCCCGAGAAATCCGACTGTGCCGACCACACCGAGGCGGGACCACGTGTTTTCGGTTTCGAGCGGGAAGTGGGCACTGACCTCGGCCTCGGTCCACCTGCGAAACGGCGGGAACTCGTGCGGCAGCACCGGGCTCACGAGCGTCCTGATCTTCAATCCAAAAGTTTCGGCCTGCGCCGGCGTTTTCTCCATGAGCACGAGCGGTTGACCATGGACGCGCCACGAATACAGGCTTGGCGCGAGGTTCAGCAGCGTGCAGCCGGCGAGCACGGCCACAAGCAGGATCGCCGCTCGCAAGATGCGCCACTGCCGATAGGTCGCGAAACCGACGATGCCTGCGACGCCGATGAAGAAGCACCCGAAGAACGGATAGTAGACGTAGTTGAACGAGAGAAGCGCACACCCGATCGTCAGAACGAGACCGGCGCCTTTGAAGTACCCGCGCTCGGGCAGCCGTCCCGAGACCAATTGGAGCGCCGCCGTGCAGACAAAAGGAATGAGATAGATCACCATTCCGAAGTGGCCGAGATTCTTGTAGAGCGCATAGGGAGTCAGGGCGAACAGCGTGCCGGCAACGAAGGCGCTCGCGGTGGTTACACGCAGAGCCCTCAGGCACCAAGCGGCCGTCACCCCGCTGATCACCACCATTACGATCCAGGCGAGGTTGACCGCAGCGATGGCATTCGCGATCGGCAGACTCACAATCCAGACGATTGCCTGGTCGATATTGCCGTTCGCCGGAAAGGCCAGTTCGTCGAGACCAAACGGCGCTCCCAACAGAGGGTTGAACCACCACCAGCCGTTATCGATCGTGCTCTTGGCTTGCATCAGGTAAAAGAGGCTGTCGATCGAAAACGACACCGGCACCCGAATATCGCGGTGCCATCCTTCCAGGAATACATAGAGGGAGCCGACAATCAGCAGTCCCTGCGCGACGGCCGCTGATACCCACGACCGCAAAAAGGCGTGATGTTTTCCTCTGACACTGGCCGCCCTCTCACCATCGATCGCCGATGCGTTCGGCTGCAGTTCTGCTTCTGTGTGCATGTGGTCTTATTGTTTGCCGGACGACGCTACCGGCTTGCGGTCACAAAGACCTCCATGAACTCGGCGATCGTACCGGTTTTGTCTTCGCGAATGACGTACGTCGTCGTCGAGCACCGCGTCTCGTTCCACACGATCTCCGAGATGTCGTCGCCGTAGTGCACCGTCACCAGGGAGCCTTGTTGATCGATCGGATTGCCATGGTACTCCGGCTCGGAGAGGTGTACGACCTTGCCGTCCTGGCGCACTGCCCGATCATGTGTTTTCCGCAAACCTTTGTATTTCGGCGTTGTGAAGATGTGCGCACCGCCGGGCCGGAGCGTCCTCATCACCTCACGAAATGCGCGACGATAGTCGAAGACATGCTCGAAGACGTCTTGCGTGATGACCAGATCGAACGATCGATCACGAAAGGTCATGCACTCGAGGTCCTCACAGCGGATGCCTTCATGGACGGTCCCGTGCTTGACACGTGGAAAGCAGTGGCTCGGCACGTAGTGCGGGCATTCACGAGCTAAGCGGTCGGACAGCGGACCGCTCGGCGAGGACTCATGGATGTCGAGATCGCGCCAGTGAGGGTACAGATCCTCGAGAACGAGCGCCACCGCGCGCTGACGCGGGATCGAACCACAGCGTTCGCAGCAGTAATGGTCCCTGAACCACGGATCGCGAGCCACGAACCGTGTGGGCGACGCACAAACCGGGCAGAGCCCGTAATGTTCGAAATAGTAGTTCGTCGCAGCGTCCAGCCGACTCACGGGGCAGCCGGGATTCCGGTCGGTGGTGTGAGCGTCGAGGGCGCCGGCGCACCGCAGATCTGCGAAAGGCGTTCGACATACTGCAGTCCGATCGCCCGGTAGCCGAACCGGCTGCGGATGTGGCGGCTGGCGCGCTCCCCGAGGCGCCGTCCCCAGCCCGGCTGATCGACGAGCCTGATCATCCAACCCGCGGCTTCGTCCACATTGGGATCGGCCCACAGTTGATTCTTCCAGAACGGGTAATCCCCCTCCTGGACCGGAACGAGACGGTAGCTTACTAAACAGGCGACATCATGATTCATGAATTCCATGTTCCCGGACCACCCGGTCGCGATCACCGGCTTCCCCAGGTACATCGCCTCGGCCAGAAACCGGCCGATGCCTTCGCTGCGATGCAACGAGACAAAGCAGTCGCAGGAGAGCACGAGATTCTTCGTTTCATTGTCGGTGAGCCCGCGTTCGATGAGCACGGTACGGCTCAGCCCGAGCGCGTCGCCGCGGCTGCGGATCTCCTCGCGAATCAGCGCGGCCGCTTCCGGTCGTTCATCGCCGCCCCCCATCTTCACGACGAGCACCAGGTCGCGAGTTGCGCGCGCCCGCGCAACCTGCGCGAAGGCATCGATGACCGCCCGCGGGTTCTTTCGCTGCCAGTACGAGCGCAGGTCGAAGGCGAAGAGGAAGGCGTAGGCGCTCTCCGGGATTCCGAAGTACCGACGGCCGAGAAAACTACTCAGCTGCACGCCAGTTGCCTGGGGAAGCGATGTGACGGGTCGCTCGATGGCGGGGGCGATCGAGTCGTGCAGGAACTTTGAGGCTGCCCAGACCTCGTCGAACCGATCGAGAGCCCGTGCCCAGACGACCGGATAATTAGGAAGCTCCCACATGGGAATCACGACGGAGTGCCGCGAGCGGCCACGGGAACCAAGGTGAGCGATCACCGGATCGACTTCGTCGCCGTTGATGAAGTAGATATCCACTCCGCCCGCGCCTGCGGGCTGCAGCGCCGCACCCAGTTCTTCCTTGAGCGCTGGATCGTTGCTGCTGCCTCCGTACACGTTGACAATCTGCGGACTGACGCCAGCGGACTTAAACGCCCGGTACGAGGTGCGCAGGTTTTCGCCGCATCCGATCGGCTCAAAGGGATGGCCGATCAGCGTGACAGGGACTTCGAAAACTGTCGTCGATGTCATCGCTGTGGACGCAGCCTCAGACGAACGTTGATGCGGGCGTCCCGCGTGGCTTCCAGATAGCCATGGCCCCAGCCGAGATCCGGCTCGAGATACGCCGACTCCGCCCATTCGTTCCAGGCATTCACGAAGACGAGCTGCTCGTCACCAACGTGCTGCTCTCTGGTCTGGCGGAGGACGCATTCCAGCCATGCCTGGTAGGCGCCGGGAGTGCTGCCCGCGAAGATTACCGAATCCTTCGGTCGCCGTGCCGTGTTGTCCCACCCCGGCATCACCGTCCGGAAAAGCCGATGGCCTGGCAGCGGACGTGTCATGTAATGGACGGCCGTCCGGTCGTAGGCATACACGTGCCCTCGGTATTCAGAGTCCATTCCGGGTGCGTCGATTGGATACCACCCTCCCTGGTGAGGAGGGAATTCCACGATCGCGTCGAACCCCCACTCGGCAGGCGCGAGGGGGGATCGACGCAACAAGATGCCATCAGTTTCAACCATGGCGAGGTAAATGTCCCCGATTCCGATGCGTCCGCAGTGTGAGCGCCACATCTCGACCGTTCGCCGAATGTCGGGAAAACGGCTCGCTTCGTAGATCAGCAGAAGCGGTCGCCCGTTGACACGGATGTACGACGGGTGGCGCATGTACCGACTGAGGTCGTCGATCACCGCCACATCGTCCTCCTCGCGATAGCTCTGCGCCATCAGGATCTCGCGCTCCTGTCCATCCCAGCGCCGCGTCCAGTTCTCGTTTGCCCAGCAGAGACAGAACGGAAAATCGAGTGTCGGATCCTCGAGCAGGCGCTCGACCGGACGCTCGAGCAGACGACGGCCGCTGAACCAGTAGTAGTAGAAGCAGAAGCCATCGACCCCGTAGCGCTCGGCGAGTGCGGTCTGCTCGACATACGTGTCCCGGAGGCGAAGATCGTAGAATCCCAGGTCGCCGGGCAAGCGCGGTTGATAATGACCAGCAAAAACCGGCCGCGCTCGGGTGACGTTTCGCCACTCGGTAAAGCCCTTGCCCCACCACACGTTGTTCTCCGGCACGGGGTGAAACTGCGGCAGATAAAAAGCAATGACGCGCGTCTGGTCGAGGGCGTCGATTTGTGCCTGGTGCCGAATCGAGAGCTCCTGCTGGTTGCGGACGATTGCCGCCATCTTGAACGATGCACTCAGCTCGTTTGACGTGGAACTGAGGTGGTGCACGATGACGGACTCTGGTTGATAGACGACGCGCAGTCCTTGCGCTTCGAGCCGGAGGCACAGATCCGCGTCTTCGCAGTAGGCGGGCGCGAACGCGTCGTCGAATCCACCCATCGCCCGAAAACGTTCGGTCTCGATCGCAAGGCAGACGCCCGACACGTAGTCCACCTCGCGGGGACGATTGAATTCAGGAAGATACGGATCGTTGAAAACGCCGATGAGCGACGATGTGCAGTCGGTGTTGATCACCACCCCGGCGTCCTGCAGCCGGCCATCGGGGAACAGCACTTTGGGACCGACGGCGCCGACACTGTCGTACTGCGAGAAGGTTCCAACCAACCTGGACAACCAACCGGCCTGCACCTGTGTGTCGTTGTTCAGGAACACGAGATAGCGTCCACGAGCGACGTTTGCCCCCGCATTACACCCCGGTCCAAAGCCGCGGTTCTCGTCGTGCCTCAGGTAGTTCAGGTGCTCGATTGACGAAAGTAGCTGCTGCGACTGATCGGTCGACCCGTTGTCGACGACGACGACTTCGAACGGCACGTCCTGCGTGAACTTCGTAATCGAGAGCAGGGACTCGAGAGTCAGTCTGATGCCATTGACGATCGGGATCACGATCGAGACCAACGGCGATGCTTCGTAACCCAGCTGAATCTCGCGTGCGCATTGCGCCAGCGGGTCCGAGAGCTTGATCAGCTGCGGAACCCTGACGTCGAGGTTCTCGAGTTTGGAGCGCCTGGCTTCGTAGGCTTTCGTGCTGACCCATTGGTACGCCGCGGTGGATGCCTCGACGTCGCCGGCAGACGGCATCAACATTCCGGACAGGGCAGAGCGTGCTTCGAATTGTCCTGCGATTATGAAGTGGACCAGCGGATTGATTCCGGCGGTGACCACATCCGGGTTTGAGCGTAGATACGCGCGCGTGTCGAACAGCGGACCGGTCGCCCGCTCTTCCGAGGCGCCAACCCGGAGGTAATGCACGAGTGGGTTCTCGCCTGATTCGCGCAGGGTCGGATCTCCGTTCAGATAAAACGATGTATCGAAAAAAGGATTGGGGTTTCGACCTTCGTGGGCCCCCGCGAACGTGAAGTGAACAAGCGGATTGGTCTTCGCCGCGGCGACATCCGCGTTCTCGCGCAGGTAAAATGCCGAGTCGAAGAGAGGGTGAGGATTGCGCCCTTCGGACCAGCCGGTCTGCAGATAGTGAAACAGCGGGTTGATGTGTCGCGACGCGACGTCCCCATTGCCTTCGAGGTAGAAGGCCGAATCGAACAGCGGGTGAGGATTTCCGCCGCGAAACGCGCCAATCAGGAGGTAGTGCATCAGCGGATCCTCCACAGCAGCGGCGACATCCGAGGCGGACCCGATGTGTGTGACGACTGTTTTCAGGTAGAACGCTTCGTCGAAGAGGCCGCTGTCTCGGACAACCTGCATTTGCCGACGAAGGGAAGGGCGCAGAGAGCCGAGAAGCGGTAGTAAGTGGGCTCGCCCCGCCGGCTTCCAGAATCTCGCCCGCCTTTTGATTTCCCGGCCGATGGAAACCCCATGGCGCCACACCCTGGTTGCACGCCACGACCTTGATTCACGAAAGCGGAGAAGAACGTCGACCGAGAGGCGTGAAGATTCCTCGGCTTTCCGGGCTGCAGTTCTATAACGGAGGATTTGCTCCTCCATCTGGGTGCGCTCGACTTTTAGGTTCGCCACCTCGCGGGTTGCGGCGGCGAGGTGTTCGCGCGCGATGGAGACTCGATCCGCTTGACGGGTGAACTCCGCGGCAAGCTCTTCGCTGCTCTTCCCTTCGAGATCGACGGCTTTCCCCAAGCGCTTCGAGATCTCAACGGCGCAGTGACCTTGAACCTGGGCATAGTACGAGGGCAGATCCGCCGGCCAGAGGATCGGGCCGCCGTCAGCGAGCCCGATTGGAAATTGAGGAACACGCTGATCGCTCGCGAGCGCCAACAAATACACGGGCGCATCCAATCCATCAACCCCGATGGCATCGGCATCTGCTGAGGGGAACGTCACAAATCGGGTCGCGGCGGATGTGTCGACCGGGGCCACGATCGATCCAGCTCGGACGCGTTGACCGGCGAGGACGACGTTGCTGAAATATGAATGAAGCAGATGCTCGAACTGGTCGCGATCCAGTTCACGCACGTGAAACGGATTCCGGCTTCCCAGGACGTCCGAGTACTCGCGTCGCTCGGGACTCGAGATCAGGAGGAGACCATTGGGCGTCAGCACGCGCCTGATCTCGCGCATCATCTCGTCGTGGCGCTCGATGTGCTCGATGGTCTCGAAACTCACGACGACATCGACCGAGTGCTCGGGCAATGGAATCGCGTCGCACGAACCGACGCGGAATGCGAGATTCGAACGTGCGTACTTCGAACCGGCGTGGGCGACGACGTCGGGGGCGATATCCACCCCGGTGACGTGCGCGGCGACGTCGGCCAGCATCGCCGAGCCGTAGCCCTCGCCGCACGCGATATCAAGAACCCGCTTGCCGCCTGCGAGCTCCCGCGCAATCAAGTACCGGTGCACGTGCTCGAGCCGGATCTCGCCCCCGACTTCTGGGACGTACCGCTCTCCGGTCCATGTCAGTGCTGGTGTGTCTGTGCGATGTTCTTCACTCATCCGAGTGCGGTGGCCGGTCTACATCCGCTTGTGAGATCTGACTGAGCGATTCCGTTGATGCCGTCGAATGACGATAAGTTGGCATTATAGAACGGGTTCTGGACACGCCGGCGTTCCGCACATAGAGGGGCTGGTACGGGTCGTCGATGATGATGCCCTAGCCGAGCAATAATATTAGTAGCGACTCATAAGGGGCAACCCCGCATTACGCCATCGGGGAGTGCTCACACTGCCGCTAACGAAATGTTCTGATGCGAGGCAACTAACAGACGACGATGAAGACGGTGAACGTGAAAATTAGTCGTTGGAGAATGTGTCGGTGATGTTGTGCCGGGCCCGCATCCTGTCGCAAGTGCTCATTCTGACTGCAGCGTTCGCCACCTGTGCATCGGCGCAGTCGCGTTGGGGAGGGATGTCCCTCGGGAGCGGAGCCGCCACGGGTATCAACAACGACGGCGCGATCGTCGGCTCATTCTACTTCGAGGGTGGAACGCATGGGTTCGTGTGGACTCGTGCCGAAGGCATGACGGAGTTGGGATTTGCGACTCCCAACGGCATCAACAACAGCGGGCACGTCGTCGGCTCCAGACACTTCGGGTTCGATGGCCCCCTGCACGCATTCCTCTGGACGGCGCTTGACGGGATGATGGACCTGGGGACGCCCCCGGGGTCCACCCAGAGCATTGCCTACGGTATCAACGATGCAGACTGGGTCGTGGGGAGGGGCTACAGGCAGCCCACCGAGTTCGTGTGCTGCGATCGCGCCTTCCTATGGACGCCGGCGGAAGGGATGATGGACCTCGGCACACTCGGAGGCGGCACCGCCACCGCGTTCGCCATCAACAACGCCGGTCAGGTCGTCGGCGAAAGCACCGGCGCGACCTTTGTTTCCACGCACGCCTTTCTCTGGACACCGACCGAAGGAATGATCGACCTCGGCACACTCGGAGGCACCACCTCCACCGCCTTCGGCATCAACAACGCTGGCCAGGTGGTCGGCGTCAGCACCACGTCGTCTGGGGCGAAGCATGCCTTTCTGTGGACGGAAGCGAGCGGGATGATCGACCTCGGCACAAATGTGAGGGGGGATAGCAGTGCCGCAGCAATCAGCGACTCCGGCCTGATCGTGGGTTCCCGCCAGGACCCATTCTCGAGTGCGGCGGTGCTATGGACGCCGTCTGGCTCAGCGATCGACGTGGGCACTGGCTACTCCCGTGCAGTTGGCATCAACGCTCGGGGAGAGATTGTTGGATTTTCCGGCGGAGCTCGTCTCTGGTACCCACGTGAGGACGCCGCATTCGATTTCCCCAATTGGGGAACTTGGATCCTGACCGCTGAAGGGTGGACGTCGGTCCACGGCCTGAACGCCATCGCCATGGTCACTGCGGATCTCGATGGCAATGGTATCGACGATCTGGTGATGAATTTCGGCCCCGATGCCGGACTCTGGGCGTGGATGAATCACGACACCTGGCTCTTCCTCCACGGTCTGAGTCCGAGCGGAATGATTGCCGGCCAGCTAGATGAGATCGCAGGGGACGAGATTATTGCGACGTTTCCCGGGTGGGGCATGTGGCGTTGGTCGGCCGGCGTGTGGGAGCAGTGGCATACACTCGACGGTATCCCCTTGGCGATTGGGGAACTCGATGATTTAGGTCCCCTTGGAAACGATGTGCTCGCCGACTTCCCAGGCTATGGCATCTATCTTTTCCACGGCGGTGCCGTACCGTGGCGGTACATAAACCTGCTGCACACGCTCAGTCCCCGCGCAACCGTGCTGGCCGATCTTGATGGAGACGGAACGAGCGAATTGGTCGCCAGTTTCCCTGGATATGGCGTATGGGTGTACCGGAATAACGCCAACGGCGAAAAGTGGACGCAGTTGCACGGCCGCGACGCCGTACACCTCGCCGCCGGTGAAATTGACCAGACTCCCGGGGTGGACTTGGTGATCGATTTCGGCCCGACGGCCGGGATTTGGACGCTCCGCAACAACACGACCTGGTCTCAGCTGCATACGCTGTCGGCCGAGACGGTCACGCTGATCGATCGCGACCAATCCGGGATCGATGACGTCATTGTCGACTTCGGCGCTCCATATGGCGTGTGGGAGTACGCGAACGACAGCACGTGGTCGCTGCTGCACCCGGTGAGTCCGGGCCGGATCGTCGCAGGGCGGTTTCATTAACCGACGGTTCACGGCGTGCGATCAGGCATCCTTCCTGAGACTATGGCCGCGCGATGATAGCCAACCCCGCGGGAAACTGGTAGGGCAACATCTCGCAGCTGGAGAAGCCTGCGCGAGCGACAAGAGCCCAAACGTCCGCCCCGAACTCTGTGTGGACCACCATCCCCGGATCCGGCGAGCTCGGATTCCCGTGATAGCTCGGTGGCAGCCCGTCTCGCGATCGGGTCAAGCGCTCAAATATCACCGGGACGGTAAAAATCACGGCTCCAAAATTGTCCGCCACGCGGCGGCACTCCTTCAACCCGTTCAAAGGAGTCGGCACGTGCTCGAGAGTGTCGGAATGCACGACGACGTCAAATGAGCCAGGTGGGAACGGCAGGTTCCGCATATCAACCTCAGGATACGAGGCCAGACGGTGCCCGGGGAGTCGGCTCAGAACCGAGTGGAGCGTGCCCGCTTCGTTGATTTCAAGCACGCGAAGATCGTGCTGGTTGGGATCCGCGACAAACGTCGAGAGGGTGCCCGGGAACTGCCGGAACCGCATGATGGCGCGCGCGAGAGCGATCGAACGAATGTTTGCGCCACACGAACCGCAGTGGGTGCCCTGCTGCACATCGATATATTCGGCCTCATAGGGAGATAGCTTCCACTCAGCGATGAGTGCCGGCCAGAGTACTGGCGTGTGCTGAAAGGCTTGTCCGCCACAGACGTCACAGATCTTGACGGGATTGACCATTTGCCGTGGCGCTGTCATCTTCGGTAGTCCGATTGAGATTGTCAATCTAGCCTCGACCGGAAAGGCAGAGGCAGTGACTAACTCAAGCCCGCCTTCTCACGATGCTCGCCGTTCAACAGCGGACGTCCGCTCAGATTTGGTTCGTAGTCCGGTGTGTGGCGACTGAGATTCGGATTGTAATAGGGATCGTTCGCAAGGATGTCGCTCCATCGCAGGCGAAACCGGAGTGCATCGTTCGCGTCGACATCGCTATCGGACAACGATGACGGACTGGCAATGAGCGCCGCGTGCGGCGTAAAGACGACCCGATATCCCGCCCGCCGCAGCCGCAGACAGTAATCGAGATCGCCCAATTCCCCCATGTCGTCGTCGAATCCACCGACCTCGTCGAAAACCTCTCGTCGCGTCATCAGGCATTCACCGCTCACCGCTGAATAGTTGCGGACGGCAACGGCGGTGCCCC
>Ga0170475_106627534_pt1 | contig 12167 bp, 11 predicted proteins | sample Soicark_Litter_5_FD_111474 | JGI IMG/M metagenome (GOLD analysis project Ga0170475, IMG submission 111474) | Avena fatua rhizosphere microbial communities from Hopland, California, USA. Combined Assembly of 48 SPs | reverse complement strand
GTGGGGAATTTTGGGGAATAGGTAGCAAAATGGCAAGTTTGCCCGGTGGAGTGGGGAAGATAGGGAAGGCCGGGATGCGGGAGAACATCCTGACCAGCCCTCCAGGGGCCACCGGAGAACTTGCACTTGCAGAAGAGCGCTGGCGACATGTTTCTTGGAGAATACGAACATACCATCGATGCGAAGGGACGTATGGCTGTCCCCGCAAAGTTTCGCGGACAGCTTGATCGCGGCGCAGTCATTAGCAAAGGTATGGGCCGTTGTCTCTCAGTCTATACTGTGACTCGCTGGGAGGAAAAATCGGCAGCTCTGGTCGAGGGCAAAACAGATGAGGAGTTGCGCGATTTTGAACGCCGTATCTATCCCAGTGCCAGTGAGGTAGAACTGGATAGCCAGGGGCGTCTGGTCATTCCGGCAAAACTACGAGGGTATGCTGGTTTGGCGAGCAATGTTACTGTAGCTGGTGTGCGCGATCACCTTGAAATTTGGGATCGCAATGTCTGGCAGGAGTATCAGCAGCGTCTTGATGCAGAGGGGACAGGAGTTCCTTTTTGATGACTTCCATCTGGCTCCTCTTTTGTCAATTCTCACAACCCTGGAGATGATACCTCGTACAAGGCTGCTTGCGGTGGCACAGGGAAGAAGAAAGGATCAGGGGATAATCCTTTCTGTCTCTTGTCTCCCAGGAGATGGCAATCCTGAACAAAGAGTTCTGCTGCATCCCCTGTACATGATTTTGGCTTCAGTGTTTGAAAAGCGCTGAAGAATTTTTAGAAGGCTCATGTTCTAACATTAAAGATATATGCAAACACAACATATTCCGGTGATGCTGGCAGAAGTGCTGAAGTTTCTTCAACCTGAAACAGGAGGTCACTATGTTGATGGCACTCTGGGCGGAGGAGGACACACTGCTGCGCTTCTCGCACAATCTGCCCCGTTGGGAAAAGTTTTAGGGATCGATACCGATGCTCTGGCCCTTGAAAGAGTTCGTGCACGTCTTGTTGACGAGGTGCGCCAGAGTCGGTTGCTGCTGGTCCAGGGTAATTATTCAGAGATGGCCCGAATTGTTGCGCAGGCCAACTTTGCTCCGGTGCAAGGAATTGTCCTGGATTTAGGTTTTTCATCGGATCAAATGGAAGACCCTGAGCGCGGCTTCTCATTTAGTGTTGATGGCCCGCTGGATATGCGTTTGAATCAGGCGCAAGAGGTCTCCGCTGAAGATCTGGTGAACACATCGAGCGAGCAGGAACTGGCAAATATATTCTGGCGCTATGGCGATGAGAACCGGGCGCGACAGATCGCCTGGAGGATCATTCGTGCGAGGGAACGCGGACCGATTATGCGCACCACGCAACTGGCTCAGCTAGCTGCGGCTGGTGTGCCATATAAGCCAGGCATGATTCACCCGGCAACGCGAGTTTTTCAGGCTCTGCGCATCGCAGTGAATGCCGAGTTACAGCATCTGGAAGCAGTGCTTCCTCAATTATTAGAGATCTTGCTGGCCAACGCAGCATCGGATAGCAGTGGAGAAGGCGGCGGAAGAATGGTTATTATCTCTTTTCATTCATTAGAAGATCGATTGGTCAAAGGATTTATGAGACGTGAAGCAAGCGATTGTGTCTGCCCGCCGGGGATACCGGTCTGCATGTGCCAGCACCGAGCGCGTTTACGCCTGCTTACCACAAAGCCGGTGACTCCAACTAATGAGGAGATCGCTGCTAACCCCCGCGCTCGCAGCGCCAAACTGCGGGCCGCAGAAACACTTATTGGCTTGTAGTGCGTCCCACGGTTTACAGAACCATTGTGCACCGGCCTGCCAGGCGCGCCGCGCGAAAAGCGCCCTGTGCCGGGTCGCTCCGAATTGTTACAGGCAATGGAATGGAAGAGTACTCCTTGCCGCAAAATGCGAAGGAACGTAAATGCTATGAATCGCCAAAGGAACCGACGGACTGGATCGCGAGTGAAAACGCGCAGACTGCTCCAGGCAGTACAGCAGCGTGGACAACTTCACCCGTTCTTTTTTCGTCTGGGACCAGTTGCGTTGAGTATATGTAGCGTGCTTCTGATTAGTTTGATGGCGATTCTGTACCTGTCACAGCTAGGTCAGGCAGTAACGGTTAATCAACAGCTACAGGATTTGCGCAGTCAACAGTCTGCGCTCCAAAGACAGAATAACGATCTGGTCAATACCATTTCCTCTGAACAGTCGCCGGCGTATATTGCCGCTCAGGCCGGAGCGCAAGGCCTGATTCCTGTCAGCCCGCAGAATGTCCAGATCATTGTTGTTCCGAATGTCAAGACTCAGCAAAATGGCGATGGGTCAGGTTCACCATAGCGGAAGGAGGCAAGCAGATGAATCCTGCATTACAGCGTGCTCGTAATCGGCAGATGGTCATTTTCTTGCTGGTATGCTCTGGAATGCTTCTGCTGCTTGGAAGACTCTATTACTGGCAGGTTCTTCAGGCTCATAGCGGACATAATCTGGCGCAGCTCGCGAACGATGAACACACGCAGAGTATTATTCTTGATGCGCCTCGCGGTATTATCTATGATAACCAGGGACATATTCTGGCAACGAATGTGGTGCGCGATGATGTCTATATTGAGCCACATTTGTTTTCGATAGATCATACAGGTGACAATCAGAATGGTCTGGATAGTCTGACACAGAGCATTCATAAGGCTTTACCCCAGGTCTCACTGGCAAGCCTGCAGACTGGTTTTGGCAAGGACTTGTGGGCCATTCGGGTAGCGGTACGCATTGACCCGGAGCAGAGCCTGCTGTTACGCTCCTTGCGTCTGCCTTATGTCTTCCTGGCTCCACGTACCTGGCGCGTGTATCCAGCAGGTTCGCTGGCTGCGCAAATTCTGGGCTATGTTACCCAGAGCGATGGGGCAAATCAGGGTGCCTATGGCCTTGAAGGCCTGGAAAATCAACTTTTAACCGGGCGACCGGGTGCAGCAACCATTGAGACTGATTTGCAGGGCAACCCACTGACTGTTGGAGTGAATAACCAGCAGAAGCCAGTGGATGGCGCTGACTTGAGCTTAACCATTGATAGCAATGTTGAGTATATGGTTGAAACATACTTGATGAAGGCTGTGAAGGACCTGCAGGCGCAGAGCGGTGCTGTAGTGGTGCTCAATGCACGAACTGGAGCTGTCGTTGCAATGGCGGGGTATCCTACATTTGATCCCAATAAGTATGGTGACTATTATAACTCGACAGGCTGCTTACATACACAGCAGGTGTACTTTAATCCAGCTCTGTATTGTGCCTATGAGCCTGGCTCGACTATGAAGGCGGTCACAATGGCCGCAGCGCTGGATCAAGGGCTGATCACACCTGATACTGCCTTGCAGGACGACGGCTGTATTGCCTATAGCGATGCGCCTGCAGTCTGTAACTGGCAGCATACACCTTATGGTACTGAAACCATGACTCAGGTACTTATTCATTCGGCAAATGTCGGTGCCTCCTATGTGGCACACGACATTCTGGGTATGGATCGTTATTATCCATATCTAGTACGTTTTGGATTTGGCCAGAAAGTCGGGATAGATGGACCTGAGGAGGCAGGTTTCTATCGTGTTCCTTGTGGGCGTGGATGGTCATCGTGTGACAAGGATTGGACTATGAGCGATCTTACCCGTCAGGCTTTTGGTCAGAGTATTGTGGCAACACCACTCCAGGTCGCCCAGGCTTATCAGGCTATCGCGAATGGCGGAGTGATGATGCGGCCCTATCTGGTGGCTGCGGTCAACGATGATGGACATACCACAGTAACTCAGCCAACGACAAAGCGGCGGGTTATCAGTCTACAAGCAGCCCAGCTGTTAACCGAGATGTTAACTCAGGCCGCGCATTATGGTACTGGCCAACTGGCACAGGTTCCTGGCTATAGTATTGCAGCTAAAACAGGTACTGCAACCACTCAGGGGATCTCGGAGGACCAGACTGAGGCTTCAGTCGCAGGCTTTATTCCTGCTTCAAATCCACAGTTTGTGGTTCTGGTAAAGCTGGATCGACCACGAGTGAATATCTATGGTAGTACCGCCGCTGCTCCACTCTGGGGACAGATTGCACAAATGTTGATGTGGTATTATGCTGTGCCGCCTGACTTACAATCATAGACCGTATCTATTGCTTTTCATGAGGGTATATCTATGCAGTCATCAAATGAAGAGAAGAAAAATACTCCCGCTACACAACAGTCGCAGCAGGAGGCTGAATTGAGTGAGACATGGCGCGCTCTGCTCGGTTTGCAGTCCTCTACAGATGCAGAGGGAAACCCAACTACCCAGGTTGAGCCTTTAGCTGGCGATCCCTGGGGCCACTTGATCCAATCTCAGGGTATGCAGTCAATCGATCTGCAAAAAATACATCTACATGAGTTGCATTCTGCTACCAATGACGATGATGTTGAGCATGCACTCAATATCATGCGGGAGGCAACGGGCCAGTTACGTGCTCTGGAAAAACGTGCCAGAGAGGAAGACCTGTAGGTACAACCGGCGTTCCATTGAACACAGTATAATCGAAAATATGTTCTAAGTCAAGGCCAGGGAGGAAGAGACCGGTGTATGCCACGCGATAGCCGCAAACAACCGTATCAAGGACGTCAGGGAGCGGGAGAGCGCCCACTACCTATGCGTTCTCCCGCTTTGGAGTCAGCAGAGAAGCGTCGAGAGACAAGTCGTGAGCATCAGAGGTCTGCGGCAGGGAGTACTGGTCCATTTAAGACTGTCAAGCGAGGAAGTGGAACGAGGAAGGTCTCGGTGGAGGCTACAGGCTCGTTTCTTCCACGTAAAGCTCTGCCGCGCTTAAAACGGCGCACGCTCAATTCCAGCGCTGGAGGACTAACGCTTGGGTGGCGTTTTAATAGCCGCCTGCATCAATCTGAGACTGATCCTCAGCCAGATACTGCAATCAGTGAAGAAGAGCAGCAAAAGCTAGCCCGCTTGGAGATGAGCCTGCCACGTGTGGCGGGCAAGATCGATCCCTGGCTGTTAATTGCAGTTCTCGCGCTGCAATGTATTGGTGTGGTCATGGTTGATAGCGCCAGTGCGTTTCTGGCAGCTCGCTATACGGGGGATGCTGGCTACTACTTCCAGCGCGAACTGATGTGGGTGAGCCTTGGCATCATTGCCATGTTTGTGACAATGCGTATCGATTATCGCTTCTGGCGGCGTCTTTCACTGGCCGGGATGCTGGTTATCCTTCCTTTGTTAGTGATTGTACTGCTTGTTGGAGTCAGCGTATATGGAGCCTCGCGCTGGCTAACGATTGGCACGTTTTTTGGCTTCCAGCCAAGCGAACTGACCAAGCTGGTGCTGGCTTTGTATATCGCAGACTGGTTGGCACGCAAGGGCAATCAGGTCGGTACATTTCTCTATGGTTTGACGCCATTTGTCATACTGGTGGGGATTGTTCTGGGCCTGGTGATGTTGGAAAGGGATATGGGGACAGCGATTATTATTGCTGGGATCGCCGTTGCCATGTTTTTCACCGCAGGGGCGAATATTGCGCAGTTTTTACTGGCGCTACTCGCAGGCGGATTGATTTTTTTGAAGGAGGCCTTACAGGGATATCGCTATTATCGCTGGAGCTTTCTTGATCCATTTCACGATGTCACAAATGTAAACTTACAGCTTTACCAGGCGCTCCTGGCTTTGGGTTCGGGCAACTGGTTTGGTGTAGGTTTAGGAGCCAGTCGACAGAAGACCGGTTACTTACCCTTTCCGTATACCGATTCGATCTTTCCGATCATTGGTGAAGAGGCGGGCTTTGTGGCCTGTGCCGTGATCGTGGCTTTGTTTCTCTTCCTGGCCTTCCGGGGATTCCGCCTGGCCAGACGCACCCAGGATCTGTACGGGGCACTTCTGGCAACAGGGATTACGACCTGGCTTACTTTGCAAGCATTTGTGAATATTGGAGCAAATACAGCGACTATTCCTTATACAGGTGTTCCATTACCTTTTATCAGTTTTGGTGGATCTTCCGCGGTGGTCTCGCTGGCGGCGGTGGGCATTCTGCTCAACATCTCTCGCTATATCCAGGAGCCTGAGGTGCCAGCATTGAAACGCTATACCGTGAATTTTCGGAAAAAGGCGTAGGGGCGCTGCCTGGAGGCGTTTCCTGGAATCTGTATGCGAGTATTGGTATCAGGCGGAGGCACCGGAGGGCATATTTATCCAGCTCTCGCGGTTGCCACACAGTTACATTCGGAATATCAAGCCGAGATTCTTTTTCTTGGCAGTGATGATGGCTTAGAGACGCAGATCGTACCAGCGGCAGGCTTACGTCTGGCAACGATTAAAGCCGGTAAGGTGCGTCGCTATGTTTCCTGGCAAACAGTCAAAGGAGTCATGCGTATTCCCCTTGGCATTTTCCAGGCAATAGAGATTGTACGCAGGTTTCGCCCGGATCTTGCCTTTACTAGCGGGGGCTATGTTGCAGTACCGGCAGGAGTGGCGGCATATCTCAATCGTGTTCCGCTGTTGATGCATCAGCAGGATGTGCCGCCGAATCTCTCGAATCGGCAGGTTGCTCCGCTGGCAACCCGTATCTCAGTTGCCTTTGAGGATTCACTGGCCTACTTTCCAGCACGCAAGACTTTATGGCTGGGCAATCCAATGCGCCAGGTCATTCTGGATGCGAGCCGTATCTCACCCCAGGAAGCGCGAGTACAACTTGGTTTGGCGGCAGAGGAACCATTGTTGTTGGTCACAGGTGGTAGCCAGGGGGCTCGTCACCTGAATCAGGTAGTCTGTGCAGCTTTGCCGGAATTACTAACCACCTGCCAGGTTTTGCAGATCAGCGGTAAGGATTTGTATAGCGAGACCCTGGAACAGTCAAATAGTCTCCTGGCAGGCCAGGATGAGGCACTAAAACGCCGTTATCGTCTGGTTCCATATCTGAACGAAGAGATGCCAGCGGCTATCCAGGCAGCCGATCTGGTGCTTTGCCGCTCAGGCGCATCCACTTTGAGTGAACTGGCAACGCTAAATAAACCTGCCCTGCTTGTTCCTCTACCACCTGCGATCGGTAAGTCGCCGCAGGAGGAGAATGCCGCGATGTTTGAGCGCAAGCAGGCAGGACAGGTTATCAAAGATGCTGATCTTGAACCGAAATTACTTGCAGAACGGGTAAAATATATTATGACCTCTCCTGCGCTTTTAGCATCAATGGTCAAGTCCGTACGTGCTCTGGCACGGCCAGAGGCAACGCAGGATATTGTGGCGGAGTTAGTGAAATTAGCCAGGACTAAAGTGGCGAAATGAAATCAACAGGGTATAGACAATTAAAGAAGATGCGGCTCCATTTTATGGGCATTGGTGGGCAGGGGATCTCAGCAGTCGCACAGATGGCACTCTCTGCCGGGGTGGTAGTCAGCGGCTGTGATCAGACCAGTTCAGCTACCACAAAGATGCTGGCAAAGCTGGGCATTCCTATTGAGATCGGGCATAGCCCGGATCATCTGAACAATGTAGATGCCTTGATCTATGTGCCAGCAGCGGTGGCTTTCAATCCAAATAATGCTGAATTGTTAGCAGCTCGGCAGAGAGGATTGGTGGTGATGACCTGGCAGGAAATGTTGGGTCAGTGGCTAGAGGGATATTGCCTGCTGTCGGTCAGTGGGGTACATGGCAAGGGTACAACCACTGCCATGCTTGCGCTGGCTCTTATTGAGGCAGGATTGGACCCGACCTGCGAGATTGGTGCAGTGGTACCGAGCTTTGGAGCGAACTATCGCCTCGGTCAGAGTAGCTACTTTGTGAATGAAGCTGATGAATTTAATAATAATTTCTGGCATTATCATCCACGTCTGGCGGTGGTGACCTCGATAGAGTTCGAGCATCCAGAGTTCTTTGCCGATTATCCTGAGTATCTGGCATCTTTTGAGCATTTTATACGTGGTATGGATGTCAGGGGCGATTGGCCGTTCGAGCCAACACTCATTGGGAATGCGCGCAGTAGTGGATGTTTGGAGTTGCTTGAGCGGGTAAGCGATTGGCCTGGTCGTATCCTGACCTATGCAGTTGAGGAAAATGAGCATATTGAGGCTGACTTTGTGGCGCTGGATCTTCAGTTAGATGGTGGGACCAGTTTCCGGGTGCGCACAAAGGCAGGCTCTCCCGCTCTGGATGGGCAGCTTATTCATCTGAAGTTACCGGGTATGTATAACGTTGAGAATGCTCTGGCTGCGCTGAGTGCAGCTACCAGTATCGGAGTTGAGCCAGCGTTAGCAATCCGCGCTATCGAGGGCTTTGGCGGAACACGACGGCGCTTTGAGTTACGCAACGAAGAGCCCTTGCTCCTCAATGGAGCAAGCAGAGATGTCTTGCTTGTTGATGACTATGCGCATCATCCAACAGCTATTGAGCATGTTTTGCGGGGGGCGCGCAGGCGCTATAATGAGAGGCGACTGGTGGCTGTTTATCAGCCACATATGTATAGCCGTACCAGCACCTTTTTTGAGCAATTTCTCAAAGCCTTTGATGCGGCGGATGAGATAATCATCGCGGACATCTATCCGGGTCGTGAACGCGATAGTGGTCTGGTGCATGCGCGTGATTTGGTCAAGGCACTTGGTCAGCAGGCCCATATTGTGCAGGCTGGCATACCAGTTACGCATGGTGGCAGTGTACGCGAAACCGCCGAGTTTTTACGAGCGAACTTGCATGATGGGGATCTTGCGATCATCATGGGAGCGGGTGACATCTACCAGGCGACCGAGCAATTATTACAAGAAACAACCAGGATCTAGAGGAAAAAAGCATGACATTTGACGTAGAGAAAATCTATCAAGAGCTATACCCGCGCTACCAGGGACGAGTGCGCCAGAATGAGCTGCTCGCACGCCACGGAACCTTTGGCGTTGGTGGTCCCGCCGATGTGTGGGTTACCCTTGAGCAGTCAGAGGAAGTGCTTGATCTGGTAAGCCAGTGTATGGTCCATGAGTGGCCTCTACTACTGGTTGGCAATGGTACAAACGTGCTCTATGCCGATGCAGGAGCGCGAGGAGTTGTAGCGCGTCTTGCCTTGAATGAGTACACCATTGAAGAGCGTGGCGATGGGAGTGCTCTGCTTGTGGCTGGAGCAGGGGTAAGCTGGCCGCGCTTACTCAATGAGCTGGCGTCCCTGGGTTGGGGTGGCCTGGAGTTTGGTCCGGGCATTCCTGGGACTCTGGGAGGAGGAGTAATCTCAAATGCTGGTGCGCATTTTGGGAATATTGGCGAGGTGCTGGAATGGGTGGATGTGGTGGACGCAAGAGTCAATAGCGAGCATGCACCAGTTGTTCGGCACTACACCCATGCCGAATTGGATATGAGTTATCGGCATAGTCGATTCCGTTCACAGCGGGGTGTCGCTTTTGATGACGAAGGTCAGCCAGTAGTTGCGCCGCGTGCACTGATTGAGCCGGGAGAGATTATCACTCGCCTGGGAGTGCGTTTGCATCGAGCCGATCCTCAAGAGTTACGTGGAAAAATAGAAGAGTTTAAACAACATAGGAAGAGGACACAACCGCCTCAGCAGAGCGCGGGTTCAGTCTTCAAGAATCCCGTAGGAGATTACGCTGCTCGCTTGATAGAGCTAGCAGGTCTAAAGGGCCAGGCTCATGGTAAGGCGCGAATTTCGGAGCGTCATGCCAACTTTATAGTCAATGCTGGAGGGGCCAGCGCTGCCGACGTCGTTGCGCTGGTTGTTGAAGCACGTAGGCGCGTAAGCGAGCAGTTCGGTGTAGAACTGGAGTTGGAGGTCGAATTACGCGGCTCATGGGGGAAAACATCGCCATGACCAGACACCAACCGGAAGGACAATCTACCAGACGTTATAGATACCGTGCGACAGCTTCGGTCTCTCGTTCGCTCGTTCGTCGTGGAGATACAGGTCAGCAGAGTACACGTCAAGTGGTTCCGGTGAAAAGTGGAAGAAGTATCAGACAGGATCAAGGCGAACAACAAGTAGTGCTTAGACGTAAAGTAACCATGCCTCACGAGGCTATCCGACCATTGACCTGGGCGGAGCGCAAGCAGCTGCATCAGCCGCAGGAAGCGCAGCCCATACGACAGTATCAGCTTGTCAGTCGTACACTTTCCCAGACAGGGCGTCCGGCTCCTGTGGGACAGATGCGAGCCAGTCGGCCATTATCAACTCGGGGTACAGGAAGTTCTCCTGTGCCAGCCCGGCGCAGACAAAGGCGGCACGGCAAAGGATTTATCGCCAAATTGCTTGGCTTTTTGGCTGTGCTGGCAATTGTAGTTGCCGGGGTCAGTTTTGCTTTGACCAGTTCTACGTTCCATATTCAGCAGTTAACCATCAATGGAACGCAGAACCCGGGCTTGCTATCGACGATCCAGCACATTGGCATTCAAGGGCAGAACATTTTTATGTTCAATTCAACCGCTATAACGGAGCGTTTGGAGCTGCTGCCAGTGGTTGCCTCTGTTAGTCTGATAGTGCAATTGCCTAATAGCGTGATAGTGAATGTGCGCGAGCGGGTACCAGTTCTGCTCTGGCAGAGCGGGAAAAGCACCTTTGGGATATCCCAGGATGGCATAGTCATTGCGCAGGTAGGTCAGTTGAGCGGCGTAAATGGCCTGGCGACAGTGATTGACAAACGCACGAATGTACGCATTCAGCCTGGAGCCAGGCTGACCAGCGCTGAAGTCGTTTTTGCCGAGCAAGTGTTTCAACGAGTTCCAGGAATCCAGGGAGTCTCGCCTTTTACCCTGCAATATGTCAATCATATTGAGGTAAATGGAAGGACTGTACCCGCCAATCAGGCTGGCCAGGGCTCATATGTCATATCCAGCGCAAGTGGCTGGCTGGCCTACCTGGGAGATGAGCGCAATAGCAATACATTAGCAACTCGTTTGCAAGAATTGCAGCAAATCCTGAGTATAGCTCGTGAGAAGCACCTGAACCTGGCTACGATCGACCTGCGTTTTGGTTCTCGACCAACCTATACGTTAAAATCGTAGATAGAGTAGTGGACGAACATGTGGAGTAAAAGATAGAGTTAATGGCCTCGTAATGAGAATTACTTGTAGTGCGAGGATATCCGTGAGGTATCCAGACAACCGCCCATAGGAGCGTGCATCGTGCAAGAGCGGGTGATCGTCGGTATCGACGTTGGAACAACAAAAATCTGTGTTCTTGTTGGCGAGTTGGATCGCGACGGGAAACTGAATATTGTTGGCGTTGGCACCTGCCCTTCACAGGGTTTGCGCCGTGGGGTGGTGGTGAACATTGAGGAAACTGTCACTTCCATTGCAGCGGCGCTGGATCGTGCTGAACGCCTTTCAGGAAAAACTATTACGACTGCGTATGTCGGAATTGCCGGGAGTCATATTGAATCGGATAATAGCAAAGGCTTTGTTGCCATTTCGCCCAGTCATCGAGATATTGTGCAAAACGATATCAGTCGGGCGATCGAGGTAGCGCGGGCAATTGCAATTCCGGCAAATCGCGAGGTAATTCATGTGATTCCTCGTGGTTATGTAGTAGATGGACAAGAGGGTATTAAAAACCCTATAGGCATGTCCGGGTTTCGCCTGGAGGTTGAGGCACATATCATTACGGGTGCTGTCTCGTCCATTCATAATCTGATAAAATGTGTACATAAGACACGTGTTGAGATCGAAGACCTGGTACTGGAGCCATTGGCTTCAAGTGAGGCAGTCCTGGCGGAGGGGGAAACCGATCTTGGGGTAGCTCTGGTAGACATTGGTGGAGGTACAACCGACATCGCTGTTTTTACCGACGGAGCAATCTGGCAGACAGTTGTTTTGCCAATCGGGGGTAATCTCATCACCAGCGATATTGCGATCGGCCTGCGCTTGCCCTTTGGGGTAGCTGAGGAGTTAAAAGTCACCTATGGTCACTGTGATCCCTCAACGATTAGCGAGGACGATATGATCGACCTGGCGCATTTTATGCCAGACTGCAACGATCTGGTCCCGCGCAAATTGCTGGCCGAGATTATTGCAGCACGTGTTGAAGAGCTTTTTGAAATGGTCCATGAAGAGATCAAAAAGTCGGGTTATGACGGGTTGCTTCCGGCAGGGGTTGTGGTCACGGGTGGTACCGCAGAGCTGCCGGGTATTCTGGATATCGCTGGTCAGATCCTTGATCTGCCAGCGCGTTCGGGAACACCGTT
>Ga0170475_109256936_pt1 | contig 12168 bp, 9 predicted proteins | sample Soicark_Litter_5_FD_111474 | JGI IMG/M metagenome (GOLD analysis project Ga0170475, IMG submission 111474) | Avena fatua rhizosphere microbial communities from Hopland, California, USA. Combined Assembly of 48 SPs | reverse complement strand
TTCGCCCCCCGTCCATGGCCCCGGCCTGACGAGTTTGAGCCCTTCAACTCAGGTAGTAATCCCGGACAATGCAGATACTGGCGCCGCCCTTTCACGATTATCAGTTGAGTTGCGCAAATATGTTCTGCGCACCAGGACGGCGCCGAAGACGTTCGAAGAATTCGTAGCGGTCGCTCATGTTCAAGCACCGGCCCCGCCTCCGGGGAAAAAATACGAGATTAAAAGCGGAGCAGTCGTTTTAGCCGCGCGTTAAAGCGCCCACAAACTATGCCATCAATAGACAACATGAGGAAGCAGCAGAACGTTGGTTGCGTTCGTTCTCCGTCAAGGCCCACAGCTTGGCCGCGCTCGGAGGCTTTCACTTTAATCGAGCTTCTGGTGGTGATTGCAATCATTGCAATTCTTGCGGCGATGTTGCTGCCTGCACTGGCGTCGGCGAAAGCGAAAGCTCAACGGATTCAATGCACCTCTCAAATGCGGCAACTCGGGATGGGTTTCAATCTCTTTGCCACTGACACCGACGATCGCTTCCCGCCGGCCGCCTATGGAACCCCCAATGGTCAGCTTGCGTGGGATAGCTGGATTCATCGGCACGTCGCGGGCAGCGCACCGGAGACCGATCTCATCACCGGGCTCACCAGCCGCGAGTATTGCCCGAAAATTGAGAAATGCCCCGGGGATCAAGTGCCGATTGTCCCTGCCTGGGCCGATTACAGCCAGCGCAGGTCGTATTCGATGAACAGCGCTGGCCTCGCGTATGGGAGTGAGTGGCAGGTAAGCACTGCGGGTCAAACTTACCCACTTCCCACAGCCAAGCGTGGAATTGGGATTTATTGGCAGGATAGTGGTTTGCCAAACGGGCTGCCTGATTGGGACGCCAAAGGTTACAAAACTTCCGTAGTTAAATCGGCCGCTGATACCATCCTGCTAGTGGAGCAGCCCAACTACCAAAATGTGGTAGGGAACGTTTGGCCTTCAATCAGCCTTGGGCCGGTTGGAACCGGAGACCTCTACCAAGTGGATCCGACGACTCCCCATAACTATGGCAACGATCAGTATGGACTTCACAGCCACCGCTTCAATTACCTGTTTCACGACAATCACGTCCAGGCTCTTAAAATGGAAGAAACGGTCGGCATCGGCACCTTGCAAAGCCCGCGAGGCATGTGGACGGTCGCTCCAGGAGACTAGCTTTTCAAGCCGTTGACCGATGTCATTAATTTTCACGACATGCACTTCTCCCCTGAACCTGAGTAAATTTACACAATGAATCCCGGCAAGTAGCAAACGTCAAAACACGTTCCCCCTTAACCGCTTAAAAAAGACCAACATGAAAAACAAACTCTCCCCCTCACTGAAGACTACAGCCCTGGCCGGGATACTGGCCGCTTCCTTCATCAGCTCGAGTTCCGCAAGTATCATTTATCAAGACACTTTCGCGCGCAGCGGCGCCCTCGCTGGCTCCGCACCTACCGTGGATAACACGGGAAGTTCCGCCACCTGGGCTGCGACCGCCGGCTATATCTGCACCGGAACCAACGGCCTGATCAACAATTCCGTAAATGGCGATTATCAGGGCGGCGCGCATTTGCCGTTGGATTGGACTGGGCTGTATCCGGATCCAAAAGTCCAGGTGGACGCGCTGGTCACGGGCAGTTTCTTCGCCCTCACGCTAGGGGACTGCGATTACTGGGGGTACCCCTCATCCACTGCCATGCTTAAGGTTTATGCCAATGGCAATGTAGATGTATGTCACGGTCCCGGTTGGGATGGGGCGTTCGTAAAGACTAATATTGTCGGCGGCGCGAACGCGGGGCAGTGGAATCGGCTTCGAATCGATTACAGCAATTCTCTCGGCACCGCTACTTTTTATGTGAATGGCAACCAGGTGGCCGAGGACATCCCGATCACCTCAAACACTACTGGGGTTGGGTTTAATTCAGATACCGGCAACAATACACTGTTTACCAATCTGTTGGTTACTTTCGGCAGTGAAACGGTAGTCCCACCGTCAATAACCGGTGACCTGCAAGGGCAGACCATTTTTGTGGGCGATCCACTGCGACTTAGTGTCACCGCGGGAGGAACCCTTCCTCTAACTTATACCTGGGGGAAAAATGGAGCAAACATTCCGGGACCTAACGCAGGTTTATACGTTATCCCCAGTCCCTCCGTTTCGGACAGTGCGAATTACAGTGTGGTGATCGCGAACAGCGCTGGCTCGGTCACGAGCGCCGTCGTTCGGGCCGATGTTCATCTGGAAGCCCAATCCACGATCGTTGCAAACAACTTTGATAATTCCCCGATCAACGCCTACGACTTCACCTTTTCTTATTCCAGTGATAACACCCTGGTATTGCCGGTCACGTGGACAAACCTGCCGGCCGCGGGAGCAAGCGGTTCTACCGCTCGTGTGCTTTATGCCGATGGCACAGACTTCGCCAACGGTTCCGTCACTTATGCGGGTTTCGGTGGTGGTTGGGCTCAGAATTTTAGTCCTTTGCCGACGCACAACCTTGACTTTTACCAGTGCGACTTCAAGGTCCGCGTCGAAAATCTAAATCCAGGTCGGACCAACACGCCCGGACGGCTGGCCCTACGTTTCTTTGCGCCGGATGGCACCACTGGTGTCACCAATGGAAGCCAGGACCTGATTTTCAGCACCGAAAATCATTATAGCTTCACGAGTAACTTTCAATCGTTCTCGTTCATCCTGAACACTGCTGATTTTGGAGGAGCTGCAGGCCAGGCCGCGTTTAATCAGTATCAGTCGGCCATCAATCGCGTGCAATTCGAGTTCACGGCTGACAACTTCTACACTGACTTCGTTAACGGCCCAGGCGACGCTATCGTAATCGATGACGCCCGTTTGGCTTTGCGACAATCCCCGGCAGTCTCGGTAACTTACAATGGAACGCAGCCGGTCTTGCAGTGGGCGGATCCAAACGTCCAGCTACTCGGTGCCGCTAACGTCACCGGCCCTTACTCGGTGGTATCAGCCACCTCGCCGTACCCGGTTCCGAATGGGAGCCCCTATCATTATTTCCGCACTAGTTTTCAAGCCGTGCCGTAAAGGCAGGGCGCTCGCGAGCAGGATAATTTGACGCGGGTAACGATTAAAATGCCGACCTGTAAGCAGGTCGGCATTTTGTTTAACAAGCCGCGCAAGCTTGCGCCTGCTGTGTAGCAGCGTCACAATCTGACTGTGCCCCGTGCTGATGCGAGCTGCGCCCGGAAGGGAGCAATCATGAGAGGTTGCTCACTTAGATTTTCACTGATCCTCCTGCTGCAGCATTTCCTGGCTTCGGTCTGCTGGGCCGCACCCCAATACTTTTCATATCTATGGCAAACTGAAGACGGGTTGCCGCAGAACGCAGTTACCGCGATCCTGCAAACACATGACGGTTACCTTTGGCTGGGGACTTACGGCGGCCTGGTACGCTTTGACGGCGTTCGTTTCGTTATTTTTGACACCACCACCGCTCCAGAGCTAAAAAGCAGCCGGGTAACAAGCCTCTTCGAGGATGCTTCAGGAACTCTGTGGATTGGCCACGAAAATGGGGAAGTGACGCAGTATCGTGATGGTCACTTTAAAACCACCCCCGCTCTGCGCTCTGGTAAAGCGCGAAAGGTTTTCGCTCTCGCCGCCGATGAATCGGGGGAAATCTGGCAACTGGATGATGATGGACTAATGACGCGTTTTCAGGATGGGCTGCTGCTAGTGCCACCGGCGGGGACTGCGGCCGGCCAGCTTTCATTTGCAGTGGATGGCAGCCATCACATCTGGCTGGCGCGGCAAGGCAGGCTCTCCAGGCTGGAGCATGACCGAATGTCCGCGGTTCAATTCCCCGGTGAAACTGAGGCGGTCTATGTGCAAGGGGTATGTGCCAGCAGGGACGGCGGCGTATGGGTCGGGGTGGATGGGAAAGTAAGGAAATTCAAGGACGGTGTGTTAGCGGATGATTTGGGCCCTGCTCCGTGGGGATTGGCAGGACTCAACCAGATGCTGGAGACACAGGACGGCGATATCGTCGGCGGTACAGTCGACTCCGGGCTGCACCTCCTCACCCCGGAAAAAACCGTCCTTTCATTTACCCGGACCAATGGGCTGATGCCGGAGAATTGGGTGCGGTCGTTGTTCGAAGATCGCGAGAGAAACATGTGGGTCGGCTCAGGAAGCGGCGGGTTGGTAGCCTTGAGACGGGCAAAAGTCTCGGTGCTCACGCCTCCGGACCATTGGCAAGGGCGAGCAGTGCTTTCGGTGACTGCCCGCAACACGAACGATATATGGGTGGGTACGGAAGGCGCGGGTGTTTACCGTTCACACATGGGAGTTTGGAGCCAACTCGGGGCTGAAACCGGTTTGTCGCATTTGTTTGCGTGGACGGTTTCGCAGGACGCTGAGGGCAGGATATGGGTCGGCACCTGGGGCGGCGGTATTTTCCTGGAGGAAAATGGCAAATTCAATCGGGTGCCAAAGCTGGAAGACCTTCGAACACCCACCCAGGCAATCTACCACGGCAAAGGAGGGGTGACGTGGATAGGCACCGATGACGGTCTGCTACGGTACGAAGGCGGGAAAGTAGTGCAATACGGGGAGGCGGAGGGGCTGCAGGTCCCGCATGTCCGCACGATGTTGGAGTCACCAGATGGCACGCTTTGGTTTGGCATGTTCGGAGGCGGACTTGGATCGCTGAGTGGGGGTGCGCTGAAGCAATACGGCATCCGGGATGGCCTCACTAGTGAGTTTGTTCAATGTTTGAAACTCGATTCAGAGGGCGCGTTGTGGATTGGAACTTCGGGTGGCGGCCTGTTCCGATTCAAGAATGGGCGCTTTGCCGCAATAACAAAGGCTCAGGGCCTTCCAGATAACGTCATCTGCGACATCGAGGCTGATGGCAGAGGATATTTCTGGATGAGTTCCCATGCCGGAATTATCCGGGCCAGCAAGGCGGAGTTGAACGCTTGTGCTGATGGAGTAACCAATCAGATTGATTGTCTCACATACGCGAGGGGTGAAGGCATGCCTACCTTGGAGTGTTCGGGAGGATTGCAACCAGCGGGCTGCCGTACTGCCGATGGGAAGCTGTGGTTTGCGACCAGCAAAGGCCTGGTACGGTTGGATCCCGAGGAAGTTAAAAGGAATTCATTACCGCCTCCCGTTTTGATTGAGGAACTCAAAGTGGACGATAAAACCCAAAGCCCGCAACCGCAAACCGTAAAACCAAAGACATCCTCACCACGCACGCAAACCGCAATCACGGACAATGTGAACACGCAGGATTTTCGAATCGCACCAGGTGCGCATCGTTACGAGTTCACCTTCACAGCCTTAAGTTTCACCGTGCCGGAAAAGGTGCGCTTCCGTTATCGATTGGAAGGCTTGGACCCGCACTGGACCGACGCCGGAACCAAGCGTTCGGTAAACTACAGCTACATTCCGCCCGGAAGCTACACCTTCCGCGTAACGGCCTGCAACAATGACGGTGTCTGGAATGAGATTGGGGCTGCGGTAACGCTCACAGTTTTTCCTCAGTTCTGGCAAACATGGTGGTTTCGCCTGCTGGCCGTAATTTTCTCAGCCGCGTTGGTCACTGCGGTGGTCGTGCTGGTTACTCGTCGGCGCATGAGAGAAAAGATGGACCGGCTGGAGCGACAGCGAGCAGTGGAGCGTGAGCGCACGCGCATCGCGCGGGATATCCACGATGATCTCGGAGCAAGTCTGACCCGAATCACTATGTTGAGCCAATCGGCGCGGGCAGAGCTCGAGAACTCGACGGCCGCAGCCGATGTCGACCGAATCTACGACACCGCTCGGGAGTTGACCCGTGCGATGGATGAGATCGTCTGGGCGGTGAATCCCAAACACGACACGCTGGATAGTCTCGCCACCTATCTCGGCCGGTTCGCGCAAGGATTTCTAGCTGCTTCGCACGTGAGTTGCCGCCTGGATTTGCCCATGCAATTGCCGTCCTGGCCAGTCACGGCTGAGACACGCCACAACCTGTTTCTCGCGTTTAAGGAATCCTTGAACAACGCGATTAAGCACTCCGGCACCAAAGAGGTCCATGTCTCTATGGACATGGCGGATGCCGGTTTCAGCCTGGTGGTTGAAGACACCGGCTGCGGGTTCGAGGCCAATGGCGCAGCCAGACCGCGGGCCGAGTTTCCTCGAACCGCCACCGGCAATGGTTTTCTACACATGCGCCAGAGGCTGGACGAAATCGGCGGACAATGTGAGATCATGAGTTCGCCGGGCAAGGGAACGAAGGTAGTATTTGTAGTGCCGGTGAAGCTCGCCAAACCATGAAAACCACAGACGATCCATTCAACCAGCGAGCGTTTCATGAACCTGTCATTAGAATTGATGACGTTAAACTTTGTTTAAGATCGCGTATGACTGCATAGTGAGCATTGCCGTATCCATCATCGAGGACGATACCCCGGCCCGCCAGATCCTGGCCAATTGGATCCGGCGAACGGAGGGGTTTCGTTTAGCAGGTGAACACGGCACGGCCGAGAGCGCTCTAGCCACCCTGCCGGCTGAAAACCCGACGGTCGTGTTATCCGACATTAATCTCCCTGGCATTAACGGCATCGAATGCGTGCGGCAGTTGAAAATCGCCTTGCCGCAAACGCAGTTTGTGATGCTCACAGTTTACGAGGATGCCGACCATATCTTTCAGGCTCTGTCAGCGGGTGCGAGCGGATATCTGCTGAAGCAAACCCCGAAAAGCGAGCTGTTGGCGGCGTTACAGCAGGTGCATGCCGGCGGCTCGCCGATGACCAGCAATATCGCGCGGAAAGTGGTGCAATCCTTTCAACAGAAGCCCGCCCCTTCGATTTCCGAGGCGGCCGACCTTTCCCCGCGGGAAAAAGAAGTCCTGGATTTGTTGGCCCGCGCATATCTTTACAAAGAAATCGCTGACGCGCTCAGCATCAGCCTCCCGACCGTGAATACCTACATACGTCGTATTTACGAGAAACTCCATGTCCGCTCTCGCGCCCAAGCCGTTGCGAAATTTGCTTATCGCTCAATCGACAAGCCGCAAATCAGTGCCTGATTCCGTTGCACGCGCAAGAACTCAACTGCAATCATCAGCCCCGCTCTGGCAAATCTATGCATCTTAACGGAGGGGGCACGAAATCTGGTTTCCAAATTTTGAAATTTATCTTCCTGTTTTTACTTTGCACGGCATTGCCCGGTGCTTCCTTTGGAGCCGGCCAGCTCAGTCGTGTGACCGTCAAAGGCAATCAGTTTGTCACGGCCGATGGCAAGTCGATCGTCTTTAGGGGCCTCAACGCCAGCGGGCCGGAAAAACTTGCCAGAGAACATCAATGGAATAAGCGCTATTTCGATAACGCCCGGTCGTGGGGGGCCACCATCGTGAGATTCCCAGTACACCCTTCTGCCTGGCGGGCCCAGGGCAAGGAGAAATACCTCAAGCTTCTCGATCAGGGCGTCGGCTTGGCCGGAGAATCGGGTCTGTATGTCATTATTGACTGGCATAGCATCGGGAATCTGGCCGAAGAAAAATACCACCGGGGGGAGTACCAAACGACGAGAGAGGAAACCATCGAGTTCTGGAAGACGATGGCGCGGCACTACTCGGGCGACAACACGGTAGCCTTCTTCGAGCTGTTCAATGAGCCCGCCCTCGGCAAGAAGCTTGGCGATTGCCCCTGGCAGCGGTGGAAGCAAATCATGGAAGAGGTCATTTCCGTGATCAGGACGAATGGCGGTACGGCGGTGCCGCTGGTCGCCGGGTTCAATTTCGGCTACGACCTCACACCGGTCGCCAGCGCTCCTATCAACGCCGAAGGCGTGGGTTACGTTAGTCACCCCTATGCCATGAAACGCAAGGCACCGTGGCCGGAACAATGGACCAGGGATTGGGGGTTCGCCGCCGACACCTACCCGCTCTTTGCCACCGAGGTTGGATTCTGTCCCGCAGACGACAAACAAGCGCACATCCCTGTGATTGGCGACGAAGGATATGGAGACACCCTGACGTCGTATTTCGAGAAGAAAGGTATCTCCTACGCGGTTTGGTGCTTCGATCCAGACTGGGCGCCAGCACTTATCAAGGATTGGAACTTCACTCCCACTCGCCAGGGAATTTATTTCAAAAAGGCCCTTACGAAGAGCCCTCCGTCCGCTGAGGCCACTCTCGTTAACTGAAGCTGAGACCTGCCACCTTCCGCACCATGCCATGGTCAGAGATTTGTCCGACTTGCTCTCATGCCCACTGGCGGTTCTGCTGCTGCTGTGTTTCCACGCGGCGACGAGCCGAGGCAATGGGGCGGCGGCCTACGCTCACCAATGAGTCCCGGCCAGCTTAGCCGCGAACCGCGATTTGACCTTCGCGGTGTCGGCGGAGCAGTTCGACATCAGCGTCGACCATCAGCTTTGCAAGGTCTTCAAATTTGGTCTTTGGTTCCCAACCTAGTTTGCGCTTCGCCTTGGAAGCATCGCCGATAAGTAGTTCCACTTCGGCGGGACGATAGTAGCGCGGGTCGATCTCGACGTGTTTGCGATAATCAAGCCCGACATGGGCGAAGGCGACTTCGAGAAACTCGCGAACCGAATGTGTTTCGCCAGTAGCCACCACGTAATCGTCAGGTTTGTCCTGCTGCAGCATGAGCCACATGGCCTCGACATATTCTTTCGCGAAACCCCAGTCGCGTTTGGCATCCAGGTTGCCAAGGTAGACTTTGTCCTGCAGCCGCGCCTTGATATGGGCGACGGCGCGAGTGATCTTGCGAGTCACGAAAGTTTCACCGCGGCGCGGAGATTCATGGTTGAAGAGGATCCCGTTGCTCGCGTGCAGGCCGTATGACTCCCGGTAGTTTACCGTGATCCAGTACGCGAAGACCTTGGCGCAACCGTAAGGGCTCCGCGGATAAAAGGGAGTCGTTTCCTTTTGCGGTACTTCCTGAACAAGCCCGTACATCTCACTGGAGGACGCTTGGTAAAAACGAGGTTTGATCCCGACTTCACGAATCGCTTCCAACAGGCGAATCGCCCCGGTGGCGGTGATGTCCACCGTGTACTCTGGGCTATCGAAGCTCACGCGGACATGGCTTTGGGCGGCGAGGTTATAGATTTCGTTCGGCTCCACTTTCGCGATCAGCCGCGCCAGGCCGCTGGCGTCGCTGACGTCACCGTAATGCAGAACGAGCTGTTTATCACCCGTATGCGGGTCTTCGTAGATTTGATCCAGCCGGCCAGTGTTGAATGTGCTGGCGCGGCGGATGATGCCATGCACTTCGTAGCCTTTGGCGAGAAGAAGCTCGGCAAGGTAAGAGCCGTCTTGTCCCGTTATGCCCGTGATTAACGCTTTTTTGGCCATAGATAGCTTCGCTAAGGGGCATTAGAGTCAGAAGAAACTGCCGTAATCGCAAGCTCATAACCCGCCGGAATGACCCGAGCGTCCGCTGCGGCGTTTTCCCCGCCGGGCCTAGTGAGCCGCAGTGACTACAAGAACTTGTTCGAGGGTGGAGGTGCCTTCACGGACCCGGTCGAGCGCGACCATGCGCAAGGTGCGCATGCCCTGGCCAATGGCGATCTTGCCCATTTCACGAGAGGTGCCACGGCCGATGATCAGTTTGCGAATTTCGTCGGTGACCGTCATGGCCTCAATGATTGCGAGGCGTCCGGAATAGCCACTGTTCTTGCAGCGATCGCAGCCGCGGCCGCGGTAGAGAGTCACACCGTCCATGATACTCGGATCGATGCTGAGGTCCTGATACATCTTCGCCGGACAAGTGACCGGCTCTTTGCAATGCGAACAGATGCGTCGCATCAGGCGTTGAGCGCAAGCGAGGATCACGGACGAAGAAATCAGGAAGGGCGCGATACCCATGTCGTCCAGGCGCGCGATTGCACCGGGAGCGTCATTACAGTGCATCGTGCTGAGCACCTGGTGACCGGTGAGAGCGGCTTCCACCGCGATCTCCGCGGTTTCAGTATCACGAATTTCACCGATCATGATGATGTCCGGGTCCTGGCGAAGGATGGAGCGCAAAGCACTGGCGAAGGTAAGCCCGATTTCCTTTTTTACTGGCACCTGGTTGATGCCGGGGATCTGGAATTCGACTGGGTCTTCAACAGTTATGATGTTAAACACAGGACTGTTCAACTCGTTGAGGGCCGAATAGAGCGTTGTGGTCTTTCCAGATCCGGTGGGGCCGGTGACCAGGATCAAGCCGTGCGGCGCGTCAATGGCAGTCTTGAACTGCTGGAACGTATCGCCGTCGAGACCGAGTTTATCGATGCTGGCCGAGAGGTTTGATTTATCCAACACGCGGAGCACGATCTTTTCGCCATGCACGGTGGGCATGATGGAGACACGCAAGTCATAGTCCTTGCCGCCGACGCGGACGCGCATGCGCCCGTCCTGCGGGAGGCGCCGTTCCGCGATGTCCAGGCTGCTCATGATTTTGAACCGCGAGGCGAGCGCCAATTGCATCGCCTTCGGTGGCGGAGTGGCATCGATCAAAGCGCCGTCGACACGATAACGCAGCCGCGTGGTCTTTTCGAAGTTCGATGTGAACGTCGGAAGCGCGGTCCTTGATGGCCTGGACGAGAATGAGGTTCGCCAGCTTGATGACGGGCGCTTCTTCACTGGAAGCGGCGAGTTGGTCGAGGTTTACCTCTTCCATCGTCTCGCGTGAGACTTCAATATCATCAGAACCGGCCTCGGCGGATTCAGCTTTCTTAGCCGCGTCCTGGATGATGTCCTCCATGCTGCCGCTCTTGGAGGCATCAATGCTGTTGAGCTTATCGACGATCGCCTTTTCCGAAGCGATCATCGGGGCGACTTCCAGACGCGTGATCCGGCGGACGTCGTCGACCGCGAGGACGTTGAGCGGGTCGGCCATTGCCAGGAACAGCTTGTTATCGAGGCGGCAGACGGGCACGACTTTGTGCGAATGCGCCAGGTCGCGAGGGATCAGTTCCGCAACCTCAAGCGGGATTATAATTTTGGGAAGATTAATTGGCGGGGTGTTGAGCACTCGACCAATCGAAACCGCCATGTCCTGCTCGCTGACGTATGCTTTTTCGAGGATTAGCTTAAGGAGGCGTGTGCCCTCTTTCTTTTGCTGGGTGAGCAATTCCTCGACCTGTTTGCCCGAGAGCAAACCATCCTCAACGAGCGCGTCGGCTATGCGTTCACCAAATGTTTTAACGGGAGGCATGGCTGAAATTATCTAAAGGCTTTGCGGACGTTTTTGACGAGCTCGGAAGGCGAGACGACATACCAGAGCAAACGATTCGGTGTGGCCTCGGAGAGTTCCTGGGCCGCTTGCTGGTTGAAGGGATTCGTGGTGGCAACCAGTATGCATTTGCTCATGCGATCAAACGGGAGCAAGCACCACCGCTGGCAAGTATCCGCCGGAAAAGTCCGGGCGAGATCAATATCGATGTCGTAATTGTTCAACGGCAAATAGGCGAAGCGCGAATGATCGCATATGAGCTTAAGCGCTTTTTCAATCGAAATGACCCCTTTGTCGGCGAGAGTTTGAACAAACGGGTCAACGACGCCGACGAGCGGCGCTGAAAAATCATGCCTCGTCCAATACTGGTCGAAGTCCGCCTGGGTGATCGCTTTGCTGCCCACAAAAATTTTCTGCATGGTCCGGCGGCCGTCATCGCAATCTTTGGGAATGACGCGTTGAGCAGGTTTGCCATTCTTGGAGGCATTACCAGCACCTTGACTGAGGCCGTTGCCCGTTGTCGTAGTTAAAGGAGTGATCAGGCCGGGTTTTTTCGCGATGTGCGATGTTTCCGATGGGGAACCATCCATCGGAAAACTTCCGGATTTCGATTCAATTGCCAGGAGCGCTTTCTTGACGTCCTGATCTTCGGGAACGCGCTGGAGAATGGTTTCGTATTCAAGAATAGCCGATGAGATTTGCCCCATCTGCACGTATGCCTCGGCGATGCGCTTGGAGGTGGCGATAGCCTCTTCTTCACGACCCAACTTGGAATAAGCTTCCTTTAGGATTTCCAGCGATTGGTAATCGTGCGGCTGGGATTGAGTGATCACCTCAAACATCTCAATCGTCTGGCCTAGCTGGGCTTCTTCGCTGGTTGTTAATGTACTCGACATTAGATTTCAGTTGCCGGCGCTCTCGCGCAATGCTCCACCATGCAATCTGACG
>Ga0170475_110453001_pt1 | contig 12170 bp, 12 predicted proteins | sample Soicark_Litter_5_FD_111474 | JGI IMG/M metagenome (GOLD analysis project Ga0170475, IMG submission 111474) | Avena fatua rhizosphere microbial communities from Hopland, California, USA. Combined Assembly of 48 SPs | reverse complement strand
TATCTGCTTGCGGGCGACACGATGATCATCGTCGACCATCAGTCCCGTCGGGTGGTCGCGATCGTTCCCGGGGTAGCCTGAAGCGTTGGAGTGTCTACCTACAAAGGCCTGTGTTCCCTACCTGACATATACCCCACCCAAGGCGAAGGAACCTTCATGCAATGTGGGCGTTCCGCACGCGACCTTGTTTTCCGCCGAGGGGAACCGAATGGAAATCGGAAGGCCTTACTCCAGACTGCTGCACCGGCTAGAAAAGCTTAATACGTTGTCAGCGCACGATCGGCAGCTGGTTGCGGAGTTGCCGCTGACCGTGGCCAATTTTTCCGGCAACGAAGAAGTCGCACGCTACGGGGAAACTCCCTCGCGCTGCACTCTCGTGCTGGGCGGTTTCTTGTTCGGCCACAAGCGCGCGAACGGCTCACGTCGCCAGATTACCTCCTTCTTTGTCCCCGGGGACGTCGCGGACCTGCATACGCTGCACCTCGCACCCGTCGACCATAGTCTCTCCACCCTTGGACCTGCGGTAGTGGCCTTCATGCCTCACGCGGCGTTCAGAGATATGCTGACCAAATCGCCGCAGTTAGCGGAGGCATTCTGGCGCGATACATTCATCCGGCTCGCGATTTCGCGCGAATGGGTAACCAATTTAGGACGACGTGACGCCATCGCCAGGGTGGCCCACGTGATTTGTGAACTTGCCGTCCGTTTGCGGGCGGTCGACCTCGCGCAGGATCTTTGCTTCTCGATTCCGTGGACCCAAACCGACCTTGCCGACGCCTGTGGCATTTCGAACGTGCATGCCAATCGGGTGGTGCAGGAGTTGCGACGGCTGGGATTGGTCGAGTGGGATTCGCGCAAGGTAAGGATACGAGACTGGGATGCGGTAGCCAAGATCGGCGACTTTTCAGATGAGTATCTGCAGCTGGGCACATCTGCAAAGCGGCCCGTATCGGGGCAAAAGCTTCCCGAGCACGCCTGATGTCCCGCTGTGCCATCGCTGGACAATTCGATCCCGGCTGAAGCCTCATTCGGCGGCGAGTATTTTCTGGTCGAGCGAGATGCCGGGCCGCTTGGGAGATTTTGTAGACGTGCCGTAGCCACCGATGTGCGGCTTGCTCCAGTTCGGGATGGCGACTTGGCGCTCCAGATCACCCGGACGCGAGGCGCCATTGCCAATCCCGATATACTTGATACCCAGTCGCCCCAACTGCTCCTTGGAAAGCATATTGCGCAAATCGATCAGTAGCGGTGCCGCCATCTTTCGCTTTAGGCGCCCCAGGTCGATGCGCCGAAATTCATCCCATTCGGTCACGATCACGGCCGCGCTTGCACCGCGAGCAGCATCTAGTGCGGTCCGATGGTAACGCACGCCATCCGGCAACAGCTCTCTCGCCCGCTCAATGCCCACGGGATCGTAGGCATGAACCGTCGCACCGCCTTCGACAAGGGCCTCGGCCAGAGCAATCGATGGCGCGTCGCGCATGTCGTCTGTTCCTGCCTTGAAAGTCAGTCCAAGCAACGCGATGATCTTTCCCCGTAGATCGCCGCCAACCCCCTGACGGATTTTGTCCGCGATCGAGCGCTTGCGCTGATCGTTGGAAGCGAGCACCGCCTCGATGATGCGCATTGGCGCACCATGCTCTTTACCGGCCATAGCCAGCGCTCGCGCGTCCTTTGGAAAACACGAGCCGCCGAATCCCGGTCCGGCATTTAGAAATTGCCCACCGATCCTGCCGTCCAGGCCCATGCCTAACGCCACGTCGCCGACCCTTGCGTCCACCGCCTCGCAAAGGTCCGCGATTTCATTGATAAAGGCGATCTTGGTCGCAAGAAACCCGTTTGCCGCATACTTGATCAGCTCTGCGGCGCGGCGTTGGGTAGCTATCACCCGCGCAGGTTCGATGCCCATTTCGCAATACAGGCACGTCAAGACCTCCAACGCGCGTTCCGTATCGACGCCGATGATGACGCGGTCCGGCATTCTGAAATCCTCGATGGCGCATCCGGCACGCAGAAACTCGGGGTTCGAAGCTACGTCGAAATCGAGATCGGGCCGCAGGTGCTGGATCAGCCGCTGAACCTGCTCACCAGTTCCAATGGGGACGGTGGACTTGACGATGACCAGGCTGCCATCGCGAAGCGCTGGCGCGATCTCGCTGGTCGCACTGAACAGATTCGTAAGGTCCGCTGCACCGTCCATGCTTCGCGACGGTGTTCCGACTGCCAGAAAAACAGCGTCCGCGCCGGCGGCCACTGCCCGGGCGTCGGAAGAAAATCCAAGCATCCTCCGTCGTCGTCCCTGCGTTATCAGTTGCGAAAGCCCGGGTTCGAAAATCGGCACTTCGCCCTTGTTCAACAAATCAATCTTCGACCGGTCCACATCGACGCAGGTCACGCGATGTCCGGCTTGCGCAAAGCATGCGCCGGTTACAAGACCGACATAACCCGTGCCGATTATCCCGATCCTCATCAGATATCCTCGTGTTTCACTTGAGCGGCCGGCCGGCCATGTCGCCGTCGGGGCAGCCGCGCACGGGCTGCTCTCGCCGAATCGATGCTGGCGATGTTTGCGTCGCGGCTGTTCCGGCCGATGCTCAACGAGAAATAAGCGATGGTGGCGTGCAGGCCCTTGTCGATGTCGATCAGTGGTCGCCATCCCAAAGAGTCGATCGCCTTGCCAATCACCGGTTTCCGACGTTGCGGGTCGTCCTGAGGCAACGAGCGGTGATGCAATTCGGAAATCGAATTGGAGTGAGCAATCACTTTGCTGGCGATTTCCTCGATCGTAAGTTCCTGCGGGTTGCCGAGATTGCAGGGGCCCGTTATGTCGGCAGGGCTTTCCATCAGCAGCTCAAGGCCAACGATAAGGTCATCGATAAAGCAGAAGCTGCGGGTCTGCCGTCCCGAGCCGTAAATGGTGAGCGGCGCGCCGCGCAACGCCTGGACGATGAAATTCGAAACCACCCGACCATCATTTTCCAGCATGCGGGGGCCGTAGGTATTGAAGATGCGCGCTACCTTTATCTCGGTGCCGTGTACACGGTGGTAGTCGAAAAATAGAGTTTCAGCGGCTCGCTTTCCTTCATCATAGCAGGCGCGCGGCCCGATCGGATTGACATGGCCAACATAGCTTTCCGGCTGGGGGTGAATCTCCGGATCACCATACACTTCGCTTGTAGAGGCCTGCAGGACCCGACTTCCCTTTAGCGTGGCAAGTTCGAGGACGTTAGTCGCACCCATGACGCACGTCTTCATGGTGCCGATCGGATCGCGTTGATAATGACGCGGCGACGCTGGGCACGCCAAATTGTAAATCCGATCGACTTGCCCTGAAATGCTCAAGGGATCTCGAACGTCATGATGGTAGAAAGAGAAATTCGGGTGATTTAGCAAAGGACGAATATTGCGTGTCGAGCCCGTAAACAAATTATCGACACAGACGACGATGTCACCGCGCTGGATCAACTGGTCGCAAAGATGGGAGCCGATAAATCCCGCACCGCCCGTTACTACCGTTCGAAGGCCACGACGAAACGGCTTGGCTGAACCAAATCGCATGTCCGTGCCTAATTTCATTTTACCTCCTCCAGTTCGATCCGGCGCCTGTTGATGCCCGTGCGGGACTGCCGATTTGCCAGAGCCTCCTGGTAGTAACTCTCGAGCTGACGCGCCCTATGAGCAGGCGTATGCTCGGCAAGCAGTCGCGCGCGAGCGTTCGCCGCGATCGTCAGGCGGCGTTCATCCGGAATTTCCTGCAGTATCTGGATGACGTCGCGCGGACGTGATGCAATGAGTATTTCGGCTCCTGGTGCAAATATCGTTTCGATGCCGGGCCAGTCGTCCGAGATCAACGGCGTGCCACACGCCGCTGCTTCGAATAGTCGAACGCTCGGCGAGAACCCGAGTGCCTTCATGTCCGAACGAGTAACGTTCAATGTATAACGTTGCGAACAGTAAAAGTCCGGGTGCTGCCGAGGGGGCAAGTGCGCGATACGCATGACATTGTCGGGCCAACGAAGCGCATCCGGGTATTTCGGACCGGCTACTACAAACGAATCGTTCTGAAGCTGTTGCGCAGGATCGAGCAATAATTGCTCCAGCAACGGCTGCCGGTCTACGCTGTAGGTGCCGAGATATCCGAGCGACCACCTTGGAGGTCGCCTAGCGGTTGTGTGTACCGCAACATCAGCGCTGCAATAAAGAGCGCGGGCCAGCGGACTGCCATAGAGATCCTCGACCAGTCCCAGCGCCGGACCTCCAGCGAAAGAGAGATACAAGTCGAAGCGGGGAATGAGGCCCGGAGAGATGTAGTCAATGTTTCCGCTATCGAGTCCGGCGAGCGTTACGGGGGTGTCAATGTCATAGAAAGCCGTAATGCCCCTCGCGCCGGCGGTCAGCCATTCGCCGATCGCAATTCCATCGGGAACATAGGACCCCAATATGACGAGGTCCGCATCGCGCACCAGCTCGGTATGGCGTTGAGCCAGTTCGATGAGCGATCCATAGAGATCGACTTGGCAGTAGTCCGGGTTTTCGAGGTCCCTGTGCTCCCGGTACCAAGGAACGTCGCGCTCCAGAAACGTAACGGAGTGACCGAGCTTGGACAGTGCTTTTGTCAGCGCGCGATACGTCGTGGCGTGGCCGTTGCCCCAAGAGGACGTAATGGAGAGACCTATAATAACAATGTTCAAGGTCATCCGGCAGCTCCGGCCTGGGTTGATGATCCCTCCAGCAGCTCGTGTACTTGCAACGCGCGTTGCGCGTAGGTGTGGTGCGCGAGAATGCGCCTGCGCGCACGAGTTGCGATTTCCCGGGCGCGGTCGGGTGTGAGCCCGTCGAGATGAGCTGCCACCTGCTCCCCGTCTGCCGCTACGAGCACTTCCCGATTTGGCTCGAGGAACAGGTCGATGCCCTTCCAGCGGTCGGTGATGAGACATGCGCCCGCCCCCACGGCTTCAAACACCCGAGTGGGCGGTGAGAATCCGTAACGCGCCATACTCTCTCGGTTGACGTTCAAGGTGGCGAGACCGGAGCAAAAGAACGCATTGTGATGGTTGGTGCCGACATGGCCCATCAACTTCACATTCGCCGGGAGCTCCTTGGTTTCCCATCCAGAGCCGCCCAGCAGAAACTGCTGGTGCGGCAATCGCCGTGCCGCGCCGAGGAAGAAGGCATCGACGCGACTTTCCCGGTCCGGCAGCCGATTGCCCAAAAACCCAAGTTTACAAGAGAAGTCATGGACCGGGTCGACGGGAAAATGGTTTGTGGGGTCCAGCGCATTATAGATCGGCACGCAATCGCGGGCGCCGGCGCTGCGGTAGGCCCTCACAACAGGAGCGCCGCCTCCATAGGTAAACACCACGTCATAATGCGGGATCGCCGCGTGCAGGTGATGCGTGGGGTTTGCGGCTATCTCATCGAGCGTTGCCGGGGCATCGACATCCCAATAAACCCGGCGTGCCCGCGTGGGGGTCTCCGCCACCGCGATCTCAAGCTCCCGGTCGAACACTCCGACGCCACTGGCCTTTACAAGGAGGTCGGCGCAGCGGACGGCCTCTTCAAGCGAGCGCTGCCAGCCTTCCGAGGTCGCGGGATAGACGATCACCTTCGCCCATTCAGGATCGGAAATGTCGCGATGACTTTGACGCTCGAACGCATCCGGCTCAAAGAAAACGATCTCATGCCCGAGCGCCGCAAGCGCTTTCAAGATGCCGCGATAGTAGGTGGCGGCTCCATTCCAGTACGAAGAAACCAGACTCGAACCGAAGAAACATATTTTCATGATGCCATCCGTCTTTGCTGCGGACTGACGCTTGTTGCTTGGCCGGCGTGACCCAGGCCATCGACGATCGCCAACAATTCCACGACCCGGTGGCGGCAGGTGTGTCGTTGCAACACCGCCCGCAGGCCTGTGCGCGTCAGGTCGGAGGCGAGTTCACTGTCACTTAGGATGGTCGACAGTGCGGAGCTCATCGCCTCCCCGTTAGTTGCGCTCAGATAGCAGCCGGGAGGAAACAGGTGTTCGTCGTCGGACCATGGCGCTGAGACCAGAGGAATGCCGCACGCGAGTGCTTCAAACATGCGGATCGTGGGGATGCCCGGCAATTGTCGCGCATACGGACCGCGCGGTACGTGCATCGTCGCCCGCGCCTGCGCAAACTCCAGCGGGGCCATATGGTTGGGCAGCCACCCGCCATAACTCAGCCCGGCAGCTTCGATTGCATCCAGCGCCAGTTGCGGATAGCGGACTCCGAACACCCGTCCCGACAATTCGAGTTGCTTGGCCGGCCCGATCAAAAACTCCGTGAGTTCGGCGCTTCGTTCATCGTCGCCCCAGTTTCCGATCCACACAATGTCGTGTTGCTTCTCGACCTCCGGCATGGGCCGATACAGTTCAATGTCGGCGGCCTCGTGCCACGTAAATGCACGCCGCGCCCATCGCGCTTGACGTAGATCTCCCGCAGCACCTCCCCAAATGCCAGGACCGCGTCGTAGCCATCGAGGTCAACTCCGGCCAGTTCGTGGGGAGCTGTAACGGCACGATGATGGGTGTCATGAAACAGAAGCTTGAATCGTGTCCCTGCGGCGCGGCGCCGGCCCAGAGCCGCTATCAACGCCGGTGGATTCCATTCGTGGACAATCGCGATATCTGCCCCTTGTAGAACCTGGTCCAGGTCAGGCGTCACCGCATATCGATGCAGTTTGATTTGGGGCAGGAGCGAATCTGCCGCGCGGAGAATCGCATCCCCACCATCACGTTGCGCGTTGTTTCGGCTCCAGCCTTCGCCCGGTTCGCACACCACCACCTGATGCCCTGTCCGCGCCAGCTCACGTACGATGCCGCGCAAGAAATGCGCGTTGCCGTTGTTCCAGCAGGAGGTGATCGCGTGACAAAAGAGCACGACCTTCATGCCAACATCTCCCCGCACTGCGAACTGATGGATCGGACCGCCGCTCCCGCCAATAATGAGGCGTAGAGGCACCGGTATCGATCGACCGTGTTGCTCAGGGAATAATGCTGCGCGCGCTCGACGGCGGCGCGCTGCAGTCGGACTCTCCGCACGTCGTTGCAGCAGATGGACTGCAATGATGCACTCAGCTGGTCCAGGTCGCGCGGATCGAAAAACACCGCTGCGCCATCCCAGAGCTCGCGGAAGGTGGGAATGTCTGAAAGCAGCAACGCGCATCCTTCGCTTGCCGCTTCGAGCACGGAGAGCCCGAATGGCTCGTACAGCGCCGGGCTGACGAAAATGGAAGCGCTCTCCATCAGGGCAAGTAAGTCGGCATGAGATATCTCGCCGAGGAACTCGCAATTGGCGGCGGTTGCGCCAACGTCCGATCCGTCCAGCTCGGATCGCCCGACGATGCTGACCGGCCAATCAAGACCCGAGGCAACGGATGCAAGTGCGGATACATTCTTTGCCTTGTCCCACAAGCGCCCGGCGCTCAATACGAGCGGCCGCTTCGATGAGGACTTATCTCGACGGCTCTCAACGCCATTCCAGATCACCTGGCCACCTTGGTCCAGTCGGTACAGAGCTCGCAACTGCTCCCGAAAAGCCCGACTGGGCGCGACCCACACGTCTGCATTTTTCACGCCGCGCTGAACCGACCTGCTATAGCCCTTCCACTCATCGCCATTGAATGCACCCGTCTCGCCACAAGCATCGGCCCAACTGTTCACGCAGGAATGAGCGACGACGACGGTCGGCACGTCCCAGTCGAACATCGCCTCGCGGAAGCTGTTGAGATGAACGAGGTCTGGCCGGAAACCGTCTGCAATGTGCTTAAGCACCGCATCGGCCCGACCGAGATCGGAGCCCGCTGGATCCAGCCATTCCAGTTGAAGATCGGTTTCGATCAACGAGACCCCAGGGCATCCGCGCAGCGTCGCTCTCTGGGCGCCGGTAGGCTGCGGCCCAAGCGTTACAAGCAGGACTTCGAAGCCGGCGATCCCAAGTGAGCGAGCCAGCGTCGTGGCGTAGATCCAGACTCCACCGACCGCGTCGGTCGTCATCATCAGACGAATGCCCGAACCGGCAGCTCTCATGGCCGCACCTCGAGTTCAAGCTGTCGAAGCGGGATCGGACGCTGCTCCTGCACGTCACTGAAGCGATCGAATAGACGCAGGTAATGATCGTGCGCGCGCTCCCATGCGTGATCGTCCGGTTCGCCCCACAATCTTCGGTAGTCTGGCGAGCCGGGATAGGGATAGAGCGGGACCGGATCGTTTGCCCAAACTCCAGCCGCGCGCATCTTCTCCCGCCAGCGCTGCACGGCGATGTCATCGTCCTCAGCCACTTCGATCAGGTTGGCTTGGACGAACGGCACATGACGTCGCGCGGTCATCAGGCGATCGGCCAATTGATCCGTGGTCATGCGGCATTTCTTCGCCAGCGACTCCCGTCCTTCAGGCGTAAGGCTCTCCACGCCCGCCTTAATGGAGACGCAGCCGGCGCGGCCAAGCAGCTCCAGCATTTCCGGCTTCCAGAGATCAATTCGGGTCTGAACTCCGAACAGCACCTCTCGCGAGACCAGACCTTCCAGCAACTCTCGGTTCGGCAGGAATATTTCATCGATGAAGTAGATGTATTCGACGCCCTGGCGGCGAAGTCCGTCAACCTCCTTCAGGATGGCCGGCGAATGGCGCTTGCGGTAGCCGTTGCGGAAATTATCCTTGGCACAGAACGTGCAGCTGTACGGACAGCCCCGGGAGGCCTCAACCTCCGCTCCAGGTCCGATCGGCGTCGCTTCAAACCGGTGATGGTGATGCGTGTGCCGACGAATCATTTCGTCCGGCCATTGCAAAGGTGGCTGATCGATAAATAGAGCTGCCTGCGGGCCACCGTCGACAACGATGGCCGCGCCTTCCCTGTAACAGGTGCCGCTCAAATGCCTTTCGCCATTAGCCAGACGCAGCAATGTCGCTTCGCATTCGCCCATCACCACGCAGTCAACCTGCAATTTGGCAAGCGCAGCGCGCGGCGTCGTCGAGCCATGTGGACCGACGGCCACCAACATGGGTGTGGCATCCCGGAGCGCGAAAGTGAGCTGCTGAGGTACGCGTAATTCGGGCGGCGCGCAGCGCCAGAACAGGTAAGTTGGAGCGGTGGTCACGACAACGATGTCCGGCTTGAACGATCGAAGCTCCGCAGCGATGTCGGAGATCGAGAGTCCAAACATGTGCGCATCGAGCAGCAGCGTTCTGTGGCCGGCGCGCTCCAACATCTGCTGGGAGATTCCCAGCTCGAGCGGCAGATGAGGCGATCGGCAGCCGAAATAGATGCTGCCATCGTAGCGCCAATCTGGATTGATAAGCGCCACTCGCGTCATACCCGCAACTCCCTCGGCGAATTAGCACCAGCCGGGCTGAACCGGCCTTCAAGCCACTGCAGCAGTGAGTGGAGTCCCTCTCGGAGCGGAATCTCTGGCCTCCAGCCGACCGCTGAGCTCAAAGCTTCCAACCGGGAGACGTACCAGGGCTGGTCGCCGGGCCGCCATCCCTCGAAGCTGAGCGAAGGAGCTGCGCCCTGCATGCTCGCGATCACGCCAATCAACTCGAGCAAGCTGATCGCGTTTTCCAATCCGCCGCCAAGGTTGAAGACACCGCCGCGAACAGCCTCGATATTTTCCAGGATCGCGATCCATGCTCTTACCGCGTCGGACACGTGGAGCGCGTCACGCACTTGTAGACCGTCACCAAAGATCGTCAGTGGCTGTCGGAGAATAGATCGCAGCATGAAGTGAGCCAGCCAGCCTTGATCCTCCGTGCCGAATTGGCGTGGCCCATAGATGCAGCTCATTCGCAACACAACCGTGTTCATGCCGTAAACGCGCGCGTAATCGCGCACATACTGGTCGGCCGCACCCTTGGAGCATCCGTACGGGCTGTAGAAATCCAGCGGAGCATCCTCTCCGACGCCCTTCGCAAGCCTCGGATCTGCAGGGACGTGACGATTTCCGATCTGTTTGATGTCGCTGTCGCGCACCAGCCGCCCGTAAACCTTGTTGGTTGAGGCGAAAATCATGGGAGCCGAATGATTGTGAACTCGGACCGCCTCCAGCACGTTCAGCGTGCCCCGGGCGTTGATTTCGAAATCCTCGACCGGATCCTGCAGGCTCCCGGTGACCGCGACCTGAGCCGCCAGGTGCAAAACCGCACTGGCACTACGCACCGCCTCGATCACGGTGATCGCATCGCGGATGTCACCTGTGATAATGGAGACGAGATCGCCATGGCGCGATTTCAGCCACTGCGCGTTCTCCCGAACGCCGGCGCGCGAGAGATTGTCGAAGCAGACGATCTTGCTTCCGCGGGCGGCCAGCGCATCGGCGAGATTGCAGCCGATGAAGCCGCATCCGCCGGTGATGAGGACTGGGCGCTCGAGAGGTACGGAACTCATGCCACTAATCCCCTGCTTGCGAGTTCCTGGGTGGCTCGCTCCACTTGATCGTCGGCAATCTGTCCGGCGAGATATTCCGCCAGCTCTGCCATGCCTTCGGTAAATTCCACGCGCGGAGCAAAGCCGAGAAGTCTGCGGCTCTTTTCGATATCCGCAAAGCAGTGGCGGATATCGCCGGCTCTGTATTTCCCGGTGATGTGGGGCTTGAGGTCGCGCCGGCCCATCACCCGCGCGAGATCGTTTGCGACCGACAGAATCGATCGGCTCTGTCCCGATCCGACGTTGAAGACCTCACCATCGTGTTCCGATTCCAGCGCAAGACGGCAGGCATTGGCGACATCGAGGACGTGGACGAAATCGCGGCGCTGGTTACCATCTTCGAACACCATGGGCGTGCGCCCGTTGAGCAACCTCGCTGCAAAAATCGCAAGTACGCCGGTGTATGGATTCGACAGCGCCTGTCGGGGGCCGTAGACGTTGAAGAACCGCAGTGCCGCGGCGGGGATGCCATAGGACTTACCCACCATCAGACACAGCCGTTCCTGGGCATATTTATTGAGCGCGTAAACCGAGCTGAGCGAAGGCGGCTTACTCTCAGGTGTTGGCACTGGCGTCAGCAAGTCGCCGTTTGCGTCTTCGAGCTCCCATCGCGCGCTCCGCAACTGTTGCATCGAACGCTCTTCTGGATGCGTCACTCGGTTGTGGGCATCCCGGCACAAGCCTTCCCCGTAAACGCTCATGGAGGACGCCACGACAAGGCGTGCGACCGGTCGCTTCGCAAGGGCTTCGAGCAATGTTGCGGTTCCGACCTCGTTGTTGTGAACATACGAGATCATGTCGTACATGCTCTGGCCAACACCAACGGTGGATGCGAGGTGCAGCACGAGGTCTACCCCGCGTAGCGCGCGGTCCAGGGCGCTCGCGTCGGTAACATCTCCAACGATCAATTCAGCTTCACGGTTCAGATACGAGGGTGGCTGCCGGGATGCGCCGTGAACCTGCGGCGTGAGATTGTCCAGCAGCCTTACTTCGTAGCCTGCTTCAAGCAGAAGGTCTGAGGTGTGGGAGCCGATGAAGCCTGCCCCACCCGTGATAAGAATTCGCGTCATTCAACTTCTTTCGTGAAACCTTCGACCAGTGAACCGGATTGGGCGCCTCGTCGGACACCAAATCGAGACAGCATGGCGAAGTGAATAAGCGTGTTATCCGCGCGGGCTGTCTTGCTTGGAGAAACCTTGCAAGGTTTGTTGGTTCCTAGCGCACGTACAAACAACAATTTCACGTAACATAAATTAATAACGCAGGTGAATGAGCGAACTAAAAGGCACGGCCCGTCAACATGCGAGGCAATTTCAGATGAGCGGCAACGGAGACACCGACATCGGCAAAGCTGGAACGCGCACCAATGGGTCGCGACGTATCTCCCCCGAGCACCAGCACGGGCACCTGCTCGCGGGTATGGTCGGTCCCACCCCAGGTGGGATCGCAGCCGTGATCCGCCGTCACAATGAGCAAGTCTTCTGATTTCAGCCGACCGAGCAGTTCGACCAGCCGCTCGTCAAACGCTTCCAGCGCCGCCGCGTAACCGGCCACGTCACGTCGGTGACCGTAGATCGAGTCGAAATCAATGAAATTCGCAAACAGCAGGCCACCGTCCGCAAGGGAATCAAAGCCTTCGAGCGTGCGATCGAACAGCGCGTCGTTGCCGTCTCCCTTCAGGACCCGGCCCGTTCCTCGGTGCGCGAAAATGTCGCCGATCTTGCCTAT
>Ga0170475_107356967_pt1 | contig 12172 bp, 1 predicted proteins | sample Soicark_Litter_5_FD_111474 | JGI IMG/M metagenome (GOLD analysis project Ga0170475, IMG submission 111474) | Avena fatua rhizosphere microbial communities from Hopland, California, USA. Combined Assembly of 48 SPs | reverse complement strand
GTCATCAGCGACTGCAGAACACCGTTGAGCATCCATGCTGCGGCAGCTCCCTTGGGATGGCCGGTGAGATATTTTTGAAAAATGGGCATGATCACGCTCCCTTTGGATCGTCCAAGGTGGGCAAGCTGCTTTTGAAGAATGTAAGATTCGTTGGTGTCATTAGCTTGTGTGCCGGTGCCATGCATGGACGCAACGGCTATGTCATCGGGGTGGAGACCCCACACAGCTAAAGCACCACGAAGAGGCGAGATTTCGGGATTTCCGGTGTGGAAAGAATTGCCCCACACCGAGTACGCAGCCTTTGCCCTTCGGTTGGCCTGCAGATCCACCATGGCGACCATCTGCTGCACCGCTTCATCGCTTGCATCGCCATCTCGCAGAGACTTGTGCAGTGCAAGCAGTCGGGCTGCTTCCTTCTCTTGCCACTCGTGGATGGCGGCAAGTTCGTACTTCAGCTGCTCCCGGCGGTAGTGAAGATCGAGCAGCGGTGATGGCAGGCCGCTGGATTTTTCTCGGGCGGTGACCAGGATACCTTGTCCAGGCGCCGGCACGCTTCGACCCTCCTTGTCAGTCGCTGTAGCAACGTGTGCAAGTATGCCGTAGATGGGCACGCCCATCTCGATTGCGAGCTGTGCGGACATCAGGATTTGTACCCCTGCGCCATGCGCTTCCATAAAGCCGCTCCTGGTCGAGGTAGCCGGTCTTGACATTTCCAGTGGTTCCCTGCCGGCAGCTTCCTCGTCAGCGGCATTCGAAGTTGCGTGCATCTGTGCGAAACCATAGGAGCCTTCTTCGCCAAAGTCATCGTAGCCTCCTGCAACAACAACCTTTGCTTTGCCGGATAGGATCGTATCGATGCCAATCTCGAGGGACTCGACAGCTGTTGCACAGGCCCCAACTGGTGTCTTTATGGGACCAGAAGACGAGAGCAGCAACATGTTGATCCAGGCCGCCACCGTATTGATGAACTGCTCCTGCAGCACGTCTCCGGGCACCGGTTTCTCCAGCAGCGTATCCGAGTGGGTTTTGCGCACGCTCTGCATCCCACCGAATCCACCACCGATGGTGTTGCCTACCTCAGATACGTGCACGTACTTGTAAAATTCGTATGGGTCGGTTATTCCAGCCGATACCAGCGCCTCCATAGTCGACACCAGTGTGAACAACGTGACCCTGTCCACCTGCTGGATGATATCGGTGGGAACTCCGAGCGCAGCGGGATCCCAGGAGGTGGGTATCTGGCCGGCGACGAAGCGGTTGAAATTGAGGGCCTTCGGGACGTAGAGAACGGCTCCTTTCTTCATACGCACGAAATGCAGGCCATCCTGGGTGTGCCAAACGTCCACATGCTGCTTGTGTTTGCGCTTGAAGTGAAGAGCTTCTTCGGCGGAGACCTCCATAGGTTCCATATCTTGGTTGAGGGCGACCTGTTGGAGAAAGGTCTTGTTCTTCGGATCGTAACCGTCAAAGAGCTCCGGTTCGATCAGCCGTATGCCCGTGTGAGCCAGTATGGTCTTCTCATATCTCGCCTTCACCTGGTGGTCGGGGACATGCTCTCCGCTCTTCGCGTCTACCCATCCACACTCCGCCAGACCGTTCGCACTCTTTTCGGGCGGGATGCTCTTCTCGTAGCGTATGAGGCCCATCATCCAGGCCATTTCGATTGCCCCCTCGAGGGAGAAAGTTCCGTACGCCTCCATTTCCCATCTTGTACGGGCGTTACCATAGGGGCCGATCTCGCCAAACCCCACGGCGACGACTACAGTCTCGAGGTCCACCATCCCGCCGAGCCGGTCTCTCAGGGCTCGGTGGGCGTCTGTCGAAGGGAGCGGAGGAAAGGCTACACCCAAATTCGCACGAGATGTGACAGATCCGGAGGGAGCAGATGACCGCTCACCGTCATCCTGTTCCAGAACCGAGTCCTGCTCGGCGTCAGCAGCAACTGCTCGCTGGACAGCGGCCTCGTGTTGCAATCTCGCTCGCACTCTGCCCAATTCTTCATTTAGATTTCGTACCGCATGCAGCCCACCAGTGAAGTCTGCCAGGATGGGTCCATTTTGGGCTGTGGCAATGACACGCGGATGAAGAAGACCCATGATATTGAAACTGATCTCGAAGGTAGAAAATGTCCGAACACCAAGCTCTTCGATTCCTGGTGCGACAATATTGTTGGGGGACATGAGGCCCGTGCCGCGAGTCCACCCGATGATAGCCCCTGCCAAGGAAAGATAGCTTCCCCACGATTCGGACCGCCACTTTCGAAGAATGGCATGCAGCCCGAGTTTGCTCTCGGCATACAGCCCATCTTGGCCGAAGCTGCCGTGATTCGGCGATAACGGCAGGATTACATGCGTAGGGCGGGTGCGTATCTTTCGATGTTCTTTGGCGTTCTTGATAGCACCCACCAGGCGGAGGAGATTGGTGAGCATAAGCCGATGTGCTACCTCCGAACGGGAATCGAGCCCGCTTATGTCGCGGCCAGTTTCCGATATAGCTGCAAAGGGGATGAGAATATCGATGTCGGCACCCTCGGCGGTGTAGATGTGATCCACCAACGCGGCGACATCCTGTACCGATGCCTGATTGAACGGAAGCACCACAAGAAGGCTTCCAGATGTGCCATGCTGATCAAAGAGCGAGTGATACATGGCTGCCCCTTCCCTACTGAAATGGGAAGTTGTAGCGAACACGCGGGCACCCGCTCGGAGGAGCCCCTTCAGCAGTTCGAGTCCGATGGAATCCGCCCCGCATCCCGTAACCAGGGCGGTCTTGCCCGCGAGGGAGAGACCTTCTCTCGCGATGGACTCCAGCACGTCGAGGTATTCCGCTGTCATGCGTGCATCGTACAAATCGCCTCTCTCCTGCTCTGCGTTTCTCAAACACACGAACGGAACCTGTGCCCGGGATTCAACCGTGCTTCCTCCTGCTTCGCTGGTAAGCGCGGGACGAAGAGCAGAATGAAGGCCGTCCATGAGCTTCGGATCGACGCCCAACTGACGCAACTGATCCAGGAGAGCGGGCACGTCGGGAGACATTGGCAAGGTAGCCCGTAACTGCTGTGTGTAGTCCACCATGTCCTTGATGTTGGTGCGCGGCCCCTCTCTGTACTGAATACCACCGGTGGCCGATATGGTGACCAGAGGGCCTTGCGGTACAGCCAGCTCCCTGTACACCGGTGGCTCGTTGATCACTTTGCGCAGCGTATCTGCCAGGATGGTGATAAACGGAACGATTTCGCCGTGTCCATCCTGGAGCGCCTTCTTCTTGTAATATTCGCACATCTCTACCGTTGTTGGCGTCACTCTGTTCTTGATTCGATAGAGCCTCTCGCGGATGTCTCTGTTCCATTCTTGCGCTCGCCCGCATGCATAGTCGTAGTACAACACCAGACAATCTTGCCGGGTCCAGTTCCAGGAGGAGTCGTATCTTCTTTCCTTTTTGGCATCGAAGGCGGGACGTATGGCCTCAAGGAAGAAATCTCCAAGCTCATCTCGTAGCATGTCCAAGTCCTCTTCGAGTTTATGTTGCAAAGATTTCTGTTCCTGCAGAGCGACTACGGCGGCGAGAGGATCTTCTCCCAGGTACCGTTGCAATGCCGATGCTTGATCCCGTGCTAAGGTTGCTACCTTGCGCTCATACCGCTGCAGTGCGACTGTGTCCACTGCAACGCTGGCTCCACTCGGAGCGCTCGCATTTTGACTTATTCCCGGAGGCTGGATCCCTTTAGCAGCAACATAATCTGCGGCCACCCCAGTGAGCCAGTTTTTTGCATCGACATCGGAAGCGAAGCGAGTCGCGGGCGTATGTTCGGTTGCGAGCGCCCAGACCAGGATGGCCTCGACTCGACGCGGAGGGTAACCCTGTTGCGTAAGATGCGCCTTCAAGGCGGAGAGTGGAAAGCCTCCGGGCATGCTGCTGCTGACCAGCTTCGCAATTTGGGCCTGCAGGTAGGGCCCGGGTCCCGAATATGCGGGTAACTTCGCCACCAGTTCGGATACGGGAATGTCGGCGGCATCTCCTTCAAGGGATTTCCCGACTTCTTTTGAGAGATCTCCTATCACTTCATTCTGCAAGGCCGACTTCCCTCCGACAAGGTCGCGTATCTTGCTGGCTGCCCCAATGGCGCGTCTGGGCAATTTCAGCTTTCCGGATAGCAACACCATTACGCAGTCCATCCCAGTGGGCCCTTCATCTGTCATACTGGTCCCGCCTGAAGGGGTTATGGTGGGCGCTGCTACAGGTGCCATGGGCGCTGCCGTTGGAGCAGGTAGTATTATGCGGGCCATCGCACAGTATGAAGCCACCACGCCATCCATCCAGGACGTAGTTTCCCCTTCTCCCAATCGTTCGGGTGGCTCCATGGCCAGGCTGTGAAGGAGCACACTCTGTGTACGACCATCGGGAAGGCCATAATGCGACGCTAGAAGTGATCGCAGATTGGAGAGAGATATTCCCCCGGGCATTTTCCGGCTTATCATCTTGGAAAGAAGAGCTGAAGAGACTTCACCGAGACGCACGTAACCACGGCCGACCTTGCTCGCCAGGACGGTCAGAGGCAATTCGGTCATTCCCTCTTCTGCTTTGCTTGCGAACTCCTTTTCTATGTCCCCCACCAGCTCATTCTGCAGTGCCGATTTTCCACCGACCAGCTGCTTGATGGTGGTGTCCGGCGAGATCCCGTCCACTTGTTGCCGCAGCCGGATAGAGAGCAGCACTCTCAGAAAGTGCACCGCCTCCACCGGACTGTCTGCCACCGTTGGAATTGCGCTGGCGACTACAGGAACTTGAGGCGCGATGACGGGAGGCGAGACAGTGTGGATTAGTGGCGGTGTTGCTTCGGATGTTTTGGCAGGCGTGGCTTCTTCGGCGCTCGGACGGCTAAAATAGATCGTGTCACGGTCTCGAACGTACCACAGAATTTCTCTGGAAATTAGCGGGCTGTAATTGCCAGCAGCAAGCGTACGCTGCGCCATCGTAGCAAGAGTTGGTGCTGGCCCGATTTCGATAAACTTTTCCACAGCGAGGCCGTTGGATGAAAAGAGTGCATGCTGAGTTTCGATCCAGCGCACGGGCGATGCAAATTGGTAGGCAAGCAGTTCAACAAGTAGCAAGTAGGCTAGCCGGCGGGGGCTCGCCGAGTGTGCTGAAAAGTCGGAAAGAACTCCGCCGAGGATAGCGCTATTGGTGCTGCCGAACACGGTGCGTACATAGGATTCGTCCAGCGAGAAAGGTTGGGCAGTGACATTCGGAATGTACCGCCCGACGAGGGTTGTCGGATCCACAGATTCCACTGTCATGCGTTGTTGTAGCACGTGGCGGAAGGCGGGCACACCGTCTTCCAGGAACTTGGAATGGAATGGAACGTCTATGCCCTGCAGAGGGATCGTCGCCTCTCCTCTGGACAGTTCCAACACTCCGTTATTGACCAGCCTCTCCTCCTCTGTCGCTTGGATGGCGGAGGCGATGATAGGTGATACAGCGTCCTTTTTGCTCGGGTCCTTTTTCAGCTCCGAGAGCACCAGTCCCAGTACGTTCAAATTGCCAAGCTCTCCGGCCACCACGTATTGATTGTTCTCGATGTTGTAGTTAACTACCTGAAGCAGCTCTGGACGTTGTCGGAGAATGGCATCGATGATTTGGTTTAGGTGTGTCTCCCGGAAGAGGGATGGATGAACGCGGCTCGGATTGACTGCGACCATGCCGTAATTTGACCGGCCGTTCTTATCTCGAACGACGGCATTCTGCATCGTCATGCCGCGGAGGAATACAATATCGACCAGGGACTCGATGGTCATGACAGAAGCAACGCTGGCCAGAGCGGCATACTCGCCCAAACTGTGGCCAGCGAAGATGCAGTCATCAGGCACAAGTGCTTTATCTTGCATATCTCTGAAAGCGGCCAGCTCGACCAGCACGAGCGCTGGTTGAGAAAATTGTGTCGCGAAAAGAAGACCGTCGGGATGGCCGAAGGTAAACGTTGCGCTGGAATCAAGGATCTCAGGGAACAGCGGCCGCTCTTCCATATCCCCTTCATTGTTTAGTCGTACTCGTTGTTTCAGCGCTTGGTAATTGCTTTTGATCTTTCGCCCTTGAACGCCGCCAAAGTGCAGCGTGATGTGTTTGGGATTCTCGCGGACGATCATGAGTATGGAGAAGCCATAATTTTCCACGAAATATGAATCAGCTCTGTCCCACACATGTTTAGCTACTGCAGACACCGAATAGAGGTCCATTCCCATGCCAATTGAAGCCGAGCCCTGCCCTGTGAAAGCATAGACAGTCTTAGGGGATCTGACCTCTGCCCGGCCTTTGACCACAAGATGGTCGTGCTGGTTGTGGGTGGTGAGCTCAAGCAACATGCGGCCCTTGCGCATGCCCGTATGTTGCACGCGCGTGACGAGTCTGTCGCGCGGCTGCACCATCCCCGCGAATTCAGTAGAGAAATCAACAACACGTGCCACCTATGCGATCGCGCATTGGATGAGTTCAGGGTGCCTCGGGCGATAGAAGCACGGCGCGTGTACCTGCTCATTGGCGACATAGGACTCAACGACGCGGCGCGCATTAGCGGAAGACCACATGCCATGAGTGATGGTGGAGGGCAAGGCGGCGAGTGTAGCGAATAGAGGATTCGTGTGTATCGGATTGTAATCGCGCGAGGCCTCTGCATACGTGTGGTTCTCTTCGGGAGCGGTCACAATATCAGGCGATGCCAAGAGAGAATACCCGCCACCTTCAAAAAACACGGCCAGCTCGTTCCTTGCGCCCAGGCGCGCAAAAAGCGCCGTGGGAACGTTTCCCTTCACTCGCTCTCTGTGGTAGTCGATGGCCGCCACGAGGGTCTCGCCCAGCCTGACCGTGCCGGTTGCCCTAACGTGCATCAGCCGAACACCCTGGCGCATGCGCGTTGTTCCCGCCGACCCTAGCCAAACCTCAGTTGAGGCGAGGCAGACCGAGAGAGGCGCTGCGATGGTCTCGGCATCAGCTCCGGTAATGAGAGAAGGCTCCATCCAACGTATCCACGCCTTGGACTTCAGAATGGCCAACTTGTGTGCATCCAGATGGATCACCCATTCGTCCTGGCTCTTGCGGAATCCTTTTGCGTCGGGGCTAATTCCCTCGTCCAGACCCTCCTTGTGGCGGAACAAAAACTGGCTGCTGATCTCAAGCACCGGCACCGCCGCGTCGTCCTTCGCTACCACCTCTTCCTCGTCTCCCTTCTTAGTAGGGGCCTGAGCCGTTGCGTCTTTGCCCTGGTGTGATGGTTCCTTCAAGGCCTTGGACTTTGCAAACCGGCTCAGACAGGCACGGACGCATATCCGCTGACCCGATGTAACGCTCTCGATCGCTGTCACCTCTACTTCCGTGAGCACTCTGTCTCCCTCCCTGAACTGTCCCGCAGATGGCGCTAGGCTGTCTCGTCCAAGAGGCTTGAAGCCGTTGCTCAGATGGACCAGGTTGAGAAGATCGCCATCGAGCTCCTCTAAGAACAGAGGCTTGATCAGGGATTCCCAGGCAATCACTATGCCGAAATCTACCGGAGCCACAACTTCAGCGCCATCCACACCCATTGAGGGACGCCCAACCGCCCTGCAGAAGCGCAGTACGTCTGGGGCCGTGACACCGAAGACATGGCTGAAACGGACGGCAAGCGGATCCTCCAAAGGGGAAGGAGGCACATCGATTTTCGCTGAAGGAGTCCACAGCCTGCGGTAGAATTCCCGTATCCTGGAGTTATGTCCGTGCGGCAGCTCCTGGATTGCCGCCCATCCCTGGTCCGGGCGGTAGGCGTAATTGATTGCCACCGAGCCCCCTTTGCCACCGGGCAGGTGATGGTGGAGGTGCATGATGAGGGCACCCGCGCTTTCGTCCGTCAGTGTGAGCCGAAGAAACTCTTGGCCTTCCTCCTCTTTCTGCTCTGGTTCAATGCGCTCACCATCGCTCAACGTGCTCTCCGATGGGTCGCTGGAGTGGTGCCGATGGTGGCGCAGCCACATGCGGACTTCGCGCACCAGGCACGGATTGCCGGCGGCAGAGTAGATCCGAATGGTTTCGCCGGGACGGCAATCAAACAGATGGCGCACGCGATTGGGGTGTCGCATCCGTGCTCGCGTGATGTGAGAGGCGTTCAACATCGCTCGCCACCACCCGTCGCCGACCGAAAGCAAGGAGAACCATTCTGTTTCGCCAGGAAGTGTACGTCGGTCAGCTTGTGCGTCGACCGAAATCGTCTTCGTGATTTTGCCTTCCACGTTCACTTCCCGTACTGATATTCCCGCCGGCAGACCGCTTCCGCTAGTTCTGCCGGTTCCAGCTTTTATATTCGGGTGGAGCGGTAACTTCGCGCGAGCGGATAGGGATTTTTCTAGATCGCCGAGATATTCCACTGCCGGCAACCCTTTTTCTTTCTGGTGGGCGTCAGCCTCGCTTCCCTCTTTGGTATCCGTGCGCAAGAGGGCAATCCATCCTTCGTGGATACCATTCAGAACGTCTGCAAGTGGCTCGTTGACCTGCGTGCTGTAGCGCACAGCAACAGGGCCCTGCAAGATGACAACACGGCCCACATCACGACTTTCTACGGCATCGAGGTCCTCGGACTGCCAGAGGGAGTCCTTCTTGAACCACAGCTGCAGATCGCCATCAATCACGGGCACGAAATTCACCGGCTTGCCTTTCTGCCTGCATATCTGCAGGAACACATCAACATCCTCACTGGACAACAGCTGTGTCTCCGCAAGCGGGTAGATGTCCAACACACGTGCTATAACCCCGTGAGGGTCTTGCAGCAGCTCTAAGCGGCTGGGCAGTCGAGATGCATTCCTCGCCGAGTTATCGTTGATTCCTTTGGGTGACAGTCGCTCCTCCAACAACTTAAGAAATCTGTACACCCTCGCCATGTAGCTTCGATGAATCCAGCGCCCAGTGCTAGCTGGAAGTGCGTTTCCACTTTCCTTCTCTTCCTCTTTTTCTTTGTTCCGTTTGTCTGTTTCCGACGTCGGCAAAATGTACATCAGTGATACCATGCGAATCAGTACATCAGAGTATGTCATGTCCGGAAGGTCGACCACTCGACCATCAGGCTTGCGCCCAAAGTACACCTTTTGAAAGTCCGCATTCAGGCGTCCAATGATGTAGTCCTTTCGTTCCGCAATGCGCGCCGTTTGTTTCTCTTTTGGCAAGGAAAATATTTGTTGATCCAGTTCTCGCCACAGGCGAACTCCTCTCGTTGCAACCTTGTGTATGGGCTCTCCAAGCTCGGACTGCACAGTAATGATACCGCCTGCTATGCCATCGTAGGATTCCTCCCAACGATGCTCTGCATCAATTCCTGGGGTGTCCACAAGCAGCTGCTTGGCTTCAAGTGCAGTGTCTGCTTCCTTACAGACCATTATTCGTGAAGATATCAGAATTGCATCGAATGGCATGGCCGCATATCCATAGCGGAGGCTCCAAGAACCAGTTAGGTACGGCCAGGAATCCTTGGCATCCCCAAATCCGCTGCCGGCTATGAGTATCACATTAGGGCGCGCCCTGATGCTGGAATAAGTTTGCAAGATGGGTTCGTGGAGGTCCTCAAAGGAATGATGACCCCCGCCACGACCTCCGGTCCATTGCAGTAAAATTGGCAGGTCTGGCACGTGTTCGGCAATTTGAGTAACCAGATTGATTGAAGATACAGATCCCGGTTTGAAGGCCACGTGTCGGATTCCGACAGCCTGCAACGCGTGGATGATTTCCACAGATTTTTCCAGAGAGGGAACGCCAGCGGCAATGGTTACTCCATCGACAGGGACGCCCTCACGCGCAAGCTCGCAAACCAGAGGATACTGGAAGCTCCACAATCTTGGATTCAAAAATAGCAAGTTGAAGGTAATTCCGTTGCCCGGCTCAAGCGACGAGTGGAGGCATCGCACTCTCTCTCTGAAGCTGGATGTCCGCGGCAAGCCGCCTCCAGCGAGTTCGGCATAGTAACCCGAGTTAAGGGCTGCGGCGACAATCTGGTGGTTCACCGTCGTGGGCGTCATTCCGGCCACCAACACTGGTGGTTTGCCAATAATGCGAGAGAACTTGGTGTCGAGGATGACCCTGCCGTCGCAATTGCGGCGTACGAGACGAGGAGCGTACTGATCTCGCCAGTTTGCAGCGAATGGGATAGCTGCTGCGCGACAATCGAGAAGAACGTTCTTGTCGGTAGCAGCAACGACGACCTGCACACCGCTTCCTTCCCAATTTCGTCTGCAGACAGAGCCGATGCCAGAGAGTCCGCCCGGTCCCCAATCAATCACATGAGTGATTCCATTGTCTACTGATGCTGCTCGTGTGGCTTGGACCCAATTTACGGGCTCCGTACATTGCAGTCGCACCAGATCACTCAGCAAGTCTTTGCTGCCCCGCATATCCTCGCCATTCGCAGGCGAATGCACCGGCATGCGTAGTCTGTCTGCCCGAAATATTTTATCAAGGCCAAGCCGCTGGGCATCGGCCAGCACAAGAGCCGTAGCGTCGGCAAGAAGCCTGGCAGAGTGGAAAGGAACCGAAACCGGCAAGTACATCATCGAATATTCCCGCTTCCTGCGCGAATACGGAATGCGAGACTGGTCGAGCTGGTCCTGCTGTCGAGTGCAGATGGTCCTCAGCGCCGAAGCCAGGGTATGCAGGCTCTCAGGGTGGCCCACAACGACCACCGCACGAGGCCCATTGATTAGAGCGACCTCTAGCTGGCGCTCGGGCTTGTCTGCGAAAGACTTGTTTACCCTATCCACAGCCCCTTGGACGGTGGACGGGACCAGCTGGAACACGGCCATCATCGGTGTGGGGCCATTGACACTCTCGCCGTGCTTGATGCTATCGGCGATGATCTCCGCCCGCTGGGTAGGAACTGCGGCGGGAACCTTGGACACTTGCTGCAACCTCACACCTAGACAGAACAGCAACCGCGCTGCTGCAATTATACCGCTTGCCACCTCCTCCTCGGTTGTGGCGCTTGCAAAGATCGCAGCTGCGGTAATGCCTTGGCTGTGCCCTGTAGTACCCTTGAAGAGCCGCACGACGTCGGAAACCGGTCTTCCCCAGGCCTTGATAACTAGGAGGTAGTTGGCAAGGCTGACGAGGCCCAGCATCGGGTAGCTGACGGGTGCGGAGTGTAGATACTCCAGGGGTGGAATGACGGATCCCTCTGGTCCGCCTTCCGTCTCCTCGTTGGCGATCCACGAAAGGATGTCCAGCCCGTAAGGGAATAAATGCGCGATGCCGCTGGCGAGATCCTGGATGGCAAGAACAGCGCCGTGTATCACTGGCCTCAGGTCCGAATATTGTTCGTATATCGATCTCAGCTCGGGCAGCCACGACACACCTTGCCCACCAAACACCGAGAATAGACCCGCGTTCCCGTCCTCCGCCATGCCCAGCAGCGCGGAAGGACTGGGGTTGGATGCCTCCTCGGAATACCCATGCTCTCGGAGCTCCGTCGACACTGCCAGGTACACCCGCAGAATCTTTTTTGTCTCCTCGCTTGCTTGATTCGGGATCGCGTGTATGTTGTTACCCTGCAACGAAGAATGGAATTTGGAAAACGCCAATCTCAGAAGGTACACTCGCGACGCAGGCGAGAGGACTGCCCGAGATTTTCTCCCGTCGATGTCTGGTTTTGATTCGTAAACAGCTGCCAGAAACGCACCAAGCACACGATAGTCTGTGTGATCGGTGCCATCTCCCGGAGGGACGTCATCTTGCTGCCCGTCTGCTTGCGCGTCGAACGCAACCTTCTCCCACAAGGTCTGGACAACACGTAACAATTCTACCGGAACCCACAGTTGGATATTTGATGATAACTTGAACGGGACCTTGGCTGGATTTTTCTCCTTAAGCTTGCGGGTAGTTCTTTCAACAGTCCGTTGTTCCTTCCAGTCTTCAAAAAAGCGTTTTTTGTTCGTGCTGTGCGTCGGCAGCTCCGGCTCCGCCGGATCTTTTGCTTCGGGCGACGGTGATGGCGCAGCCTCGGGGGGCTGCACTGCAGGCACCAGTGATGGCTGTTGTTCTTGCTGCTGCATCTGACGGCGGGCCGACGCTGCACACCAACGCTACCGCGCCCGCCTGGTCGGGCCGTTACGTCTGGCCGCGAGGCCAGAATTGGTATGCCGAGATGTACTACAACCAGATGCCGACGATCTTG
>Ga0170475_127029795_pt1 | contig 12176 bp, 7 predicted proteins | sample Soicark_Litter_5_FD_111474 | JGI IMG/M metagenome (GOLD analysis project Ga0170475, IMG submission 111474) | Avena fatua rhizosphere microbial communities from Hopland, California, USA. Combined Assembly of 48 SPs | reverse complement strand
GTTCCAATCAACGATACTGGTACAGCGAGCAGCGGGATCAGCGTCGCGCGCCATCCTTGCAGGAAAATGAACACTACGAGGATGACAAGCGCGATGGCTTCGAAAAGCGTGTGCTTGATTTCGTTGATGCCCTCAGTAACGGCGAGCGTCGTGTCGAGCGGTATTGCATAGTCGAGGCCCTTGGGAAATCTGGTCTTCGATTCCGCCATCAACTTGCGCACACCTTCGGCCGTCTTAACTGCATTGGTACCGGGAAGTTGATAGATCGCAAGGATAGCGGCGGCTTTTCCGTTCAAGCGGCCCTGAAGGGCATAGGTCTGAGCACCAAGTTCAATTCGTGCAACGTCTTTCAAACGAAGAATCCCACCGTCTGGCTGCGCACGAACGATGATTTGTGAGAATTCTTCAGCTGAGGGCAACCGTCCCGGAGCGCGAACCGTGTAAGTGAAATCCTGGCCATTCGGCACGGGTTCGCTGCCGATGTCCTGCGGGATTAACCGTATTCTGCGTTTGAATGGCATTGACGATTTCCGGAACTGTTACGCCTAGACTAGCCAGCTTGTCCGGGTTGACCCAGCATCGCATAGCGTACTGGCCGGCTCCGAATACCGTCACCGACGCAACGCCGGGCACGCGTGTCAACGCATCATTGATGTTGATGATGCCGTAGTTGGCGAGAAACACGTTGTCGTAAATATTCGACGGGGAATAGAGCGCAACCAGCATTAGCGGTGTAGCCGTCGATTTCTGAACCGTCACACCATACTGGTTGACCGAGCTCGGCAGCTGGGAGGTCGCCTGATTGCTGCGCATTTGCGAGAGAATCTGGTCGGTATTCGTCTCCGTAGCAATATCGAAGTTGACGGTCAGCTTAAGGCTGCCATCGCTGCCGTTAAGCGAATACATGTATTGCATGTTGTCGACGCCGGACATCTGCTGCTCGATAGGCGTCGCCACCGATTGTGCGACCGTCTCCGCATCGGCGCCGATGTAGGTGGTCTGAACCTGGATCTCCGGCGGAGCGATCTTAGGAAACTGGGCCGTGGGGAGACCGAGCATCGCTACTATGCCAGCGACGACCATCAGAATGGAAATCACCATGGCCACGATAGGCCGATTGATAAAGAATTTAGACATGACTAATTGCCCTCGGCCTGCGCTGTCTGCGCGAATGGCTTTGCGTTGACAGTCATTCCGTCGCGTACCTTCTGGAACCCCTGGGTGACTACCTTTTCCCCGGGCTTAAGACCCTCAGTGATAATCCAGTTATTCCCCACTCTGTCTCCGACCTTCACTGGGCGGAAACTCGCCTTGTTATCTGAACCGACAATCACGACCTGGTAGGCAGACTGAACCTCGATAACCGAGGCCTGTGGAACGAGCAATGCTCCCTTGTTGTCGCCGGTCTTGATTCGCACGCGCCCGAAGCCACCAGGGCGCAGAGTCGCGTCGGCGTTGGGAAATTCAGCCGCAAACTGGATAGTTCCCGTCTGCGAGCTAACTTCGCGGTTCACCAGGATGATCCGACCCTTGCTGGCATAACGTTGTTCGTTTGCTTGGATATATTCAACGCTGAGGGGGCGGTCTTTAGGTGCGCCTCGTAAGACGGCGGCTATTCTGTCGGCGTTCTGTAGATACGCATTTTCACTGATCGAGAAGTAAGCGCGAATGGGGTTGACCTTGGAGACGGTGGTCATCTTAGTAGTGCTGCCCACCAGGTCGCCAACTTGCGCTGTGGCCACTCCAGCGATGCCGTCGATCGGCGAATAGACTTTCGTCCATTCAAGATTGAGTTGTGCTTGTTCGACCATCGCCTTGGCGGCTTCGACCTGTGCCGTGGCGGCTGCTTGGGCTGCGATATCGTTATCGAGCTGCTTCTGCGGAATCGCGTTCTGCGCGGCCAACGGCGTATCACGAACCACGTCGGTTTCCGCTCTCGAGAGATCGGCTCGAGCGACTGCAAGTTGAGCTTTTGCCTGATTCAGCGCAGCTTCAAATGGGCGGGGATCAATCTCAAACAGAAGCTTACCCTTGGGCACAAAGTAGCCTTCCTGGTAATTCTGCTTCAGCAAGTATCCCTGAATCTTGGGTGTGATCTGGGCGTTGGTATCGCCGTTCAATTGGGCGACCCATTCCGAGTAAATGGGAACGTCTTGCTGAATCACGTTCGCCACTTCAACGTCGGGGGCGGCAGGCGGAGCAGCCGCTTTCTGCTCTGCACAGCTCGCGAGTAGTAGAAGTGCCGCAAGCAAGACGACTACCCGGAAGAACGTCTTCCACTCAGATGTGGAATGAAGTTGAATCGCAAAACGAGTTTCCATGGTGAACTCCGCTGCCGTTGCAGCTGTGATTCTGGCGCGCAAAGGAAATCATGATGTTTTTAGGCCCCTATCGCGCTAAGCACTACTAGCAACATTCATAGTCAGCGGTGGATAGGAATTGGTAGGTCGAAATGGCAGTGCTTAAAAATCAAGCCAGCAACGAAACGATGATTGTGCCCCATGTGGTGAGAAGAATGTGACCGATCGCGGCGGTGTACGAGTAGCCAAGAGTGGCGATTGAACTATCTGATTTTTCCTGCACAGCCGCACAGCCGGCGATCATCGTTTGTGCGCCAGCAACTCCGCCCAGAAGTTGAACTGGTTCAAGATGCAGGACGTGGTGTCCAAACAGGACGCCAGAAATCAGCGGGATAAGCGTGACAAAGATACCACCGAGGAACAACAGGTATCCGGAGTCTTTAACCGCAGTGATAAATATTGGGCCGGCCTTGAGGCCGATCATGGCGACGAATGCGGCGAGACCGATAGAACGCATGAAGAGGATGGCGGCATCGGGTATGCGGGCAAACCATGGACGAGTGGAACGCGCCCATCCCACTGTCAAGCCAGCCAGTAATGTTCCAACACTCGTCCCTAGACTTATACGCATTCCACCAATTGGAAATGTAATCGCCGCACCTACGAGAACTCCGATAAAGATAGCAATCCCGAGGACGCCGAGATCGCTGTCCTCGTTGGGCTGGATCTTTCGACCCATTATGGGCGCCAGTTTTTCAACGGCATCCTCAGGACCGGTGACCTGGAGAGTGTCCCCGCGCTGAACGGCAACATTGGCGCCTATTGGAAGCGCGCGTCCACCGCGAGTGATTCCGCGCAACATCACACTACGAGCTTCGTCAACTGTGTCCACTATCTCCTGAAGCGTCTTCCCCTCGATGTTCTTACTCGTAACATATAAATCGCATGCGGCAACAGGTATCTCAAGGAGATCGGGATCAGTGGTCTCCGAGGAAGTGGGTCCCAGAACCTTCACCAGGACTTCGGTCCTGCCGAGCACTGCAACGGTATCACCGGCCTCGATGACGGTTGTACCGTCAGGAGAGAAGATCTCGCTGCCTCGCCGGATTCGTTCTACAAAGAGGCGGGCATCGGCGACGGATTTTTCAGCAACCGCGACGGTTTTCCCAACTATGGGCGCGTTTTGTTGAACTTTGTAGGCACGAAATCCAATCGCCTGCCAAGCGGAACTGACACCCATTTTCGTGTGGCGGATTCCTAGTTTCGCTTCTTCCAGCTTGGACGCGGTACGCAGATCGATGCCGAGCAGTCTTGGTCCGAGGGAACTGCAAACCCAAATGACGCCAATGGTGCCGAAGATATAACAGATAGCATCAGCAACCGCGACATGACCGATAAGTATTTGTTTCTGTTCATCGGAAATTGCCAGTCCGCGAATCGCTTCACTGGCAGTGCCGATCGCAGGTGACTCGGTTAGCGCCCCGGAGAGCAAACCGGCGGAGAATCCTACGTCGAACCTTAAGATACGCGCGACGATGTACGCACTGATTAAACCTACAACAGGAACAAACGTGGCGAGAACGGCCCAGCGCCAGCCGTCTCCTTTCAGATTGCTGAAGAAGCTGGGCCCTACGGAGTAACCGATCCCGAACAGGAAAAGCAGGAACAACATTGCCTTTGCCTGGTCAGACACCGAGACGTGAAACAGATTCCCAATAAAAATGCCGGCTAAGAGTGAAGAAGTAACCACGCCAAGTCCGAAGCCGCGGAACTTAAGGCGTCCCAGAAGGTAGCCAATTCCTACTGCCAGGTACACGGCCATTTCCGGATACTTCTCAAACAGCTTAGCCAGCCATTCCATACCTATCCTTGCGCCCACTCTTCAAACGTGAGCGACTCATCCAGGAAAGCCTACTTAGCAGCAGCGAGTTCGCGCGCCTTCTCTGATTGCCTTTGCGACGCTTCGTACTGATCGCGGTATCCGCGTGCTATCGCACGAACGCCGCGCCCAATTTCCTCGTAGACTTCGTCACTCAAGTTCGCTAACGAAACCCGCAGCGACCAGTCGGGCGCATCAAATCCGCCGCCGTTCAACAGAACAATGCCGTGATCCTCAGCAAGTCGGAACGCAAGATCCAGCGGGTGAACATTCTTCTTCAGATATTCCACCGCTTCTTTTCCAATATTCTTGTTGGCCCAGAACTCGAAGTCGATCAAGCCGTAGTACGCGTCATACAGTTCGTTCGGTGGCAGTTCGAGACCAAGCCCTTCGAGCAGCGAATGGATACGACGGTACACGATGTCGCGACAGGCCTTCTGATAATGCTTTTCGGTATCCATCAGTTCGGCGAGTGAGAACATCGACATCATGACTTGCTGCGGTAACGAGAGCCCAGCGGTATGATTCAATGCGACGTCGCGGCTATCGGCCACGATACGGTCGATAAATTTCACTTTGCGCGGCTCGAGGGTCAGCGCACCATACCGCTTATCGAGCGCTTTGAGTTCGGCATCCGGGAGTTTCGCGATCATTTTGTCGTAGATGTTGTTTTCGTGGAGGGAAATCACCCCGAGACGCCATCCAGTGCAGCCAAAGTATTTCGAGTACGAGTACACGCCGATGGTGTTATGTGGCAGCTCACCCAGTAGCGAACGGAATTCGGGTACAAAGGTTCCGTAAACATCGTCAGTCAACAGCATGAGGTCGGGACGTTTCGTCTTGACCAGGTTAGCGATCTTGCCGATCGTTTCCTTACTGAGCGCAACGCCGGTCGGATTTCCAGGATTCACGACGAAGAAGGCCTTGACCTTGGGGTCTTCCAACTTCTTCAACTCACTGTCGGTAAACTGCCACCGGTTCTCTTGCGGCGCTGCGATGTTTACAACGTTTAGCGCGTAGTCCTCAAGATGAGTCATCTCGATGTAGGGAGTGAAGATTGGGGTACCGAGTGCAATCGTGTCACCGGGTTTCAGCAGGCGGTTGGCCTTGAGCGATTTAAACAGGTAGCACATCGCAGCAGTTCCGCCCTCAACTGCATAGAGATCGAATTTGCCGGCAGGCCGTGGTTCACCGCACATTGCCCACATCAGGTATTCATGCGTGATGCGCTCGTTGTGAACCAGCATGCGGTCGGGTACGGGATAGTTGTCACCGATGATGGAGTCCACCAGTTCATGGACAAATGCATCAGGTTCGAAGCCAAAGGTCTTGACGGCGAACTTCACCATCGATGCTAGGAACGCTGCACCTGGGGAGTCGGCATGCTGAGCGAGGCGTAGCCAGTTTTCCAGTAGACCGGATATCCCTTGCGCCTGTGGCATGCCCCCCAAACCGGCGGAGTGCTCCATTACTCGCTTGCTTTCGGAAACCGCAAACTGCCCCAGGAGGAAGTAGCCTTCCCGCGGTGTAGTGGCGATCCAGTTGGGGTTCCCGCGGCCGGCATTCAAGAAGGCCGACTGTGTGGTCCGCGAAGTCTTCTTTGCCAGATTGATCAATTCATCTTTAATTTCAAAAGGACTCAGTTTTTCAAAAGTCTTAAGATTCATGACATCCATGGTCGTTTCTCCTCGAATCGATTCGTTGAGTTATTTCGCGAGGAGCAGGATGACAACCATGCCCCAAATTGTGAGGAACGTATTTCCAACGGCATATGTAACCGTGTAACCGAGGGCAGGAACCTGGCTCTTACCCAAATCACAAACCAGACCCAATGAAGCTGTCGTGGTACGCGAACCAGAGACGATTCCTAAAGTCAGCGCATCATGGAAACGGAAGATGTACTTGGCTACGAACATGCCAAGCACGAGAGGTATCGTTGTCGCCAGGGCTCCCCACAGGAACAAGCCGATACCCTGCGTTTTGAGTCCGTTCACAAATCCTGGACCGGCGGAGATACCAACAATGGCGATGAAGATGTTCAGTCCGACCGAATTCATAAACCAAACGGTCGGTGAGGGGATGCGTCCGAAGGTTGGGCGCACAGAACGCAACCAGCCAGCCACGAGTCCGGCGATGAGTGCGCCACCAGCCGTGGATAAAGTTAAAGGTATCCCGGACACCTTGAAAACGAGTGAACCGATGAGAGCACCAATCGTAATCGCGGCACCGATGAAAGCGACGTCGGCTACATCTGTTTGTCTGTCAGCTACGCCTAACAACTTTGTGACTGCGGAAGTGTCCTGCGTGCGACCAACGACGTTCAGGATGTCTCCGCGGTTGATCTTGGTCGTCGGCAGAATCGGAATCGACGTGGCGACAGCTCCGCGGGTGATCTTCCGCAGGAATACCCCACGAGCAGCGGGCAGGACAGCAAGCTCAGCAAGAGTTTTGCCGTCTACCTCCTTGTTGGTCACACAGACATCGACGCCCTCTATTGGCATGTGCAGCAATTCCGGATCGTCAACCTCTTTCGGGCCTTCTCTCGTGACCGCGGCATCCTGACCACCCGAGACGGCAGCGAGTTGTCTTCCTTGGCCTAAGACGTTCACCAGCACATCTCGCACACCAGCAACCGCTACTACATCGCCTTCTTGCAGTACCGTATCGGCCGTAGCATCTTCGATAACGCCGTTACGGCGAACTCGCATGACGAAGACTCGCGCGTCGGGAATGAGTGCTTCGGCCTCAACCGCCCGAAGTCCAACAGCCCTGCCGCCTTTTGCAATCTGAAAAGCGCGCAATTCCCAGCGATGCCAAGCTGAACCGGCACCGCCAAGTTCTTTGGCACCGCCACCGTTCTTCTCCTCGTAATCTTTGCAGGCCGCGGGGAGATCTATGCCTAGCAACCGCGGTCCGATCACCGCAATCACGATGGCTGAACCGACGGTGCCGAACATGTATGTCACCGCGTAAGCCACCGGCATTGAGTCGATCAGAGCTTTTGCCTGGTCCGCAGCCAGACCTAACCGGTTAATGGCGTCAGTCGAAAGACCCATGGCAGCAGACAGTGTCTGTGACCCGGAGTAGAAGCCGGCGGAGTAGCCTAGGTCATAGCCGACCATTTTGCAGATCACCACCGGGACCACGAGACTAAAGACGCACTGCACCGCCGCGAAGAAAGCCTGTGGCAATCCATCCTTAGCAACTCCTCGGACGAATTGCGGGCCAACACCGTAACCTACTGCAAACAAAAACAGAAGGAAGACGAACGCCTTTAACGGCTGGTTGATCGTGATTCCGAGTTGTCCGATAAGAACCCCAGCCAATAACGTGGCAGTCACCGATCCAAGGCCTATGCCTTTAAAGGTGAACTTGCCGAAGTAATACCCGAGTCCCAGAACGATGCAAATGGCAATCTCTGGATACTGTCTGAGCGTGTCTGCAAACCATGTGAACATGTTCTCTCTCCGCCTTGTTTCACTTAAACCGCAAGCTTCTGTCTTGCCACCAACTCTTTATGACGCATGCGCCAGATCGTGTTTCGTCTCTGTCTTCCCCTTCTTCGCCTTCCCATTGCTGGACCCCTTTTTCAACGTCTCAACGAACGACGCTTTCAGGAGTTTCAAACCAAGTGTGGCGTTGTAGCCATGTATCTCTTTCACATCCAACTTGCGCATGAACTCAATGGTTTCACCGTTGATGACCTGGCCAGGAACCATGATTGGAAAACCAGGCGGATATGGAATGACGAAGTTGGCTGACACCAATTCAGGTCCGGACTTAATTCGCTTGTCGATCTCCGGACTGGAGAGTTTCACGTGCTCGCACTGCTCTTCGCGGTAGGCGCCGAAGAAGGCAGTGCGCATATCGCCCTCACTCGTGCGGCTGCTCGCATCTTCGCGGAAACTATTGTGGAAGCAGCTGAAGTTCGGCAGGTCAGGTACATCGTGCGTCAGCGATTTCACTCGCGCAGCGAAGGTTTCCTGTTCTGCCTTTCCGCCCTGCGCTAGTCTCTTCTCGATTTTTTGCGAGATCTCAACCAGCACCTTCATTAGGTGAGCGATGTCGCTGCGAGTGTTATTGATGTTGGTTTGCAGCAAGACACTGTTACGTGATGTCTTGTTGAGCTGAATATCGTAATCCGCCGCGAGCAGACCCTTGAACTGCGTGCCGTCGAATCCAGCCGAACCGCAAACCAGCGTTAGACGGGTCACGTCGAGAGCAAACTCATCTTCGTGAAGGGCTTTGACGACTGAGGCCCAGTTCGTTCCTGGCATCAGATAGTCAACAAAACCTGAATTACGGAATTCAGTCGGGATCAGGCTATCGGCGCCGAGAATCCGGAAGTACTTCGACACGAGCGGGTGTGTGTTGACCTCGTGCCGCAGATCCAGAGCCAATTGAATTGCACGATTCACCAACTCATAGCCTTCGAGTTCCATCTGACGGCGAGCAACATCGAGAGACGCGATGATCTGAAGATTAGGCGACGTGGAGGCGTGAGTGAATATTGCCTCGTGGAACTGCTCCTCAACCGTGTGGTAATCCTGATCCTTTACCAGCACCATTGAGCCCTGCCGTAAGCAAGACATTGATTTGTGTGTGGAGTTCGTCTGGTAGACGCGCAGGCGCACCTTGTCCGGGTTCGGAATCAGCCGCGTTTCAAGGAGCCGTTTGTCGGACGCATCAAGATCACTACCGAGTTTCTTTGCCTGTTCAGCGTAGGCAGCGCGATATGCAGGATCCTGGAGCTTCTTTTCCAAAATCTCTGCGGCACCCATTGCCGTGCGACGACGATAGAACGGAGTCCAGCGAGCGAAACCAAACCAAGCTTCGTCCCACAGGAAGATGAGGTCTGGCTTAATGGCCAGGCACTCTTCCATCACGCGCTCGACGTTGTAGATGTGTCCGTCGAAAGTGCAGTTCGTGAGCACAACCATTCGAGCGCGATCTAACTTCCCTTCCGCCTTCAAATCGAGCAACGCCTTCTTGATTGTGCGTAGTGGAACCGCACCGTACATCGAGTACGGCGTCAGGGGATATGCTTCGACATAGAGCGGCAACGCGCCTGACAGCACTGCGCCATAGTGGTGAGACTTGTGGCAGTTGCGATCCACCAGCATGATGTCACCCGGAGCCAGCAAAGCCTGCTCCACCATCTTGTTGGAGGTTGAAGTTCCGTTCGTGACAAAGAAGACGTGATCGGCACCAAACGCTCGCGCTGCATAATCCTGCGCCACCTTGATGTTCCCAGTAGGCTCGAGCAGGCTGTCCAAACCGCCGGTGGTCGCGGATGACTCGGCGAGAAACAAGTTCAAGCCGTAGAAGTCGCCCATGTCGCGAATCCAATTCGACTTGAAGATCGACTTGCCTCTGGCAATTGGTAGAGCGTGGAAGGTACCAATCGGGCGCTGTGCGTACTTCTGAAGATTCTCAAAGTACGGAGTAGAGTAGCGATCGGAGATCCCATCGAGGATGCTCAAATGCAGTTCTAGAGGTTCTTCTACCTGGTAGAAAATCCGGCGCACACAGGCGGCTGCCGTGCTTCCAGCGGCTTTCTCTACTTCCCGGTCCGAAAGCAAGTACATGTCGAGCTCAGGACGGATTAGTTTCAGCGCCTGAGCGAGCGTGAGGCCCTGCTGAAGCGCTTTGGGATCGATGCCGGACGCATTGAGGTAAGTCGTGAGAAATTCCCGAAGTACTGGGCTGTTGTGCATCGAAGCGAACGGCACGTCGTCATAAATAACAACCGATTGGAAACTGCCATTCAAAATAACCGCCAACACCGCATCTTCGAAACTTCCCACAAAAACGGACTCGTAGACGAACTTGTCCTGTGGCCGGCGAAGTTTGCGCAGCTCCGTACCCAGGTCAATCCACATCGCTTGACGGGCTGGACTGACAAACAGAACCTCGAAGTAGGGGCGATGCGCGATTTTCTGCTCGGCAGAAACCGGCAAGCGATTTGCTAAGTTCCCGACAGCGTCTTCTTCCTTGTCCCATTCGCTGACGTTGGCACGGTAGGAATGCGTAAGTATGGCTGTACTGATTGAGCGCGCCAGGCGCACCGAACCGACCACGTCGCCCGAACTGATGCGATCTTTCAGCAGTCCAAGCAGACGCGGGCCGGGGTAAGCGTAAAAATCTTCCCATTGCGCCAGCTCCGTCACTGCTTTGGCAACAGTCGCACGGGATGTCTCCACTTCAGACTTGTCTTGGTTAATTGACGATTCCCACACTCTTGCTTTTTGCAGAAGTGAACGCAAGCGGTCATGCCGCGCTTCAGTGCCGGTGAAGAATTGGTCAACTCGCGTCGGTTGCGATTTCGCTGCGGTACTCATGTCTAAAGTTTCCTTTCCAAGTTCCAATGTCGGCTGCAAAACTCACAGTCCCTTTGTATCCCCGGCTTTCACGAAGTTGTACTTTGCGCTGAGCATGAACCGGGGTGCATTGGCGCTGCTTTTGTCCTTCTTAACAACCCAACCGTACAAAAACTCTGCGCCAACGTTTAGGGAGCCGAACGGGTTCCAAATGATGTTCGCGGCCGAGTAGTTGCTTTGGTGGAACGCAGAACCAGTTTGGAGATCGGTGTTCTGGGCCTGCGCGAAGCCGTACACAAATGACGAGCGAACCCTCTTGTCCCAGTAATGCTGATACCCTCCATAAATGGCGGTGAGAGGTACCGGCTTAAGGTGCGGACGTAATGCGTCCGTGGGAGCCGCGTCGGTGCCCAGTCCCGAAGTATCGTTCACATAACGCTCGATGCCTTCACCATACGCAGCTTGATATACGAAGGTGTCTTTTCCAAACAGCTTGACGGCGCCCGCAGCATTCAAGCCCCAACCAAACACTGATTCGCTTCGGCCATCCGGTAAGTAAGCGGCAATCCCACGGAACAGACTGGAGAGTTGAATATGGCCGCTTGAGTTATCGTTACGGAACGTCAACGCAAAATCCGGGCTCGGAGAATTTGGCAGCGCGTTGAATTCCGGTGTCTTGAACGCAACGTCAGAAGACGCCTTTTCGACGGAAATCCTCAGATTTGTCTTCTCTGAAAGCTTGAAGCTGTAACGCAGTTGAGGATTGCGAATCGACACTTGGCTGTTCGGGCCTTGGAAATCCAGCGTGTCGGGTCCGGCGTCCGGGTCCATGAAGTTGGAGAAACTTTGCCCAATCAGCAGGTTCTTGACTTGAGCGTAAGCATGACGAAGGCGGGGGGTAGTGGCGTTCGAGCCGAACAGATCACCTTCTATAAAGAATCGCACGCTGGTGGAACTCACGGGGATGAGAAAGTCCAAGTTCAGACGCGTCGGGCGAATCGAGACTGTCGTGTTGTTTGCTCCAGGGGGAGAAGGAATCGGGAAAGTCGAAGGAATGAAACGTTCCGAGTCCCCGGTAGGTTTGAGGTCGTAGATGAAATCGGTTTTGAAATAGCCGCCGATCTTCATCAGCGTGCGTGTACCTGGCAAACGGAAATAGCCGGGATACTTCGGGTCTAGAGGTGCGTTGTCGATACGAGGCGCCGCGACTTGGTCTTGGTTGTCGGTTTGGTAAGTAGCCGTCGCATCCGGTACCTGTTTTCCCTGCACAAGATTCAAGGCGGCAGCCTGCGCTGCTGGAGTCTCTTCTGCCGGGACAGAAACCGCTGTGGCAGTGACCTTTCCGCCCGACAGCTCCGTGATCTGCGCCTGAACGTTGGACATCTGTGTCTTCATGTCATCAAGTTGTTTTTGAAGAGCCTGGATCTTTTCGGCATTCGGATTCGTCTGCGACATGAGAGCCGAGGGGACCAGGAACAAGACAGCGATCAAGAGCGCGAATGATCGAACCATCGAAAAAAACATATTCACCACCAGGTTGGAGTGACGCTTGCCAAGCTAGCGTTAAGTCACTTGGAATGGACACTGCGAGAACTACTAGTGAACGCTGGTTAAGTTTGAGCAAATCGAAGTTAAGCCCGTTGAAGAAGCCCATCTTGCGCGAAATCCAAGGCCTGC
>Ga0170475_100868060_pt1 | contig 12178 bp, 14 predicted proteins | sample Soicark_Litter_5_FD_111474 | JGI IMG/M metagenome (GOLD analysis project Ga0170475, IMG submission 111474) | Avena fatua rhizosphere microbial communities from Hopland, California, USA. Combined Assembly of 48 SPs | reverse complement strand
GGACAACGGCGGCGAGAACGCACGTGAGATCCGAATGTTCACGCAGCTCCTGGCGCCCGACACGCCTACATCTTCAAGCATCAACTGAGGCACATATGACCAACAAAACCATACTGGCACGTGTCTCTTCAGCCCTGCCGTTCCTCAAGCCGAAAGAACTACGCATCGCCGAACAAAAGCGCAAGATGCAGCGCGAATTGCAAGACCAGGGAATGCCCCGCAAGGCAGCGATGCGGGCCGTCTCTGAGCATTTTTCGAAGGTTGAAACACCCAATGAAAACTGATATGCTGCCCTCCATAGTTTCGTTCGAGATGAACGAAACGCCCCACCATAACGCTCGTGATGTGCGTCTCTGCGTGGCAAACGATGGGCCGAACCGGCTTGGATTTGCTTTGCTTGCGAGACCACATGATGAGTGACATCACTCCTCCCCTCACAGCTTCAGAAGACACGCCGCCGGCGCCTTCAGTCAAGTCCGACCGTCCGAAAAACATTCGCGAATTCGAATCGAAGTTGCGAGAGCTTTTCGGGTTCAGCTCACGAGAAGCAAAGACCGTCGCCTCCCGCGGCTGGGCAGCATTGACCGGCGAACCGATAGTTCAAAAGTTCGACGAAATTGCCGCCTTAATCGCCGCAGCGACAAAACAACTAACTGAAACTGAAAAGGACATTCCATGAATCGCAATAACCAAACCCGTGGCCTGGAGCACAAAGGCGCACAAGAAGTTCATCCTGCTGAAATAAAAGAAGCGTTGGACCAGTTGCTGACGACGGTCAACGGACGTATCACAAGCCTTCACTCATCTGTGAAAGGAATGCAAAACCAAGTTGATAACATTGAGAAAAAGGCTGGTCGCATTGGTCTGAGCAACGGCGTGAACCTCACCGCGCATGAAGCGACGACGGAATACACCAAGGCGCTAGCAACCATGATACGCACTGGAGACGAGGCCGCGCTCAAGGGCATGAGTGTCGGTTCCGATCCGGACGGCGGCTATGTGGTGATCCCAGCCCGGTCGCAGGGCATGACACAAAAGATCTTCGACGGTAGCCCTATCCGTCGCCTTGCCCGAGTGGAGACCATCACAACCGGGGATGCATGGGAAGAACCGATCGATGCGGATGACATTGGCGCCGAATGGGTAGGCGAGAGCCAAGCCCGCCCGGTGACCGATACAGCACAGCTCGGCCTGTTGCGAGTGCCAGTGCATGAAACTTATGCTCTGCAGCCAGTCACTCAGCGCCTGATCGATGATGCATCAATCGACGTCGGCGCATGGGTTGAGGCCAAGATCAGCGACAAGTTCGCACGGCAGGAAGGTACCGCATTCACGCTTGGCGATGGCATTGCAAAGCCACGCGGGTTCCTGACCTACGACACGGCAACAACCCGTGACGCCACCCGAGCATGGGGCACCATCCAGCACATCATGAGCGGTGCGGCGACAGCCATCACGGCCGATGCACTGCGGGATGTGGTGTGGGGTTTGCGCGCGCCGTACCGCATGGGCTCGGCCTGGCTGATGAACAGCAACACGGCCAACAGCATCGACAAGCTGAAGGATGGCAACGGCGACTATATTTGGCGTGACAGCTCGGCGGCCGGCGTGCCGCCCTCCCTGCTAGGTTACCCGGTCGAGTTCAGCGAGGACATGCCCGACATCGCAGCCGGCTCCTTGGCGCTTGGCTTGGCAAACTGGAAGCGCGCCTATGTGATCGCTGACAAGCTCGGCATCCGTGTCTTGCGCGATCCGTTCAGCAGCAAACCCAAGGTGCTGATCTACGCCTACAAGCGGGTTGGTGGTGGGCTGGCAAACAGTGAAGCAATCAAGCTGATGAAGATCGGCGTCTGATCGTAAAAGGCACGCGCAGGCAGAAAGCCCAGCCCTCACCGGCTGGGCTTTTTACATCTCGGCACCCCAATCGCGTTCTTTGGCACTTCCCACCTCGGGACCGACCGGTTCCCCATTTTTTTGCACGGTCAGGATAGAAAAACGGTTTTTGGAGGCCAATCATGTCAGTAAGGGTAGGCCCATCGCGATCTTCCCGTCTTTTCGATCTTGGACACCACACGGTACCCCACGCGCAGAAAATATCCCCCTTTTGAAGTTTTAATCAGCAAATGCCGGCTTCAACTTCCCCGGAACCCGCCCCAGATTTGAAATCCGACCGAGAACACCGAAACGGTGGGCTCGATTACCCGCTGCCTCAATCTGAGGTAACCCGCGAAAAGTTGCGCAGTGCTGCCATAGGGTAGATTTGAAATCCATCCCCAGACCGTCAGTTTGGGGGCAGCCCCGGCTTGGTCAGATGTGAAATTCTAGTTTCTTGTACAGTAATGTTCCATCTGGCCATCATTCTGCTAGCCTGCCACTTTTCTTCTTCTATGGCACCGAGGATGTTTTCCAGCTCTTCCGATTCATTATGCAAGTCTATTTCTGCTAAGCGAATGAATAACGATTTCGCTTTATCTACAACAGAAGACATGCCCAAAACAATTGCCACCACATTGTAATTACAAGCTTCATAGAGGGGAGCAAGCCGCAATACTTGCTCCACTTCCTCAAACATTTGCAAAGTCGCGTCAATCTCCAGATAGCCACTAATTTGACTTATAGTATTTTCATCATTTGGCATTGCGTCGACTAATTCGCGCGCTTGTTTCAGGACTGAGTGTATCGCCTGAAGCACGTCTTTTCTTCTGGCTATCCGTTGACGCTCTTCTCGATCAATACTTTGCTCATGCTGAATATTGGAAACCCAGACTGCGCCAATGATCGCTAAGATGGAGCCAACAGCCTGCACCCAAGATGCCGCTGCCTCCGTCTTCATTTCCGGGAACATGATGAAAATAGCCGCGCCAACGGCAAGTGTGATTACGGCAAAAACGGTCAACTCTATTATCCGGAACATTAAGCCCCCTTTTTTTCTTGGGAGCATCCTAGCATAATGACAAGAGTCATCTAGCCAATCATGTTGATGGATAAATGAGGGAGCAGACTTTTCTGTCGGTACTTTTGACGGTATTTTTTAACTGCAGCATTAAGGAATCAAGCACGAATGCGGGTTTTATGCTCATATTCGATTCCGGTCTCGGCACCAACACCTTGTTTTATCCCGCCTCATAGAATATCAAAAACCCGCATGCCTTCTAGCATAGCGGGTTTTTTGTTGTCTCAAGCTGAATTGCAAACTGGTGTGGAGTTTACGTTCGCAATTTTTCCAAAGGCGCCGACATTTTTCCAGCCAGGCGAAGCAGCGTTCCACTACCCAGCCCTTGGGGATAACGACGAACTTGTGCAATTCGTTGCGTTGAGCAACCTCCACCGCCGTGCCCAGTATGTCGGCCACGCCCTGCGCAAAGAGTTCGCCGGTATAGCCGCCGTCAACCACCACCTTGAGCACTTCGGACAAGACTGCCTGATGGCGCGAAAACATCTCCAGCGCACCTTGACGACCGCCAACATCGGCCGTCGTGACATGGATCGCATGCGGCAAACCGTTGGTGTCGACTGTCAGGTGACGCTTGATGCCGCACACCTTTTTGCCGGTGTCATAGCCTTTCTCGCGCGCCGTGTCGGCGTTCTTGACGCTTTGGGCATCGACAATGCCGAACGTCGTCTTCGCAGCACGCCCGTCACGCTCGCGCTCTTGCTCCACCTGATTTTTTAATGCCTGCTCCAGCAGGCTCGGTTGGTGTTCCGACGGCTTCTCGCCCCAGTACTGGAAATACTTGTAGAGGCAGTCCCACCTCGGCAAATCATGCGGCAATGACCGCCACGTACAGGCATTCTTCAACACATACAACACCGCGCAAAACACGTCGTACAAATCCACTTCCCGTGGTCGCGTCTTCTTCTTCCCCGATTCCAGCAGCAACCGAATCGATTCATATTCTTCTCTCGTAATATCGCTTGGATACGGTTTCCTTTCCATCTTTTGTCTCCTGACATTGCTTCATTATCATTTGACCAAAAGATAAAGAACAGGTTCTTAAATCGGCATGTCCTCTGATTCTTTCCCAAAAAAAGCTTTTACCGTCCTCAGTTCACGCGTGCGCTTAAAAGGAGGCAAGCTTTGCCAAATTCGCTTTCCATACGGTTTTGAAATCAAACGCGGATCGCAAATCATCAGCACGCCACGGTCAGTCTCATCACGAATCAATCGCCCGGCGCCCTGCTTCAAATTAATGATCGTTTCAGGCAATTGATGATGCACAAAGCCATTCAATCCTTTTTTTTCCAGTGCGTCTATGCGCGCAGCAAGCACAGGATCGTCGGGTGGCGAAAACGGCAACTTATCAATGATAACCAGAGACAGCGCTTCGCCCCGCACGTCCACGCCCTCCCAAAAACTTTGACTGCCAATCAGCACTGCATTGCCTGCAGCGCGGAAACGATCAAGCAACTCGGTACGCCCGGCCTCCCCCTGCACCATGAGCGGAAACAACAGTTTTCGCTTTTCGAATTCTTCGCGCAATCGCTCTGCCGCACGATTCACTGCCCGTATCGTCGTGCAAGCAGAAACGTACGGCCACCGGCAGCCTCGATTACTGGCAACGCAGCATCAATCACTGCATCGGTATATTCGAACGAATTCGGCTGCGGCAGATTATTCGGGACATATAACAGCCCCTGCTGTTCATAGTCGAACGGGCTCGACCAAGTTTTCGCTGGCTCATTGAACAGCCCCATTTGCGACGTGTAATGGTTGAAGTCACTCTTTACCGCAAGTGTCGCTGACGTGAAAATCCAGGCCCGAGCCACGCCTTCGCGTTGTTTGCTAAAGATCGGCGCGATTGATAGCGGTGTCTGATGCAATTGCAGCGACGATGAAAACGCTTCGACCCACTGTACCCGCTCTTGCTCTGCATCCTGATTGCTGGCTTTGGCATCACGCGTGGCATTCCAGCCCGCCAGCTTCGCTGCCAGTTCAATTGCACGCACGCGACATTGTTCAAGCGTCTCGGCGCTCGGCCAGTGCCTCCAACGTTGCGATCATTGCCTGCAATTCTTCTTTCAGCTTATTCAGTCCAGGAAAGAAAGTGCTCGACAGCGCAATTTGATTAACCGCCAGTCGCACGACATCTTGCGGAAACGCGAGGCGCAAATCACGCGCCGCCCGCTCCACCGGAAGGACAACTGTGGCCCAATCAGCGCCGTCGCGCGCCTGCGACAAGCCCTCGGCCAATACGTCGCGGCATAGTTCCAGCACTTGCGAAGTGGACACGGTGTCACCGAAAAAAAGCGTCGCCGTTTCTGGCAATTGATGGGCTTCGTCAAAAATAATCGTGTTGGCCGAAGGCAGCAATTCTGCGACACCAGTATCCTTTAATGCGACGTCGGCAAAAAACAAGTGATGATTTACCACAACCACGTCGGCCTGCTGCGCCTCTTTACGCGCCTTCATTACGAAGCAATCCTGATAATATTGGCACTCTGCACCAAGACAGGTGTCGCGCGTGGACGTCACCAGATTCCAGATGAGGGCAGTCTCCGGCACCTTGGATAATTCAGCCTTGTCACCCGACATTGTGGTTTTCATGAAACGGGAAATTTCCCGCAAATAGCCCACGTCGTCACGCGATGTAAGGCGGCCGTTTTGCAACGTGCGCTCAAGATGAAAATGGCATACGTAATTGGCGCGGCCCTTCAAGAGTGCTACCGAGACCGGTGCATTAAGTGCCTTGCGCACTGTAGGAATATCGCGCAAATAAAGCTGGTCTTGCAAATTCTTGGTGCCAGTAGAGACAATCACCTTTCCGCCCCACAGCAGGGCCGGGACTAGGTAGGCGAAGGTTTTCCCTGTCCCTGTACCGGCCTCGGCAATCAATGTCTTTTGCTCTGCAATGGCCTGTGCGATGGATTTCGCCATTTCGGTTTGCGATTGGCGCGGCCGAAAGCCTCCGACTGCCTGCCCCAAGGGGCCGCTGGCATCAAATAGCCGCTCGACTTCGACATCATGGACATCGGGTGCGGGCAATGCGGAAATATTTTGAGTCAAAACGATTCAAAGGTAAGGACTGATATCACGGACGCTTTTTTGGCTGCTAGGGGGAACAGAGAATTGCAGTTAAACAAATGTCGCAAAATTCCTGCCGGACTGACAATCGGCGAACTGATGCATGCCTAAGCGGGAACATCAGGAATAAGTTGCATTTTCAAGAGCGTAATATAGTCCTTTAGCTGCAATTTCCGCTTTTTAAGGCGCCTCAATTGTAATTCGTCATGGCGCACGTCGAGGATTAGCGCATCAATGACTGCATTCAGATCACGATGCTCTATTTCGAGTTCAATGATACGGCGCTGTATGTCTTCCAAAAAAATCATAGTCATATTGTGGCACTTTGCTTAATTGGCAACCATATTGTAAGTGCGAATTGCTGTTAAACATCACTCTGGAAGAGTGCAAAAGCAAATTTTTTTCTAGCCAAAAATTTTTACCGCGTCGCCGTAGGTGCATAAGTTTTCGGGATCAATCTTATTTACATTTTTCATAGCTTCGGATAAAAATGCGCCCCCTCAAAACTTGCTTTCCGTAACGATTGTTAAACTTACTTACAATTAAAAGCTTCCCAAATCTTGGGATCCGCTTTGTGCATGTAATAATCCGAACTCAGCAGCTTGTTGTTATTTTGCAGTTTAATCCACTCAGACGTATGAGCCAATACAAGATTGAAGCAGGAACTGGACAGCATATCGGTGATCGTGAGCAGCAGCAAGATCGGACGGCGCTGTTTGGTGCAACGAAAGCACCCGGCTACATGATGGCAATCTTGGCCGATGGCATGGGCGGACTCTCCGGCGGCACGATCGCGGCCGAACAGGTCATCCATACTGCGCAGCAAAATTTCGAACGATTTTCACCTCACACGGACAGGGTGGAAACAATGCTGGAGACAATCGCGCGAGAAGCCCATACGATTATCAAACTCAATCAGGTTTCGTCAAAAAAGGAACCCCACAGCACCATGGTTGCACTGGTAATAACGCCCGAAAGAAGCGCCATATGGGCGCATGCCGGCGACTCGCGTTTATACCGTTTCGATGGACCGAATTGCGCCGATCGCACGATTGATCATTCGTACGTTGAAAAGCTTATCAGCGAAGACAAGCTCACCGAGGCGGAGGCAAAAAACCATCGCCTTTCGAATATTTTGATCAATGCCATTGGCATAGAGTCAAGCGAATTGCTTGTCACCATCAAGCGTTACGATGGTTTGAAGGCCGGCGATTCTTTCTTGCTATGTTCCGATGGGCTTTGGCAATATATTTCGGATGATGAACTAGGTGCCTCTATTGCGATGAATTCGCCTCGCCATGCATCGGAAATGCTCATTAAAAAAGCTCGTGAACGCGCGTTGGGATCTGTTGCCGACAATTGCACCATGGCGATTGTCAAACTCGTTCCACCACCTACTGAAGCTAAGGATTACACGGTCAAAAAAATGCGCCACGCAGTGTGACGTGATTTTCCGTACACGATCCTTAATAGCACTTCCCTACTCGTCACTATTTGTCAGTTTTTTTGTTATTGCGCTGTGGCGCTTCCAATTCATCCTTCATCTGCTTTTCCGCCAAATCCCTGTCGCGCGCAAGCACACGTGCATGACGCTTGAACCCGCCAGCCTCAACCTCAATCCGGCGCAACTGTGCTAATGCGTACCGGCGACGTTCTTTCGCGTTTTGCAGGCAAGATGTCGCGAAAAATTTTGAATAACAAGCGCGCTCATCTTCCGCGAACAGCGCCTCAGTACCGGCTCGAGCGCGACTCACCTCTTCCAACGCCTGATCTGCCACTTCAATCGATTGAATTGATCCGGCCGGATAACGTTTAACTAAATTCTCTGATGCCGATGGCTGAAATGCAATCAGTGCGCCATTCTGCGCGCAGGCCCCCAAAACCAACAAAAGACATGTCAGCATGACCGTTCGCTGCAACCGTAACCAATAGAAGGTGAAGTCAGATAAATTCATTGGATCCAGTCAGTTTTTTTCAGGCAATCGCATTCGCGACATCGCGCCGTTCCGATTCCATGTATTCGGCCGATTGCATTTCAATAATGCGGGAAACGGTTCGATGAAATTCGTTTGCAAGCATACCTTCTGTATACAATTTTTCTGGCTCCACTTCTGCCGACATTAAAAGCTTTACTTTGTGATCATAGAGTACATCGATTAGCCAAGTAAAGCGGCGCGCTTCCGAGGACATGGCGGCCGACATTTGCGGTATGCCAGACAAAATCACAGTGTGAAAACAGCTCGCGATTTCAAGATAATCGTTTTGCGAACGCGGTCCACCACACAAGGTCGCAAAATCAAACCAGATTATGCCACCTGCGCGACGCAATGCCCGGATCTCACGAGCTTCTATATAAACCCGCGGATCCTCATCAGCAGTCTCTGCGACACTGCTGAAAGCCTGCCGCAATGCGCTATCCGCACCTGCTCCCAACGGTACATGATAGGCTGCGACTTGATCGAGCACCCGCTTACGGTAATCCACACCCGCGTCAACATTCAACACATCAAGTTTGTTGTTCAACAAGCTAATAGTTGGCAGCATGCGGTCTCGGTGCAATCCATCCGGATACAATTTTTCTGGAGGGTAATTCGAGGTCATCACAAAGGAAACACCGTTATCGAACAATGCCTTCAGTAAATTATGGAGAATCATCGCATCGGCAATATCCGAGACATGAAATTCATCGAAACAAATCAAACGATATTTTTTTGCGATCCGGCGCGCAACTTCGTCCAGTGGATCGGCCACGCCTTTCAAGTCGTCCAACTGACGGTGCACGCCACGCATGAATTCATGAAAATGCAAGCGGGCCTTGCGTGTCAAGGGCACAACTGAATAGAAGCTATCCATTAGAAACGATTTGCCACGCCCGACCCCACCCCACATGTAAATGCCACGCGGCACCTCGGGACGAGAAATCAAGCGTTTGAGCTTGCTGGACCGACGTGCCTTGAATGCTACCCATTCCTCATATGCGCACTGCAAGCGGTCAACCGCATGACGCTGCGCGTCGTCAGCTTGGAATTCGCGCTCTGACAGTGCACGCTCGTAACTCTCCTTGACATTTATCTTGTTCAAGCTTGACTCATCCTCACGACGATTGGTGTGGGGCTCCAGACTCGGCGCCCAAAAAAACGGGCGAGACCCGCTCGCCCTTGACATACATTCCGCAATTTAAAAACGCACCAAGCCGCATTCCTTGCCGGCCTCAGCATTATTACGGGTTCATTTCCACAGTGATATGTGCCGGGTAATCGCCCCCGCCCAACACAATTGGAAAGCTCAAGCCGACTCCCATGCCGACATGTCCACCGCCGCCACCAACGCCAATGCCTAGGCTCGATCCCGGATAACCACCAGAGGACGGTTTGTAAATCAGTTCCGAAGTGCGGTATCCGGGCTTATCACACACGACATGCAAATCACCGCTTGGACTGCCCACAACAACGGTGCCGGGAGTAGCAACCGTCCAATTCCCCGCTCCAGTATGGACCACGCAATTGGCACCCATCAACGCTTGCCCCTTGCTGGTCGTCTCCAGTGCAATAACCCCGCTGCCCGGGCCTGTCGTTGCACAAGCGGCGAGCGCCAATGACAAAATCAGGATCGAATAGCGCATGGGTGACCTCCTCAAAAATTAAGCGACCTCTTATCGACGGCTAACGCAGCCTCTTTGGTCGCTTCCGACAGCGAAGGATGGGCGTGACAAATACGCGCAATATCTTCCGATGATGCACGGAATTCCATTGCAACGACAGCTTCCGAGATCAACTCCGATGCCATTGGTCCAACAATATGCACACCGAGAATTTCATCGCTCTTTGCATCTGCCAAGAACTTCACCATGCCGGAAGTATCGCCTAATGCACGCGCTCGGCCATTCGCCATGAAAGGAAACGTGCCTGCCTTATACTCAATGCCTTCGGCCTTCAATTGCTGCTCCGTCTTGCCGACCCACGCGATTTCCGGCGATGTGTAAATGACCCAAGGAATCGTGTTGAAGTTGACATGCCCATGCTGTCCCGCAATACGTTCGGCAACCGCCACGCCCTCTTCTTCCGCCTTGTGTGCCAGCATTGGGCCTCGAACCACGTCGCCCACCGCCCAGACGTTTGGCAGATTCGTCTTGCAGTCGCCATCAACAACAACAAAACCCCGTTCGTCCAATTTCAGGCCCACATTTTCGGTATTCAAGCCGATTGTGTTAGGAACACGCCCAATAGACACGATCAACTTGTCAAATACCGCTTTCTGCGCATTGCCTTTGTCGTCTGTGTACTCGACTGCGACGTCTTTCTTGCCAACCGTAATTGCGCCAATCTTGACGCCGAGGTTGATCGACAGACCTTGCTTGGTAAAGAGCTTATGCGCCTCCTTGGCGATTTGATCATCGACTGCACCAAGGAAAGCCGGCAACGCTTCCAGCACTGTAACTTGGGCACCTAGACGACGCCACACACTACCCATTTCGAGGCCGATCACACCGGCGCCAATCACACCCAATTTCTTCGGGACGGCATCGATCGCCAACGCACCGGCATTGGATAAAATCAGCTTTTCATCGAATTTCGCGCCCGACAACTCACGCGCGTTGGAGCCTGTAGCAATCACGACGTGCTTGCTTATAATCGTTTCTTCAGTGGCACCTGCCACCTTGATTTCATAACCGTTGGCATCAATCTTCACAAAAGAACCGCGGCCATGGAAGAATGTAACTTTGTTCTTTTTGAACAGGTACAGAATGCCTTCGTTGTTCTGCTTGACGACCGTATCCTTGCGCGCAAGCATCTGGCCCAAGTTCAACCCCAGTCCTTTGACCTCAATCCCATGCTCGGCAAATGCATGCCCTGCATGTTCGTAATGCTCGGATGATTGCAACAATGCCTTCGATGGAATGCAGCCGACGTTGGTACAAGTACCACCCGGAGCCGGGCCACCTTTGCCATTTTTCCACTCATCTATACATGCAACGCTAAAACCTAACTGGGCTGCGCGGATTGCCGCTATATAGCCACCGGGGCCGCCACCAATGACGACGACATCAAAATTTTTCGACATTTTTTTATTCCTTAAAACAAAAAGACACGAAGGCAACAAGCAGATGCTTGCCTTGGTGTCTTTTTGTCATATCCAATTTACAAATCCAGCAACAAGCGAGCCGGATCTTCCAGCGCATCCTTCATCGCTACCAAGCCCAGCACGGCTTCACGGCCGTCAATGATACGGTGATCGTAGGACATTGCGAGGTAGTTCATCGGGCGAATCACGATTTGACCATTTTCAACTACCGCACGGTCTTTGGTCGCGTGAACACCGAGAATTGCCGATTGTGGAGGATTGATAATTGGAGTAGACAGCATTGAACCGAATATACCGCCATTGGAGATCGAGAATGTGCCCCCAGTCAAGTCATCCAGTGTCAGTTTTCCGTCTTTCGCTTTGGCGCCAAATTCACCAATCTTCTTTTCAATATCGGCGATGGACATTTGGTCGACGTTGCGCAGAATCGGCACTACCAAGCCGCGCGGCGAACCAACCGCGATGCCGATATCGAAATAGCCATGATAAACAATATCGTTACCATCGACCGATGCATTGAGGACTGGATATTTTTTCAATGCTGCGACAGCTGCCTTAACAAAGAACGACATGAAGCCGAGCTTGACGCCATGTTCTTTCTCGAATTTGTCTTTGTACTTGTTACGCAACTCTATGACCGGCGCCATATTTACTTCATTGAACGTGGTCAGAATGGCATTAGTCGATTGCGATTGCACCAGACGCTCGGCGATGCGGGCGCGCAGACGGCTCATCGGTACGCGCTCTTCTGGACGTCCGCTCAGGTCGGCGCTCAATGGTGCCGCCACTTGTTGCAATGCCGGCTTTGCGGCGACTGACAACGGCGCAACGGCCGGCGCTGCTTTTTTATCCAGCGCAGTGATGACATCACCCTTGGTCACACGGCCATCTTTGCCTGTACCGGCGATTTGCGTTGCCGACATTTTATTATCAGCAAGCATCTTGGCGGCGGCGGGCATCGCGACAGCAGCAGATGCGGTGGAGGTAAGCGCAGCAATTGCAGCGGCGATCGGTTCAGCTGCCTTTGCCGGTACTGCGGCAGATGCGGCCGCAGGAGCAACCGCGCCCGCTTGT
>Ga0170475_122176548_pt1 | contig 12179 bp, 9 predicted proteins | sample Soicark_Litter_5_FD_111474 | JGI IMG/M metagenome (GOLD analysis project Ga0170475, IMG submission 111474) | Avena fatua rhizosphere microbial communities from Hopland, California, USA. Combined Assembly of 48 SPs | reverse complement strand
GGGAAATCTTCGAATTTCCGACTTCGCTGCAGTGACCCATGATGGCGCGGACCTCGTGGCATGGAAGTCGTTGGCGATGGACTTGTCGGATGTGCAGCCGCTAGCGCGCAAGCTGGCCTTCTCTCGCGTTGCATTTGACGGAGTGACCTTGCATGCCCGTCGTCTTGCCGATGGGCAGTTCGTCGGTCTGCCACGACCGGCCGGCAGCACCGCGATGAACGAGCCGCCGTCGCTCCCGGCCGAAGTTCCAGCGAAGGCCGGCTTTGCAAGCACGTCGGCCGTATCCAATGGTGCCAATCCGCCGGGTTGGCAAATCGCAGTCGACACCTTGGCCGTCGACCACGGCCGGGTCGAATGGTCCGACGCGACAGTTTCGCCGGCTGCCGCCCTGTCGTTGGCCGACGTGGCGATGCAAGCGGGCCCCATTGCCTTCCCGGCGTCCGGTAGCATGCCGGTGTCGTTGTCGGCCAGCCTTCGTTCGCCGGACCAAAAGCCCCGGGAATGGGGCACGCTCGTGGTCAAAGGGACCGGCGGTGCCGGCCAGGCCGCGCTCCAGGTAACGCTCGACACGTTGTCGCTCGAAGCGTTCCAACCCTACCTCGGGCATGTTTTGTCGCCGCGTGTGGCCGGGTATGTCTCCGGTGCAGGCAAGCTGGACTGGTCCGGAGACCCGCAGGCCCCACAGCTGCGCGTGGCTTTGGCGCAGGCGTCCATCGATGACCTTCGCCTTACCGAGGCAACCGCAGGGCAAGGCCGTTTGCCATCGGTGGACGTGGGCGCGTTGAAGCGCTTGCGTGTGGCTGATGTCGAGGTCGACGTGCTAGGCCGCCAAGTGACGGTGGGGGAATTGCGGGTGCACAAACCCTCGCTGTCGCTCGGACGCGATGAACAGGGCACATGGAACGTGCAGCGCTGGATGCCAGCGGCTGCGCCGCTTTTGCCCGCTTCTGGCGCAACCGTGGCGCCCGGCGCTTCGGTGGTATCGCCGTGGAAGACCACCTTGAAGGCCGCGGTCCTCGAGGGGGGCCGTGTGGATGTGTTCGATGCAAGGTCATCGGCAGGCAGAACGTTGGTCCATACCGGAGTTACTGCGCTCGCCGCTGAAGTCCACGACCTCGTTTGGGAAGGCGACCGGCCGGCGCCGCCCGCCAAGGTCAAGCTCCGTGCCCGGGTAGGCAACGGCGAACTGGCGTTCGAAGGTCAACTCGGGCTGGTGCCCCAGGCGGTGTCCGGCACGCTTGCAGCGACCCGTTTTCCGGTGCACGATTTCGCTCCATTCCTGACGCTGGCGCCCGGCGTCGCGCTGGCTCGCGCCGAGGCGGGTTTCAAGGGCAACTTGTCTTTGGAAATGTCCCGCGCAGGGATCCAAGCCGCAGTCGACGGGGATGTGCTGCTGGCCGATGTCTTGCTGCAGTCGCGGGGGGGCAATGATGCCGATGCCGGAGACGACCTTCTGCAATGGCAGGCGCTTGCGTTGAAAGGCATGCAGTTCAACTTCGTGCCAGAGGGCAAGCCACGCATCCACATTGCCGAGGCGACGCTGAACGACCTGCGCGCCAACCTTGTCGTTACAGAGCAAGGGCGCCTGAATCTGCAGGATGCGGCGGGCGGGCGAGTCGGGCTACAAAAGCCAGAGGCGTCCGCCGAGGTTGTCTCGGGCTCGGGGTCCGGGGCTTCAGCGCCAACCGCCCGTGTTGCCGTGGAGACCTCGCCGCTGCGCGCCGACCCGCCGATCGAGGCCACGGTGGGTCAGACCCGCATTACCAATGGGCGAATCGAGTTCAGCGACACCTTCGTCCGCCCGAGGTACAGCGCGGATCTGACGCAGCTCAATGGGCGTCTCGGTACCATCAGCACGCAGCCGGGCACACCCATGGCCGAGCTGGAGCTCAAAGGGCGCGCCGCAGGGACGGCCGATCTTGAGATTTCGGGCCGCGTGCAGCCTCTGGCACATCCCCCGACGCTCGACATCAAAGGCCGAGCCAGCGATCTCGAACTCGCGCCGCTGTCGCCGTATGCTGCAAAGTATGTGGGCTGCGCGATCGAACGCGGCAAGCTGACAATGGACGTGGCATACCGCATCGATGCCGATGGCCGCCTGGAGGCCAGCAACCAGGTGATCGTGAACCAGTTGACGTTCGGGGAGTCGGTGCCCTCGCCAGAGGCCACCACGCTGCCGGTGCGCTTGGCGGTGTCCTTGCTCAAAGACCGGCACGGTGTCATCGACATCAACCTGCCTCTCAGCGGATCGCTCAACGATCCGCAATTCAGCATGGGAGGGCTGTTTTCCAAGGTGCTCGGCAATCTCGTCGCCAAGGCCGTGACGTCGCCGTTCTCCCTCATCTCCGGCGGCGGGCAGACGGACATCAGTTTGATCCCCTTCGAACCGGGCACCGCACAGCTGACCCCGGATGGACAGAGATCGCTGGAGCGAGTGACAGGTTCCCTCACAGACAAGCCGTCGCTCAAGCTGACCATCACGGGCACGTCCGATGCCGACACCGAGCGTGATGCCTTCCAGCGCCACATCCTCGGCACACAGCTTGTTGCCGAGCACCGAAAGGAGATGCTCGCCACCGGTGTCGATGGGGCTGGCACGGACAATGTGTCGGCATGGGATCGGTCCAGGCTGCTGCAATTGCTCTATCGCCAGGCCGACATCCCGAACAAGCCGCGCAACAAGCTGGGCTTGACGAGAGAGCTGTCGGACGCCGAGACCGAAGCCCGGTTGCAGGCCCGCATTGCGGTCGATGACGACACCATGCGGGAACTCGCGCTCCAGCGGGCGGTCTCGGTGCGAGACGCACTCGTCGCGAAGGGCTTGTCCGCCGAGCGGCTGTTTCTCTCGGCGCCGAAGGGCCGACGAGGCGAAGCGGCGTGGTCTCCCTCGGTGAAACTGGGGCTCACGCTGGACTGACGCTCGGGCGACGTTCGTGGAATAAATCGATCAAGCGCAAGCTTGCTGCGGCATGCCTGTCGTGTGGCACAGCATCCACGTTCAGACGGACTTGTCAACTGATGGCCGCAAGTCCCGCAGCGTCATGACCATTAAGGGAAAGCCCGAAGATTCGGCGTGATCGGGCGACAATCGCCGAATGGACCGCGACACTCGCCTCCCGCTTTTCCCGCTGCGCACAGTCTTGTTTCCGGGCGGGCGCCTGCCGCTGCAGATTTTCGAGGTGCGCTACCTAGACATGATCGGGCAGGCGCATCGTGAGGACATGCCGTTTGGCGTCGTGTGTCTCACTGAGGGGGACGAGGTGCGCCACAGTGTGGACGGCAGCTTCCTCTCCGAGGCGTTCCACCCGTTCGGCACGCTGGCCCGCATCGATCGTCTGGAGCGCCCACGGCCTGGGCTACTCACCGTCCGATGCACAGGCCTTCAACGGTTCCGGTTGGAATGCGCGGAATGCCTCCCTCACGGTCTGTGGGTTGGCAATGCTGACACGCTGCCCGACGATCCCCGCGTGCCTATCCCTTCCGATCTGGCGCATACCCGCGTTGCACTGCAGCGCGTTGTGACCGACTTGCATGCGCAGGGCGTCGGGGAAGAAGAGATGCCGATCCAGGGTCCGTGGCGCTACGACGATTGCGACTGGGTGGCCAACCGCTGGTGCGACCTGCTGCCGTTGTCCAATACGTTGCGCCAACAGCTGCTCGCGGTGGACAGTCCGTTGGTGCGCCTTGAACTGGTCGCAGACGCGCTAGATCGTTTCCGCCAGCCGGGTCGCCACTGAATTCAAACCTGCGTGCCTGTTTCTCGGCCCGGGTACATGTGTTGGCGGGTCAAGGGAATCGGTGTGCCACCTGGCGTGCGCCGGGCCGCGAGCAGTTGGTATACCCCGATGTCACCCGATTCGAACTCTAGTGCACAGGCCGCCATGTACAGCCGCCACACGCGCCAGGTGGCTTCGCTGACGTGGGCCAGGGCCTGCGCGTGGTGGGCTTCGAGGCGGGACACCCAGTGCCGGAGGGTCTTTGCGTAGTGGGGCCGCCACGCTTCGACGTCGACGATTTCGAAGTTCGCGCGTTCCATGTGTCGTTGAATGTTGCCTACCGTGTCGAGCTGTCCATCGGGAAACACATAGCGGTTGATGAACATGGTGGAGAGCGACTTGTGCCACCCCTCTACGTAGTGCGTGATGCCGTGGTTGAGGAGCAGGCCGCCCGGTCTCAGTTGCCGGAACAGGGTCTCGAAGTAGATGGGCAGATTCTTGAGCCCCACGTGTTCGAACATGCCGACGCTCGACACCTTGTCATACCCGCATTGGCCCGGCAAATCTCGGTAGTCGCGCAGCTCGACCGTGATGCGGCCGGACAGGCCTGCGGACTGAATGCGGGCCTGTGCCTCCTCCAACTGGCGTTGACTCAACGTGATGCCGTGCGCAATGACCCCGTGGTGCTTTGCCGCGTGCATGACGAGTGCGCCCCAGCCACACCCCACGTCGAGCAGCCGTTCACCCGGGCTCAGCTGCAGCTTGCGGCAAATGTGCTCGAGCTTGGCCACCTGTGCCTCTTCGAGCGTGAGGTCTGGACGCTCGAAGTAAGCACAGGAGTACACCATCCGCTCGTCCAGCCACAAACGATAGAAGTCATTGGAGACGTCATAGTGGAAACCGATCGCCTCCCGGTTTTCCGCCTTCGAATGGGCTTGCACACGCGGAGCAAGCAACGATGTGCGCGCGCTGTCAAACGCCTCGGCGGAACGCAGCTGAAGCGTCGTCAACAACGATCGCCATCGCTCTCGCCATGGCAGCCGGAGGACCTGGACCTGGTCCTTGAGCCGAAGGGCCTCGAAGAAGTTGCCTTCGATGTCGAGATCGCCCCGGAAGTAGGCGTCAGCCAGCCGGAGTGGGTCACCGCCACCGACCAGGCTGCGAACAACGTGCGGCGTGCGGCACACCAGCGTGAAAGGTGCCGGGCCGGGCGACGAGGCGGCACGTCCGAGCATGAGCGTGCGGCCATCCCACAGACGCAACGCCACGCGGCCGTCGAAGGCGCGAAAGAGCCGCTCCAGCGCTTCTGGGAGCGGGGCCTTGCCCGGCGCCAGGCCGGCTTTGGAGGCAAGAGACGTCGATGACATGTCGTCGGTCGCCGTCGCGCACGTGGAGGAAGGCAAGTCCTTCATGGTGGTCGAACTCCCAGCTGCAAATCGTCGAGGCAAGGTGACGCGGCCCCGGTTGGTACTCCCTGTCCCGTGAAATTTGACACATTACCGCTGCCCGTGCTCGGGAACCGGTTTTTCCGGCCTGCGCAGAAACTCGGTTACTGACAGCCCATGACAAAAGCAGACTTCCCTCAAAGGGTCTGGCAGGACCCCTTGGGGCGAAGCTTCACTGCAGTTCTGCGATCACCGAACGGGCGGGGACCAGCGGCGCAACAGCAACGCGTTCGCTACCACGCTCACGCTGCTGAAAGCCATTGCCGCACCGGCAATCACGGGATCAAGTTGCCCGAGGGCGGCCAGTGGAATGCCGACTGCGTTGTAGACAAAGGCCCAGAACAAGCCTCGGCGCATCGTGGCATAGGTCCGATCGGATACGTCTAAGGCGTCAGCCACCAGCCGAGGATCGCCCCTCATCAACGTGATGCCGGCTGTCTCCTTCGCCACGTCGGTGCCGGTGGACATTGCAATGCCGACGTGGGCCGCGGCGAGTGCCGGCGCATCGTTGATCCCGTCTCCCACCATTGCGACCGTGGCACCTCGGCGTGCCAGGCCCGCGATCACGCCGGCTTTGTCGGAAGGCAGCACGTCGGCGTGCACGTCATCGATGCCGAGTTCGCGAGCGACGGCCAGCGCGCTTGCACGATTGTCGCCCGAGACCAGTGCCACATGAATCCCGCGCCGTTGCAGGCGCTGGACCGCAGCGTGGGCCGACGGCTTGACCGTGTCACCGAAGGCGAGCAGGCCGAGCAACCGAGCGCGGCCGTCGTCATGTTGCATCAGCCATGCCAGCGAGCGGCCGTCCCCCTCGAGCCGGGCCCCGTCGTGCGCCAGTGCCGAGGCATCGACCCCCGTCTCGTCACGGAGCCTTGTGCTGCCAAGCAGCACGAGCCGTCCTTCGATAAGGCTTGCACGCCGCGTCCTGGCAATGCCCTCGCGTCCAGGCCATTGACAACCCTGATGCCCTCCGAAGATGCAGCCTGCAGCACCGCCTTTGCCAGCGGGTGTTCGCTGCGTTGCTCCAGGGCCGCGGCGAGAGCAAGCACCTCGAGCCGCGTGCTCCCAGGCGCGGGGTGGACGGCCACGAGGGCCGGGCGCCCTGTGGTGAGCGTGCCGGTCTTGTCGAACGCCACAGTGTTGACCTGGTGAGCTGTTTCGAGCGCGTTGGCGTCCTTGATGAGAATGCCATGCCGTGCCGCCACGCCGGTGCCTGCCATGATGGCGGTGGGGGTGGCCAGCCCAAGCGCGCAAGGGCAGGCAATGACCAGCACCGACACCGCGTGGACGATGGCGCGCTCCCAACCGACGTCCATGAGGCACCAGCCCGCGAACGTGGCGGCCGCGACGAACAGCACCGCCGGCACGAACACCGCGCTGACCCGGTCCACCAGCCGTTGGATCGATGCTTTGCCGGCCTGTGCCGATTCGACCATCCGCACGATGCGGGAGAGCGTTGTCTCGGCGCCTATCGCCGCGGTGCGAACGATGAGCGTCCCGTCGGCATTGACCGAGCCGCCTATCACCTTGTCGCCCGGGCCTTTGCCCAATGGCCGGCTTTCGCCCGTGATCATGGATTCGTCGGCGTGGCTTCTCCCCTCGATCACTTCACCATCGATGGCGATCCGTTCACCAGGGCGCACAACGACTTGGTCGCCGATTTGCAGGCGATCGATCGGCACTTCCATGTCGGAGCCGTCTCGGCGCACACACGCGGTGCCAGGCAAGAGCGCGCCGAGGGCCCGGATCGCGGCGGTAGTCTGATGCTTCGCACGACTTTCGAGCCACTTGCCGAGCAGCACCAGCATGATGACGGCGGCCGACGCTTCGAAGTACAGATGCGGCATCCCATGACCGCTGTGCCGCAGCAGCAGGAAGACCGACAAGCCGTAGGCGGCCGACGTGCCGAGCGCGACCAACAGATCCATGTTGGCCGCTCCGGCGCGCACAGCCTTCCATCCGGCGCGGTAGAAGCGCCAGCCGAGAATGCATTGCACAGGAGTCGCCAACAGCCACTGGAGCCAACCGGGCAGCATCGCGTCGATCCCGAACGGTTGCAGCAGCATGGGCGCCAGCAGCGGCAACGTGAGTATCGCGGCCGATACGACGGGCAGGCCGTCGCCCGCGCGGCGCGGGGGCACATTGCCTGGCAATGTGCCTCGGGCCTCATAACCTGAGCGTCCGACCGCCGACGTCAGGACGTCGAGCGGCACCGCCCCCACCGTGTACACCGTGGCTCGCTCCGTGGCCAAGTTGACGGTGGCGGCCGACACGCCGGGCACGGATGCCAGAGCCTTCTCTACCCGCCTCACGCAGCCCGCACAGGTCATGCCATCGATCGTCATTTCCACTGTGCCCGTGGGAACCTCAAAGCCAGCGCGGCGAACCGCGTTGGCCAGCACGTCGACAGTGATCGCCGGTCCAGCATCCACCGATGCATGTTCCGTCGCCAGGCTCACACTGGCAGCCCGCACGCCCGGCACCGCCTGCAACGCCTTCTCCACGCGGCGCACGCACGAGGCGCATGTCATCCCGATGATTGGCAGGTTGAGCAGGGCAGGGGTGTTCATGGGGTGCGAGGAGGATCTCATGGGTGCCATCGTCGACCATGACGTCATGGGAAGGTCAAGCGGCGCAAGTGTTCCGGTATGCGTTGGATGCCCCCGTTGCTGTGATGGAAGGCGTCACATAATGCGGGCGCAACTCTCAACGTCCTCACCATGATTGCCTTCCAGATCGCCGACATGACGTGCGGCCACTGTGTCAGTTCGATTACGCTGGTGCTCAAGGAGGCCGAGCCTGCGGCCCAAGTCCGCATCGATCTCGCGAATCGCCGTCTGGAGATCCATGAGGCTCAATTGGGTGCCGAGGAGTTGCGCGCGGTGATCTTGGAGGCGGGTTTCACGCCGGTGATTGCCTGAGCGGGGGAACAAGTATCGGCGAATCGCCTCACTCACAGAAAATCCTGACAGGCCCGTGAGGCGCGAGTGCATCGTTCGTTGTCACGATCCGATCTGGGCCACGACTGCAGTAGGTGAGGGCGGGCCTTTCTACTTCACGCTGCACTGAGCCGAAACGCCGCGGATCAGACGCAAGCCGTTGGACACGACAATCAGCGTCGTGCCCATGTCGGCGAACACGGCCATCCACATCGTGGCGGCACCGAACAACGCGAGGCCCATGAACACCACCTTGATGCCCAACGCAAGCGCGATGTTCTGCCACATCACCGCATGGGTATGGCGTGACAGCCGAATGGTCTCCGGCAGCCGCTGCAAGTCGCCGCTCATGACGACCACGTCCGCGGCTTCCATGGCGATGTCGGCACCAGCTCCCGCCATGGCGAAACCGATGTCCGCCTGGGCCAATGCGGGGGCATCATTGATCCCGTCGCCGGCCATGGCCGTGGGGCCATGGCGCTGCTGAAGCGCCCGGATCGCTGCCTGCTTGTCCTGAGGCAGGAGACTGCCCTGAACCTCATCGATTTCCGCGAGCGCGCCGATGGCGCGCGCCGTGGTCGGGTTGTCCCCGGTCAGCATGACGGGCAACACACCCAGTGCCTTCAATTCACGAACGGCGTCGCGCGACGTTGGCTTGATGGTGTCCGCGACTGCAAAGAGCGCCACGACCCCGTCGCCGTCGGCCAGTAACGTCACGGTATGCCCGTCGCGTTCATGTTCCGCCAATCGGACTTCAAGCGCTGGCGTGCACAAACCCCGTTCCTCGATCAATCGATGGTTGCCGAGCATGTGCCGCCGGCCCGCGATGAACCCTTCGACGCCCCGACCAGCGAGTGCGGTGAACCCTTCGACGTCGGTACGGGATGCCTTCAGCCCGTCCGCCAAGGCCTGGGACACGGGATGGTCGGACCGACTCGCCAAGCTACCGGCCAACGTGGCGGCATCCGCGCCCGGGCGAAGTACCTCCCAGGCTACCAGCACAGGTTTTCCCACCGTCACCGTGCCCGTCTTGTCCAATGCAATGGCCTTCAGCAAACGCGCTGACTCAAGGTACGCACCGCCCTTGACGAGGATGCCGCGGCGTGCGGCTGCAGTCAACGCGCTGACCATCGTCACGGGCGTTGAGATCACCAGCGCACACGGGCATGCCACCACCAACAGCACAAGTGCTTTGTAGATCGCATGGAGCCACGTGAGGCCCATCAGCAGCGGCGCCAACACCGCGACTGCCACGGCCAGCACGAACACGGCCGGGGTATACCGGGCCGCGAACCGGTCGACGAACCGTTGCGTGGGCGCGCGGCTGCCTTGGGCCGCTTCCACTGCGTGGATGATCCGGGCGATCGTGGTATTTGAGGCCGTCTCGGTCACACGAATCTGCAGTTCACCTGACTGGTTGATCGTGCCGCCGAACACTTGATCGCCCGGACACTTGTCCACCGGCAAGCTTTCGCCCGTCAACGCGGCCTGGTTGACAGCACTTTGGCCTGCCATGACGACTCCGTCCAGTGGAACCCGGGCGCCGGGCCGCACGCGCGCAAGCGCCCCGATCGGCACCCCGGACGTCGCGACTGCATGCCAGCGGCCATCCGCTTGCCGAACATCCGCCTCGTCCGGCGCCAAGGCCAGCAATCCTTCGATTGCACGGCGTACACGATCCGCCGCGCGAGCCTCGAGCAGTTCGGCAATCGCGTACAGCGCCATCACCATCGCGGCCTCCGGCCATTGCCCGATCGTGAACGCGCCCGTGACAGCCACGGTCATCAACGCACTGATGTTCAGCCGCCCATGCCGCAGCGCTCCGAACCCTTTCAGGTAGGTCTGCACACCGGACGACCAGATGGCGGCGGCAGCGGTAACCAATCCGAGCGCATTGAACAGCCCGCTTGTCTCGGGAACCAGCACATGAAGCGCTTCGGCGACCGAGGCCAGCGCCAGTGCGGCGGCGAGGCGATAAGGTCCGGTGGCGTCAGCGTGGTCATGGCCATGATGACCAGCGCCATGAACATGGTCGTGGGTTGCGTGTCTGGCCGAAGACTCCGGCGCGCCCGGTGTGATTGTTTCAGGATCGAAGCCCGCGGTGCGGATGGCGGCCAACGCTGCGGCCTGCACATTGGCTTCGCCTTGGATCGTGAGCGTGCGCATGGCGAGATGGAAGCGCAAGCTGTGGATGCCGGAAACAGGGTCGAGCGCGCGGCGGATCTCGCTTTCCTCGACCATGCAGTCCATCGTGGCGATTCGGTACGTGGCGCTACCGTTCACCGGTGTGGCGTGTACCTGCGTTCCAGGATCAGACACGTGAGAGCCGCTGCAGCAGTGGCGGTGGGATTCTGGCTGTTTGTTGGCAAGAGGATCAGCGTGCATCGGCGCATTACAAACCTTGCACCCGGTGCAGGGTCAAGGGGTGGGATTCGGCATGAAAGACTACAATGTGCGTTATGTAAACTAATAGACGTTTGACGCGTGCGTTGATGGGCGCCTCGGACCTTATGCCAAGTAGGCCGTCGATTGTCCTCGCGGTGCCAGCTTGAGACCAAGATTTCCGCTCGCCAAGCCGGCCTCCTCCCGCAGCGCCCATCGCGGCGTGAAGCAAAACCAGCAATGCGAGCTCCAACTTGGGACTGTGACTCATGTCGCTGAAGACGAGGCAAAGTACGCTGGCAGTGCCACTGCGAGGACAGTCTTGTTCGAGAAACCGTCGGTCAGCCGCCCCCAAAGGTACAGCGTCAGCGCGTTGGCGACTTGACCCACCGTCCACAGCGCGGTCACCGTGGTCAATGGGTAGCCGAGCTGCCGAATGAGGTAGACCGTGAGGAACGGCGCTGCGATGTTCGATGCGATGTTCCAGGCGGCCGAGAAGACAAGCAGGCGGCGAAAATTCCGATCTTCGAGCGGCGCTCGCAGGCGTTCCACCATCGTCGCGCCCGGCCCGGCGTCACCCATCGGGGGCTCAGGCGCTCGCGCCAGGCAGTAGGAACTGGCAAAGCCCGTGAGCGCGGCAGCAGCGAATGGCCAGGCAAAGCTTTGCAATCGGTCAGCGGTTGGTAAGCGCTCGACGAGCAAGCCTGCCCCGAGCGTTCCGACGCAGGCCAAGGCCGTTCCCCAGAACAAGCGGCGCGCGAAGAAGCCGCCGAGCCGGTCATGGGTGATCAGGTCGTGCAGCCACGCATTGGACTGCACAGGAGCCGAACGCCACCAGCGACGAGATGCCGCACTGCATGATGATCAGCCACATCAGCCCCCCTTCCCTGCTTGCCACCAAGGGAAGTGCGGCCAAAGCGAAGATCAGCGAGTGATACCTGCCCTTTAGCCAGTTGCTCGGGCGTGATGGTGCTGTCGTCCGGTCGGAGCTTCATCATGTCACGCCCGAAATGCGCCTTGCATTTGCAGGCCGGGCCGCCGGCGTGCGGCCGTCAAGTACCGCGGCAATCAAACCGGCGATGCGCGCTGCAGCGGCATCCCACGAATAGCGGGAGACCGTTGCCGCGACCTTGAGCCGGTGCGCCCGTCGCGCAGCTGGTGTTTCCGCAAGCGCCTTTTCGCAGGCGGCCACGAACTCCGCCGCGTTGCCGGCCACCGAGACTACATCTCGGTACATGGCAACGACGTCGCGGATGGCCGTGCTGACAACGGGCTTGTGCGCAGCCAGGTACCCATGGGTAGCGTCGCGCCACGGCGCCGGCATACAGCGCCAGTCCCTTGGCGAAGCCTGGGTCGGGCAGGTTCGTATGCCGTGGCCCGCTCCCGTGGTGCACAAGGCCGACAATGGGCTCGACGCCGAGCGTACGCAGGCGAGCCAGCCGGGCATCGGGCCAGGACCAGTTCGCCTGTTCGATGCCATCCGGGGCAATCAACTCCCACAGTAGCGGATAACGCAGCGCTGTGATGCCAAGCGAAGCGAAGAGATCGAGATCATCAAGCGCCGCATGGCCGCTTCGGTCCAATTGGTTGAAGCAGCGTTCGCGCACGCTTCACGTGCATTCGACGCCGCCCCAGAGCGCCAGGCGATCACGTGCCATGGTCATGCTGCCCTGGGCTGAGTCGCTCTGTCCCTGTCC
>Ga0170475_111516064_pt1 | contig 12184 bp, 9 predicted proteins | sample Soicark_Litter_5_FD_111474 | JGI IMG/M metagenome (GOLD analysis project Ga0170475, IMG submission 111474) | Avena fatua rhizosphere microbial communities from Hopland, California, USA. Combined Assembly of 48 SPs | reverse complement strand
GGGGATTTCTAGGCCTGGGTGCGAAGGAAAGCCTGAGGTTTTCGGCTCTCGCGGGCTCCTTCGAGGAACTTTCCAGGGAAGAGAAACTCTACCAGAAGCGGGGTGGGTGATGGCGGGGCGTTTTGACGCCGTGGTGATTGGAGCATCGGCTGGGGCCCTGGAGGCACTCTCGGCCATTCTTCCCTTGCTTCCCGCGAATTTCTCGATGCCGATTATCGTTGTTGTCCACATACCGCCGAACAGGCCAAGCGCCTTGGCCGAACTGTTCGGTCAAATGCCATATGGCCGTGAAGGAAGCTGAGGACAAGGAGCCGATCTGCGCGGGCACTATCTATTTCGCGCCGCCCGACTATCATCTACTCGTCGAACTCGATAAAACATTCGCTCTTTCAAGCGATGAGCCGGTCCTTTTCTCCCGTCCGTCCGTCGATGTTTTGTTCGAGACCGCCGCCGATGCCTATAGGGAAAGGCTAGTCGCGATCGTGCTATCTGGCGCCAACAGCGACGGCGCTCAGGGGTTGAAGGCGGTGGTTGAGGCGGGTGGCGTCGGATTGATCCAGGATCCCGCCACGGCTTATGCAGCTTTAATGCCGGACGCGGCCGCCAGGGCAAGTCCGGAAGCTCACATTATGACGCTTGCGTCGATCGCGGAATATTTGAAAAAGGTTTGAATACATAATGGACGCCGTGCCTTTCCTGCTTGTCGACGATCTGGAGGAGAACCTTCTTTCACTCGAAGCGCTTCTCCGCCGTGAAGACCTGATTCTACTGAAGGCTCGATCGGGCGATGAGGCATTGGAAATGCTTCTTCATCACGACGTCGCCCTCGCCCTCGTCGATGTCCAGATGCCGGGCTTGACCGGCTTCGAGCTCGCCGAGCTAATGCGTGGCAACGAACGCACCAGGCGCATCCCCATTATCTTCGTGACCGCTGGCAGCACCGATGGACAGCGTCGTTTCCGTGGCTATGAGGCCGGCGCGGTCGACTTCATTCAAAAGCCGATCGAACCGGATGTCCTGCGCAGCAAGGTGGAGGTCTTTTACGAGTTGTTCCGCCAACGTCAGCAGTTAGCCGCTCAGCGTGACGAATTAAAGGTTCAACGTGACGAGCTTGCATCGCAAGCTGAAGCGCTCAAGGCGGCGGCGGGCCATAAGGACGTGCTGCTGCGGGAAATCAATCATCGCATCAAAAACCTGTTCAGCGTGACCGCCGGATTGATCTCCTTGAGTGCCCGGCCCGCGAGAAGCGTTGCCGAACTGGAGGCCGATCTCAGGTCCCGACTGCATGCGCTATCGCGAGCGCACGAACTGACGTTGCCGGATCTCGCGCTCGACGGAGCCGGGAGCGAGATCGCGACGACGGTGAACGCGCTCCTTCGCGCGATCGTGGCGCCACATGAGCATGACCAGGATTCTCGCATCGAGATATCAGGAGCGGACGCTCCGCTGACGGGCAGCGCGCTGACCTCCCTTGCGCTGCTGCTGCATGAACTCACAACCAATGCCGCCAAATATGGGGCGCTTTCGATCCCGGATGGCAAACTGAAAATCGAGGTAGAGTCGCAGGGCGAGGTCTTATCGATCAATTGGTCAGAGGAAGGAGCGATGAGACTGGAGGGGCAACCAAAGCGGGAGGGCTTCGGATCGACCCTCGAGAAGGCGGCGCTTCAAGGCCTAAGCGGGCGGATCTCACGAGATTGGACCAAGGAGGGCCTTCGACTGCGGGTCCTCATTCCGCTTCCATCCCTTGTCAGGCTATGACTGCCGTCCTGGAATGGATATTCAACCTGCCACGAGCTTGTTGGACTTGATCTCACCACAAGCTGCCTAGATTCTCAGCCACCAGCGGTAAAAGTTGCATCGTCAGACATGAAAAAACATACCGAAGAGCGTCTTGCGGCCATCGTCGAGTCGTCGTTCGATGCGATCATCAGCAAGGATCTTGCAGGAATGATCGTCAGTTGGAACAGGGCGGCCGAGCAAATGTTCGGCTATCGAGAGCAGGAGGCCGTCGGCCAGTCGATATACCTGCTTGTTCCTGACGATAAGCACGACGAAGAGGCACGCATCCTTGAGCAACTCAAGCTTGGTGAACGCATCGAGACTTTCGAGACTGCCCGCCGGCATCGTGACGGCAGGCGAATCCCAGTATCGATCACCATCTCACCCATCAAAAGCCGAGCCGGGAAACTTGTAGGCTCGTCCAGCATCGCCAGGGATATTTCGCAGACAAAGGAAAGCGAACGGCGGCTGCACCTGTTGATGCGCGAGGTCAACCACCGAGTTAAAAACCAATACGCGGTGGTGCTAGCGGTAGTCCGGCAAACGGCGATGCGTGCCGGATCGGTAAAGGAATTCGAAGCACGCATCCGTGAGCGGATCATGGCGCTGTCGCACTCTCACGATCTGCTTTCCCAGGTCGACTGGGCGGGCGTAAGTCTTGCCCAACTTGTTTCGCACCAACTCAAGACGTTCGAGATGAGCCAGACGGTGAAGGTCTCTGGCCCGGACATAACACTCGACGCCAACGCGGTTCTAAACATAGGCATGGCGCTTCATGAACTGGCTATAAACGCAATCCGTTTCGGAGCGATTGAAAGCCAGCACCCCTCGGTGACATGGAACATACTGCCCGCAACGGACGGCAACGGCCAACGTTTCGAGTTAAAATGGTCCGAGTCGGCGGTCGAATACGCCGAGCTGTTGATGCAGGAAAACGGTTTTGGCGCGCTCGTACTCCGCAAACTCGTGCCGTCGGCTCTTTCCGGGCAGGCGGCTTGGAGCATGCATGGCGGTTTCATTCAGTGGACGCTAATTGCTCCTCTCTCCGCTGTCCAAGTGGCACCTCCTTAACAGCCTCAACGTCGAAATCTTGTTTACCCCTGTATTGACCGAGACGGAGTGCCAGTATCTGACGGCTTCGGGTTTCCGTTGAAGAAGATCTCGGGACGGATGGACTTTTGGCTGCGCGCGGCTCGCGGACACCATATTCCCAAACTTACAGCGTGTCGCAATCCTTCGGATTCGTTTGCCATGCTTTATGCCTTCGTTTTTCCAACATGTCGGAGCCGCAAGGCCGCTGCGCACTTTTGCGCCATCTCCTTGTGATAAGCTTGTCCAGACATCTCTTCGAACCTCACCAAACACAGGTCATTGATTGTCGATGTCGAGGCCGCCGTCACGCGCCCAAAGGTCCGGAAATCCGCTGCGATTCCCGGGCGTCGAGAAGCTGCAGGTCCGCGGTACGCAAATCGGCTGAGGCTCGCCTTCTGTTCTGGATCACAGGGAATATACCTCAAACGGTGGACCTCCGACATTCTAGATCTTCGAATGGAGCCACGGTTTGCGCCTTGGGTTCCGAGGCTGCGTCCCAAGGGTCATTCTCGGACCCCAGCGTGGGATAAGGTGGCTTGATGAGCAATGTGTGCTTGGTCCCGTATTTCAAAATCCGGGATAAAAAAAGGGACGTCGCGCCGAGCGAATGCTAAGACGTGATCGCAAAGTTCCGGTGTCCTTGTCGGTTCACGCCTTCCGTGCGCGGTAGAAATTCGGAAACACAATCTTGCTGAACGATGCTCTGCCGAGCGATGCGGATATAACGTCCTGCGATCTAGAACCAATCCACATCCCTGGCTCGATCCAGCCACATGGCATTATGCTCGTTGTCAACAACGAGCTCAAGGTGATCGGCGCGGCTGGAGATATCGAGGGGCGTTTAACGGAAAACTGGGCTGGACGCGCATTGATTGACCTTGTCGGCGGCGACTGTGTCGCGAAGGCCGCGCGCGTCGAGGAAGACGCTACGCTCATCCTTGGACGGGTCGAGGGCGCCAGTGGCTACCTCAATGCCATCGCGTACCGATCAGCGGGACGCTTGGTTGTTGAGATGGACGCCGCCGAACCGGAGCCAACGCTCAGCGCGCCCTTCCTCTTCGGACTGGATGCCGCGGTAAGCCAATTTGAACGCGCGCCGACCGTGGAAAGCCTGTGCCGGCAGGCGGCGGCCACGTTTCGCGACCTGACAGGTTATGGTCGCGTAATGATCTACCAATTCATTGATGGCGATGCGGGCGTGGTTGTTGGCGAAAGCCTTGACGACGGGTCTTCAAGCTTCCTTAACCACCATTTCCCGGCAACTGATATTCCCAAACAGGCGAGGGCCCTCTATGTTCGCAACAAGGTCCGCGTTATTCCGGATGTCTCTTACATTCCCGCGCCGATTCGCTCCGTCCGAGAGGACTTGAGGGGACTTGATCTTAGCGATTCCACGCTTCGTAGTGTGTCGCCTGTTCATATCCAATATCTGAAGAACATGGGTGTCGCCGCCTCCGCGTCGATTTCCATTGTCAAGGACGGCGTCCTTTGGGGATTGGTGGCCTGCCACCACCACGAGCCCAAGGAAATCACGCTCAACGTCCGGATCGCCTGTCTTGCCATCGCCGGGTCTCTCGCTCGGCAGATCCGTTCCAAGGAGGAGGCCGAACTCTACCGGGAACGGTTGCGCTTTCGATCGCAGGAAGAGACTGTCTTGTCCAAGCTCGGCACTGACGGTTCGCTGAGCGAGTTTTTCGCGCGGTCCGGACGCGAGCTCGCCAACCTTCTAAGTGCCGATGGGTTCGCGGCCGTTCAGGGGCAAGATCTATTTACCTACGGCAAATGCCCTGACAATATCGATATACGCGCCATAGCGGATTTTATCAGGAGGCCGGCCGCGTTGCAGCCTTTCGCGACGCCCAGCCTTAAGACCAAGATGCCGGAAGCGGAAGCCTACGCTGATCGCGCAAGCGGACTTCTCGCGGTGACAATGTCCACCGAGATCCCGACAATTCTGATCTGGTTTCGCGCGGAACATCTCGAAGTGCTGGAATGGGCGGGCAACCCCCATAAGGGTGTCCCTGTGGAGCCGGGTGTCACACTCACACCGCGCGCGTCATTCGAGGCTTGGTCGGAGGAGGTGCGCCATAAGGCACGGCCGTGGTCGCACGGCGAAGTCGAGGCAGCGGGCCGGGTCGTCCGGTTGATGCTCGAGCGCAGGAACGACTTGAGGGTGCGTGAGCTTAATCGCGAACTGACCACGACCATCGCCGAAAACGAGACCCTTCTGCGACAGAAGGATTTCCTGTTGAAGGAGGTCAATCACCGCGTTCAAAACAGTCTCCAGCTGGTGGCCGCGTTTCTGCGATTGCAGGGCAAGACCTCCGGGGATGACGCCGTCAGGCTCCAGCTTGAAGAAGCTGACAGACGGCTCAGCGCGGTCGCTCTGGTTCACCGACGCCTTTACCGCGACGACAGCGTCGAGGTCGTCGACCTATCGCGCTATCTGGAAGATCTCGTGAGTGAAATGAAGACGACAATGGACGACGAGTGGGCGCGCCAGTTCGACCTGGAACTTGCCCCTGTGCAGATCTCCACCGATCGAGCCGTGAATGTCGGTCTTGTCCTGACCGAACTGGTCATCAACGCGCAGAAGCACGCCTATGAAGGGCGACCTGGCCGGCTTTCCGTCATTCTCGAGCAACACCGCGGGATGTTCCGACTTATCGTGATGGACCACGGCGCGGGGAAAAAGTCGGGCGGCGGGTCGGGATTTGGGAAGCGAATGCTCGCTGCCGTCGTGGATCAGCTTAAAGGAACCATCGATGAACAGGACAATAAACCAGGTTTGCGCACCGTTGTGACCTCGCCAATAGACACGCCCTGAAACGTCTGGTGGTGGGTTCCACGGGGTTTTTGCTCATGCGCGCGCCGGACCGATCTAGCTCGGAAGGCTCGTGTACCGGCTTGATAGTCCACGCGGTCGAGGCCTTTTCCACCCAGCCAAGTCAAGCCATCGCCATTGTCCGACGTTTCGCAACGGCAATGGCCTCGTCCATGGCTCGAACGGTGGCGCGGCCTCCTTCGTGTCATTGACTGGCCCAAGTTGGGTTTGATCAGCCTTGGCGACCTTCCCAGCGCTGGAGTTGGACTTGGATCTCAATTCGGATCTAGATCTGGATGCAACCGGGTGGCGGTTGAAAAGCGAGTTTTCGCGGCCTTCGCGCACGGTCCACTGGCGCGACACACATGACCCGAACAGAAAGATTAACCTCTTGACGCTCCTCCCCAGGTCGAGAGCGCTTGAAATCTCTTCCAGGAGAAGCCATCTCACCGCGGTCTGTTTAGAATGGAGTTATGGATGACGACAGTTGAAGAAGCGCAGCCCGAGCAACACGCTTTTGAAGCCGATGTTAGCCGACTGCTGCACATGATGGTGCATTCGGTTTACTCGGACAAGGATGTATTCCTCCGGGAATTGATTTCCAACGCCGCGGATGCGTGCGAAAAGCTGCGCTACGAGTCGATTTCCAATCCACGGCTCTCGTCCGATGGCCTCGAGCCGGGGATCCTCGTGAAACTCGATGAAGAAGCGCGGACGCTTATTGTTGAGGACAACGGCATCGGCATGAGCCGTGAAGAGATGGTCGACGCGCTTGGCACGATCGCGCGTTCCGGAACCAAAGCTTTCATGGATCGACTAGAAGCGGCCAAGGCTGGAGAAAAGGCGGAATTGATCGGCCAGTTTGGAGTTGGCTTCTACTCATCGTTCATGGTCGCGGACCAGGTCGATGTGATCTCGCGCCGCGCCGGAGAGTTCGAAGCCTCGAAATGGTCATCAGATGGAAAGGGGCGCTATAACATAGTCACGGTCGAACCTGGACAAGCCCCAGCCCGCGGCACGCGTGTCGTGCTACATCTCATGGAGGAAGCCAAGAAATATTCAAGCAAATGGACGGTCGAGAAGATTATCCGTGATCAATCGGGACATGTCCCCGTCCCTATCCGCCTAATCGAGAAGGATGGCGCCGAGCCATTACAGTTGTCAGATGGCGCCGCGCTCTGGACCAAGCAGAAAAGCGACATATCCGAACAGGACTATCTCGATTTTTATCGTGGCGTTTCGGGTCAGTATGACGAGCCACTGAGTAACGTGCATTTCCGCGCTGAAGGCCGGTACGAGTATACGACGCTCGTTTTTGTCCCAGGCTCTCAGCCATTTGACCTCTTCGACCTAGACCGACAGGGTCGGATAAAGCTCTATGTGAAGCGCGTCTTCATAACCGATGATGCCGATTTGGTGCCGCGCTACCTGCGGTTCGTTCGTGGTATCGTCGATACGCCGGATCTACCACTTAACATCTCCCGCGAGATGATCCAGGAAAGCCCGGTCCTTGCCGCCATAAAAAAGGGCGTGACGAGCCGAATCCTCTCCGCGCTGGAAAAGATGGCCGAGAGCGATGCCGATAGGTTTTCCAAGTTTTGGGATCTTTTTGGCGCGACGATCAAGGAAGGCATCTATCAGGATTTCGAACGGCGCTCGCAGTTGCTCAAGCTGGCGCGCTTCCAAAGCACCGTGTCGAACGAGGCGACGCGCGGCTTGGCCGATTATGTGAGCGCGATGAGGGAAGGACAGTCCGCCATCTATTACATCAGCGGCTCTAATTTGGAGCAGTTGCGGTCTTCGCCGCACCTTGAGGGTTTCCAGGCGAAGGGTATAGAAGTTTTACTGCTAACCGACGGCGTGGATAATTTTTGGCCGACCAATGTCGCGGAATTCGAAGGCAAGCCCTTTAAATCCGTAACTCAGGGTCTTGCCGATCTCAACGCCGTCGCCAGCGGCGAAAACAGCGGGGAGGGCAACCAACAATCGTCTCCCGAGGTGACCGCCTTTATCGATTTCGCGCGAGGCCTTCTTGGTGAGGAGGTTGCAGACGTGCGTGTTTCAGGTAGGTTGACCGAGAGCGCGGTATGCCTTGTCGCGCCGGAGAATGGTCCGGATCGCCAACTCGAAAAACTCCTACAAGGCGCCGGCAGGCTGCAAACGGCGTCGAAACCAATATTGGAGATAAACGCGCGGAGCGAGCTTATCTTGGATGTCGCGTCAATGCGCGATCAAGCCTTTCGCGAGGATGCCGCGTGGCTTTTGCTTGACGAAGCGCGCATTCTAGACGGAGACAAGCCTGCCAACCCGCGCGCTTTCGCTGAGCGGCAAGCCAGGATGTTCGCGCTCGCGATGAAACGCGACAAGTGAGGAAATCGGCGAGGTAGCCTGACGCCGCCTCGCCGAAAGTCGCTCGGTTAGATCCCGCGCTCTCCCTACGATCGGCATTACCCTAAAAGTTTCAGTCGGGTTGCTCCGATTACGGCGGCAGGGGGTAAAGTAGCTCCAGGAAGACGCCTACTTTCCTCGAACGACACTGCCGCCCCTGATGGTTCTGTCTCAAGCGGACATGGCGCTGGAGTACCGCGCAGCCCTCCATTGTCGTGGCGTCCCCCAGCTCTTGCTTCACTTCGAGGTGGCTCATTTTCGCGATACCACGTGAAAGGCCAAGCTTCGTGTGCGGACGGCGTCCACGGCATGTCATGAGTGGTGCCTTGCCACATCAAGAAGGTAGCAAGGCTTTTCGAACGCCTCAGACGAAATACCTCTATGTAATCATCTCCATGACGCTTGTCTCACAGCATGACGACCACCAGATCGTAAAACTCCCGGACACTTTTCTGATATTGAATAACCCCACATCAACAGATCACCGAAATTTGTTGGTCGCTCGTCGCGGCATATTGACCGTCACCGCCGCTTTGGTGAAAGACCGCCTGCTTCCTTGCGCGCAGCCCGAAAAGCCGGCCGTGACGAACAGTTCTTTCGCCGACTTGTAGTCGGCATCTGTATGAACAAGTTGCCAGTCTCAAGGTTAATGCGGTCGGGATGGCTCGAAAAACATACTACGTTTCGCGCTACGAGCTCCCTCCCGTTAATCGGCTTGACCAGCCTTTGGCCCTCTCTACATTTCATGGGGTTTTGGTCAGTAGCTCAGCGTGAGCGCTCCAAACAAGATTGAGGAGCGACAAGGTTGATAGAGAAAACAGGCGTGCGCAATCGTATCCTCAAGGCGCTCAGTGACGACGACTTCAGCCTCGTGGCTCCGCACCTTGATCTCGTGCCGATGCCCAATAGATTCAAGGTTGCTTCGCCTGGTCAACCACTTGATTATTTATATTTTCCTGAATCGGGCATCGGTGCAGTGATGAGCTTAACACCAAACGGAGAAAGTTCCGAGGCGGGTATGTTCGGCGTTGAAGGCTTCGTACCCACATCCACCATAATTGGTGACAACCTTGTGCCTTACGATATCGAAATGAAGGTGGGAGGAGCCGGTTATCGAATGCCAATTCGTATGATAGCGGAACTTATGGCAAAGAGCGCAAGCCTGCATGTCCCGTTCGTCAAGTATATGCATGTGTTCGCTGTGCAAGTAGCGTTTACGGCTCTCGCCAACGCACGTTTCACAATCGACCAGCGCCTCGCGAGATGGATTCTCATGTGTCAAGATAGGATCGGTCACGACACCCTGGAGATTACTCATGAGTATATTGCAATGCTCTTATCAACGCGTCGTCCAAGCGTGACGAACGCACTTCATGTCTTGGAGGGCGAGCGACTGATCCGTTCAAGCCGGGGCATCGTCGCCGTCGTCAACCGTAAGGGACTGGAGCGATTCAGCCGTGGTTGTTACGGCGTTCCCGAGCATGAATTCGAGAGGCTGATTGGTGATCGGTAGATCCGCGCACCGCTAGATCGAGGTTTGAAATATAAAACATCGGCGGTGCAGGCGGCGATGGGCGAGCATCTGGGCTTCACACCATGTGCTCGATCAAGTGCTTTGCTCCCCGACCCGGGGATGCAAACGACGTGATAAGTCGTGATAAGCTAGTATGCTTTGTTACGAAAATAATCGGTGTGTTAGAAAAAACCAGCGCCGAGAACGCGGTCTTCGCCACAGAGTTCGATCGGTTCGTGCCAGGCCTCGGGTGATGCCTGCATGATGGCAGTGTATTGGCAATGTCATGGATTAGCGCGCTGTAACTGCCCCCGATCGATATTAGCGCATGTACCAGAATAGTTGCAGATCGCTCGTTAGAACCTTTCGAGTTACTCGAGGTGCGACAGAGCAAATGTCCCAACGCTGCTATGTCCGCTGCCGTCGCAACGCGCTTGATCTGCCGCGCGAGGCGGACGAAGGTTGCCTCCGCGAAATGCTTTAGAGCGAAGATTGCCATCCAAGCGGATTAAAAAGGCCAGCACCGTTAATATCCCCCAGTCAGCGGAAGATCCGCTACTGGGGGAACTGGCCGTTTGCGACCGTGATAGTGCAGCAGCCAAACGCTATTTGGGAGGCATGGCGCTCCACATGCGCGTCCATCCGCCTAGCCCAAACCGCCGGCGCATTGACAATGACGTCCTATGATACGCGATACCCCCCGCGAATGATTTCGACGTCTTCGGCGAGCACAAGACTAGCGGGAAGTGGAAGATCGGACCGCCCCTCGATCACCCCTGAAATGTAAGCGATAGCGCTCTTCATTCCGGCGACCGTGTAAGGCTTCTCGATGGCCCCTAGAGCTCCCACGAAGTCATTGGGAATCTTTTTGATGTTACCGCTCACAAAAACAAATGGGATGCCCTCGTCCGCTAGATCGCGACCGACATCTATCCCGGTTGGGCCATCCTGAAGCTGAATGTCGACGAATGCGAATTCGGGTCGTTCTATCGACACAGCTTCCCGTGCCTGGCTTCTTGACATCGCGGTTGCCGTTACGTGATGACCCGCCAGTTCAACTTCACTCTCTAGCTCCATCGCCAGGAGCATTTCGTCTTCAACGATGAGTACTTTCAAGAATCATTCTCCTGCGGTGCTTCCACCAGTAATGTGACATCAACTGTCGTTCGGTGCCCTTCGACCCTCTTCTCGATTTTGGCGCCCACTTGCTTTGCCGAGTTCTCAAGCAAAATACGACCAATTTCAGTGGTCTCGTCATCAACGTCGACCGGGACGGAGGTATCTTCCACCCGTATCAAGAAATGACCGTTCAGTCTTTTAATCACCACATGGATGTCGCCACCGCCGTCGCTCAGTCCTCGTTTTATCGCGTCCCCAACCAATTCGTTCACGATGAGGGAAAGGGGGGTGGCTTTCACGGCGGGTACATAAACAGGGTGAAGGTCAAGCGTTAGTCGGATGTCTTCCCGACTGGTAGCGCCAACCAGATCCGTTACCATCTCCCTTGCGACATCGGCGATGTCGAACCGAGAGACATCCTCAAGCGTGAAAAGCTTACGCTGCACCGTGCTTAAGGCCTCAATCCGGTTTAGCACCGACATAAGCACCTGTTTGTGATCCTCGTTTTTAGTCTTTCGAGCTTGCAACTTCACGATCGAGGCCATGGTAAGAAGATTATTCTTAACTCGATGGTCGACTTCATGCACGAGCAGCGTCTTTGCTGCCAGCGCGGCTTCCAGTTTCTCTGTATGTTTGGCGACCTCTTCTTCCGCCCTGTGGCGAGCAGCCGCTAGGTCGGCCTCACGGCTCTTGACGTTCGTGAAGTCTAGTTGAGAAGCGAAGAAATAGATGATCTTGTCCCTGTCATCACGCACTGGAGACAGAAAAAGCGCGTTCCAAAACGAGGTGCCATCCTTCTTGTAGTTTAAAATATCAACCGCGATGTCCGAACCTGCGGCGATTGCATCGCGTATACGACCCACGGTTTCGCTATTAGTTTCTTCTCCTTGCAAAAACCGACAATTGCGCCCCACAACTTCGCGGCTTGAGTAACCGGTTAGCTTTTCAAACGCCGTGTTGCAGAAGATGATCGGATTGTCATTCTGATTTGGGTCCGTGACAATCATCGGCATTCGTGTGGCTTTGAACGCCGCGGCGAAAGGATCCTCGCGCACGTGTCGCGCAACCAACCGTTCGCCTGCATCCTGCGCGTCAGATCGTCTCTGTTCGTTGTCTGGCATAATCTCTTGGTCTTGCGGTTAAACGACGAATGATCAAAAATTCGGATAGCTCCAAATGCCCCAACTCTCAAGACGAGATGGGAAGAACGCTCGAGTTTTAAAGGGCAGGATTCATATATTGGGCCAGCGAGTACCTCGATGGTACCGGAACGCTCAAACATGGGCCGCCGCTTCCGGTCCCATGTCATTCCTCCATGTCGCCCCCGCTCGCTACATTCCGGTGCCTCCATCGCTATGACCTCTCGCCATTGATCTACAACGTCGACGTCGATCATGGTCCGTCAAGAGCGGACGCGAGGCAGCCCTCGTCCCGACAACATCGCGTTATCATAAGATAAGTGGCAT
>Ga0170475_104086126_pt1 | contig 12185 bp, 10 predicted proteins | sample Soicark_Litter_5_FD_111474 | JGI IMG/M metagenome (GOLD analysis project Ga0170475, IMG submission 111474) | Avena fatua rhizosphere microbial communities from Hopland, California, USA. Combined Assembly of 48 SPs | reverse complement strand
TTGCAAGGCAATGCGCCCTCCGCATGCCCGCGTAACGGTGCTCCCTTGCAAGGGAGCACTCCCTCCTTGCATCGCCTCCCGTAAAGCACGCCCAAATCGGGAAATTATTCCTCACCATATCCTTACATTCGCACGTCCAGTAGCGCAGTTTCCATCTTCCCTGACATCCGACGCATGAAGGATGCGGCGATCGCATGGTGTTCTGGGTGCCATGATGGAACTAAAAGCAGTTTTTTGTTACTCATTACCGAAATTCCATAAAGTAACTGATAGAACATATGCAAAAGAGAATGAAGTAGGGGGCACCATGCGCCCCCGGCAATCCTTTTTCTGCGTAAATCCTGATTGGCACGAAATTCGTCATTCGCTCCTGCGAAAGTGGGAATTTATGGAAAAGCTCGATAAAGGTCACTGACCTGCCTTCGCGAGAGCTAAGGCCGCGAGAACGACGGGCAAGAGAAAAAATGTCAGTTATTTCAGTACGCATCAACAATAATGAAGATGCCGTAATTTTTTTGCCGCAAATCGCAGGATTGTCTGTACGCAATGCGGCGGTCGCACAATCTACGCTTATTTTGACTGGAGATGTTGATGTCAGGTATAGAAGAGTTTCACGCATGTCTCATTAGACTACTGCACCAAGTCGGCTTCCATGACGTCAGACTGGAGAAAGACCAGGATGTACTCAGCCTTGAAGTGGATAGCAATTTTGACATGCACTTCATCTACGCAGAGCCGGATAGTTGGATCATATTGGCGGAACTTCGTGGCCTTGCCGCACGCGCCGCCGAGCAAGCCTTCCTGCAGAGCATGCTGCGCATGAACCAGTTATCGGACAAAAACTGGCAGCCAGTCGTTGGACTGAATGCCGAAAATATCCCGGTGTGCTGGCTACGACTGCCGTTGCGCGGCATGAATGGGGCCAAGACATTGGCCGCCTTCAGCCGCGTCATCACCTGCGTCGAAAGCATGGGAGGCAGTGGCCTATCCGCCATCGGCCAGACGCAGCATCCTGCCGGTAACGAGCGTGGCCGAAATATCTTCAAGCAATTCATCAAACAAAAGAATTTGTCATGAAAATACAGGAAACCAGCATCTATTTTTTGCCAAGTGAATCGCATACTGAATCAAGCATTAGTCATGCACTGCACGAGGCTGAAGTGGATAATGTAACCGGCTACGTTGGCATGCGCAAGGATGGTCAGGTGGTCGTGTTTGGTGACCACACCTACCTGAGGCATCCACGGCAGGCAAATCGGGCCAAGAAGTTTATGCAGCAACATGGATTGGCTTGCGCCACGTCTGCGCTTGGCGTCAAACTGTCAACGGTGCTCGGCAATGCAGAACCCTTCGTTGCCTCCCCCTTGCTGAAAGAATCCTTGATCGGCAAAACCATCGAGCCGGAAACTGCCGAACGATATAAAAAAACCGTCGAGTTCGACGGCATGGGGCGCGTACAAAGCTTCAGGCATCCCCTCTCAGATGAGGCGAGTGCCGAACTCAGGAACGCCGCGATACGCCCCCTGACCATCACCAATTCAGCCCATCCACGCGATCCCGCCAGGACGGAACGCGATTGCCTGATACAGATGATTCACTTGTTGCACCAACGACCGGACGAGATATCGCGCAGCGTGCTGGATGAAGCGACGGCGCTCTGGATGTCAGGTGCATTCGAGCAGTCGGCGGTAGCCCGTTTTTTTGCCGATGCCATCGAGCGGCTGGGACACGCACCTCAGGCGCAGCGCATCATCATCGGCATGCTGGACGCCCTTCGCAAAGAAACATCGCCTGCTCAGCGCAACGACAACATGTACGGCCGAAAATTCGATTCCGAGGTTGCGCATGCCCTGATCATGGAGCCACCCGCGCCGGTACTGGATACCTGCCGCAAAATCGGTCAGAGGCTGCTTAAACACTTCAAAGACGAATTCCGCATCAACGCCGACGCGACGGAAGCGGCACGATACTACATTTTGATGCTGGAACAGAGAATGTGCAGACACCTCGCTCAGAGACTGGAATACGACCCGCGTACCTGGTTCAACGAAACGCCGGAAATTGATGAATTTATCAGCGACGCCGGACCCGATACGTTGGCGGCAATGTTGAGCAAGGTAGAAAATGGATTCGATGTGTGCAAGATCCATTATCTGGCGGTGCATATTTCTTTCTTGCCTATGTCATCCCTGGAATGGGCGGAAGATGCCGGGGAGAATTTCCGGGATGTTGTGGGGCCGGCTCGTTCGACCAGGCCTTCTGTCGTCGCCGGCCATATGAAAACCAGCGAGTACGGCAACCGCCTCGCCAATCATCCGAGCAATGAAAAGCACGATTCGTTTCGGACCACCAAGAGCTGGGCGTATGCGAACATCCCCCCGTCCCCGGATACGCTGAGCGAGTTTGAGAAGAGGGCACAGGCGCACGGTCACACGATTGTCAACGGCGCCTCGGGTTCGGCCAATATCATGTACTTTCTGAGCCGTCATATCGCGCAGGAAGATCCGGATTTTTCAACCGAAAATGCGTTGCTGGCGTCCATGATGTTCCTGGTATTCGATGGCGGTCACTCACTCAATGAAGTCGCCGCTGTATATGAAGCCAACAAGGCGGATGACCGGGCCGGATATTTGGCCGGATACAGCCTCGATTATCGAAAAATGCCCGGCATGATGGCGTCTGTGGACAGTAGCAAGGCGGTCAGCGCCGCGCTGGATACCGCACTGGCAAAGGCCATCGAATTCTTTGATGCCAATAGCTATTACGCAGCGGAAAACCGGTCATCTTTTGCAGATGCGCCTGTACCGACAAGCGCCTCTTCCTCAACCCCGGCGTCGGGCACAGTGTAAACACCGCGTACAGAAGCAAGGTTATTTCAATTTTCGTAACTATTCAGGGCGCTAAGAAATTTGGCGCCGCACTTCCTTCCTTCCTTCCTTCGTTAATCCATTTCAAAAAATTCCTGCCATTGCAGGCGGGAATTAATGGAACTGGAGACGCCTTTATTTCTACCCATACCAGTGGCACGGGGATTTAGACAATCCCAAGACTGTTTGCGTACCAGGGAAATGCAGCAGGTCAGCCTTCAGGACGTCACCTTAAAGAACGATCAGAATGTGCTCAGCTTCAATATGAGAGTAATGGCAACATGCGCCTCATCTGTATCTGCTCAAATCCCCGAGCAGGTGCATGGCACATCTTCTGACAGATGAAGGCATTGTAATTCTGGATATGTAAAGGCTGATAATGAATACGATTAAAACCAACCTGCTCTTCCCCCGTTCGCAAACCCATACGGCAGAAGGCATCAGCGACGCGCTGAACAAGGCCGGCCTGGACGGTGTGCATGGCCGTCTCGGCATGCGCAAAGAAGGTGCGCTGGTTGTCTTCGGCGGCCATACCTTTTTGGCCCATAGAAATCAGACGCGGCGAGCGAAAAAATTCATGCAACAGCATGGATTGGCGCCTTCATCCTTCGGCCCCTCCATCAAACTGTCTACTGTGCTGGCAAATGCCAGGCAGATTGGGCAATCAATCAGGCCAGATATCGCCGAAAAGTATGTTGACACGGTTGAGTTCGACGGCATCGGACGGATACAAGGCTTCAAGAAACATCTATCTGCGGCCGCGCGCACCGAGCTGCAAGACGCAGTGATGAAGCCGCTTACGCAAACCAACGCAGCGCATGAGCGAGATAGCGCCAGAACGGGACGCGACTGCATGATCCAGTTCATGCACCTGATGCAGAACCGGCAAGGAGAGGCAACGCACGGTTTGCTCGACAAAGCCAAGGCACTATGGCTGTCCGCCCCATTGGATGATCACACGATTTCCGGTTTTCTTGCCGATGCTGCCGGGGCACTGGCAGATATGCCGCACCTTCAATCCATGGCAATCACGTTGCACAATGCTGTCAGCAAAGAGAAAGCGCCGACGCAGAAAAACGACAATATGTACGGCAGAAAATTTGATTCCGAGTTCGTTCATGAACTGGTAAAGAACCCTCCGGCACCGGTCATGGAGGCAACTCGCAAAATCGGCCAGGCGTTGCTGGATTCTATTGACCAGGAGTTTGTGATTAAGCCTGATTCTGCAGAGCACAATAAAAATTACACTATTCTGCTCCGGACGAGGGCCTGTCGCAATGTCGCCAAAAACATGAACGTGCGGCCTTGGATTAACGAAGCACCTGACCTCAAGAAATTTCTGGATGCCCCCACCTACGAAGGCCTGAAGGCAATGCTACTCAATGTCAATCACGGCTTTGATGTACTTAAATTGCATTATCTTGCTGCCGCGATATCCCGATTGGGATACGAAAGCATGCCGTGGATGCAAGATGCCCGCCCGAACTACGTTAGGGTGATACAGCCGGCAAATGGGACAAGCCCGCCTGTGGTAGCTGACACGATGAAAACCAGTGGATACGGCATTCGCCTGGCGAACCATCCGAATTATGAAAAGTACAGCACGTTCACCTCTGCAAAGAATTCAACTTATCATCGACTTCTTACCAACATGAACGAGCTGGGCAAACCGGAGCAGCAGGCGCTTTCTCATGGCCATCCGGTGGTAACCGGTGTCTCGGGTTGTACCAATATGATGACTTATCTGAGCCTCCATATCGCCCAAAAGGAGCAAAGTTTCTCGCCTCAGCAAGCCATATTGGGAACCATGATGTACCTCGTGTTCGACGGCGGCCACTCACTCAATGAAATCATGACGGTTCACACATCGATCCGCTCAAGCGAGCGTACAAAAGCCAGTGCGGAAAGATTGGCAAAAATCCGCATGGAGCAAATCGCACAGATGGAAGAAGACGACTTAGAAGACGACTCAATCGAGCCCTTGGCACAATTCCTCCCAAGAACGAGGGAAGAAGCCAACCGTAGCGCAAAGGAAGAGAAAAGAAAACATCATCTGGAAACCTACCAGTTCGACTATCGCCAGATCGTCGAACTGGCAAAACATGGCGGTAGCGATAAAGAGGTCAGCACAGCGATGGATACCGCATTGGGCAAAACCATTGAATACTTTAAAGACAACAGTCACTATGCCGCGCAGAATGAGGCATTGACTGCGCAGCATAGCGCGCAAGACGTTGCCTCCTCCAGCAGCGCGGCACATGGAGAAATCGAACTGGCGCCGGAGTCATCTCCTGTAGAAAAAGCACGCACCACATTGACCGAACTGCTCCGCATGGAGGCCGAAGAAGGTGAGCGCGAACGGGCACGTGATAAGCCGTGACTGTGCAGACGAGATGATGGCTTTACATTCGCACGTCCAGTAGCGCAGTTTCCATCTTCCCTGACATCCGGCACCACTCTGCATTGATTCGCAAAATACGATAAGCATCGGGGGCCGAACGCCTCCACGTGCACGACAACAGGTTTTTCAGGATAAAAACGGGGAAAGGGTGTCAGCGCTCATCGCCGGCAGTCAAGGCGCGCAGGCAGGCGGGGCAAAAACAGGTGGCGGCGTCATTGGCGTTTGCGTCGTCCAGGGCGCTTGGCGGCAGCACGGGAAGTTGCGTGCACCAGCAGGGCTGTGCTGCCGGGTCATCCACCATGCCGCACGAGAATGATGCGCCGCAGCGTGGGCATACGCTCATTTCGGCTTCCGGTCCGGAGTGGCGTCTTCCGCCGCAATGTCGATTTGACGCATGGCGCGGCGGATCAGGTGCATTTGGTTGTCGAAATTCTGGCAGGCGCGGCAAACCAGAAGATGCATGCGCATGCGCGCGCGCTCAATGAGCGACAGATCGCGGTCGAGTCCTTCCGACACCAGACGGTGCACTTCCTTGCAGGTAGGCATGATTTCCATGGCATCCTTTTTCATCGTTATGCCCCGGCAGTCGGTTGATTGCCGAACCAATTCAAATCGAGACACTCGCGCAGGCGAATCCGCGCCCGATAAAGCATGACCCATGCATTAGACGTGGAACAACCCAATTCCTTACAAATTTCATCCGTGTCCAGTTCCAGCCATTCCCGCATCATGAAAATGCGCGCGGTTTTTGGGGGCAGTTTTTCGAGGCAGATTTCCATGACGCGGAAAAAATCCTTTTGTTCCAGCGTCGCATCCGGATCGCCCCATTGGCGCGGCATTTGGCAGGTATGGCCGTCGGCCTTGAACAAGGCATCTATCACGTCGTCCTCGGACTGGTCTTCCTGGGTTTCGATCTGGCGTTCGCGGTTGGATGCGCGCAGGGCATCGACGATCTTGTACTTCAAGATGCCGGTGACGTAGGTGCGCAGCGATGACTGGCCGGCGAAACGCTCGGGCTTTTCGAGGACGGCGATCAATGCATCCTGCACCACGTCTTCGGCCATGGTTTCATTGCGCAATTGCAGGATGGCGAAGCGCATCAATGCAGGGCGCATCGCTTCGAGTTGTTTGTGCAGGGAGGCTGTCATTGTCATTTACGCAAAAAGCTGGCGGATCGGCGATGAAAACACAAGAAAATGACCAGAAAGCAGATCGACTTTCCTTGTAAAATCGCGGAAACCTTTTTTAATATCAGGACGTAGAGCAATTCGGCGCCGCAGCGCGTTAAATGGCTTTGCGTTCGATCATTCAATTCTGCCATGACCGACTTGACCGACCACAGCGCTGACCTTACCGTAGTTTCTCCGCAAATCAAAGCCGAGATTCTGGCCGAGGCGCTGCCTTATATCCGCAAATTTCATGGCAAGACCATCGTCGTCAAATACGGCGGCAATGCGATGACCGAAGAGCGCCTGAAGCACGGTTTCGCGCGCGACGTGATTTTATTGAAACTGGTCGGCATGAATCCGGTCGTGGTGCACGGCGGCGGCCCGCAAATCGACAATGCGTTGAAGAAAATCGGCAAGCAAGGCACATTCATCCAGGGCATGCGCATCACCGACGAAGAAACGATGGAAGTCGTCGAATGGGTGCTGGGCGGCGAAGTGCAGCAGGACATCGTGATGCTGATTAATCATTACGGCGGCCAGGCGGTCGGCTTGACCGGCAAGGATGGCGGCTTGATCCGCGCGCGCAAAATGAAAATGCCGGACCGCGAAAATCCGGGTAAATTCCTCGACATCGGCTTTGTCGGTGAAATCGATGCGATCAACCCGGCCGTGGTGAAAGCGTTGCAGGACGATGCGTTCATTCCGATCATTTCGCCGATCGGTTTTGGCGAAGATGGCCAGGCATACAACATCAACGCCGATCTGGTCGCCGGCAAAATCGCGGAAATCCTGAAAGCGGAAAAGCTCATCATGATGACCAATATTCCGGGCGTGATGGACAAGCAGGGCAATCTGTTGACCGACTTGTCGGCACGCGAGATCGACGAGATGTTCGAGGACGGCACCATTTCCGGCGGCATGTTGCCGAAAATTTCATCGGCGCTCGATGCCGCGAAATCCGACGTGAATACCGTGCACATCATCGATGGCCGCATCGAGCATTCCTTGTTGCTGGAAGTGCTGACCGAACAGGCGTTCGGGACGATGATCCGGTCGCATTGAGCGTGGGGCGGTCAAATCCTGAATAGGGCCATCTCGATGCTCTTGCGGGGCGTACACAGGCTTGCAAGCCTGTGTCGTTCGCAGCCATGATGGCGCGCCACGACACCCCTCTGCTGCACGCCTGCATCCTTTCCCGTCAATACATTTTTGCACCGTATCCCCGCTTGTCGCTGTCTATCGGCGTGCATTGCGTGCGTGCGGAGGGGCGCGCTTTTTCATCGCGCCGCAAGGCTTCCAGCGCCGCCCCATCGGCATTGCTCCACGCATCGGTTAAGCTGTTCGTTCTCCGTCATGCCACCACTCATCACGTGTAAAGATGCCCACCCTTACCTGGCTGTTCGACCTCGATAACACGCTCCATAATGCATCGCATGCGATTTTTCCGGCGATTAATGCCAACATGAACGCGTTCATGGCGCAGGTGTTGGGCGAGGGCGGCAAGCCAGCCGATGCCGCCACCGTGAATGCGGCGCGGCTCGCGTATTGGAAGCGCTACGGTGCGACGTTGCTTGGCATGGTAAAACATCATCAGGTACGGGAAGAAGACTTCTTGCGCGAGGCGCACCGCTTCGACGACTTGGCCGCGATGATACGAACCGAACGCGGCCTGAAGCGCTTGTTGCAGCGGTTGCCCGGCCGGAAAATCCTGTTGACCAATGCGCCGCACCGCTATTCGCATGACGTGGTTCGGCATTTGGGCCTGCGGCGGCATTTCGCCAGGCACATCCCGATCGAATCGATGCGTGTGCACGGCAAGCTGCAGCCCAAGCCTTCCAAACAATTGTTGCGCAAATTGCTGGCCAAAGAACGCATACCGGCGCGCCGCTGCGTGCTGGTCGAAGATACCGTCGGCCACCTGAAAGCCGCGAAAGCATTGGGATTGCGCACGGTTTGGGTGACGCAATATCTGACTATTCACCCCGATTTACAACAGCGTGCCGGGCATCTGATGCCGCCAAAACTTACAAAGCGCCCCTTTTATGTTGATGTCAAAGTAAAATCCATCAGGCAACTATCCGATTGTTGGCAGCGGCTGCGTTAAGGCTGGAGCGGTTTGCTCCGATGTAAGGTAGGGTGCGCCCCCTGCAGTAATTTGCAATCCGCTCCAGGGCTCAACACGATAAAAAAAGAAGGACATTGTCTCTACCATAACAAAATAAAAGCGTTCCATTTCCGACTATCAGGACATTATGGCAACCACAAAAACAGGCGAGCGCAAACTCCAGATCCTCCAGACCTTGGCCTCAATGCTGGAGCAGCCCAAGGGGGAGAAAATCACGACCGCGGCGCTGGCGGGCAAGCTGGAGGTGTCCGAAGCTGCGCTTTACCGGCATTTCGCGAGCAAGGCGCAAATGTTCGAGGGGCTGATCGATTTCATTGAATCGACGGTGTTCGGCCTGGTCAACCAGATCACCGAACAACAGGAGGACGGTTTGCTGCAAGTACAGGCGATTACCGGCATGCTGCTCAATTTCGCCGAGCGCAATCCCGGCATGACGCGGGTGATGATCGGGGATGCCTTGGTCAACGAGGACGATCGCCTGCAAGCGCGCATGAACCAGTTTGTCGAGCGCGTCGAGCTGGCCATCAAGCAAGCGCTGCGCATAGCCGTGTCCCAAGGTCACGCCAATGAGGCGGAAGTCGCCACCCGTGCCAACATGATTACCAGTTTGGTGCTGGGCCGCTGGCACCGTTATGCGAAGACCGGCTTCAAGCAAAATCCGTCAGATAGCGCGCAGGCGCAAATTGCGTTCATGCTGGTGTAGAGAAAGTCGGGGCAAGCGCATGAATAAAGCACTGTAGCCCGGATTGCGCTGCACTTCATCCGGGCTGCTCGATGATTTGTATTGCGCCAATCCCTACTCAAACCACGCAAGCATGACGTCCACCCGATCCTTTCCCGCAGCCGCATTCTTCGCTCTCTTGTCGGGCGGTATCGCAATCGGCTTTGCCGGCATCTTCATGCGCCTGTCCGATGTCGGTCCGCTGGCCTCTGCCTTCTGGCGCATGGCGCTGGCGGCGCCGTTTTTATGGGCTTGGGCATTTGCGGTGCGCAAGCAGGACCATGCCAGTCACAAGCGTACCGATTTCACGCAGGCGCTGCTATTGGCCGGCATCTACTTCGCCGGCGACATGGGCGTCTGGCATTTGTCACTGCATTACACGACCGTATCAAATGCAACCTTGCTGTCGAATTTTGCGCCGATCTTCATTGCACTCTGGATGTGGGGAGCCCACAAGGTGCGTTTTGCGCGGATCTTCGTGATCGGCATGGCGATTGCACTGGCTGGCGCGGTGATGCTGGTCGGGCCGAATGCGGCAAACGGCGACAATGTCGGCAGACATAAACTGTGGGGCGATGCGCTCGGTCTGTCCAGTGCAGTGTTCTATGCCGGCTACCAATTGATGATCAAGAATGCGCGCAGCCAGTATTCCACCGCGCGCCTGATGGCCTGGAGCACCAGCATCACCGGATTGGCCCTGCTGCCGTTCGCACTCATCTCTTCCGGTGCGTTCTGGCCTGCAAATGCGAGCGGCTGGCTGCCGTTGCTGGCGTTGGCATTGACCGCGCAAATCGGCGGGCAAACCGTGATCGCATATGCCTCCGCCCATTTGCCGGCATCGCTGTCGTCGGTCAGCCTGCTGATCCAGCCGCTGACCGCAACGATTGCAGCGTGGATACTGTTTCACGAAGGGATCGGGCCGCTGCAAATGGCAGGCGGTGCATTGCTGTTGTGGGGTATTTATTTATCGAAGCGCGGGAGTTAGCATTGAACGTATAGTGTCGTGTTGGCCTGCGTGCCCGCATCGGCGGCGAGGCACGCAGACCTGCCGATCACTTACTTTGCATGCGTATTTCCTCAGTCCATATGTCTTTTCCTGATCCTGTCCTTACCCCTGCGGCCAAGACCGACTGCTTCGCGCTGCTCGACGACCATGGCGCCAACCCGTGCGATCCGCAGTCGCGTCTCTACACCCGCCATGTCGGCACGCTCTCTTGCAGGCATGCAGCGGAGTTGCCCGCAATGCTGGCGCAGATGCAGCAGGCACTGCGGCAAGGATTGCATGCGGTCGGTTTATTCAGCTATGAACTGGGTGCCGAATTGCAGCGCATCGCACCGCGTGAAAACAACCCGGCCTTGACCCAGGTCTTGCTGTTCGAACGCTGCGACCGGCTGTCGGCGGAGCAGGTTGCGTTGTGGCTCGATGAACGCGAGCGCTTGACGCAGATCGCCAGCGGCAATGCGGGCCAGCGCAGCGCCGGCATCGCCCGTGTGCGCAGCAGTGTGACCGAAGCGGAATTCACCCAAGCAATCGACCGCATCCACGCGTATATCGAGGCGGGCGATACCTACCAGATCAACTATACCTACCGGGTGCGCTTCGATGCATTCGGCTCGCTCTACGCGCTCTATCGCCGCCTGCGCGCGCGCCAGCCGGTGCCGTACGGTGCGCTGGTGGCGCTGCCCGACGGACAGGCAGTGCTCTCGTTGTCGCCCGAACTGTTCGTGCGGCATACGCAAGGAGACGTCGTGACGCGCCCGATGAAAGGCACTGCCGCCGCCAGCGGCGACGCGCAGCAGGATGCGGCGCGCGCCGCAGCCTTGGCAGCCGACCCGAAAAACCGCGCGGAAAATCTGATGATCGTCGACCTGTTGCGCAACGATCTCGGCCGCGTCGCGCAAGTCGGCAGCGTCAAGGTGCCGCAGCTATTCGACGTCAAGCGCTACAGCAGTGTGTTGCAGATGACATCGACGGTGCAGGCCCGCCTGCGCGACGACGTGAGCCTGATGGATATCTTCTCGGCGCTGTATCCATGCGGCTCGATTACCGGCGCACCCAAGCGCCGCACCATGCAAATCGTTCGCGAGCTGGAGCCCGATGCGCGCGGTTTCTACACCGGCGCAATCGGCTGGTTCGATGCGGCGGCGGCAGGGCAACGCATCGGCGATTTTTGCCTGTCGGTGCCGATTCGTACCCTGGTGCTGCAAGCGAGCGGAACCGATGGCGCGCGCGCCGGCGAAATGGGCGTCGGCGCTGGCATCGTGCATGATAGCGACGCGGCGGACGAGTATGCCGAATGCCGCCTCAAGGCCGGTTTCCTGACGGGCCTCGGCAACGACTTCGCGCTGTTTGAAACCATGCATGCAACACACAAGGATGGATGTCGCCATCTCGATCGGCATCTGCAACGGCTGCGCGCGTCAGCAGCGTATTTCGGCTTCGTTCATGACGCAGACAACATTCGGCGGCTAGTGCAACAGACCTGCGCCGCGCTGCCCCCGGACGGCGCGCATCGGCTACGGCTGGCACTCGGCCAGTCCGGCGTCTGCACTGTGCAGACAGCGCCGCTGCAACCCTTGTCTGCGCCGGTGCGCGTGCTGCTGGCAGCGCTGCCGACCGAGGCCGGCGACCTGTTCTTGCGTCACAAGAGCACGGTACGCGACCGTTACGACGCGGCCTGGCGGGCAGCCGAAGCGCAAGGCGCATTCGACATGCTGTTTTTTAATACGGACGGTGAGTTGACGGAAGGCGCGCGCAGCAATGTGTTCGTCAAACTAGGCGGGTGTTGGCACACCCCGCCGCTGGCGTGCGGCTTGCTGCCTGGCGTGATGCGCGCGATATTGCTGGCCGACCCGGCATGGAACGCCACTGAGCGGCGGCTGACATTGGACGATCTGCGCG
>Ga0170475_115008135_pt1 | contig 12190 bp, 13 predicted proteins | sample Soicark_Litter_5_FD_111474 | JGI IMG/M metagenome (GOLD analysis project Ga0170475, IMG submission 111474) | Avena fatua rhizosphere microbial communities from Hopland, California, USA. Combined Assembly of 48 SPs | reverse complement strand
GTTAGCTTTCTGAAGGATGCAGGTAATGGTGCAGTGCAACAGGCAGGCGGTGGAAAGGGTGGTATTCGTCGGTGCGGAATCGACCGGCAAGTCGACGCTGGTGCAGTACCTGGCGCGCGAGTTCGATACTGTCTACGTGCCCGAAATCGGCCGCTTCGTTTGGGAAGAAAAGAATGGGCAGCTCAGCGTCGACGATTATCTCGATATCGCCGTCCAGCACCGCGAGGCAGAAGACAAGGCACAGACGCGGGCCAGCCGCTACATGTTTGTCGACACCAATGCGCTGACCACGCTGCTGCTCGGTTGCTGTTTTGGCCACCTCCCGGTGGCGCCGCCGGAACTGCTGCGTTATGCCGAAGAATGCAAGGGGCGTTACGCCTATCATTTCGTTTGCGCGGACGACATCCCGTTCGAGCAGGATGGCGTGCGTGAGAATGAAGCCTGGCGCACCCGCATCCAGAAGCTGGTGCTGGAAGACCTGGCCGCGCGCGGTATCGATTACACCATCGTCAGCGGGACAGTGGAGGAACGGGCCGCGCAGGTGCGGCGCGTGCTGGCGCGCTGATGCGCGTAGGCACGGTCAGCGTGCGGTTTTCCGACGTTTGCAGGCCCGTCCTGGTAGCCCTGTCGCTACCGGAATCGCTGTCATCATCGGTACAAGCAACTGCGTTTCAGAAATTTGTCATGATGTTGGGGTAGCAGTTGTCTAATGCAACAGCCCGGTCATCACCTATCAGCAAGTAGCACCACGCTATGGCCGATATCCCAGGTCCGTGGTTAAATGACTGGAACGTCGCAACGCCAACCAACACGGCCCTCGCCATGCGCCTCTCCGACTTCATTGTTGACAACCTAGAACTTATTCTGAATGAATGGGAATGCTATGCCAAGCAGATTCCAGCTGCCCAAGGCATGGACAGGGAAGAGTTGCGCGATCATGCCGAGCAAATGCTGGAAGCCATCATCAAAGACTTGAAAACTCCGCAGACTGCGGAAGAGCAAAAGGAAAAATCAATAGGGCGTGGGCGAGAAAAGGGACTTGGCGCGAATGAGGAAAGCGGGGCTGAGAGGCATGGTTCGGTAAGGGTAAAGGCTGGATTTAGCATCGAAGACCTCATTTCGGAATTTCGTGCCCTTCGCGCCAGCGTGTTGCGCCTATGGGGAAAGTCCTCCAACACACCCAAGCAATCTGACCTCGATGACATGACTCGCTTCAATGAGGCCGTTGACCAAGCCATTGCCGAGTCCGTGGTACGATATTCTTCCCTGGTCAAGCAGTCACAAGATGTATTTCTCGGCATTTTGGGCCACGATCTACGCAATCCATTAGGAGCGATCACCATGTCGGCCCAATACCTGATGCAGAGCACCTCGCTTGAAAGCAGATATATCAAAGCCGCTGCGATGATCTACAACAGCAGCAAGCAGATGAGCCAGTTGGTCCATGACTTATTGGACTTTACCCGTACGCGCCTTGGGCAGCGTATGCCGATCGAGCCCGAGCAGACTAGCCTTGAGGACATTGTCCAGCAAGCAGTTGCTCAAGCATCCCCTTTCATCCGGAGCACACCATATTGCTCGATGCTACAGGCGACTTGAGTGGTCAATGGGACGCTGCGCGAATCGGACAAGTCTTCTCCAACCTGATTGACAACGCCATCAAGCATGGAAGCCGCGATATGCCCATCAATGTCGTTCTATCGGGTGACAGTGAGAATGCCATTGCGACCGTACATAATAGTGGTGATCCGATTCCCAAGGATGACATCTCCCATGTCTTCGAGCCGCTGCGTAGATCACCGGCCTCATCAGCCGGTGAGCGCCACGACTCCGGCCTGGGGCTAGGGCTCTATATTACGCAGGAAATCATTCAAGCCCACGGGGGAGGAGTAACTGTTGTCTCTTCCATGGAAGAGGGAACGACGTTCACGGTGCAACTGCCGCGCCGCCGCGCGCCGGCATAGAAATGTATTGCCCAACGAGCCTCCCCCGACCAAGCAAGGCTTTGTTAGACGTACTTAGCGGAAGTGTTCCGCGGAGATGAAATCGGCGAGGTGTCTTTCGATCTCGAACACGTGCGGATCGGCCTTGCCGAGCGCGCGCAGCGAATTGGCCAGTTTGAGCAGGTATTCGCTGTTCGGTCCGCTGGGGCCGCGCGCGGCGGCAATCTGGCGTGCAATGTCGCGCTCGCTGGCGGGGCCCAGGAAGGCCGCGTTCTCGTGCGTGGCGATGTACACCAGGCCCTCGACGCTGGCGCCGTCATCGAAATGGATGTCGATGGCCAGGCGCAGGTAGCCGTTCTTCTCCCGGTAATCCAGGTGCGCGAACTCTTCCGGCGTGACCAGGTAGGCCATGCCGTGGCAGACCGCGCCCGGTTCCGGCGCCAGCGTCACCACGCGCCCTGGCGCGGCCTCGGTGCCGCGATGGTCGTGCGAGCCCTGCCAGAAGCGGCGGCTCCAGTTGGCAATGCCGGCAGGACGCCGTTCGAGATAGGGGAAATCAGCCTTGAAAATCAGCGAGCCATAGCCGAACAGCCAGACGCTGCGATGGCCGTCGAATTTGTCCATACGCTGGTTGATTGCAACGGTGTTGAGGGACATCTGGATTTCCGCCAAAGACAGAATCGTATTTTATCGTGTTGCCGGACTCTTCGAGCGGATGCATGTTCGCGCATTGGCGCGGGGCCGGATTTATGGGATATTCCGATCAATCAGGTGAAAATTATCGTTTGAATGACGGCAGGTTTTGTTCTTTAATGGCGGCAATCACCTCACACTGAAGGAAAACGCCCCATGAAACTCGCCACCCTCAAGACCGGCGGACGCGACGGCACGCTGGTCGTCGTCAGCCGCGACTGCTTGCGCTGCCAGGCCGTACCGGACATCGCCCGCACGCTGCAAGCGGCACTCGACGACTGGGATACGCTCGCGCCGCGCCTGCGGCAGGTTTACGAGCGGCTCAACGCCGGCGCCGCGGACAAGGCCGCGCCATTCAATCCGGAGGCTTGCCACTCGCCGCTGCCGCGCGCCTACCAATGGGCCGATGGCTCGGCCTACATCAACCATGTCGAACTGGTGCGCAAGGCGCGCGGCGCCGAGGTGCCGGCCTCGTTCTATACCGATCCGCTGATGTACCAGGGCGGTTCCGATTCGTTTATCGGCCCGCGCGACCCGATCGCGGTATTGTCGGAAGACTGGGGCGTGGACCTCGAGGCCGAGGTGGCGGTCGTCACCGGCGACGTGCCGATGGGCGCGGACGTGGAGCAGGCGGCCGCGGCGATCCGGCTGGTCATGCTGGTCAACGACGTTTCTCTGCGCAACCTTATTCCCGGCGAGCTCGCCAAGGGCTTCGGTTTCTACCAGTCCAAGCCGGCCAGCGCGTTTTCGCCGGTGGCGGTCACGCCGGACGAGCTCGGCAGTGCCTGGCGCGACAGCAAGCCCCACCTGCCGCTGCTGGTCACGCTCAACGGGCGCCCGTTCGGCCGTCCGAACGCCGGCGAGGACATGACCTTCAGTTTCGCCCAGTTGATCGCGCATGCGGCCAAGACCCGCGAGCTGGGCGCGGGCAGCATCATCGGTTCCGGCACGGTGTCGAACAAGCAGGGCAGCCTGCATGGTTCGAGCATCGAGAACGGCGGCGTCGGCTATTGCTGCCTGGCCGAGGTGCGCATGTACGAAACCATCGAGCACGGCGCGCCGAAGACGCCGTTCCTGCGCTTCGGCGACACGGTACGCATCGAAATGCAGGATGCTACCGGCGCCAGCATCTTCGGCGCCATCGACCACGAAGTGGCGCGCTACCACGGGAGGCACGAATGAAGCTCTACACCTACTTTCGCAGCTCGGCCGCGTACCGGGTCCGCATTGCACTGAACCTGAAAGGCTTGTCGTACGAGGCGGTGCCGGTGCACCTGCTGAAGAACGGCGGCGAGCAGTTGCAGGAAGAGTATCGCAAGATCAACCCGAGCGGCCTGGTGCCGGCCTTGGAGGACGATTCGGTCATGCTGTCGCAGTCGATGGCGATTATCGAATACCTAGAAGAGAAGCATCCGGAGCCGCCGCTGCTGCCGAGCGACGCGCTGGGCCGCGCGCGGGTGCGCGAGCTGGCGCAGATCGTCGCTTGCGACATCCATCCGCTTAACAACCTGCGCGTGCTGCGGTATCTGGTGAAGCATTTCGCTATGTCGGACGAGGCCAAGAACGAGTGGTACCGCCACTGGGTCATCGAAGGGCTCTCCTCGCTGGAGCTTCACTTGGCGCGCGACCAGAGTTCCGGCCCGTTTTGCCACGGCGACAAACCGACGATTGCCGATTGCTTCCTGGTGCCGCAGGTGTTCAATGCTCAGCGCTTCGACATCGATGTTGACGCCTATCCGAACGTCGCGCGCATCAACGCCTTGTGCGTCGAGCTGCCCGCATTCGCCGCCGCCCATCCGTCGAAGCAGCTGGACGCCGAGTAGCGTCCGCTGGTTTGCATGGCGCGCGCCGGCGCAGCACTGCCGCGCTGGCGGTACTCCCGGCGTCAGGGGCGACGTGGACATCTCGGCCAGTCGCTTCGTCATATGGGTTCCCGCAAGTAACTTTCTGAGGCGAACTTGATAAGAGTCAAACTTGCCGATAGCAGCTTTGGCAGTATCGGGGCTTCCACTCACTACTTCGGGGGCAACGATGGCAAGCGACGTGTATCTGCAAATTGAAGGTATCAAGGGCGAATCCACCGACGACAAGCATAAGGACTGGATTGAGCTTGTCGGGGTGGACTGGGGTGTACAGCAACCCACTAGCGGGACGGTTTCGACGAGCGGAGGCCATACGATTGGCCGAGCCGAGTTTGAACCGATCACGTGCGCCAAGATCGTGGACCTGGCCTCCCCGAAGCTGATGGAACTCGCCGCAGCGGGTAAGACGGTCCCCAAGGCCAAGCTGGAGTTCGTTCGTGCCGACGGCAGCGGCCCGATCACCTATACGCTGGAACTGGAGAACGTGCTCGTTGGGAAGAGCAAGAAGACCTACGCCGGTTCCGGCCTGCTCCACGAGGCATTCGAGCTTCGTTACACGAAACTTTCCGAGAAGTACGTCCAACAAAAGGTCAGCGGCGGCACTGGCGGTAACACCACCGCGAGCTGGAACTTGGCGACGAACAAGGCGACCTGAGCCATGCGCCGCCCGTTGATGATGCCGTTGATGCTCACGGCCCTCTCGGGGCCGCTGCTACTCTCTCTGCCAGCCGTGGCGCAGTTCCCTACGGACCCGATACCCACGATACCTCCTATTGACTTCCGCGGCGCACCAAAGGTCACAGGGCAAATGATGTTGGACTCGTTCCGGCCACCACCGGGCGCACTTTCAGAAGCGATTAATCGTGCTCATGCTTATGGCTACCTCCGCGCAGTGAAGGACTTGCTGCCGGTCAAGTGGTGCCCTCATCCTCGTCTACCACCTGACGAGGTAGACGGAGAGATCATTGCCTACCTCGCTCAACTGTCACCGGTTGCGCGTCAAGGCGATGCTACTCGCCTCATTGCGGACGCGCTCGCCGCAAGGTTCCCCTGTAACAAACACAAGGAGCGTTGACATGCCTATCGCCCGTCCAACGATTACGGAGATGACGAAACACTATCCCTCAACCGACAAGCTAGGCCGACCCGAGCTTTTCAAATCCATTGGGTGGGATAGGGAGATAGACAACATGCCTTCCTCGACACATGTGCGATTCGGTTGAGCATCGGCCTGATCGGCTGCGGTGTGCCGGTCAAAGGGCGAATGAAGATTCTGGATGGGCCGCACAAGGGGAAGTGGATCGAGCCAGGGCAGCGCAATTTGTCGCTTTGGCTCCGCAAATACTGGGGCGAGCCTGAGAAGTACCGCACGAATGAGATTCGCAAACTTGCGGGCCGCACTGGAATTATCTCGCACTTCAACATTAGACCTGACAGCCCTATCCCCCAAGGGCACATTGACGTACTTAGGCCCAAGCCCGAAGACGCAATGGCGTGTTCCAGCAAATGTTGGTGGACCGCAGCCGAGAACTGGTTTTGGGAGCTTCCACGGTAGAAAAGAAAACCCCCCATGTTGCGGGCATGAGGGCTTGGCTACTGCATCCCCATATTGGCAGCATGAGGCGCTACTTAGTCACTCACTACTTGGGGGCAGCGATGGCAAGCGACCAGCGGCACGGGGGCCGTGGGCCGCGCAAACCGCGCTATTGTCCCCGCGAAAGTCTCCATCAAAATTAGCTCCGGGGCTGCGCCGCGGGATCAGCCCGCCCGCCTGGACTGTTGTCTGAGCTTGGCGGAACAGGACCGGGAGCAGCACCGACGACCAGCTTGGATTTGCCGGGCCTCGGTCAAGTACGCTGGCCGCAGATCGCACACGTTGCGTTCACCCATCGCCTGCTGTCGGTGCGTGTCGGCATGGCCGCGTATACCCTCATGGTTCGGCTTGTTTGCAGAGCGCGGTGACCGTCCACGTACTTTTGTTCGGGGCTCCCGACTTGACTTCCCTGACCTGTACGTTGCACCGTCCCGCCTCCGGAGCAAGTTTCATCCACCATGTAGCGGCACTGTCCTTCATGCGCTGATTCCACTCATGCCCATCGTGGAATCGCCCCTTGATGCGCTTCTTGGCACCGTAGGCACAGACGAGCCACGCCTGTTCGTCGTCCGCGAACGTATAGGGTATGTCGTAGCCCTCTTCGGCTGCTTCGTCCCTTGGCGGCGCGTGCGAGCGATTACCAGGCACGTCCCCGGAATCCATGAAAGCCCCTGTCAGGGGGGGCTGGCGGCGCATCTTTGCCGGGGTACACCTGTGGGCACCTGTAAATCATTTGGGCATTGGTGGCACCCCAAGGCAGGATGATGAGAGCGGCAATGATGAGAGTTTTCATGGCACCATCACCACAAAGAACTCATCGGCGATGTTGCTCGGCTCTTTGGTCTTATTCTGCTGCGTGTACGTGACCTTTATCTTGGATGACGCCAAGTGAACCCTCTCCGTGATGAGATGTCGCCAAGTTGAAGGTATGCATCGATAGCCATTGTTGCCCCTTGAGATAGCGAGTAGCGGGACAATGATGTTGCCAACTTGGCTATGAACAGATTTGACGTGAATCAAGGTCCATACGGAAAGCCCGGCGGCACTGTATTTCCTAACAGGAAAGCCTAAGTCTGCCGACTTGGGTTTGCCCAACGCTAGCGGCCGGTCGAGATCACCCGTTGGCACATCGCGGCATGATCCGTGCTCGTGGTCATGTTGGGGCTACTCATCTTCGGCCCCTGGTTGGTCATCACGGCAGCAAATAGGCGGGCATCACAAGGGCTTACGTTCTTAGGCCGCGCGCAGCGCATCGACGATCGTCAGGCGCGAAGCCCGCAGCGCCGGCAGAAAGCCGCCGACGAAGCCCATTGCCAGCGCGAACAGCAGCGCCTGCATCGCGATTGCTGCGGTCAGCCGGAACCCGAACGCCAGCTCGGAGAACGACTGGAAGTTGGTCGTCGAGAACGATAGCAATTGCATCAGCGACGCGCAGGCCAACCCGGCGATGCCGCCCACGAGCCCGAGCATCAGCGATTCGGCCAGGAACGCCGCCAGGATGCTGCGGCGCTGGAAGCCCAGCGCGCGCAGGGTGCCGATTTCGGTGACACGGTTCGCCACCGACGCGTACATCGTCACCATCGCGCCGATCACCGCGCCAATCGAAAAGATCACCGACAGCGACATCCCGAGGATGTTGATGAAGGTCGAGAGCGCCTGCGTCTGGTCCGAGTAGAAAGTCTGTTCGCGCTTGGCTTCGAGCGTCAGGCGCGGATCGGACTCGACCGCCGACTTGAAGCGCTCGAACTGAGCGCTGTCGGCCAGCTTCAACACCACCGATGAAAACACTGGGCGCCGGAACGCTTGCATCAACTGGTCGACATCGCCCCAGATTTCCGAATCGAAGCCGCTGTTGCCGGCGTCGAACAGCCCGACCACGGTCCATTCGCGCTGGCCGAAGCGCATCCGCTCGCCCAGACCGGCGCCGACGAAACGCCGGGCCACGCTGGCGCCGGCGATGATCTCCGACGAGCCGGGGCTAAACATGCGGCCCGCGGTCAGACGCACTTGTGGGCGCAGCGCCAGCGCGTGCGGGCCGACGCCTCGGATCAGCACATTCGAGCGCGGGCCGGGGCCGTCGCCGCGCTGGCTTGACGCTCGCTTGTCGAGCGAAATAAGCACGACCGTCTCGCGCGAAGCAAGCGGCAAGCCGTCGCGCCCGAGCGCCACCGCTGGATGGCTGATGATCACGTTCGCCTGGTCGCGCGGGACGATGCTTTGCACCTCGGTCTCGGCCGAACGGCGGATCATGACCACGTTGTCGTATTCCCCGGTCGTGACCATCGTCGTGCGCAAGCCCTCGCCCAGCATCAGGACGGCGGCGAACACGAACACCACGAGCGCCAGGCCGGCCGCGGTCAGCAGGGTGGTCATCCGACGTGCCCACAGGTTGCGCGCGATGTAGCTGGGGGGTATCCTCATCCGATGCTCCGCAGACCGTCGACGATGTTCACGCGCATCGCGCGCAGGGTCGGCGCGAGCGCCGCCACCACCCCCACCGCGCCAGCGGCCAGTAGTTGCTTCAATATCGTGGCCGGTGCGATCTCGAACACCGGAAACAGCGTGCCCGTACGCGCGGCAAAGGCCGCCGCCGCCGGGTAGAGCAGGGCGATGCCGAGCGCCCCACCGGTAATCGCCAGCAAGAGCGACTCGCCGAAGATGAGCATGGCCAGGAACAGCGGCCCAAAGCCGAGCGCTTTCAGGGTGGCGTATTCGGACAGGCGCTCCCGCGCACTCATTGCCATCGTATTGGCCATCACTGCCATGATGATCAGGATCACGACGAACGATACGAGCCTGATCGCCATCACAATCGCGTCCGACATCGACACGAACGACAGTTGGAACGCCTTTTCGGTCTCGGTCAGGGTCTCGGCCAGCGAATTGCGGAACGTGGCGTCGATCGCCGTGCTGATCGAGGCTGCCTCGTCGGACCGCGCGATTTTCACCACGTACACGCCCACCTGGTTGGCGCGCCGCGGGACGGTCTTGAGCAGGGTCTCGTTCAGGTAGTCCCAATGGAAGAACATCTGGGTGGTGACGGTGCTGCGCTGGCGCCCGTCGTAGATGCCGCGCACCACGAATTCCCACTGGCCGGGATAGATCGTGCCGCGCAGCGGCACCACGTCGCCGATCTTGAATCCGTATTCGTTGGCCAGCTTGCGTCCGATCAGCGCTCCCTTGCGGTCAAGCAGGAAGGCGCGCCGCTGTTCCTCCGAAAGCACGAAGTCCGGATACATGTCGAGGTAACTGGCGCCCGATATCGCCAGTTGCGGGAAGAAATTCTTCGGATCTTGGTAGACGCCGCCGAACCAGTTGGCATGGGCGACCGCCGTGACGCCTTCGACCGCGCGTATCTTGCCCGCATACGACAGCGGCAGCGCGAACACGAGCGAGGTGGCGTTGCGGGTGACGAGCGTGGTGTTCGAGGCCGCCTCCGCGCCGGCATACCAGGCATTGACCACCGTCTGCAGCAGCCCGAAGGCGAGCGTGGCCACCACCAGCCCGACGATTGTGAGCGTGCTGCGCAGCTTGTGGCGCAATGCGTTGCGGAGGATGAGCTTGAAGGCGTGCATCGGCGCGGGCTTCAGGCGATACGTTCGGGCGCCTGCAATTCGCCCTTGTCGAGGTGTACGAGCGTGCGCGCCTGCTGGGCAGCGTTGGCATCGTGCGTGACCATGATGACGGTCTTCCCCAGTTCGCGGTTCAGGCGCTGCATCAGGTTCAGAACCTCGGCTGCCGATGCGCGGTCGAGATCGCCGGTCGGCTCGTCAGCAGCGATCAGCACGGGATCGGTGACGATGGCGCGCGCGATCGCCACCCGCTGCTGCTGGCCGCCGGACAGTTCGCCCGGCCGGTGCTCCAGGCGCTCGCCCAGCCCGACCAGGTCGAGCGTCATGGCGGCGCGTTCCCTGCGTTCGCTGCGCGACAGATCGGTGAGCAGGAGCGGCAGTTCGACGTTCTCGAGCGCGCTCAGCACCGGCATCAGGTTGTAGAACTGGAAGATAAAGCCGATGTGCGCGGCGCGCCAGCGCGCCAGCTCCGCTTCCGACAGCGTGGTGATGTCGAGGCCGGCGACGCGCAGCATGCCGCGGTCGGGCTTGTCGATGCCGGCGATGAGGTTCAGCAATGTGCTCTTGCCCGAGCCGGATGGGCCCATCAGGGCCGTGAAGTCACCGGCCTCGACAGACAGGGTGATGTCGGTAAGCACAGGCACCACCTGGAGGCCGCGCCGGTAGGACTTCGCCAGGTGCGCGATCTGGACCAGTGGCGCCCTCATTTCGCCGCCACCTCGACCGCCATGCCGTCTTCAAGCCGCTCGGGTGGGCGCAGCACCACCTTCTGGCCGACAGGCCCCCCGTTCACCGCCACCAGGTCGCCCAGCTTGCGCCCGGCCGTCACCGGCGTGGCGCGGGCCTTGCCGTCGTTGATGACGAAGGCGACCAGGCGCCCGTCGCGCTTGGCCAGCGCCGCCGGCGGCAGCGCCGGCAACGGGCGTTCTTCGTCCGGCCGCAGCGCACGCGACAGGAAGGCGACACGCGCGCTCATGTCGGGCAGCACGCGCGGATCGCGCTCGATGAAACGTACCTTGACCAGCAGCGTGGCCTTGCTGCGGTCGACCGTCGGCACCATGCGCGAGACCACGCCGGAAAGACGCAGCGTGGGAAGCGCGTCGAGCTGGATTTCCACCGGCTGGCCGACGGCGATTTTGGCCAGGCTCGACTCGGATACGTCGGCCTCGACTTCGAGCGTGTCCATGTCGGCCATCGTCACCACCGCGCCCTTGCTGTCGGCGGCCGACGAGAACGGGGTGATGTTGTCGCCCACGTTGGCGCTCTTTGTCAGGATCACGCCGTCGAACGGGGCGCGGATCAGGGTCTGGTCGAGCGCCACCCGGGCGGCGCGCGCGTTGGCCTCGGCCGCCGCGATCGCCGCGTCCATGCCGGCCACGCCGGCGCGCGCCTTGTCGTAGCGCGCCTCGGCTGCGTCGTAGGCCGCTTGCGCGATGAACTTCTGAGCCAGCAGGCCGGAGGCGCGGCGCAGCGCGTTGCGCGCATCCTGCAGCTCGGCCTTGGCCTGCACCAGGTTGGCGCGCGCCACGCGCACGTTGGCCTCGGCCTGGCCCAGCGCGGCGCTGACGTCGCGGTTTTCGAGGCGCGCAATCAGCTCGTCCTTGCGCACCCGGCTGCCCTCGAGCACGCCCAGCCATTCGAGGCGGCCGGTGGCTTTCGAGGAAATGGCGGCCTTGCGCTGCGGCGCCACGTAGCCGGTGGCGTTGAGCAGCGTATATTCCTGGGCCGGCCAGGCGAGGGCCACGCCGACCGTCTCGACATGCGGCCGTCCCGACATTGCACGGGCCGCGAACAGCGCCGCCGCCAGCAGTACGACCAGCAGCGCAAGCCAGAGCGAGCGGCGGCGTCTGCCGCTGCGTTGCGGCGCTGTGCTACGGTCGATGGCGAGCTTGCCGAGATCGGGAGTGTCCACGCGGTTTCCTTCCCAGGCGAGGCGAACTCGATTGACAATCAAACGAGGCAGGAATTCCCAGCGGACGAGGCTTGCTGCGCCAAGCCAGGCACTGCCTTGCGCCACGGGGCGGCGCAAGGCGGGGGCCTAGTGTGTCGTATAGCCGAGGTCAGGCTTCGACGGCGACGAGATATCACTGAGCGTGCGGTCGATGCCGGCCGAATGCTCGGCGGCCATATCGCCGAGCGACACGATGCCGACGATCTGGTGCGATTGCTGGTCGATGACCGGCACGCGGCGGATCTGCACGTCGCCCATCTGGCCGAGCACTTCGTCGACCGTCTGGTTGGGGTAGCAGGTGCGCACGTCGGTGCTCATCACGTCGCCGACGCGGGTTTGCTCCGGCGCCTGGCCGGCCGCGGTCGAGCGCACGGTGATGTCGCGGTCGGTGACCATGCCGACCAGCTTGTTGCCGTCGCAGACGGGAATCGCTCCCACGTTCAGCTCGTCCATCAACTGAGCGGCGCGGCGCACCGTTTCCTGCGGCGAAACGGTTTGCACGTCGCGCGTCATTACATCTTGAATAGTTTGCATTTGAACTCTCCTTCTCGACAGATTGACGGCCCGTTAGGGCC
>Ga0170475_104106091_pt1 | contig 12190 bp, 7 predicted proteins | sample Soicark_Litter_5_FD_111474 | JGI IMG/M metagenome (GOLD analysis project Ga0170475, IMG submission 111474) | Avena fatua rhizosphere microbial communities from Hopland, California, USA. Combined Assembly of 48 SPs | reverse complement strand
GGAGAAGCCATGACCGACGTACGGCTACATCGGGAGCTCGTCGACGGGTTCTGCGACGGAACGCTGGATCAGGCGTCGGAGAACCGGCTCGCCGTGCAGATGGCGCGGGTCTATGCCTACGAGCCACTCCTGCCGAACTACACCGTGGGCATGGTAGGACGCCTTTCGCGCCAGCTAGGCGGCCAGACCGCGGTGCTCGACTGGCTGGCGACCTTCCCCGGGGAGCCGCGACTGGTCTCGGCCGTCGTCCAGTGCAACGATCTGCTCGGGGCCCTCAGCGGAGACACGGCGGTCGTCGACGCCATCCGCGAGGTGCGCTCCCGCCGCAACCGCAAAGACGACCTGGCTGCCTACTGGGCGCCGGTCACCGACCACACCACCCTGAGCGACCTCGCCGAAAGCGCCAAGCACCTGCATCGTCCTGGCGCTGTTGATCTTTCTCAGGTGGCCCAGCGGGCCAAGTCTTCCGGCGCCGGTTCGCCCATTGCGCCGAGCAGTGCCGGCGGTTCGTACGTCGTCGAGGCCACAGAGCAGACCTTCGAGGCCGAGACCATTCGCAAGTCGCTGCAGCACCCCGTGGTCGTCGAGCTGTACTCGCCCCGCGTCGCCACTGGCCAGCAGCTGTCCGATGCCTTGATCGAAATAGCGAACGCATCGGAGGGGAAGTTTCTGCTGGCCCGGCTGAATGTGGATTCCGCGCCTGCAATCGTCCAGGCACTTGGGCTGCAGGCGGTTCCTACCGTGATCGCGCTGCTCAACGGGCAACTGGCCCCCTTGTTCCAGGGAGTGCTGCCGAAAGATCAAGTGCAGGCCGCCATTGATCAATTACTCAAAGCCGCAGTAGCTAATGGGATGGTGGGACGTGCGCAGCCTGTCGGCTCTGAGTCATCAGCAGCTGCAGAGGCCGAGCCGGAGGCCGATCCGCGATACGCAGCGGCAGATGATGCATTGGAGCGCGGTGATTTCGCCGCAGCTAGGGAGGAATTCGACAAGCTGCTGCAGGCCAATCCAAACGATGCGGGAGCACAGGCTGGCAAGGCACAGGCCGGCCTCTTCGCGCGTGCCACCGCGCTTGATGCCCAGTCAACAATTGCAGCCGCGAATGGCAGCGACGACTTGAACAGTCAGCTCGCTGCTGCTGACGTGGAGATGATCACTGGACAGGTGGAGGCCGCATTCACGCGGTTGATCGGGCTGATCAAGCGATCGTCCGGTGAACAACGCAACCAGGTGCGCGTACGACTGCTCGAACTTTTCGACACCCTGGCCAACACCGATGATCGGGTTCTCAAGGCACGTAGCGACTTAATGACCGCACTGTTCTAAGCCAAATCAAGCTGCGTTTCTGAACAGGCTCAGCTCGTTTCCGTGGTGCAAAGGACTGAACCTCACTTCGTTTCTCCGAACCAGGCCACGTCCGCCGGCCAATTCCTTCAAGACCGGCCAGATTCGTGGCCGTGTGCGGAAAAACGTCGGAGTGAGGCGGCAGGTCTCGTGCGCAGCGCAGCGCTTCGAGTCGTCCAGCTTTCTCCGGCGCAGTGCGTAGCCGCCACATATGCTGGCCCGGTTGCTCGAGGCTCGGGGGGAAGACACCATGAAGCGGTTCTTGCTCGCCGTGTTCACGACGCTGCTGCTGGCGCTGGCCGGGTGCTCTGGCAACTCGGCGACATCCGGCCCAACTCCGACACCGAGCAGCTCGCCGCCGGCTTCGGCAGGGCCCGCTACCAGTAGCCCGAGAGCCCTGATGCCAGTGAGCGATTGCATGGATGGGCGCTATCGACTGGTCCGGTTCGTCGGCGTAGGAGAGAAGGGAACCTATGGAACCGGGCAGGATGGCGACGTCACGGTGACGTTCAACGACGATTCATATCTGCTCCGCGGCGCAGGCAAGGAGCCCATCAAGTTGACGTTAGCCGGCCAGAACGGGCGTCTGTTCGTCGACGGAACCATCAGTGGTGGCTATCGCGTGGATGGTGACAAAGCGAACTTCACCGTCGGTAGGAGCAGCGGCTCTGCCACACTCAATGTCGGCAACCAGAAGCAGTCATTGCCGATGGCAGAGGTAGGCAACGTGCTCGCCCCCGACGGGGAGGCGAGCTTGGCGTGCGAAAAGAATGCGCTGATCGTCACGCTGCAAGACGTACGCCTGGAACTCGGGAAGGTCTGAACCGGCGGAATCAACGGGCGCGTGGTATCACCTCGGAGCCATCGCTCAGCTAGGGCCTGCGGCCTTCCTCGGTGTAGGCCATTTCATTGGGGCCCAGCAACGCTGCAAGTACCAGCCGCCGATGAGCCAGCGGCGTGAGCAGGCTTGCCGCGGTGTCGAGATCTACCAGGGCCACCCGCTTGATCTCGGTTGGCTGCAGCGACCAGGCGGCCAGATCCTCCTCGTTTATCTGGCCGCCATCGAAGATCATCTCGATCGCGTCGTCCCATCCCAGATAAGGCGGCATCCAGTCCACCACCAGCAGCCGCCCGACGGCGCGCTCGATGCCAAGCTCCTCGGTAACCTCGCGGCTGGCACCTTGGCGAGGGGTTTCGTACGGTTCGACAATCCCTCCAGGGAGCTCCCAGTCGGCCTTGAACTGCGTCTCACAGAGCAGCACCCGTCCAAGCACGTCCCTCAGTAACACGTGTGCGATAAGGCGCTTTTTCGGCAGCGCTGAGTTCATCACACCCGAGAAGCCATGCGGGCCGTACGGCTGGTCCGACGCCAGCCGGGCGAAGAGGCAGATGTCCCCATAAGAGCCGTCGGGTCGCTCGACCGCCTGGCGGCGTATGCCCTCGAGCCGGAAGCCGGACCGCAGCACTGCGCGGCGAGCGGTCAAATCCTCGGCAGGCAATGACACCTCGAGCCGACGCAGGCCCTGGCTAAGGAGTGCGTCATCCGCCGTGGCTTTGAGTGCCTGCTCGAGCGACTCGCCGCCGATCGATCCACTCCAGCTCAAGGTGGCGATTCCGCCGTCCGAGATGCTGATGGTCAAAGCGAGGTTAGTCACGCTTCCGCAGCCTGTTCATCCGCCTGCCACGATCGTTTGGTGACCAGCCTGCTCGTGCGTGCATCGACGCTGTGGTCAGCCGCTCCTCGGTAAGTTCGGCGAGCTCGGCGAAGCCGGGGAATCCGGCGAGTCGGGACTGTCGGGCGAGTCCGGACTATCCGGTGAGTCAGGTGACTCCGGGCTGTCTGGCGAGTCCGGCGATTCAGAGCTTGCCGATGACTCCTCGGCGCTTGCGGTGGCGGCCGCAGCCGCGGCGGTCTTGGCCCGTGGCTGGGTCGGCCCGGTCACTGCCTCATCTGAGGTCGTGGCATGTGGTGATGCTGCCGAGGCGGCCGCGATGACGCCACGGGTCGCCTTCTCAGTCTCAATCGACTGTTCCTCATCCAGTTCGGGCTCGAGCCGGAGCCACACCGCGCCCAGCGGCGGAATTGTAACTGACGCGGAGGCCGAGTATCCATGCGATGGCACTGGATGCGCAATGACCTGCCCAAGATTGCCGATGGAGCCCGTTCCGTCGTACACCTCGGCATCGGTGTTCAAGATCTCTTTCCAGACGCCCTCCCTGGGCAGCCCGATCTGATGGTCTGGGCGCGCCTCGGAGGAGAAGTTCGTGATGCAAGCGATCATTTGGCCTTTGCCGTCATATCGCAGCCACGAGAAGACGTTTCCGCCATGATCATCTGCGTCGATCCAGGAGAAACCTGACGGGTCGGTGTCGCGCTTCCAGAAGGCCGGATGCTCCTTGTAGATCGTGTTCATGTCCTTGATCAGTCGCTGCACGCCGCGATGTCCCCACTCCGCGCTCTGCCACCAATCGATACTGCGGCTCTCGGAGAACTCCCGACGCTGGCCGAACTCTGTCCCCATGAACAGCAGCTTCTTGCCGGGGTGTGCCCACATGAACGCGTAGAAGGCGCGCAGCGTGCCAAACTTCCGCCACTCATCCTGTGGCGCGCGCTCAAACATCGACCCCTTGCCATGGACCACCTCGTCGTGGCTGATCGGCAAGATGAAGTTCTCCGAGTACGCGTACGCCAGCGCGAACGTCATCTCGTGGTGGTGGAACTGCCGGTAGATCGGCTCGCGACCCATGTAGCGCAACGAGTCGTTCATCCAGCCCATGTTCCACTTGAAGCCGAAGCCGAGGCCCCCCTGCTTGGTGCTCTGGGTGACGCCCGGCCAGGAGGTCGATTCTTCAGCGACCATGACGATGCCGGACTCGCGGCGGTAGGCGTGGGAATTGGTCCGCTGCAGCAGCTCGACCGCCTCAAGATTCTCATTGCCGCCGTATTTATTTGGCACCCACTCGCCCGCTTCCCGTGAGTAGTCCAAATAGAGCATCGAGGCGACGCCGTCTACGCGTAGCCCGTCGATGTGGTACTCCTCCAGCCAGTAGTAGGCATTGGAGATCAGGAAACTCTTCACCTCGTTGCGCCCGAAGTTGAAGATGTAGGAACCCCAGTCGGGATGCCAACCCAGCTTGGGATCCTCGTGCTCGTAGAGCGCGGTTCCATCAAAGCGCTGCAGGGCCCATGGGTCGGTCGCAAAGTGACCAGGTACCCAGTCCACGATGACGCCAATGCCGGCCTGATGCAGCTTGTCGACGAGATGCCGGAACTCATCGGGGGACCCGAACTTCGACATAGGCGCGTAGTAGCCGGTCACGTGGTAGCCCCAGGAACCTTCGAAGGGATGCTGGGCTACTGGCATGAATTCCACATGGGTGTAGCCGTGCCAGCTGACGTACTCGACCAGTTCGTTGGCCAACTCCAGGTAGGTGAGCCCCTGCCGCCAGGAGCCAATGTGCACTTCGTAGATGCTCAGCGGCTCAGCATGCATCTTCGCTTCACCGCGGTACCACATCCACTGGTCGTCGCCCCAGGCGTATTGACTCTCGTAGACGATCGAGGCGGTGTGCGGTGCAGCCTCGGCGAAGCGTGCCATCGGATCGGCCTTGAGGCGCCATACGCCGTCAGCACCGAGTACCTCGAACTTGTAGAGGCTGCCCGTGCTGACGCCTTCGACGAACAGCGCCCAGACGCCAGCTCCTGGAATGAGGTGCATGTAGTGCCCCTCGCCGTTCCAGTAGTTGAAGTCGCCGACCAGCCGGACAGCCTGCGCATTCGGAGCCCACACCGAGAAACGGGTGCCTAAGATCTGGCCGCGCTCGGAGTCCTGGACAGTCATCTCGTGCGCCCCTAGGCGGCGCCAGCACTCCGTGTCATGCCCTTCATGGAAGCCGGTGAGGTCCCAGCCAGTCAGCCCGCCGCTCGGATCGTAGGACATGAGTGCTACTCCTGTTCCTTGGTCGGGCTGGCTAGCCCGCCATCTTTATTGGTCGGGCTAGCGAGCTCGCCCGGTTCCTTGGGGTCTTGGTTGTCCGCCGCTAGTTCCGCCACTGCACGCAGCGGGATGTCGATCCAACCCGGCCGGTTGCGCATTTCGTAGACGACTTCGTAGATCGCCTTGTCGGCCTCGTACGCGCGCAGCACGCCCGCCTCGGCCTCATCCAACTCCCCGTCGGCATAGCCGCGCAGAAAGGCACTCCGACACTGCGTCGCCCAGGCCCTACTGTGCTGACCGGGTACGCTCGCGGCCGCGTAATCAAAGGACCGCAGCATGCCGGCGACATCTCGCCAGACTGAGTCTGGGGTGCGTCGTTCAGCCATCGTTTTGGCCGGTTCGCCCTCGAAGTCGATGATCTTCCATCCCGATGGGGTACGCAGCGTTTGCCCGAGGTGAAAGTCACCGTGTACGCGTTGCGTATCAAGCGTTTCGGCTCCCAGCTCATCGAAGGGCGCAGCAATCCGGGCACGTGCGGCGCGAGCGCAGGAACGATCCGGACCGCCTCATGCAGCCGATCCATCATGATCAGGGACGTTCGTGCGCCCAGCACTCTTGTTGTGGAGAAGGAAGATCGCAGGGCATCGTGAATCTCGGCAAGCGCTTTACCCAGTGCCTCGGCTTCACCGGCGAAGCCTGAGCCGGTCTCGATCATCGTCGAGGCATTCTGCGCTCGCAGCGAATCCAGTGCCAGGTCCCAGCCGTCGACCGCGTCTGCCAGCTGCTCGATCACCATGGCGAGATCAGCATCCACTTGGCGACCGTCGGAGACCCAGCTGCCCTCGATCCAGCCGAATAGACCCGCAACGTCGGTAACCCCGACGGCATTGAGCGCGGCATGGAGCTCGATATCGAGATTGCGACCAAGTTCCAAGCGACGGAAGAGCTTGAGGATCGCGGTGTCTCCGAGCATCACCGACGTGTTGCTCTGTTGGCCAGTGAAAGGCCGCGGCTCAAGATCGGTGTGAAGGCCCGCGGCTGCGGTGGCGTTGAATCGCGCCTCGTTGTCCGGACTACGAAGCCGCCGGCCACCGAGCAAGGCATTCATGATCACGCGCGTTGCCTCTGGATCTTGGGCGGCGTCGTACGCGATGACCGGACCAAGATCGGGATCGGTGAAACGACCGATCTCAGCTTGATGCAGCTCAGCATGCGGGGCGGGTCGGTAGGAGACTGCTAGGTGGTAGTACTCGGTGGCAGCCGGACCGCTCTGCCGGACCATCTCAGGCGGCTCGCTTGCCACCGATTCCAGCACCGGCTCCATATCCTCTTCGGCCGGAGCTGGCATAGCCGTCGCTGGCTCGGGATCCTCCTCAGGGGGATATGTCAGCTCGGCAATCTCGAACCGTACGCCTGGGGGAGCGGCGGCGGAAAAGAACTCCGAAACATCAGTGAGCCAGGGCAGCGGTGTCAATGATTGGAATTGCACCCGCCGACCCTTGCCCGCGAACCACCGCGCATTGCAGATGTACCTCAGGACCTGGTCCGCGACCTGAGGATTGGCTGTCCCCCTCACGGCGTCCTAGCCCTGTGCGCCTAAGCCCTGTGCAACCGCAGGCCCCGAGGCGGTGCTTTGTGAGCCGTAGCGCATCAGCGAAAGAATGTGCGCCGGATCCTCGTGCGTGAGCCGGACGAAGGCATGCTGTCCCCAGCGCCAGGTCTGTCCGGTGAGTTCGTCGTGGACCAGGTAGACATCGCGCGCGGTCAGGCCGAGTGCCTCCATGTCCAGATAAACCTCAGTCTCCACAATGTTGTGCGGATCAAGGCTGCATACCACGATCACGACGTCATCGCCGCTCCGCTTGGAGTAGACCATGGCGTTGGCATTCGGCGCGTGGTGGAAATGCAGGTTTCGCAGTTGTTGTAGGGCGGGATGCTCCCTGCGAATCTGATTGAGCCTGCCGAGCAGCAGGTTGAGGTTTTCCCCGCTCTCCTCGGCCGCCTTCCAGTCCCGGGGCCGATACTGGAACTTCTCGGAGTCCCGGTACTCCTCGCGACCCTGGCCAAGTGCGGCGTTCTCGAACAGCTCGAAGCCCGAATAGATGCCCCACAACGGCGACAGCGTCGAGGCCAGCACGGCGCGGATGGTGAATGCCGGTTTGCCACCCCACTGCAAGAAGTGGGGCAGGATGTCAGGGGTGTTGGGCCAGAAGTTCGGCCGGAAGAAGCTGTCTGTCTCGGTTGTCAGCTCCGTCATGTACTCCTCGATCTCCCACTTCTCGTTCCGCCAGGTGAAGTAGGTGTAGGACTGCTGGAAACCGGCTTTGCCAAGGGCCTGCATCATCATCGGCTTGGTGAATGCTTCTGCCAGGAAGAGCACATCCGGATCGGTCTTGCGAACCTCGGCCAGCAGCCATGCCCAGAAATTCACCGGCTTGGTATGCGGGTTGTCCACCCGGAAGATTCGGACACCGTGGCTCATCCAGAGCTTGAGAATGCGCAGGCACTCCAGGTAGATACCGTCGCGGTCATTGTCGAAGTTGATGGGGTAAATGTCTTGGTACTTCTTGGGCGGGTTTTCGGCGTATGCGATTGAGCCGTCAGCCCGTTTGGAGAACCACTCCGGGTGCTCGGTCACCCAGGGATGATCAGGCGAGGCCTGAAGTGCGAAGTCCATGGCAACCTCGAGCCCAAGTGAGTTGGCCTGAGCGACGAATCGGTCGAAGGCGTCGAAGTCGCCGAGGTCAGGATGGATGGCGTCGTGTCCGCCTTCAGCGGCGCCGATGGCCCATGGCGAGCCGGGATCGCTGGGGCCTGGCGTGAGCGTGTTGTTTGGACCCTTGCGGAATGTCCGGCCGATGGGATGGATGGGTGGCAGATAGACCACATCGAAGCCCATCGCCGCCGCGGCCTCGAGTCGTTCGTACGAAGTGTCGAAGGTGCCGGATATCCATTTTTGGTTCTCCTCATCCCACCTCGCGCCCTGCGACCGCGGAAAGAACTCATACCAGGACGAGAACAAAGCGTTGCGGCGATCCACGAAGATCGGATAGTCCGGCGTCGGCGAAACAAGATCACGAGCACCGTACCGTTTCATGACCGCGCGTACGTCGTCCGCCAGCACGACTTCGAGCCGGTCCTCTACCTGCTGTCCTGAGTCCAGGTTTTTAGCCGCGCCCTGCAGCAGCGCTGCGGCCTGATAGTCATCGGCCGCCTCGGCATCAGCAGCGGCCCTATTGAACAGTGCAATCCCTTCAGTGCACACCAGCGCAACGTCGATGCCGGCCGGAATCTTGATCTCGGCGTTGTGTACCCAGGTCTCCCAGGGATCGCTCCAACCCTCGACGCGGAATGTCCACAATCCCTCTGTCTCGAGGACCACAGAAGTCGTCCACCAGTCGAAGCCCTGTGGAGTCGTAGGGTGCATCGGCTCCAGGCGCTCGTTGCCGTCGGGATCAGTGAGCACAACGGAGGCGTTAACGGCGTCATGACCTTCGCGGAATACCGTCGCGCGGATCGGAACGGATTCCCCGACCACGGCCTTGGCTGGGTAGGCGCCGCCCTCGATAACCGGTGACACCTTATGTACCGGAATGCGGTCAAAGATCGCTCCCAGTGTGGGCTTGGTGATCTCGACGGTGGCCGGGGTATCGGCTGGTGCGGCGGACGCGCCCGCCGATGGTTCCGTCGAGGATTCTGCGGGGCCTGACTGACCCGTGTCATCAGGCTCAGACATCGGGATTCCTGGATTTGTCGCCGTCACGATCCTCAACTTATCGGCCCCACTGCCCCAGCGGCAGGGGTCGAATACATCGAGCTTGGCTGCATGAGCTGCATTCGCTTGGGGTACACGCAGCCGTGCGTCAATTCGCCCGACCGGGATTGCCAGGCAGCTAGATCAGGAGTGTGAGCAGAAACCCCATGTCATCGAAAGTTCGCCGGTAAGTTATCCCGGTGCGCGCTATTCGCCGTTTCATCGTTCGCCCGGTGCTGCCGGAGCCGCTCAAGCCATTGGGCGACCTGGCTCGCAACCTTCGCTGGTGTTGGCACAGTGAAACCCAGGGTCTGTTCCGATCGGTGGACCCCCACCTGTGGGATAGCACCGGCGGCGACCCCGTCCGACTCCTTGCCGATATCTCCGTTGAGCGCCTTCAAGCGCTATCCATTGACAAGCGTTTCCTTAAGAATCTCCGCCTGATTCAGGCTGACCTGGCCGACTATCTGACCGGCGATTTGTGGTACCAGGGCTATGCGATCGAGAATCCCACAGCCCCGGTGAGTATCGGTTACTTCTCACCCGAGTTCGGTATTACCGAGGTGCTTCCGCAGTACTCAGGAGGCCTCGGCATCCTCGCCGGTGACCACCTGAAGGCCGCAAGTGATCTTGGCGTGCCGATCATCGGTGTTGGACTGCTGTACCGCCAGGGGTATTTCCGCCAGTCGCTGAACGCCGCCGGCTGGCAGCAGGAGCGCTACCCGCTCCTGGACCCGAACTCCTTGCCTTTGACGCTGCTGCACGATGACGAGGGTCCGGTTCGCATCGAGGTCCCGCTCGCCGGGCGCACGCTGTACGCCCAGGTTTGGCTGGCGCAGGTCGGCCGGGTGCCGCTCCTCCTGCTGGATTCCGATGTCGAGCAGAACGCCGCATATGAGCGGGAGATCACAGACCGGTTGTACGGCGGTGGCACCGATCACCGGCTAGAGCAGGAGGTGCTGCTCGGCATGGGCGGCGTACGCGCCATCCGGGCCTACTGTCACATCACCGGAGTACCGGCGCCGGTGGTATTCCACACCAATGAGGGACATGCCGGCTTCATGGGTCTGGAGCGGATCCGGGAATACATGCAGAACGGTCTGGACTTCGATACCGCGCTCGAACTCACCCGTGCTGGAACGGTCTTTACCACTCATACCCCGGTCCCAGCCGGTATTGATCGTTTTCCCCGCGAACTCATCACCCACCAATTCACCGGCTTCGACGACCTGCACGTTGATCGCGTCCTGGCGCTGGGCGCGGAGGACTATGAAGGCGGCGACCCGAACAAGTTCAACATGGCGGTCATGGGCTTCCGCCTTGCCCAGCGGGCCAACGGCGTCTCGTCACTGCATGGCGTCGTGTCACGCGAGATGTTCCAAGGCCTATGGCGGTCGTTCGACACCAGTGAGGTGCCGATCACTCAGATCACCAACGGCGTACACCATCTCACCTGGGTGCACCGCGAGCTGCTCGAGCTCCTCGAGGCTCCGACCGGCAGTCCGTCGGAGAGCGATGGATATGACTGGAGCGCGCTGGCACATGTGGAAAGCAAGACGATCTGGGCCCTCAAGCGGCGGATGCGCGAGGATCTCATTGCCATGACCAGGGAGCGCCTGGCCGCCAGCAGCGCAAATCGTGGCATGCCGACGGACTGGGTAACTAAGACCTTCAACCCTGACGTTGTGACGTTCGGCTTCGCCCGTCGGGTGCCGTCGTACAAGCGGTTGACCTTGATGTTGCGCGACCCGGCCCGGCTCAAGGCCCTGCTCACCGACAAGGAGCGACCGATTCAGATCGTCATCGCTGGCAAGGCGCATCCAGCCGATGAGGGCGGCAAGGCTCTGGTGCAGCAGGTCGTGCAATTTGCCGATGATCCCGAGGTCCGGGAGCACATCGTTTTCCTGCCTGATTACGACATGGCGATGGCCAAGCGGCTCTACCCTGGCTGCGACGTCTGGATGAACAACCCGCTGCGTCCCTATGAGGCATGCGGCACCTCAGGAATGAAGGCGGCCCTGAACGGCGCGGCAAACTTGTCGATCCGGGACGGGTGGTGGGACGAGTGGTTCGACCCGGCGTACGGCTGGGAGATCCCGTCGGCCGAAGGCGCCGATGGTTCGGATCGGCGTGATGATCTTGAGGCCAAGGCGCTCTACGACATCATCGAAAACGAGATCGTGCCGCGCTTCTACGATGTTGATCATCATGGGCTGCCGGAGCGCTGGATCCAGATGATCAGGGATACCATCGCCGGGCTGGGCCCCAAGGTGGTGGCGTCGCGGATGGTCCGGGAGTATGTGACGGATCTTTACGCGCCGGCTGCGGCTTCCAGCCGCGTGCTCAACTCCTCCGGGGGCGGAGCGGAGGCACTGGCCAAGTGGAAGCGGCGGATTCGGGACGCCTGGCCGACCGTCTCTGTTGAGCACGTGGAATCACTCGGCGGCGAACAGGTCGAAGTAGGGACGAAGATTCACGTCAGCGCGCTGGTACGGCTCGGCGAGCTCACTGCTGACGACATTCAGGTGCAGCTTGTGACGGGTCGCGTCGGCGAGGACGACCGGCTTTATGAGCCGCGAGTGAATCCGTTCCCGACAGGAATCGCTGTTGACGGAGGGCTGCGACGATACGAGGGCTGGGTGGAGGCCAAGCGCGCCGGGGCGATCGGCTACACCGTACGGGTGGTGCCCTATCACCCGTTGCTGGCTAGCCAGGCGGAGATGGGTCTGGCAGCAGTCCCGGGGAGCACGCCGACGCCCCCATCAGCCAGTAACGTGTCCTAACGGCGGAAACTCAATCGACTTGGAGCACGACGACAGTACGACCTGGCAGTTGCAGAGCCGATCCGGCGCCGATCTTCTCTGACGGCAGCTCGCCCTCCGTTCCGGTATGGGCGAGAACCGTGTAGGTCTCTGCCCACGGCCCATCGGGTAGCTCGACCTGGATCGGGTCGGAGCCGGCATGGAACCAGATGAGAAATGCCTCGTCCTGAACTCGGTACGGATCGTCGTAGGCGAGGTAGATGCCGAGCGTGCGTCGGGTCGGGTCACGCCAATCGTCTTCGCTCATCTCGGCGTTCTGACCGCCGAACCAGGCGATGTTCTTGCGCCCGTGCGGCTCGCCTTTGGCGCCCAGCAGGAATTCACCGCGGCGG